>Ga0194055_10001679_pt1 | contig 17968 bp, 19 predicted proteins | sample SepL449m_MetaG_FD_155482 | JGI IMG/M metagenome (GOLD analysis project Ga0194055, IMG submission 155482) | Anoxic zone freshwater microbial communities from boreal shield lake in IISD Experimental Lakes Area, Ontario, Canada - Sep2016-L442-9m | ecosystem: Environmental > Aquatic > Freshwater >...
CAAAGATGTCTATGCTATGTAATACATTGATAGCAATAGGAAAACTGAATGATACCAATGTTAGCAACTACGTCTTCTCGACAAGCAACATTCTAACAAACCGCCTGTATATCCTCGACCAACTGACGAGCAACGTGGTGAATAATAGTATATCCACGTTAAACGTATCGGTAGGGGTGAATAATACCAATGTTAGCAACTACATCCTATCGACAAGCAATCTCATCTCAACGCGAATCGCCAACTTAACGACGGATATGATAACACCAACTACTACCAATAAATATGTAGTAAATAATAGTTATAATAATAATTTAGAAGTGAATGGCACACTAACTATCAACTCAAACTTAATCGTCCTTGGGGATAGCACACGGCTCGATACAATCGTATATAATACCGAGAGGTTGGAGATAGTGAATGGAAACAACACTACGTCTGCTTTGATGGTTCAGCAGAACACAAGTAGCAGGGACATCTTCTTAGCGTCCAATATGTCTGCTACGGTATTTAAGATAGCCAACAATGGAGACGTGCTTATGAGCGGCACTTTGACGGCTGCGAATATTGCGGGAGCGGGAGCAAATATGACTGCTTTGAATATGGCGAACGCTTCAAGCGGAACTTTGGCAGTCGCAAGAGGTGGCACAGGTGCTTCGACTTTAACCGCAGGGCAGGTGTTGATAGGTAATACGACGACCGCTTTATTACAAACCGCGAATCTAACGTGGGATGTCGCAAACAATCGCTTAGGAGTCAAAACAGCGACACCAGCGACATCATTACACGTCGTAGGAGAGATTGTGGCGACCAATAATATAACTTCGTATTACTCGGACGAACGCTTAAAAACAAAAATAGGGGATATTCACGAACCTCTCAAAATCATAAATAATCTAAATGGTTTCTATTATATACCGAATGAATTGGCACGTATCAACGGTATCATGAATACAGACAAGGAGATTGGTTTGTCCGCACAAGATGTTATGCGGGTGCTTCCTGAGATAGTTAAACTTGCCCCCTTCGATTTAGCGACAAACGACGAAGGTAAGAAGATATCCAAGTCGGGCGAAAATTATTTGACGATGTCGTATGAAAGATTAGCACCTGTATTTGTGGAAGCGATAAAGGAACTCGAACAAAAGAATCTCGAATTAACCGATAAATATAATGCATTGTTAGAAGATATTAGAATCATAAAAAAGAAGTTGTTAATCGAACCGTAATAGGCATTTGGTTTTGATGATGTCGTGGTTATGTAGTATATTCACCTTGTTTTTTACTTTACACGTGTTGTTATCAATCATTTTTTTATAGATTACATCATAGTTATCTATCGCATAATTTATAATACTGTTATTAAAAATCCATCGGAAGAAGTTCAGTTGTCCGATGGTTGTTTCGATATACTCGGTTCGCTCGGTATTGATGAAAAACGTGATGCGGTTATGCCTACGGAAGGAATCGAAATTGAACTTGCTATATGACTTCAATTGAGCCCGATAATCTTGGTATAGATTGATTTTTTTAACGTTTCCCTTGACATCGTCAGGTAATATACTATATATTTTCTTTTCTTCATCCACCCAATAATAAATATTATGGGACTTTGCGAAGTGCGTCACAAGCCACTCAATGATACGCAACGATAATTTATGTTTTCCTTCGATAATATCCTTCAATACCACCTTATGCCTCGGGGTTTTATTATAAAACTCGGTTAGCGAAGATAACAGAAGATTTTGTCCTAAATCACTCATATTTAGTTTTAGAAATATTATATTCTTTAAGTGAAAATATAAAAATAAGTTTGGTTTGCCTAATATGCTGCGGAACTACCGATTTCAAGGGTATTTTGGCGAAGGTCAGGTTCTATTGTGCTAATCATCCACGGACCGACGGCATTCTGCGGGTTCGGTATTTCAGAGCGTAATTGAAGGTTGGCATTTCGCAACGATTGTCCGACGGTATTGATTCCTACGTGATACCCCGCGGTTAAATAGTTTTGGTCGTGGATATCCCCAGTTCCTGACGGGTTAATCCTCGCCCACTTACTGTCCGCTGCGTCCTTTGGCAGTAAATCATTGGCGGTTAATCGGTCGCGAGGAAAGCAAGATTGCATACCGCCTCCGGCACTGCTACCGACTCCGCTGCTACCGCTACTGGCACCACCGTTGCTACCGCTCATAAATTGTCCTTGGAGGTCGTTATTGACGGATTGCGGTGAATCTAACATTTGCGAGGGGTTATAATCGGGATTGTCAGGGGAATAATTACCGATACCCGAAGATGCCATAGAGGGGTTTGAAGGGTAATTGTTAGCGACTGAACGAGCGACTGCTGGGGGTTGGGCGGGTTGGGCGTCCGCGAAATTCTCGAAATTGTAGTATTTCTCATTGTCGGCTAAAAATCCGCTGGGGATTTGTGAATTATTCATGTTCATCGGTGCTTTATTATTAGGATTGGAACATTTAGAATTGTATGTTAATAATAATAATAATGAAAGTAGTAGCAATATCGCAATTGAAAATGATATAACAACGTTTTTATTAGAACCCATATTATATTTGTCTATATATATCTATCTATTATTTACAATAGATTATATTTACAAGCGTTTAGATATTATCAAGTTTAATTTTTTGACAACTTATGAATTGATTGATTTTATTCAATGACTCTTGTATATTATTACAAGGGGCTACTTTCAACTCCAAAAATAACTTATTGATATTCACGCGATTCTCTTCCAACTCGTTGATATACCTCTGTAATTCCAAGACACGCGTATTCATCTTCGCATTCACGGCGTTTATATTATCACTCAACTTATCCACGATGTCATCCTTGTTTATCCACTCGTTATTATTGTCGTTGCTTATATCCGTTATATCGATTGAACTTACTACCCACTTATTCTTCGTATTATCCGCATAAAAATAAATACCGTGATACTCAATTTCGACGTTTATGATACACTTCTTAAAATGGTTATTCTCCCGCAGTATAGCAATCACCTTATCTACCGTATCGACATCCTTGCTATTATAAACTAATTTCGGATACTTCGTGTTTGTAAAGATTACGGGTATCGTCTTCGTTTGCGAACAGAAACTCCGATGATACATCTCTATCAATTCATTCTGCGTAATCTCCTTATTAAACCATTTAGGGGAAGAATGGACGATATCTTTCATAATCGCGTCGTCCAAGTGATTCATCGTACATATCCCTTCATTGTTGATTGTTTCTGGTATATAGAGCATTATCGTATAACCCTTGCTATCAATCAAGCGTTTTATTGATTTCAATTTAACGTCCGTAAAGAGTATTTTCACAGAGTCTATTGTTTTCGCGACAAACCTGTCATCTTTTTTTTCGGGTTTTTTAAGAACGGGCATAGCATCTATTTTTAACGATATCTTATAAATGATATTTGATAGACGCACCGTAGATTTGCGGACAAATCTTATATTCTGTTTTATTATATGATGTTTGCTAAAAAAGCATCGAAGGACGATAGCGATTGCGAAACCGACAACGAAAGTCTCGCGAATATATTAATCGACTTTGTCAAGGACGAACTACTCAAATCCAATATACGCTATGAGATTGTGAAGCCGATACTTATCTATATCTTGTATTACCTGATACCGTTCATACTATTGTTGATGATACTGAACTTTCTAACCACGATTATAGCGGTTTATATCGTATTCAAATACTTATTATAGTTATAATTTAATTTATTCTAATTAAATAGAAATGACAACAGAGAAACCCGTGAAAAAGACTTCGTCGCCTAAGAAGCAGTCGTCTAAGCCTAAAAAAACAAAAGGAGGCGACATCATCAATCTCGCTCCGCTAATATCCGCTGTATTATTGGCTGCCGTCAAACTAAGTTTAGAAAACAAAAAGAGAAAGGCAACTGCTAACGCTACTTCCGCTTCCACCTCCTCAAAGTCTCGCGGACGTTCAAGATAAACGCAGTAGCATCTCCGCTACTCCGCTACTCCGCTACTCCGCTACTCCGCTACTCCGCTACTCCGCTACTCCGCTACTCCGCTACGCATCGCTATTCTTCATATACCATCCCCTTATTTTTATAGATTTCCATAAGCGATATAGATTGTAGTTTCATTGCGTCTGGTTCGCTATCCTTATTCTTAATCATAAACCATCCTCTTTTATATACATCAACGTTTGTTTCATAAGGCTCTCGGTTGATGATGTGTATCTTCCCGTTATCGTAGAGTGTTATATAGTCGAGTTGCGTCATAACTATGTTAGGAATGCGAGTTTTTATATCATTTTTTAATAATTTGTAAATATTAAATATGGACGAAGAGACATTAAAGGACTTCGAGGAGTTGTTTGACTTTGATGCTTCGAAGAAGCAAATGATTCTCAATAAAATAATCACCGACGACATCATTACGGGCGACAAAATCGATATATCGGACGATGTGTATAAGGATACCTCAATCGATAAATGGATATCAAAGATGCCCGTATTGGAAGGAAGCCAGATACTAATCGAGAAACTCATACGGCACCCGATAAATGACAAGGAACTGCTCGTAAAGCGACAAAACACCTTAATCACCTATGATATTGACATTGAGATACTGAAAGAGTATGAAAATGACATATTGTGGATTTATAAAATCGCCGAAGAAATAAATAATAACGCGTCCATCGAGATACTATTCCCCTCCACGTTCATCCTCAGTTATATCAATTATATCGAGCAAATATTGGATATGTATCATCTATACAAGATATATTTTATACCTGCGACATCCATTATGTATCCGCTAAGCACCTTTATCGCACCCTACATATATCTTAAAAATTATTTAAAAATGAATATCACCTTCACATCGTATATCTCGATATTTTATAATATCATTGTGCTTATGTTTAAGACGACTGGAAACTTTCGAGCGGACATAATGAAGTTCGTATCCATCTTTATGTATGTCGGCGTATATCTTTATAATATGTATCAAACCTACGAAATCGCCCTGTTCTTACATAATACGAAATACAAATTACACGCAAAGATGCAAGGACTCGTCCATTTTGTGAGGCATTCGCAGAACATTATGAAGAATCTGCCAAGTAATATCATCGCACCCTATTTTAATATTAAAGAAACCTATCAACGCATCAGTATCCATAACTCGATGACGGATATATATCGGATTTGGAAGGACGACACATTAAAGAACGACTTATCATCGCTCTTAAAAACGATTTATGCGGTGGATGCTATCGATACTATCAATAAACTATTGCTATCCAGAGAATGGTCGAAGGTTTCGTATTCAAACCAAACGATATTCTGGGACGCCAAGAACCCGATATTAAAGAACGAGCAAGTCGCAAACCCCGTCAATCTAAATAAGAATATCATTGTGACGGGTCCGAACGCTGGTGGGAAAACGACGTATGTGAAAACGATACTGGCGAACGTCATCCTCGGACATACGATAGGCATCACGTATAGTTTGCGTTCGCAGATGATACTCTATGACACTATCAATTCGTTTATGCGGGTGTCAGATATACTCGGGACACGCTCGTATTTCGAAGCGGAAGCCGAGTATTGTTTAAATATGATTAAGAAGGCTGTGGATATCAGTGCTACGCATAAGAAGGGACTGTTTCTAATGGACGAGCCGATGCACTCGACGCCACCTACCGAAGGAATGGCAACCGCTTATGCGGTTATCGAATACCTGAGCAAATTAAACGGGATAACGCTAATCATCACTACGCATTTTCACAGGTTAGTAAAGTTGGAGGAACTATACCCCGACAAGTTTATCAATTTGTCGGTGGATGCGATAGCCGCTTTCGCGGACACAAGCAACAAGCCCCAGTATATCTTTCCCTATAAAATAAAACGCGGATACTCGTATTTGTGTATTGCGATTGAATTATTGGATATAAAGGAGTTTCCTTCCGTAATTATAGAGAACGCGATTAAAATGAAAAACAAAATATGTAATGATTTTAATAAATAATGTATAGTTTTCTTTTTGACCAAACGTATATTAATTTGTTGATATTGGTAATCATTGTATCGCTCGTGATGTTTCTATGGAGAAAACTAATCATACTCGAAGGGAACTTCTTTGTTCTCGAAAAGCGGGTTAATTTGATTAAGAAGGACGCTCGTGAAGATAGTATTTCGCGAAATATCGAGAAGTCGGACGTCATAATGAATGAGATATTCAAAGATTATGCTCCTTCGAATGCGTGTAAGCAATCTATGTGTCAAGGCGGTGCCTGTCCTATTCTTGGTGTTGAAAGTTTGGCTCAGTATGTCTTACCCCACCATCCCGATATAGATATCATCACGTTTGCGAATGGCGGTAATATCGTTGTGGATGACGCTGCGGAGACTCACGACGCGACTATCGTTGCTCGATGTGATACAGAGGAAGACGCAGGGGACGCAGGGGACGCAGGGGACACCCTTGATATCGATGCGATTATAAGTTCGAGTGAAGAATATGAGAAGAAGGTTCGCGAGGATGCGGACGGTGATAACGGAGACAACGATACGATTTCGGTTAGTTCGGAAATAACCTTTGGCGACGATAAAAAGGCGGATGATAAGGCTTTCACAAAGAAATATTCTAAGTTGTCATTGGATAAACTGAGGGAACTCTGTAATCAAAGCACTCTAAATAACGAGGGGACGAAAAACGATTTGATTAAGCGTATTATAGAGGCTAAGAATAGAATATAATAGAATATAATAGAATATAATAGAATATAATAGAATATAATAGAAATAAAAATATTGTATTTGTATAGATATATTAAGAATGAGTTTTAGTTCGTCAAAAGAATTGACTCCTCATTGTCCTATAAAAATGGCTGACGGACGTGCTTTCACCGATTACAGACCTCGTTGTATGGTGAATTCCGAACTATTAGCGGACGTATATAATAATTCGATGGTTCGTAGCAGTTATGAGAGTCGCATGTTTTTACAAGATAACGCCGAGAAATTGATGGAACGCAACCGAACCACTATGTTAGGAAACCTTGCCCCGTGTGCTCCTTGTAATCGCCCATTCACCGAACAAGGCACAATGTATCCTCAGCAATACATCGTGAAATGCGATGGTGTCAGTTGCGAGAAAATTGAAGTGAATCCTAATGGACTCGGCACAAGCACTCGCATTTATTAGTTAGATTTTTCTTATTTTTATTATTCTTATTACTATAAAAAATGACTTCTTAGAATACATAACCCTTATTATGTTATTTCGCGATATCAATACGATTCCAGAGATTAAGAGGTTGTGTAAAACGATTATCGAAGGGTTTCTGGCGAATCGCGACAATTTCACGATGAACGACGAAAGCAATTTGCTCACCGACTATATAAAGGAAGTGATGGAAAATAAAAGCAAGGTAGAAAAAGATAACGTGATGAAAACGATGTGTAATATATACGAAAATGGCGACGGATGCGGATGCGGATGCGGTTATTATAAGGGTTTGATAGAAAAGATGGGCGACTACTATGATATTACAGAACCTTTGCTAATAATCTGCGACAATATATGTAAATACCATTATACCGAATTGTATCCCTGTGGATGGGACGATAATGGCGAGGGTATCTGGGTGCGTCCGTCAGTCGCCGCTACCGTTGCTGTCTCTGCCTCGTAATTCCAAGTATTTATAGCACGAATGTATGTTTTCCCATAACGTATTGTAATAGGTATATTTAATATTGTTTTTTTTACACCAAGACTGTATGATAGGTTTGATTTTGTAATAATGGACGTGCGATATCCGAGGGAATAAATGATGTTCGATTTGATAATTGAGTCCGCCGTGAAAGAAGCCAAGCACACGCCCTCCAACAGTCGAAGAACTCTCAATCTGTGAAATCGCCCAGTTGTCTGTCGTAGCCGTCGCTGTGTTGTTATTCTTGACACCTTCGAAATTATGAGAAATAATAAAATTGAGTCCCAAGTAGATTCCGCCAACCGCCAAGGATACGCCAATGTGAAACAGGGTATAGAAGGAAGGGTATCGGTAGAGCGGTAGGGCATAAAAGCGGATATAAAAGGCGATTCGTAAGACGATTGCGATTTTCTGCTCGTTGGCGGCAAACGACGAGATTCGATGCGACATGTGATTCATCTTCCAGAGGTCGCGGAGTTCCGCGAAATGCCAATTCAACGGCAAGAATAGAAATAGAAACCAGATATATATCTTCTGCCAACTGTGATGTGCCTTATATCGAATATCTTTATGAAGACGTAGGATATCCGTCGTGATATCGGGGTCGTGTTCGATAACATTGGTATATGCGTGATGTAGTAAAACGTGATGATGCTTCCATAGGAGCGAACTGCCACCTATCCAATCCTGTGTATAGCCCCATAGCCGATTAATTGTTTCGCGACGAGAGACGGCACCGTGATTCGCGTCGTGTTGAATACATAACCCAATCATCGCCATTAAAAACCCGAGCAATATTGATTTGACAATTGTATATCCGTATATATAAGTGTGATATTCGACGTATATCTCGGCAATCATAATAGCGATTGCTTTCATCCACCATTCGTTCGTAGTATAAGGATAGGGAACTGCCTTTGCGACACTCGCTTTCAACTCATTAAACAGAGCATTTTCTTTTGAGACGTCCGCTGCTACCGCGGCTACCGCTGCTACCGCTGCTACGCTACCGACTTTGAATTTATCAAGAATATGTGTGCGAATACGATGGTGTGGATGTAGCATATAATAGTGGATTGTAGCGTCTTTGCCTCCAAAGATGACGATACTGTTCGAACCACCCGGATGAACCTTCGAGAACTCGCGTAAATCATATATAACGCCTTCTAATCGAACTTGATGGTCTGCTATTTCTATCGTATCAGTCATATCATATATAATATAATATAATATTTATAATATTTATAATATTTATATATAAGAAATAAAAAGAAGCATTGTTAATTATTTATTTAGGGATGGATACGCTTTCCATACTTGACAATCCTTCGCGTCTCCTTATGAACGTTCGATACACTTCGTCTATCTTCTGTTTGGTTTGTTTCGGGTTTAAATTGGGAAAATTGCTCTTTACCTTGGGACGCATTTCATTTACAAACTTTTTATATTCCGCTAATCTCTTCTTCGCCGCTGCGACGATATTCGCTTCGGTGGAGGAAGCATGAGGAACTGGTGTATGAACTTTCGCTTTCGCGGGTTTCGCGGGTGCCTTCGCTGCGGCTTTTGTATGGGTATGTTGAGAGGATATGTAAAACGGAGTGCTATTAATGACATTGGCAGGGCGTTTCGAAATGAACATTCCTTTCGGGGCGTATTTTAAAAACTCTTGGATTATACATTCAAAGAGGTAATTCTCATAGTGTTTTTCGCCGTTCTTTGCGTTGTTCTTCGCGAACTCTTCGGTCAATAAGTTTTGTAAATTATTGTGAATGGCTAATGCGGATTTATGCGTGGCTTCTGGATGTGTATTCGGGTAATCCTTGATTTTATGCGACTTACTATTAAAAAAACTGTGAATGATATTTGTGTAATCGTATGAAATCATTCGGCATTGACTATTGATAAGCCCGGGCAACATCGTTTTCTTATACTCTATAATCGGACTTGCGAATCCATAATCATAAATAATGATATTGTATTTACACGCCTTTAAGTAATAACTAACACCATTAAAAATGTAATGGTAATACCCCTTGTCATTATTGTTCTGAAAGAGGAAGTTTCCGTAATGAGGGTCTCTGTGAATATGTCCAATAACGTTATGGAATGTAGCGATGGATATGAACGTCTGTATCAAGATGTTAAACGTCAGTTCGCTATCGCTTATGACATTTCGATTATGAATGAGCGATTTCAGGTCGCCGTCGGCAAGTTCGTTGATACTCACTAATTTCAACTTTTCGGCGATTTGTTTCGTACATACGCAACTTCCGTATATCATAAGGAAATGCCTTGATGTCTTCTGTAAAAGGATTTCATTCGTTATCTTTGTCATCAGTTTAACCTCTTTTTCGTTGTCGGCACTGTTGGTCATAACCTTTGAGGCGATTGGGTAGATGCCTAAGAAGTCTGGAATACTTGTCAAATAAATCGCTCCAAACTTACTGGGTGTCCCGATTTGTTTTTCGAGATTTAGAAGGTTGCGAATCGTGTATCCCTGAACGCCATTAAATACCTTCTTCTCCAAACAGTCATTCGACTTTATACCTGCCACTCGACTTGACACTAATTTATAGGCATTGACACGGTTGTTTAAATTATTCTTATTTGCGATAAGTTTATCACGAAGGAACTTTTGAATCTTCATAGCCCCTTGATTTTCATAATAATCCTTTGAAAACGCACGAGACTCTGAGCGATACGAAGGTTGTGTGGGCGACGACGAAGACGACAGCCGCGAAAGCGACTTGTGGGGAGACAGCGACTTGTGGGGAGACAGCGACTTGTGGGGAGACAGCGACTTGTGGGGAGACAGCGACTTCATCGGCTTTTTAGCGAGACGTCTTTTTATTGCCGCTTGTAATATCCTGATACGTCTGTTCTTATTTTCAATGTCTTCCTTGCTACTTTCCTTGGACTTCGACTTTTGAATGCTCGATATCTTCTTCATCATCTCGCGTATTTTAAAATAATCCGCAGAGCCTTTGCGAGGGATACACCATTTATCGCTACCCTCATTGTATCTACGCAACGCATCCATATACTTCATTTTACTATACTATACTATCCTATATATTGCAATGATAAATATTTAATATTAAATATTTTCTGATTAATAAATATTATCAATTTGAAAAGGAATCGCGTTGATGACTTTCGGCGGTCGCGAAGTGATAAACATACCTTTCGGTGCGTATTTTAAAAATATCTCTTCGATGATAAAGGCGAACATAGAGGACGCAAATGAAGAGCATTCGGTGGTGCGTTTGTTATATATCTCATATTCTATATTCGTCAATAATAACTTTCTAAACGCATTCATTTTGTCGCTCAGTTTCTTATCAAGAACCGATAATTCATTCCATCCATTGCTACTTTCCTTAATAAACGCATTAATTATTTTCGCATAATCTTTGTAGATTGATATCTTACATTTCGATACCTCGCTATTGCTCGTGTATGTGCCGATGCCTGTTCCTGTGTCCGTTACAGTCGTAGTGTTGCGGTCGTAGGTGCTGATTCGTCTCGCAAATCCATAATCATAAATCATAATATTGTATTTACACGCTTTCAAGTAATAACTGACACCGTGAAAGCGGTAATGATAGTATCCCTTCTCGTTGTTTGTCTGATATAGGAAGTTTCCGTAATGCGTGTCGCGATGCACGTGTCCTACGAGGTTGTGAAATGTAGCGATAGAAATGTAGATTTGTATGAAGATGTTAAACATTAGTTGGGCATTTCCGACAACCTCGGGAATATGTATCATCATTTTGATGTCGCCGTCCGCAAGTTCATTTATGTTTATTAATTTTAATTTTTTGGCGATTCGCTTCGAACACACGCTATCCCCGTAGGTCATAAGGAAATGCCGAGATAAACCTTGTAAAAGGATTTCCCTCGTTATCATCGACATTATTTTAACCTCATATAGATTATTCATATTATAGGGCATCACCTTTGTGACGATTGGAAAGGTATTCGCTAACGAAGGGATACTCGTCAAATAGATTAGTCCGTATTTACTTTTCGAACCGATTTTTTTATTCAGATTGATAATATCACGAATGGTGTAGCCTGACGTTCCGTCCGCGAACTTCGTTGCTTCCAAGCAATCGTCGTGTCGCAATAAAGACAGTTTGTCTCGAAGATAATGATACTGCTTTATGCGATTTGCCAAGGTATGCTTACGGACGGAGACGACGACGGACGATGGAGCGGTAGCAGCGGCAACCGCAGCGGCATCTTTTGCGAAAACCCGCATACACGATTTGTATGATGGGTCTGCCTTATCACACGCAAATTTATCCTTCATCTATTTATTATATATTATTATATAAATAATAACTATAATATTATAAATTATGCTATGGAGGAACTCATCGTATATACCACGACACCGAGCGTTATGTCATTCGCGGTCGTGGTATATTTTAGTATGATATTCGGGCTATTGAACGCGAAGAATCGGGTTTCGTATCAACTCAAAGTGCCTATGTTGATATATAATATTGCTCAGATAGCGTTGAATATCTATATGGTTTATGGGTTGTCTGCTGTGGTATCGTATCCAAATATATACGGGATTAATATACCCTATACGAGCGATTTACGGTATTTCGTATATATTCATTATGTATCCAAGTATTTCGATTATTTCGATACGCTCTTCATTATTTTACGCGGGAAAGAGAAGCAGCAGTTGTCGTATCTCCACGTATATCATCATAGCACGATAGGAATCATTTGGGGGTTTCTGTTATATCGCGGACACGGGAACGGCACCGCGTCATTCGGGTGCTTTATAAACAGCGTGGTTCATTTAATTATGTATAGCCATTATCTATGTACGTCGCTTGGATACCGCAATCCATTTAAAAAATATATTACACGCACACAATTGGCACAGTTCGCCGTTTGCTTACTTCATTCGCTTGTTGTCATTTGCGTCGAGGATATCGTTCCGCGTAGGTATGCGTTTATCGAATTGGTATATCAAACGAGTATGCTTGTGCTATTTAGCAACTTTTATATCAAGTCTTATGCGTCCGTAAAAAGGATATAAAACTAAGATGCTATATAGATATAGTTTCCTACGAACAAACCAACGCCATAAAATGCAACAACAAAACCAACAACAATATCGATACAACAGAAGGGCATCGAACTTCGACGAACTCCGTAGAAACGAGGCTACATCAAGAGCAGGTTTAGGATGGGAGACGGACGAAGAAGAGAAGGTTATATCGATGCGTTTGAACAAGGCATCATTTGATGAGATTGCGTCCGAACTTAAAAGGACTTCACGTAGTATTCAGACGCGATTGTATCAGTATGTTTGTAAATCGGTAGAAACGGAAAACGGAGATGAATCCTCGCTAATCGCCAAGTATGATATTGATAGCGAGGATTTTCTTCTTTTTAAGACACAGAGACAAGATAAACTCAATAAGTTTGAAAGTAGAAAAGAGCATTTCCAGAAATCGAAGCGATACGATTCGGAAAAGCCTCAATATACGACGCCATTTGAAAATAAGAATTACAGTTTGAGGAATGACTTGAATACGCTTCGTCAAGAAGTGTACGAACTGCGAAGAATTGTGAATGAGAGGAAGTAGCCGCGTTAAATTAAATTATTTTTGTTTTATGAATATTATTCGTCAATCATAAAAATAGAAGAGTTCGCTGCTAAAACATCCCAATCTATTCTATTATCTAATAGAGCATAGTCTTTCTTCTTTAATTTTGCTTCATATTCGAATCTCTCCTTTATTAATTCCATCGCATTCGGATTGGAGGATAGTGCCGACCAAACGATGCTATCTTTATTGTTCTCTAATAAATCAATCGCAAACGGGTTTCTTGATAACTTTTCCCAATCTATACTATCAGGGTCTTCTTTAATTTGTTTTTTCAATAATGGAATCGCATTCGGGTTCGTATTATCTGGCAGATAATCCCATCGTATTAAAACTGCGTATTTTTTCAATAATGGAATTGCCTTCGGATTTTCGGACAAATACGCCCAATTTATCTTCGTGCTATTCATTTTCATAGATATTTCATATTGTATTCTCTTCGTTATTAGCGGAATAGCACTTGGATTTTGTGATACCACGTCCCAATCTATCTCATCATTGTCTATATTTTTCTCTAATAATTTAATCGCAAGAGGGTTGGTATTCCCTGATAATTCACCCCAATCTACTTTATTTATATTTTTCACCAATCGTTTAATAGCCTTTGTATTGGTATTCCCTGAAAATACAGACCAGTTGATATTGTTATGATATTTTTCAAACATAAAAGCAATTGCTTCGTTCGCTATATTACCAGAGAATATATCCCAGTTTATATTTTCGGGATTCGCCTTTAATAATTCAATTGCACGAGGATTTGTATTTCCTGACAATTCGTCCCAATCGATATCCTTCTTATGATTTTCTAATAATTCAATTGCTTCGGTTGCTATATTACGTGATACAGAGTGCCAATCTGCTTTTTTCGGTTTTTCCTTTAATAACTCAATCGCCTTACTGTTTTTATTCTTTGATAACTGATTGTAATTTATGAACTTTTTATTCTCTGACAAACTTAAAAAATCAATCGCATTAGGATTTAATGAAAGCAACGGACTCTTTCTTATTTTGTTGAGCGGAATCCAATCTCTTATTTTGTAGTTTTCGTGTTCATTTGTCCCTTTCATATTCATCATACTGCGTATTTTTATATAATCTTCTGTGCCTTTACGAGGAACGCACCATTTATCCTTACCTTCGTTATATTTCCGCAACGCATCGATATAATTCATTTATACTATAATAGAATATAAAATTATGTTTTTTAATTTATAGAAGGGTTTTTATAATTATATTCTATTATAATAGATTAATTAAATTATGACAAAAGCGAGAGCATTGAAGAAATATAGGGGGGGAGGTAATAGTAATGAGTTGGAGGATTTGGTATTTAGGTTGAGTTTAGCGGGGTTACCCATTCACGAATCTGTAAATATAGTTAAAAAATTAGATGTGTCAGATTTGATAAGTTTCGAATATAAAACGGATGAATTTTCTTTCAGATCTACAACGGAACAAAAAAAAATAGAAATTATTAAGGATAAAATAACAAGAGAAGGCAACGCAAATAAAATTTCAATTGCCATAGATAGTATAAGAAAAGAAATCAGAGAAGAAGAAGAATACTTAAAATATTTGATACGGAATTATTTAAAATATAACGGTAACGGAATTATTAATAAGTATCATAATGATTCTTATATGTATCTATTTATAGAAACTCTACAACTTAAAAATATATATGACCTAATTGATGCGAAACCAAAAGATATTAACGATATTGACGATACATTATTTCCGCAAATATACAAAGACAAGTTATTGGCATTACGAAAAAATCTCAAAAAAGAGACTAAAGGCTATACATTTTTGATGAAAACTAAATTTTTAACGCAGCACGAAGCAATATATGTGTGCGAAACCTTAGGGATAAAAATTCCAATAAACCTTAAGTTTAAAAACATACAAGCTTTAAATAATATTGATAAATTAACAACAGAAAAGAAGAGAAATTTATGGAACTTGATTCAAGACATACGAAGTGGTGAGAAGAAAATATCTCCATCATCTTCTTAGAATAACATCAATTGTTATGTTATATTAATAATTTTCATCAATAGCGAGATGGAACTTAGGAAGTTATCAATCTTACCAATGTCATACAGGGCGTTCGCATTATTTTTATCCAACTCGACAATCAATGTATCATTCTTTGTTGAGATTTGAATGTATTTTACGGTGCTAACATCGATGTAGATGTTCGAGAGTATAAGGGTTTTCGCGATTTTATCGGTATTGTTGATTTGCATCGCATTATTGTCTCTCATAATCGTCATCTGCGTTCCTTGCGTATTATTGATATAGTTAAGGACATTTAGGATATTGATTGCGTTCTGTATGTCGGCGAAATGATTGTATTTGACGATGCGATATACCCGCTTGAAGTTGCGAATACCGATTAAATACCTCATATATACATATTTCTCATTACAGGTGATAAGAGGATTATTGCCATCCCTCAATTGTAATGAACGGCGATTTAATGAGACGGGGCGATTTAATGAGACGGGGCGATGGAATAGAAATCCGTCAGTGATAACCGAGAGCAACGAGAGGAGCATCGAGAGCAGCGAGAGCATCGCAAGAAACTTCATCATCGTCTCTATGTAATCCACACACAAACCATCGCTTATCAATTTTTATATAAGAATAAAACCATATAAAAAATGATTATTACCATATATTAATATCTACCTGCTTATATCCTAACGATGGAGTATGATGATGATATTTGGAATATGCTAACAAAGATAAAGAATGACGAGCCACCATCATCATCAACATCTTCCGATTTGGATATAAGCAAATTAGATATTAGTAATTCTTGTGGTTGCGGGTGTAGCGAGGTGATTAGCGAAGACCACATGCAAATATGTAAGAATTGCTCTGCGATTGTCTCGAAACTGATTGAGAATACGGCAGAATGGCGTTTTTACGGGAATGACGACAATCGCGATGGCGACCCTTCGCGTTGCGGGTTGCCAACCAATAATTTACTCCCCAAATCATCCATCGGCTCGATGATTGGATGCGGATACAAAGACAATATCGATATTCGTCGCATCAGGATGTTCCAAATGTGGAATAGTATGCCCTATGACGAACGGACGTTGTGGAATGTATTCGACAAGATGACAGGAAATACGATTAATAACGGGATACCTCAAAAGGTGATTGACGACGCAAAGGTTCTCTATAAAAAGGCGTCGGAAAAGAAGATATCGCGAGGAGATAACAAGGAGGGATTGATTGCGTCGTGTATCTATCACGCATGTCTCATCAACAAGATACCAAAGAGTTCCAAAGATATTGCGGCGATGTTTAATATATCTCACGTAACCCTGAATAAGGGGAACTCGCGTTTTCAAACGCTTTTACAGATTAACGTATCCTCGCCAGAACCGATGGACTTTATAGCACAATATGGCAACAACCTCAATATGCCGATTAAAGACATTGAGAAATGTAAGTTGCTCGTCCGTTTAATCGAGGATAACGATATTATGAATGACAATTCGCCTACATCGTCCGCTGCGGGAATATTGTATTACTATGCGAGTGTCAAGAACCTCGGCTATACGAAAAAGATGTTTGCGAAAGCGTGTAATGTATCTGAGGTTACGATTATAAAATGCTACAAGATTATCAACAATCACCACGCATTCATTATAGCACATAAAAGCGGTATCTTCGAGTTATGAGTTATGAGGAACGAGTTATGAGGAACGAGTTATGAGGAACGAGTTATGAGGAACGAGTTATGAGGAACGAGTTATGAGGAACGAGTTATGAGGAACGAGTTATGAGGAACGAGTTATGAGGAACGAGTTATGATTCGCCGCTTCACCCTGACTCGCTTATATATAGAGATATATAATCCTTTAATAAGTAATAAGTAAGATGGAGAATGAATTATTTACTTCCATAAGCAACGGAGATATACAGAACAGCATAATGCTAAGCACGAAGATAATTTTTTTATATGAAACAATCGATATGTTAGAAAACGTCTTTATAAATATAGGTGCGTATATTGGCTCGTTCATTTCCTTATACGACATAAGTAAATTGACGGATATTTATAGTTCTCTAAAAAAAATCATAGAGGGTGAGAAGTTGGTAATCAAGGACATCTATGTCATCATTTCGAAGATGTGTATCGTCTGCGATATTTACAACAAGCACCCGAACGCGAAATGCGGTAATATGTCTATCAAAGTTTTAAAAGACAAGATATCCGCCCAGTTCAACAATAACGACTTGAAGTTATCGCACAACGGGGTTATGCGGTTCGATGGGATATTGCCACCGCACGACCACGAGAATTATGGGTTGGCGATTAAGATTGTCGCTATCATCATCAAGACGATTAAATCGACGGACGATATCTCGGTGGATGATGGGGATACGCTTGTCGATATCGCGAATAAACTGAGACACATCATCGATTATATATTGAGGACGAAGTATAAGTTTGAAACGAAGTTTTACAGTAGCGACAATGACAATGCGTGGTTTTTGTGGGGCGTATTCTGTGTATTGTATAAGGGCGATATATTTAACGACGCGTTCTGGTTGTATAACTACGAGTATAAGAAGAAGTATCG
>Ga0194055_10001681_pt1 | contig 17946 bp, 11 predicted proteins | sample SepL449m_MetaG_FD_155482 | JGI IMG/M metagenome (GOLD analysis project Ga0194055, IMG submission 155482) | Anoxic zone freshwater microbial communities from boreal shield lake in IISD Experimental Lakes Area, Ontario, Canada - Sep2016-L442-9m | ecosystem: Environmental > Aquatic > Freshwater >...
CCTCTCATCGATCCCTCCTCGATTGGCGCCGAATGCGTACAGATCATCCGGATGAAGTTTGATCCTGCGGCCGGGATGCAGGAAACTGCGCGGAACCCATGTCGGCGTCAACCGCAACAAGCCATCCCCAGCGTCCAAAGCTTGTCCTAAAATGCGAGCGACGTTGTCCGACGTTACCAAACCATCATCTAAGCCAATACCCGACATGGATCTTCTCAAAACTGAAGGAGAGTGGTGGGGAAGACGGAGTATTAGGGCGCATGGAGCCACATTCCGCCAGATTTATGGGAGCTTTGTTGTATGGTGCCCGCGGAGCAATCGCAAGCCCCACACGGCATCACCCACGTCGGATAGGCTTGCGATTTTCAGTCTCTTCGGCGACGATTCTAAGTTGTCGCTGGATCCGCCTTGAAACCTTGGCAAACCATGGCATGCGAATCGCACGTTTTCGATCGTAACGCTGCTTCTGCAGAATCGCCGGCGTCTTGTCGCATGGCTGTTTTGATATGCATACGAGAACCTTTTTCCAGCCAGCGATCCTCATTCTCCCTCATCCTCAAACGTTAACTAACTACCCGTGAACAGCACTCCTGCCATCCGCCGAGCCTTGATCAGTGTCAGCGACAAAACCGGTTTGGCAGAGTTTGCGAAACGAATCGCTGCCCGTGGCGTTGAAATTGTCAGCACAGGAGGGACCCGTCGCTTTTTGCTCGATCACGGAATCGACGCGAAGGAAGTCGCCGAGTACACCGGCTTTCCCGAAGTCATGGACGGCCGTGTTAAAACCCTTCATCCAAAAATCTTCGGCGGTATCTTGGCCCGTCGGAATCTCGAAGAAGATCAACACGCACTCCGCGATCACGCCATCCTTCCTTTCGATTTGGTCGTTGTGAACTTGTATCCATTCGAGGCCACCATCGCCAAGTCCGGCGTCACCTTTGACGAAGCCATCGAGCAAATCGATATCGGTGGTCCCAGCCTCATCCGAGCCGCTTCCAAAAATCATGCCTTCGTGACGGTCGCCACATCCCCTTCGCAATACGAGGTAATCGCCTCTCAAGTCGAATCGCACGGCGGCACGACCGATGCTCTTCGTCGTCGATTGGCAGCCGAATGCTTTGCATCGACCGCGACCTACGATGCGGCCATCGCTCACTACTTGAGCCAGCAGACCGAACCCGCATCCGATCTCTCTCAGCACGACGCTGTCCTCCCTAAAGCGCTGGACATTCGGCTGACGAAAAAACTCGACCTGCGTTACGGAGAAAACCCACATCAATTGGCAGCCTTGTACGCAAGGCCGTCCTCAGGGCGATCCCTCGTCGAAGCCCGTCAGTTGAATGGCAAAGAATTGTCGTACAACAACTTGCTCGATCTCGACAGTGCCCATTCGATCGTGCGTTGTTTTGCAAAGCCTTCGGCAGTCGTTATCAAGCACAACAATCCCTGCGGTGGTGCATCGGCTCACAAGCTCTCGTTCGCTTGTCGCAAAGCCCTCGATGGAGATCCGCAAAGCGCCTTTGGTGGTATCCTCGGTTTCAATGCGACCGTCGACGCAGAGACAGCCGAGGTATTAAGCCAACCTGGACTCTTCATCGAAGCCATCGTGGCACCGGAATTCACCCCCGAAGCGATTCAGATCCTATCGACCAAACCCAAGTGGCGCGACAACGTCCGCTTGATGGCCATCGGCCCGACCGGCCCCGAAGAGCGCCATCTCGACTACCGCTTCATCAGTGGCGGCGTGTTGGTCCAAGAAGCCGATACCCTGCCCCCTGCCAGCTTGACATGGAGGACCGTCACCAAGGTCCCCGTTGCCGATGAATTGTGGGATGACATCGCCTTCGGTTGGGAAATGGTCCGTCACGTGAAAAGCAACGCCATCGTCCTGGCTCGTGATGCGGCCCTGGTCGGTGTCGGTGCCGGACAGATGAGCCGTGTCGACAGTGTCGAGATCGCGATCGTCAAAGCAGGAGAACGCTCGCATGGAAGCATCTTGGCATCCGATGCATTCTTCCCCTTCCCCGATTCGATCCATCGTGCAGCCAAAGCGGGCATCATCGCAATCATCCAACCCGGCGGTTCGAAAAAAGACGAAGAAGTGATCGCGGCCTGCGATGAACATCGCATCCCAATGATCTTTACGGGGCAAAGGCACTTCCGTCACTAGACTAGGTGTCGCAGTAACAGATGACCTGAAGTCTGTTGCTATCAATCACTGAAGCGATACATGAGCGGGCTCGACCTTCCAACGGGAGAACGAGGCTCCTGCCGAGTTTACGGACACAGAAGGCTCAGCAGGAGCTTCGCCCTCCCTGCTTCGCCTTAGCCGTGATTGGTCGACTCTAAGAACTTTCTTGATTCAAAGAGACCGACTTCGCAGCTTCTTCCTGAGGCGGGACCATCGCAATCAAGTTTTCGATTGGCAATCCAAGCAAGACCGCAGCGCCCAACCGAGGGGAAAAGAAAAAATGCAAAACTATGGATGGCATGAAGATAGTTACGGTTGCTAGCAACATGCTGACAATGCATGCAATGGTTCGTACTTCTCAAACCAAACCGAAGACTACTCCGTTCCCTTGTTGCTTTTCAACTCCTGCAATCGTTTTTTCACTCTCGCCAGCTCCTGCTCATACGTGTTGTCATCGACGTTCAGTTTGAACTCGGCCTCCAACACCATTGTGCTTGATTCCTCTACGGATCCTCCTTGAGACTGGCTAGATGAAACCCGCTTCGGATACCTCCCAAATTCATCCTCTTGCCATTCTATCATATTGTAAGTCACGAAACCGGTCGGCTTACCAACAGGAACAGAATCCAAAACTGGCTTGGGAAATACAATGCACTTCACAATTGAGGGATAGCCTTGATTGCTTTCCAACTCCCACATGACGCTGGAGCCATTCATATAGCTCCACTTCGAAACAACTTTCTCGTTTTTCTCACTCGCAGAAATACACTTCAGTTTGGACTGAAATAGTGATAAGAAACTTTCGCGATGATTTTTATTTCTTGTACTCGGATTCAGAAACGGCCAATCAAACAGCGGCGGGAATGCCAAACAGCCTGGATTCACAGACGGTAACAGCACAAAACTAAATGGGTCTTTCTCAACGGCATTTTCGGTCATCCCGTATGTATTCGCTCCCACTTCAAGCAGACACCATTGTCGAGATATCATTTCACATGGGTACTCGTTGTTTGGCGGAAATTCGTACAGCTTAGAATGCCGTCGAGCACGCCGCCACCGTATGCCATCAGGTTTGGAAACGAGTTCAACAAATTCCTCGATACCACTACCGGACGTTGGATGTCCAGGCTCAGTGCTAAACTCCGTCATAACGGTCAACATGTAGCTATCGCACTCAAGCTTGGAACAATTCAGATACGCATCGATTTCAGCCTCCCCTAGAGATTCCTGAGAGAAACAAAACCGGCAGGAAACCGACAATGACAAAACGACGAGAAAGTAGTGCCAATACATTTACGTTTCCTCCAAAAAGCCGAAGATCGAATTGGGACTTCAGTGCATGTTTGTTGTGCCTTTGTAACACGGCAATTCCTGAAATGTCAAAGCCATTTACTAATAGCTTGCAAACAGCATATCATCGGGAATTCCGAAGGGGGGACTGAAACGATCAGCTTGGAACGAACCGCCATGGAGCCAAGAGGCCAAGCAGGAAAGCGACCTACAGTAGCAGGAGTTAGTAAATTACTAAACGCGAGGCTCGGAAGGACGGAAGTATGTCTTGGCGATCTTGGCAACTTGGCGGTTGATTCATCTTTCCGTGAATTGCCTTCCTGCTTGGAACGAACCGCCATGGAGCCAAGAGGCCAAGCCGGAAACGCTCAGCAGGAGCTTCGCCCTCCCTGAGATTACTACCGAGCGGAGTAGACAGCTGTGGCAGAGGCTACGCCAACAATTGTTGGATGACATGCGCGGGTTCGACGCCCGTCAGTTTTAGATCCAGACCTTGGTTCTTGAAGGTGAACCGCTCGTGGTCGATCCCCAACAAATGCAACACCGTCGCATGGAAGTCCCGAATGTGGACCGGATCTTTCACAATGTTGTAGGAGAAGTCGTCGGTCTCGCCATAGATCGTTCCCCCTTTGACACCACCCCCTGCCATCCACATCGTGAAGCATCGAGGATGATGGTCTCGGCCGTAATTGTCTTTTGACAATCCACCTTGGGAATAGATCGTGCGACCAAACTCACCCCCCCAAATGATCAACGTCGAATCCAGCAACCCTCGGCTCTTGAGGTCCGTGATCAAACCATACGTCGCTCGATCGATATCCTTGCACTGCGAAGGCAATCGCTGCGAGACGTTGCCGTGATGATCCCAGTTGTTCAAGTAGACTTGGACAAACCGAACATCTCGCTCCACCATGCGCCGCGCTAACAGCACCGAGTTAGCAAATGTGCCTGGCTTCTTCGCTTCGGCTCCATACAACTCGTACGTGCTCTCCGGTTCCTCGGCGATGTTGGTCAAATCCGGCACACTGCTTTGCATCCGGAAAGCCAATTCGTATTGCTGAATACGGGTGTGGATTTCCGGATCCCCCACCGCACGGAAATTCATTTCGTTGAGGGACTTGAGCCCATCCAGCGTCTTGCGACGCACATCGGCAGGAACCCCATTGGGATTATTGATGTACAGGATTGGATCCCCCGCCGATCGGAAACTGCAACCTGCATGTTCCCCAGGCAAGCACCCCGACGACCACAAACGGGCCGAGATGGCTTGGATCTGCTCGGTATTCGTCGGCTGAGCGACCAACACCACAAACGTGGGAAGGTTGCCGTTCATCGAACCCAGTCCATACGACATCCAGGAACCCAAACAGGGTCGACCGGTCACCATGTTCCCGGTTTGCATGAGGGTGATAGCCGGTTCGTGATTGATGGCTTCGGTGTGCATCGATCGAATAAAGCACAACTCGTCTGCGATCTTGGCCGTCTCGGGCAGCAGTTCCGAAATCCACATCCCCGACTGACCGTGCTGCGCGAATTGGTACTTCGAAGGCGCGATCGGAAAACGGGCTTGGCCACTGGTCATCGTGGTCAATCGCTGACCGTTGCGGACCGATTCGGGTAGATCCTTGTCGTACCAGTCATTCATTTGCGGCTTGTAATCGAACAAGTCCAATTGCGAAGGTCCCCCCACCATGTGGAGATAGATAACCCGCTTGGCCTTCGGCGGAAAATGAGGCAACGTCGCCAATCCACTCGTGGATGGCTCGTCGGCAATGGCATCGAGTGTCGGCATCCCGAGGGCAGCCAATGCCGCCGCTCCCAGCGCGTTGCCACCGCGCCGAAAGAATTGCCGTCGCGTCTCGCTGCGAACATACTCTTCGAACAAGGGATGAATGGCCGGATCGCGTCGCATGAATTCACTCATTTGGTAAGTACCTCATCCAGATTCAGGAGGGTGTTGACCATCATACTCCATGCCGCCAATTCGGCCGCATCGAGGGTTTCCGGGGATCGCGTAGCACCCACGGCCAACAAGTCTTTCGCCAATTCTGGATTGGCTCGGTAGAAGGCCAATAGATCGTTGACTTCGCTTTGAACGACCCCCAGTTCGTCGCCACGCAGAGGTCGCGACAGCAGCTTGGCTGCAATCGACTGCAATCTCCCTGCAACATCGTTCGGATCGGGGATGGCTTGGATCGTTTTTTGGGCCAGGATGCGTGCGGCCTCGACGAATTGAACATCGTTGAGGGTCACCAATGCTTGCAGCGGCGTATTGGTTCGCTCGCGGCGGACGGTGCAAACCTCGCGGGCGGTCGCGTTAAAAACTTCCATATTAGGTGGAGGTGCCGAACGCTTGAGGAACGTATACAAACTGCGTCGATACAATCCTTCTCCTGTGTCGGCAACATAATCACGCGTGTTACTCCCCGGCATCGCGACCGCTTCCCACACGCCGATAGGCTGATAAGGTCGAACGCTCGGACCTCCGATTTTGGAAACGAGCAGTCCACTCGCGGATAACGCATAGTCTCGCACCATTTCTGCATCCATGCGAAAGCGAGGTCCCCTGGCCATGAACTTGTTCGATGGATCGAGAGCCAGCTTCTCTGGCGAGACACTTGCCGATTGACGGTAGGTGGAACTGGTCACGATGCTGCGAAACAGGTTCTTGATATTCCAACTATCTTCGCGGAAGGAAACTGCCAAGTAATCCAGTAATTCCGGATGCGTGGGCAATTGTCCGGTAACGCCGAAATCTCCCGCCGAAGAGACGATCCCTTGTCCGAACACTTCCTGCCAAAAACGGTTCACGACCACTCGGGTCGTCAGCGGATTGTTGTCTTGAAGCAGCCATGCCGCAAAGCCGACCCGATTGCGAGGCGCATCGTCTTTCATCGGATGGAGAACTTGCGGAGTGGCCGCCGTGACTTCATCGGCTCGTTTGTCATAATCGCCACGCATCAGTATGTAAGCCTTGGGTGGTTCTGCTCGCTCGTTCATGATGTGAGCAATCGTGCCGCGGCGTAAAATCTCGGCTTTCTCAGCCACCAGTTGCTGATGAGCGGCCGTTAGCTTCGGAAACTCGGGATCACGTTCGGCCAAATACCAATTGTAAAGTTCATCCCCTTCTTCGGCCGAGCGCTGGGCTTTCGAGATCAAGTACTGACGGCGAGTGACTTGCGCAATCGATCGGAGTTCGTCCGGCGTTAGGGACTTGCGATAGAGTCGCACGTCTTGGAGTTTGGAATCCATGGCCGGGGTCCCAGCATGACGGCGTCCCAGTCGCAGTGGGACTTCGGTACGCATGGTTTCCGTGAGCCCGTTCTTGAGAACATTTTTGCCCACCTCGCGACCATCGATGAAGATCTTCAAACCTTCGGCTTTCGAAGAGCCGTCGTAAGTGATCGTCACATGTTGCCAGCGCGACGACGTCAAGCGTTCGGTCGATACGACTTTGATCGCATTGTCGGGCCAGTTGTGAATCAAGTGCATCCCAACGTTGCCATTTTCCGTCCAGACATCCCAACCTCGATGCTGATCGGCTTCGTTCATGCGGGCGAGGAGCGAACCTCCTTGGGCGTCGTTGCCAGGCTTAACCCACAATGAAATCGAGAACGGCTGATCCCGTTCAAGATCTCCCGCGGGGAGTGTCGGATAGAGGCTAGCGTTGACTTGCCAAGCCGCATCGCCGACATGGCCAGGTGCCAACGTCGCATCCGATTCCAGTCCGACTTGACGGAATTGCCCCGCATGCCAGACCGCTAGCGACTTGGGGTCCTGCGATCGAAGCGGCAAAAGGGTTTCGAGGGATTCCTGGGCGACCAACGGTTGCCAGACAACGGCATCTCGCTGAACGGGGTCGGCCGCAAACGCGTCGAAGCCCCCACGCGACTGAGCCCGCTGCTGGTCCATCTTCTGCTGCGCCTCGACGATCAAACCATCGAGAGCGAGAAATCGTTCGCGATCCGCATCCAAAGGGACCGGCACGATGGGAGGCGTATCTTTCGCATTCCCATCCATCGCGTTTTGGGTGGTGTTGTTGAAGAAAGCCGCGAGTTGGTAAAACTCTTTCTGGCTGATCGGATCGAACTTGTGATCGTGGCAAACGGCGCAGCCCACGGTCAGACCCAACCAGACTTGGCCCGTCGTTTCGACTCGGTCGCGCGTGTAGAGGACTTTGTACTCTTCATCGATTGCGCCACCTTCACTGGTGGTGATATTGCAACGATTGAAACCACTTGCGATCTTTTGATCGAGCGAAGCGTTGGGAAGCATATCCCCAGCCAGTTGCTCGGTCGTGAATTGATCGAAGGGCATGTTCCGATTGAAGGCTTTGATCACCCATTCGCGGTACGACCAGATCTCGCGAAAATTATCAAAATGGATTCCATGCGTATCGGCATAGCGCGCGTAGTCCAACCAATAACGGCCTCGATGCTCGCCCCATTCCTGACGCGACAAAAGCTCATCGACATAATTCTCGTAGCGCTCCGGCGATGGATCGGACATCACACGCTCTATTTCCTCCTGCGAAGGAGGCAAGCCTGTCAGGTCGAGGCTGACCCGTCGAATGAGTGTTCGTAAATCGGCTTCTGGAGCCGGTTCAATCCCGCGTCGTTCGAGTTCCGCCAATACGAAGCGATCGATCGGAGAACGGATCCAGCCGGCGTTGCGGACTTGGGGTAGTTCTGGTCGGACCGGCGGTAGATAGGCCCAATGCCCTTGGTATTCGGCTCCTTCTGCAATCCATTGTTTGAGCAATTCTTTTTGCTGAGGGGTCAACGTCTTGTGGGCCGAAGGAGGAGGCATGACCTCGTTTTCATCGGAGGACAAAATGCGTTGAATGATCGCGCTCGTGGTGGGATCACCCGGGACGATGGCGCGTGTTTCGACGGCTGCGTCGCGCTGATCCAAACGCAGATCGGCAGCCCGCTTCTTCTCGTCCTGACCATGACAGGCAAAGCAGTTATCGTTCAAAATCGGACGGATGTCCCGATTGTATTGAACCGTGCCACTAGCCCATGCCAAAGGGTTGGACGTCGACACGAATAGAAACCAAAGTGCGGCGTAAATCGGTTTACGACACATGAGCTATCCAGTTCGGAAGGAGGGATTGGATCGGTTGGGAAATTGGAAGCCACCAGAGGAATCGGGAGATCAACAAGATTCCCCCTTTTCAAGGTTGGCAAAAAAGCCCAGAGCAGGACGGATTGTCATTTGAACGGGTCCTGACCTGTGTCAAGGTAGTGTCGCGACTAAACACTTTACCGAAACGTCGATGCAGACCCTCGCTGACACAGCGGGTTACGATCAAATCAACAAGCCGAAGAACATCAGGGCAAGGCGGGAGGAATGGCGGACGGAATTGACGATAACACCCTACAAAGCGCTTCGTTCAATTCATCGACCAATTCCAATGGCTATTTTCGCTCAAAATCCCAACCTTGCAATCCTTTCCTACCCAGACGGAAGATTTCTGGTGAGGTAATTGCATGGGTCTTCCGTCGCACCCAGACCCGTCCTCCGCTCCTGGCCAACTGGTATCCTGGAAGCAAATCCGGTCGGTCGATCTAGAAACCTTGGATCCGGAAATCATCGATCTGGAAATGTTGTCAGAATTTGTAAATTTCTTGAATCCAACCTTGGCGATTCATTTTCCCATCCACTTCATCCTAGCCAATTGCATGAACGATTCTCATGGATCCGAGGATGCCATCCAAGCCACCAATCGCCGAGCCTACGATCGGATGGCGAGCCATGACCATTTTTTGACCACCCCCGTGTCGGCGGAAGAGCTTGCGAAACCGATGGAAATCCTCGACGGGCGTGGCTGGCTGGGCGGAAACATTCGCGGCTGGCGTGTGCTTTGCTTGGCCGGCGGCGGTGGCAGGCAAGGCCCGCTGTACGCCGCGGCCGGTGCCGAGGTGACAGTGCTCGATATCAGTTCGGCCATGCTCGAACGGGACCGATGGATGGCCCATCGGCTGGGACTCAATCTGCGAATCTTGCAAGGGAGCATGCTGGTCCTGGACGCACTAGCCAATGGCGAATTCGATTTGGTCGCCCACCCCGTCAGCACCTGCTATGTGGCCAGCGTGCAGCCCGTTTTCGACGAAGTCGCCCGTGTCCTTCGACCGGGTGGCCTTTACATTTCGCAGCATAAACAACCGATCAACCTCCAAACCTCCCTTCACAAGGTGGCCGGCCACTACATCCTGGAAACTCCCGTTGGGCATCCCGCAATTCCCGTAGCTCAAGGAGAAAACAGTTTTCTACGAGAGCCCCATACAATTGAGATCGCCCATTCGCTCGATGCGATCTTGGGAGGGATTTGTCGAGCTGGTATGTCGATCGAGGAGTTTAGCGAACCGGACCACACACAACCGGACGCAGCCCCAAACACCATGGCCCATCGGAGCCAATACGTGCCACCCTACGTGCGCATCAAAGCTCGCAAACGGTCCTCAACCAGCTCGAAGTCCTTGATTCTTTAAGTCACAGATGACCGAAGTCGATCTTTCTTCCACATGAGCCTGAGGCGCTAGCCGATTTTTGCAAGTTATTTGCACGTTGAAAGAACTCGGATAACGCGATTGGAAGTTGCGCGTTTTGGCTTTTTCTCGTACTCGTACTCAATGAAATGGTACTCGTACTCGTACTCGAAGATTCCGCATCGTACTCGAAGATACCGCATCGAGTACGAGTACCGCTAACGCTGAGTACGAGTACGAGTACGAAAAACCAAGAGGCAATGACGTTTGAGACCTCGAAAAACCCGATTTGCGCAGCATCAGAACACGAACGCTTCCGGCTTACTTTTGTCGGCTGTCTCGTGTAGGCGAATATCCACCTAGCCGAAGGACTTTCGGTCGTGAGGTGGCAATAGCCGATGCGCGTAGATATGCTTAATGGCCATATGCGGTCGGCGATTGGCCTTCTCTAGTACTCGATGCGGTATCTTCGAGCACGATTGGAAAAAATTCCACTTCAGGTCGATCGCGTCGATTGGATTTTACGTTCAAAACCTTCCTAACGCCCCTTCCCCCTACCCATCGAGCACCCCATGAGCGACGGTTCGCTTGCCACTAAATCCTCTTCGCACCAGCCCAGCTCAACCGTTATTTGGTTGATTTGCGCAATGGCTGCCATCGGCTTTGCCTTCGATATCTATGAGCTGCTCATGCTGCCACTGATCATCAAACCAGCCATCGCCGCCCTGAGTGCTCCCCTGGTGCAATCGCTGGTTGATGGGGGAATGCCACAAGCCGAAGCGGCTGCTCTCTGGGCACCCGGAGGAAAGACCTATGTTTCTTGGGCGCGGACACTGTTTTTCTTGCCCGCCTTGATCGGAGGGGTGTTTGGATTGCTAGGCGGATATTTGACCGACTGGTTCGGTCGACGTCGCGTGTTGACCGGCAGTATTCTCCTGTACGCTTTCTCCGCCATGGCCGCCGGTTTTTCAACGGACTTGTACCAACTCCTTTTCTTCCGCTGCCTCGTCTTTATCGGTGTTTGTGTTGAGTTCGTAGCCGCCGTGGCTTGGCTCGCGGAATTGTTCGACGATCCCCACCAACGAGAAAAGGTGCTGGGGTACACACAAGCCTTCTCGTCGGTGGGTGGCCTGCTCGTAGGTTTAGCGTTCGGTATCGCCGCCTGGATGGCCCAACGACAGATTCTGCCCGCTATCTACGGTCAACACGAAGCATGGCGCTACACGCTGATTTCGGGTGTCATCCCCGCCCTGCCCTTGATCTTCATTCGTCCCTTCCTGCCGGAATCTCCCAAGTGGCAACAAAAGAAATTGGCGGGTCAACTCAAACGCCCTAGTTTGCTCGAACTCTTCTCTCCGCAATTGATCCGTACCACCATCGTGACGACGATCATGTTTGCGGCCAGCTATGGCATCGCTTTCGGTGCTATTCAGCAATTGCCTCAAATCCTGAATGGCCACGTCGCAATCGTCAAGGATGCGGAGAAGCAAGCAGCCGTTCAAGCGGAACGGATTGCGACGGAGACCGGCAAGCCAGTCCCTCCGGGCAAACTCAAGGGGATCACAGGTGGCCTTCGCGATGAAGAAATCGCAAAAGTCACGATATGGCAAGAGGTCGGCGGATTGGTCGGTCGGTTTGCGCTGGCTGCACTCGCCTTGCTCATCGTCAGTCGCCGCAACTTGCTCCGGGTCTTCCAAATCCCGGCCCTTATTTTTGTTCCGTTGCTTTTCTATTGGATCAGCACCGCGATCAAGGCGGACGATTCGTTGCTATGGATCAAGATCGGGGTCTTCGTCGCTGGCTTCTTCACCGTCGCCCAGTTCAGTTTCTGGGGCAATTACATCCCGCGCGTTTTCCCATTGCACTTGCGAGGTACCGGGGAAAGCTTTGCCGCGAACATCGGCGGACGTATCCTGGGCACGGCTGCCGCATGGTTAACGCTCACATTTTCAACTGCCGATCCTCCGCAGCCTGGCAAGATCGCTCTGGTCGGTGCCATCGTCGCAGGAAGCTACGCCCTTGTCGGTGTCCTGCTAAGCTTCATCCTGCCCGAGCCAAAAGCCGAGTTGGAGAACGAGTGATCGAAGTCGAGAGTGATCCTTTTTCCAACGTAAAATTCGATGCCGACCAACACGATCGCTAATCATCTGTTCGGTGCTATCGAACGATCGCGTACGCTCGATCAATTGCTCCTCGATCCTTTGGATTGGGCACGCGGGTCATGGGGTGTCCAAAACATCGTTGTTCTGGCCGCCTCAAAAGGGTCGTGGAAGCGGATTGTGCAATCGGGTCGCGCTGCCGCGATCGGTCCGGACTCGGCGCATGCAGGGGAATGTTTGGACTCACGCCGAGCCAAGTCCGCTCCACCTTGGTATTACTCCCCGATCCCATCATCTACCCATCCCGATCTCGTCGTCTGTTGCCATGGATTGCCAGCCACCTCCGATATCGATTCGATCACCGAATCGATCGGATGGATCGGACAAACGATCGACCTTTGGCATCGCCAGTTGCAAAAAGCTCGCGATGTCGTGCGACTGAATCAAATCTTGGAAGTCGCTGCCAGCTGGCACTCCCATCAAGATCTCGATCGGCTTCTGCAAGACATGGCCCAAGCCGCAATTAACTTGCTCCGATCCGATCGAGCCAGCATCTTTCTCTGGGACAAACCGGCCCGCGAACTGGTCGGCCATCCGGCACTGGGAATCGAGGGCAAACCCCTTCGCATCGCGGATGACAAAGGGATCGCCGGGGCGGTACTCAAGAGTCAGCAGCCACGGCGATGGGACCGCTCCGATCCGACCGACGAAGTCGATCGCCGCGTCGACACCAGCAGCGGGTACCGAACGGATTCTCTCCTGGCCGTTCCACTCAACGATCACCGCGGAAAACCGATGGGTGTATTCGAGGTCATCAACCACGCCGAAGGTCACTTCGATGTGCAAGATGAAAACGATCTGATCGAATTGGCACGCCACGCCTCGGCGGCTCTATCCAATACGCAGACATTGCAGCGTCTGATGCAGACCCGCGATCGCCTGACTCAAGATGCACAACAACAAGTCCAATTGATCGGCGACTCGCCGGAAATGCAAACGCTCAAAGCCACCGTCACCCGCGTCGGCGATACCGATTTGGCGGTCCTGCTGCTAGGAGAAAACGGCACAGGGAAAGAAGTCGTCTCGCGTCAGATCCATTACCAAAGCAAACGCCGATACGAACCCTTCATCGCCGTCAACTGCGCCGCCATCACCGAAACACTTCTCGAAAGCGAACTCTTTGGCCACGAAAAGGGCGCGTTCACCGATGCCCACGAAACACGGACCGGCAAGTTCGAATTGGCTTCAGGGGGAACCCTCTTTCTCGACGAAATCGGTGATATGAGCTTGGCTGGCCAAGCCAAACTGCTGCGTGTCCTCGAAGAGAAAGTGGTCGTCCGCGTCGGCGGCTCTTCCCCCATCCCTGTCAATGTGCGAGTCATCGCTGCCACCAATCAAAACCTAGTCGACTTGGTACGCCACAAACGGTTCCGCGAGGATCTGTACTTCCGATTGACCGTGGTGACAATGAGCCTTCCACCGATTCGTCAACGAGGAAACGATGTGCTGGAATTGGCCGATTTCTTCCTGACCATGTTCTGCAATAAGATCGGAAGGAGCAAGCCAACCCTGTCGGCGAATGCGAAGCGTCGACTGTTAACACACGATTGGCCTGGCAACGTGCGTGAACTGCGGAATATTATCGAGCGTATCGCTTACTTGACCAACGAGGACGTGATCGAGGAATCGCAAATCGATTTCGTGCGATCGCCACGCAACGAAGAGGCAGATGGATTGGGAGCGATCGATCTCTCAAAGACCCTGTCGGATGCAACCGCCGATTTTCAAATCCGCTACATCGAGCAACAAATCAAGGCCAACCATCGCAACGTGACGCACGCCGCCGAACGCATGGGTCTTCAGCGATCGAATCTCTATCGCAAGATGAAGCAATTGGGAATGAAATCTCCCGATGGAGAATAGCGATGTATCCGTTGGTTTACCAAGGTATCTCATCCATTAGCCGGAATGCGTTAGCATCCGGTTGTCACCCCGCAACACCCAAAAAAACCGGATGCTAACGCATTCCGGCTGATGGAATATCGGCTGATTGAATGTCTATACCGACGGAAATTTCAGTCCACGCACGGTTGCCCATCATGTCCGTTTGAACATCTTGTCCAGTTGTTCACGCGACAAAAACAATGCGGTGGGACGGCCATGCGGGCAATGATGGGTGTCTTGATAGCAACGGCGTTGCTCCAACAATGCTGAGATCTCCGCAACACTGAGACGATCTCCAGCTTTGATCGCGGCTTTGCAGGCCATCATGTTCATCAAGTCATCCAGCACGTCGCGCGCATTGACCTTTTTGCCGCCGCTCATGATGGCTTCTAAAGCTTGCTTCAGCATCTCCGTTGGAGACAGGGCTGCCAGGATCGACGGATACGACTGAAGTAGCACTGTGTCCCCTCCAAAGGGTTCGACATCGAAACCGATCTCCGACAAAGTCTCCTGCGATTCAATCACGGCAGCCACTTCGGACGGAGTCAGCGCAACCGTTTCGGGCACAAGCAGGCGTTGCCGCTCAATCGATTTGGAGAGGACTTTTTTCTTGATCTGTTCGTACATGATCCGCTCGTGCAAGGCATGTTGATCAATGATCACCATTCCAGCATCGTCCTGCGTCACCAAGTAACGATCGTGGATTTGAAATCCCGTGGCCCGCACGTTTCCAGAAATCGGATCGTGGGACTGCAATCCTGGATCGATCTGAAGCCGGTTTTGGGAATGATTCTCTTGGGAATGATGGAGCGGATCGCTCGTTCCTGACAGATCGCCAAAATCATCCGCTGACCACGGCCGTGAACCGGGCGCAACGCTGGACATCTCGGGATTCGCGGAAGGAGTCGGCCGAGGCATCCCGTGAAAGGGATCGTCCCGGCGACCGAATTCAGGAAATGGCCGGAAGTCGGGAAGGGCTCGTCCGGGCAGTGCATGGGCTGTCACGCTGGACCCCAATGCAGAACCGGATGGTCCGAGTGGATCTTCGACCACCAAGGGTATGGGGCGATGCCTAGCCCAGTCCATCAACTCCGTTCCGGTAGACGACGGGGCGACCACCGATGCGTTGCCGCTCAATGCCGCACTGCCGGATATGGCCGCTGCCTGCGACGAGGACGCATCGCGGACCTTGGCCACCAAATCCGAAGTCAGAAATTTGTGCCGAAGCGTATGAAGGAGTCGGCTATAGATCGCGCCGCTATCCTCGAACCGCACCTCGACCTTGGTCGGATGCACATTCACATCGACCTTCTTCGGATCGAGTTCCAAGTGCAAGAAGCAGACAGGCATTCGGCCGACCATCAGCAACCCGCGGTAGGCTTCGCCCAAAGCATGTTGAAGCGATCGATCGCGAATGTAGCGGCCGTTGAGAAATAGGTATTGCATGCGGTTGTTGCTGCGAGACACACTCGGATCGGCGACATACCCTCGGACGGTGACTTGTTCATCGACATGCTCGATCGCGATCAACGCATCGGCCACTTCATCCCCAAAGAACGCTCGGATGCGTTCTGCCCATCGTTCGGTCGGTGGCAGGTCGTAAAGCATGCGATCACCGCTGGTGAGAACCATGTGCACGTGAGGAAAGGCCAACGCGATCCGTGTGAAAGCTTCCGTGACATGCCCCATCTCGGTCGATGGAGTCTTCATGAATTTCCGTCGGACTGGCGTATTGAAGAAGAGATGCCGCACTTCGAGCGTCGTACCGATGTCCATTGCACAGGGTCGAATCGGTTCCCGCTCTCCGCCCTCGACACGCAATTCGTACCCGCTGTCGCTCCCAGCCACACGGCTTCGAAGCGAGAGGTGGCTGATTTCAGCGATCGAGGCGAGCGCTTCACCTCGGAAACCGAGCGTCCTAACATCGAATAGGTCTTCGCTGGTTTGCAGTTTGCTGGTCGCGTGCGGATCCAGGGCCAGCTCCAATTGGTCCGCATCGATACCGCACCCATTGTCGCGGATGCGAATCAGTTCGATGCCTCCCCCCTCGACGGCGATTTCGATATGCGTCGCCCCGGCATCAATGCTGTTTTCGACTGTTTCCTTGACGACACTCGCAGGCCGCTCGATGACTTCTCCGGCCGCGATTTTGTTGACGAGTGAAACTGGGAGCTGACGTATCACAGGCATCCGTACACACTACTTCCACTTGGTGGATCCATGGTTTTCGAGCGGGCAAGGTCCTGCGTCGTCCAGCCTTCCTGGCGGCTCATCGCGGGCGGCAGATCACGCAGCGCGACCCCTCGTGTGCCAGGAAGCTTTCGGCTCGCGTCAAAACCCACAACTTAACCCAATTGCGGCGGGTAGTGAAGTATCACAGTCCCAGGAATGGGACAGAATGCCCGATCGAAATGGTTGCAATTCGTCGTAGGTTTTCAGTTATAATCAGCCGACTGCATCGATAGCGGTGCGCGTCTGGAGATTGCCCTTGGCCCCTCGGGGGCTCGGTCACCAAATGCATTTCGCTGGCGATCGGCCCCACCTCCCCTTCCCTGCCAACCCGCCAAAACTTGCCTTGGATTAGACAGCAATTGAGCCGTCTCGTTCGCCGAAGCTGCGAGCTTGTTATCGCGGTCATTCGGCGGGCTGTGCTTCGACATTTATTTCCCACACGATGATGATTCAATCTTCCACTGAACGATTGTTTTTTTTTGAGCCTGAGGCGCTAGCTGAAAACAGCCGGTGGTTGAAATCGGCTAGCGCCTCAGGCTCAAAAAAATCCCTTTGAGCATCACCGTTCAACTTCTATTCTCTTCGTCCACCAGAAAGCCGTAACGCCATGTCCATTCATCCCTTGGTTCGCAAGCGAATCCTACGACGCCAAACAGCTGGCATTGCGATGCTTGCTGGCTTGTTCGCTTTCTTTTTTTCTTCCCCCAGCATTCCACTGATGGCCCAAGACCCTCAACCTGCGAAGACTTCCCCTGCCGAGGACCAGGACCCTAGCCGAGTCTACGAACCGCGTGAGTTCGTCGGCAGCAACGGAGTGCCCCTGAAGTATCGCTTGATCAAGCCACTCAACTACCAACAGGGCAAGAAATACCCTCTCGTTCTCTTCCTGCATGGTGCGGGAGAGCGTGGAAGCGACAACTCGATTACTCTGAAACATGCCGCCAAAGATTTTTTGGATCCCGAGCGGCGTGCAAAATTTCCGGCGTATGTGCTCATTCCCCAGTGTCCCAAAGACAAAAAGTGGTCGGAAGTGGATTGGTCCAAAGAGACCAGCCAGATTCCTGAGAATCCAAGCGATTCCATGCAAAGCATCAAAGAGCTGCTCGATGACATGATCGAAAACGGTGGCGTCGATCGCAATCGTGTCTACATCACCGGCCTTTCCATGGGGGGTTATGGAACCTGGGATGCCATCGCCCGCTATCCGAATTTCTTCGCTGCCGCGGCACCCATTTGCGGCGGAGGTGATCCGAAGACCGTGAAACAATTCCAATCGCTGCCGATCTGGTGCTTTCATGGAGCCAAAGATTCGGTCGTCAAAGTCGGCCGCTCGCGTGAAATGATCGAAGCCCTTCAAGCCATCGGCTCCAAAGTCAAATACACCGAATACCCGGATGCGGACCACGATAGTTGGACCGCTACCTACTCCAATCCCGAACTCTACAATTGGCTCTTTGCCCAACGTCGCGAAAGCCAATGAGCTCGCCCCGCGAGCCTATCCCATGACTCGTTCCCCAGGGAATACGATGAATCACAGGTTGTTTCCATCCGCCCGAATGTTTCGGATGCTTTCACGATGCATGATGGCTGCATGGCTGACCGTTCTTGCGTTGCCATCGGCCCACATTCTGTGCGCTCAAGAGGCCCTGCCAACCGAACCAGCCTCTCTCCCCGCTGCTAGCGACTCCCAGGGATCCAC
>Ga0194055_10001684_pt1 | contig 17935 bp, 20 predicted proteins | sample SepL449m_MetaG_FD_155482 | JGI IMG/M metagenome (GOLD analysis project Ga0194055, IMG submission 155482) | Anoxic zone freshwater microbial communities from boreal shield lake in IISD Experimental Lakes Area, Ontario, Canada - Sep2016-L442-9m | ecosystem: Environmental > Aquatic > Freshwater >...
GGTTAAAGTGGATGTCAGCAATGATCGGAATCGGCGACTGTGCGACGAGCGTCTTCAGTGCCTCAGCGTCTCCTTCACGCGGCACTGCGCAGCGAATGAGGTCCGCTCCGGCGTCGGCGCAGCGAATGATCTGAGCGAGCGTCGCCTCGACGTTCGCCGTCTCGGTCTTGGTCATCGTCTGCACGGCGACGGGCGCGCCACCGCCAATTAGCACGCCGCCTACGTTGATCTGTCGCTCAGAAGCCACTTGCAGAGTGTACGAAGCCGGCGCGCGGATCGGTGCAGGCCGGCGCTTATGTTGCCGTCGAGCGCGTTCGCCAGCTACGAGACCGGGGCGTAAAGAGCGTCGATTTCGGCGGCATACTTTGCGTCGATTGGCTTGCGCTTTAGCTTCATCGTTGGCGTCAGCTCGTCGCCGCCTGGCTCCCACGCAGCCGGCAGCACCTTGAACTTCTTGATCTGTTCGACGCGCGCTAAATGGGAATTGCCCTTTTCGACCGCGGCGCCAATTAGCTCTAGGAGCTGCGGGTTGTCAGCGAGCGACTCGATCGAGTCGTCGGCAACCCCCTGCTTCTGAGCCCATGCGGGCGCGAAGTCGGCGTCCAGCGCAATCAGAGCTGTGTTGTATGAGCGCCCGTCACCGATGCAGCAGACTTGATCGATCAACGGCGACGCGGTCTTGATCTGAGCCTCGATGTTCGCTGGCGACATATTCTTGCCAGCAGCGTTGATGATCAGCTCCTTCTTGCGGTCAACAATCTTGAGATACAGATCGTCGTCAAACTGGCCGATGTCGCCGGTTGCAAGCCAGCCATCGGCGTCGATTGTTGCCGCCGTCTCCTCCGGCATGTTGCGATAGCCCTGCATCACTAGCTCGCCGCGGATCAATATCTCACCATCTTCCGCCAGCTTAAGTTCGACCCCCGGGATCGCCGGGCCGACGGTGCCAATCTTGACCTTCTCCGGCGGGTTTACTGTGCCGCCACCGCAGGTCTCCGACATGCCCCACAGCTCCGCCAGCGGCAAGCCAATCGCGTGGAAGAACTCGAGCACCTCAACCGGAGTCGGCGCCGCACCGACGTTGATCGTCACGACTTGATCGAGCCCGAGCATTGTGCGCAGAGCGGCGAAGTACTTCTCGTCGGCTTCAGCAACGGTTGCTGCCAGCTCAGCCGGCACCTCTTCCCCGGCTTGCTCGAGACGGACCTTTTCGATCGCGGCGGCGAGCGCCGCCTCGAGCGGCTCGCGCTGTTCGTCGGGCTGGCTGGCGACCATATTCTCGAGGCCGCCGCGCAGCTTCTCCCAGATTCTCGGCACGGCGAAGAACCAATGCGGGTGAACTTCCGGCAGGACCTCCATCACGAGCTTGTAATCGTCTACCGAGGTGATCTCGAAACCGAGTACTGCGGGGATGTAGTGGTGCGCTGCGCGCTCGGCGATGTGCGCCGACGGGAGCCAACTGATTACGCGCGAGCGGCGAGGGAAGTCGACAATCTCGGAGGTGCCACGAACCGTCCACATCAGGTTGTTGTGGGTCAGCTGCACGCCCTTCGGAGGCCCGGTCGTGCCGCTCGTGTAGATCAGGGTTAGGACGTCATCAGGCTCAATCTCGGCGGCGGCGGCCTCACCATCGAAACCAGCGTCGCTTGCTTCGAGCTCGGCGAGACTCGTCGTGCCCTCAACGGCAGCTTCAGGCGCGTCGACCAGAATAATCTGCGGTGGGCGCTCTAGGTTCGCACAGGCCGCCTGAACCGTCTCGAGGTAGAGCGGCTCGGTGAAAATGACCTTGCTCGCAGAATCCTCAAGTAGGTAGTCGATCTGCTCGGGCGTGTAGGTCTGATAGACGGAAAACGGCGTGCCACCAGCAATCATCACTCCGAAGTCGATCAGGTGGAACTCGGGGCGGTTGACGAGCATCAATGCAACCGTGTCGCCCTTGCCGACGCCCAGCTCCCGTAGCCCGCCAGCTATCCGGTCAACGCGCTCAAGCCCCTCTCGCCAAGAAATGACGACAGATCCGTCGCGGTTCTTAACCCAAGTCTCGTCAGCGTTCTCGGCGGCCGTTATCCGCAGCGCGGCGGCCAGCGTCGGAGCGTTTCTCGCGGCGTATTCAACTCGGTCCGACGGCATCTCGCGGTTCCTCTCGTATCGGGGGAAAACAGCTACCGCGAAAACTACCTGCTCAGAGCCCTCTTTGCCGCTAGCGGAGCCCGAATCCCCCGCCCTGAAGGCGTGAGATGTCGTTCGAGAGTCCAACCGCGAAAAGCACGAGAACTAGTACAAACCCGACTGCGCTGGCTCTCTCCATCACTGAGTAGGCGATCGGTCGGCCGCGCAGCTTTTCCGCGAGCGCCCAGAAGATGTGACCCCCGTCGAGCGGCAGGAATGGGAACAGGTTGATCAACGCAAGCGAGAGCGAGATGATCGCGAGCACCGTCAACGCCTGCGCCAGGTCGAACTCAAACGATTGCCTTGTGACCTCGTAACTACCGACAACACCCGAGATCTGTTTGCGAGCCTGCGGGTCGTAGACGAGCTTTGAAAGAGCGCTCATCGTCGCTTCGGATACGCGCCACATCTCGCTAACACTCCGCGAAGCGGCGTCGAACGGTCCGACCGCTTTGTGGTCGATCGCGAAGTTGAATCCGAGCCGCGTCTTCTTCGCTGCTGCGTCGTAGCGTGGAGTCAGAAGGAGAGTCTCGGTTTGGCCGTCACGCTTGATGACGACACTGACCGGAGTCGTGGCCGCGCAGCCATCAACCGGCTTCCCGGCACAATGGTGTTTCGATATGGCCGCGCCCAGCGTCGCCACATCCCCGCTTTTGCCGTCAACTGAGACCAGCTTGTCCCCTCTCTGCAGCGATCCGGCGGCGGGCGACCCGGGTTCGGTCCGGTCGATAGTGCTGGAGGGCGAACTCAGACCGACGATCAGAAAGAGGCCGAAGAGAATCACGAACGCGACCAGCACATTCATTAGCGGGCCGGCCGCAATCACGAAAATTCGCTTGTTTACAGCCATCCGCGAGTAGGAGCGGTCGGCAAGTTCTGGCGGAATCTCTTCGTTCGGATTCATCCCCATGATTCGCACGTAACCGCCGAGTGGAATCAAACCGATGCAGTATTCGGTCTCGCCCTTCGTCGTCTTCCAGATGTGCGGAGGAAAGAAGAGAGAGAAGCGCTCAACGCGCATCCCAACTCTTTTCGCGGCCCAGAAGTGACCGAGCTCATGGAGCATTACGAGCGCCGAGAATCCGACGAAGGCGAGCAGGTAACTCATCGCTCTGAGTGTACGGCCAGCCTTCTAGGAGAAAGCCAACAACTGCTCAGTTGCCGCTTCGCGCGCTGCGCGGTCGCTCTCAATCAAGGTTTCAAACGAGTAGCTCTGTTCAATGTCAACGGCGTCGAGCGTTGCTTCAATCACACTGGCGATCTGGAGGAAGCTGCAGCGGTGGTCGAGGAACGCGGCTACCGCAACCTCGTTGGCGGCGTTAAGCACGCACGGCGCCGTGCCACCCTCTCGGCCGGCGGCGAGCGCTAGGCCAAGGCAGGGGAAGGCGTCGTTGTCTACTGCCTCGAAGGTCAGCGAACCGAGCTGCTCTAGGTCGAGCGGCTTCAGATCGACGGTCGCCCGCTCTGGCCAATGGAGCGCGTAGGCGATCGGCACCCTCATGTCGGGATAGCCCATGTGGGCCAGCGAGGATCCGTCTGAGAGCGAGATCATCGAGTGGATAATCGACTGTGGATGGACTACGACGTCGATCGCGCTGTATTCGGTCCCGAAGAGCTGGTGAGCCTCAATCACTTCGAGGCCTTTGTTCATCAACGTCGCCGAATCGATCGAAATTTTGCCACCCATCTCCCATGTCGGGTGGTTTAGCGCCTCTTCGACAGTGACCGAGGCGAGCTGATCGCGGCTACGGCCGCGGAACGGGCCGCCCGATGCAGTCAGCGTCAGGCGCTCGATTGTCCCCGGGGCTTGGCCCTTCTCACTCGCGATCAGCTGGTAGAGAGCCGAATGCTCCGAGTCGACCGGCAGCAGCCTGGCCCCCGTCGCTGCGGCCAGTTCGATCACGAGCTCGCCGCCAACGACCAGCGACTCCTTATTTGCGAGCGCAAGATCGATCCCCTCACTCAGCGCCACGACTGTCGCCGCCAGCCCGGCTGAACCGACGATTGCGTTGCAGACGAGATCGGCCTCTGCGCCGGAGATCAACTGAGCCAGGGCTTCTGGGCCACTCAAGACTGCGCCGTCCCATGCTGCGCGGGCCTGCTCGGCGCTGCTCTCGTCCGCGATCGCCACGCGGCGCACGTTGTGAGCCTTCGCCTGAGCGATTAGCTCTTCCCAGCGATGATCGGCCGAGAGCGCGACGACCTCGTGCTCGTCGCCTGCGGCGACTACCTCAAGCGCCTGCACGCCGATCGAGCCGGTCGAACCAAGGATTACGAGTCGACGCATCTCAGATCAGCGCTAGAGCAGCGCGCTCCAGACGTAATAGCCGGCGACGATCGAGAAGCAGACGGCGTCGAGGCGGTCGAGGACGCCGCCGTGAGCGCCAAAGATTGTGCCCGAGTCCTTCACGCCTGCTTCACGCTTCACGTAGCTTTCGAAGAGGTCACCGAGGGGCGCGACCAGAGCAACCGAGAAGCCGAGGATCAGTGCGTCGACTCCGCTCAGCCAGTCGAAGTAGAGCCCTGTGAACCACGCAGCCGCGGTGCCGGCGAGGATTCCGAGCAGCAACCCCTCGACAGTTTTGGCCGGCGAGATCGTCGGCGCGAGCTGTCTCTTGCCGAAGGCGCGGCCGCCAAAGTAGGCGCCGGTGTCGGTCAGGAAGGTCGCTATCAGGACGAGGAAGACGATCGCAGATCCGTGCTCGAGGTCGCGCAACATGATCGCGTGTGCGAACCCGAGCCCTATCCAAATCAATCCCAGCATCGCCAGCGCGAGCCCAGGCAGGCTCGTTGCTTGGTGGTCGCTGATGCTGATCAGAAAGACGACCGCCAGCGAGGCGACAAGGGCCATCAAGACGCGCGGTGGGCCGCCGGTCTCGGCCGCGACGAGCAAGAGCAGCAGGCCGACAAAGCCAGCCAGGATCGGCGGCGAAAGGCGTTCAAACATTGAAAACAGCTCGCGCAGCGCAATCACTCCGAGCACGAAGATGCCGATCGCAAAGACCCAGCCACCGATCGCGACTAGGGCGATCGCCAGCAGTGCAAGCGGCACGGCTGTTGCGACGCGCGCCGTCAGGTCGGAGCCGCCGTTTCGAAGCTCCAGCCAACGCATGCGGCCTCCACGAGGCCGATCTGGCGGCTGTTCACCGGCGTTCACGAGCGGCCCCCGAATCTACGTTCGCGGCCGGCGAACTGGTCCAACGAGTCGACGAACGACTGGCGGCCGAAGTCGGGCCACAACTCATCACGAAAGACGAGCTCCGAGTAGGCACACTGCCAGAGCAGATAGTTCGAAACGCGGAGGTCCCCCCCGGTCCGTATCAGCAGGTCGGGCTCATGCATCTCGGGCGCATAAAGCAGCTTTGCGAAGGCGTCTTCGCCGCCGCCCTCGTAGCGCGAGGCCGCGTCGACGATCTCAGCACGCGATCCGTAGTCGAAGGCAATGAAAAGCGTGAGGACGCCGTTGTCGGCGGTCTCTGCCTCGGCCCACTCAATGCGCTCCAACAGCGTCGCACCGATCCGGTCACGCCGTCCAATGAAGCGCATCCGGACGCCCTCTTGCTTCAGCTCTGGTGTTTCACTCGTGATCCGCTCGGCGAACATTTCCATCAGGCCTGCCACCTCGGCGGCGGGGCGGCTCCAATTCTCAGTCGAGAACGAGTAAACCGTCAGCTCCTTGACGCCGAGTTCGACGGCGTCGCGTATCCGCGCCTTCACGTTGTCAGCCCCGGCGCTGTGCCCGTCAAGAGTTGGGAGGCCTTGCTTCTCGGCCCAACGTCCGTTGCCGTCGGTGATAATCGCGACGTACCGCGCCGCCGCCGCGGAGTCGGTCATCAGACCTCGGTGATCTCTGCTTCTTTTCCCTTGAGGTGGGTTTCAAGGCCGGCAACCTTCGCGTCCGTAAGCTTCTGCAGCTCCTGCTCGGCGCGGTGCTCGTCATCGGCGCCCGCGTCGCCAGCTTCGCGCAGGTCGCGCAGGTCCTGCATAACGTCACGGCGCACGTTTCGTATCGCAATGCGACCTTCCTCCGCGATCGCGCGCACGACCTTCACCAGTTCGGCGCGCCGCTCCTCGTTCAGTTCGGGAATTGATAGACGAATCAACTTGCCGTCGTTCCCAGGTGTGAGGCCGATGTCGGAGTCGGTGATCGCTTTCTCGATCAGCTTGATCGACGAGATGTCGAATGGCTGAACCGTCAGAAGCCGCGCCTCCGGCGCATTGATCGTCGCTAGCTGCTTAAGCGGAGTTGGTACCTCGTAGTAGTCGACCATCACGCGGTCGAGCAGAGCCGGGCTTGCGCGACCGGTGCGGATCGTCGCGAACTCGGCGTTCGTGCTTTCAACCGTCAGCGTCATCCGTTCGCCGGCGTCGGCGAGTAGTTCGTCGATTAGATCGCTCATGTCTTGACCAAGGTTCCCACAGCGCTTCCGCAGACTATCCTGTCGATGTTCTGCTCGTCGTCCATGTTAAAGACGTGAATCGGCAGCCCGTTCTCCATGCAGAGCGTCAGCGCGGTCGCGTCCATCACTTTCAGGCCTCTCTGGATTGCATCCATGTGAGTGATCGTCGGGATTAGCTCAGCGGTCGCGTCCTCTTTCGGGTCGGCGCTGTAAACGCCGTCGACGCCGTTCTTCGCCATCAGGATCGCTTCGGCGCGGACCTCAGTTGCTCGCAGCGCGGCGGCCGTATCGGTCGTGAAGAACGGGTTCCCAGTGCCGCCAGCGAAGATCACTACGCGGCCCTTCTCGAGGTGGCGCATCGCGCGACGACGGATGTACGGCTCGGCGACTTCGGCGACTGCGATTGCTGACTGCACTCGGGTGTGAACGCCGATCCTCTCGAGCGCGTCCTGGAGCGGAAGTGCGTTGAGCACGGTGGCGAGCATTCCCATGTAGTCAGCGGTGGCGCGGTCCATCCCGGCGGCGGCGCCACTCATGCCGCGGTAGATGTTGCCCGCGCCGACGACGATCGAAACCTCAATCCCGCGGTCATGGACCACCTTGATCTGCTGGGCGACGGCGTTGACTCGGTTGGGATCGGTTCCGAAGTCGAGCTCGCCCATCAACGACTCACCGGAGAGTTTTATTAGGACCCGCCGGAATACTGCCTCGTCGGCCATGACCGAAGGCTACTCCCCTACGGCGTAACGTTCGAATCGCGATACGACGACGTTCTCTCCGGTCTTCGCTGAGAGGTCGTCGCGCAGCTGCTCAATCGTCTTGCCTTCGTAGCGGTCAGCGTTGACGTGCTTCTGACGCAGCAGCACCGTTTCGTCGAGCCACTTGTCGAGCATCCCTTGCACGACCTTGGGCCGCACCTTCTCGGGCTTGTCGGCGGCTTGCTCTGCAAAGACGCGTTCCTCTGCTTCGCGTTCCTCTGCCGGGACCTGATCGTCGTTTACGAAGCGGGTCGCCGGTGATGCAGCGATGTGCATCGCGATCTCGCGCGCAAAAGCGACGAACTCGTCGTTGCGGGCTACAAAGTCGGTGTTGCAGTTGACCTCGACGAGAACTCCAACTGTGCCCGTTGCGTGGATGTAGGACTGCACGGTCCCTTCGGCAGCTTCGCGGTCGGCGAGCTTGCCGAGCTTGTTGCCCATCTTGACGCGCAGAATCTCGGTTGCCCGCTCAGCGTCTCCGTCGGCTTCGGTTAGCGCCTGCTTGCAGTCCATCATTCCGGCGCCCGTTGCCTTGCGAAGCGCGGCTACATCCGCGGCCTTGACCTCGCTCACTTGGACTCCTCTTCCGGTTCGGCCGCGGGAGCCGCTTCCTCCGCTGGAGCTTCCTCTGCTGGCGCTTCCTCTGTTGGAGCTTCCTCTGCTTCGGCTGGCTCAGCAGGAGCTTCCTCGACGACCGCCGCTGGCGCAGCAGGTGCCTCCGGCGGCTGCGCTGCCGCGAGTTCGACCGCTGCAGCTTCGGCGGCGAGGCGCTCGGCCTCTTGAACCTTCATCTGTTCGGCCTGCTCAGCTTCAATCTTCGCCTGCTCCTCGGCGCGAATTCGGGCCTGCTCTTCAGCTTCAAGGCGGGCCTTTTCCTCGTCAGCGAGGAAGCTGAGGCGAGCTTCGGCGATTACGTCCGCGAGCCCGTCGGCGACCACCTTGCACGAGCGAATAGCGTCATCGTTCCCAGGGATGACGAAATCGATCCCGTCGGGGTCGCAGTTCGTATCGACGAGTCCAATCACAGGAATTCGCAGCCGCTGCGCTTCTCGTACCGCGATCTCTTCGACATTTACGTCGACGACGAAGATCGCATCAGGGGCGCGCTGCATGTGCTTGACGCCGCCAAGGTTGGCGCGCAGCTTTGTCAGGTCGGCGATCGCCGACATCCGCTCGCGGGTTGGCAGCAGCGCTAGCTGGCCTTCCTCTTCGTAGCCCTCAAGGTCATGAAGGCGCCGAATCCGCTGGCTGATCGTCTGGTAGTTAGTCAGCAGCCCGCCGAGCCAACGATGGTTGACGTAAGGCATTCCAGCGCGTTCGGCGGCGTCCTTGACCGAGTCGCGGGCCTGCTTCTTAGTGCCGACGAAGAGAATGATTCCTCCGCCGCGAGCGATCTGCTCGACGAACGCCTGAGCCTCGGCAAGCAGAACCTCGGTGCGGAGCAGGTCGACGATGTAGATGCCTTCGCGCTCGCCGAAGATGTAACGACGCATCTTTGGATTCCAACGGCGCGTCTGGTGCCCGAAGTGGACTCCAGCCTCCAGCAGTTCCCTCAGTCCGACCGCGTTTGTGGCGGTGGTCATACGTACTCCCTTGGTTGACTTCGAATAAAGCCCGCAGCGGTTTGTAGGATCCCGACGTCGCGCTTAGCGCGTGGCGGGCAGGGCCGACAATCCGTTGGTCCGCGGGGTAGCGGTTGATTGAACCCTCATAGTAGCCGGAAACCGCCTAATTCGATGCTCAGAGGCTGCTGCCGGCAGCTTTCAGCGCATCGCTCAGGTCGGGCGGGAGCTGTGACACAACATCAACCTCGCTGTCACCGGAAGGATGTTTGAAGCGCAGCCGCGCCGCGTGGAGAAACTGCCGCTCGAGCCCGTAGCTCGGGCCGTCCCCGTAGGTCTGATCGCCGACGACAGGGAGTCCGATCGCCTCGAGGTGCGCGCGGATTTGGTGCGTTCGCCCGGTGTCGAGCGTCACTCGCAGCAGTGTCGACTCAGGGAGTGTCTGCTCGATCTCAAAATGAGTGACCGCAGAGCGCGGCCTGTCGGTGTCTAGCGAAACCTTCGTGCGGTTGCGGCGGTCGCGGCCAATCGGTGCGTCGATCGTGCCGGTACGAGCGGTCGGGCGGCCATTGACGAGCGCCAGATATTCGCGTGTCACTTCGCGCTTCGACATCGCTGCCCGCAGCGCGCGGTGGGTCGCTTCATCGCGAGCGACTACCAAGAGCCCCGACGTGTCGCGGTCGAGCCGGTGAACGATTCCGGGGCGTTCTGGGTCGTCGCCCCCACCCGCGCGGCCGGCCAGAGCTTGCACGAGCGTCCCGGTCGAGTGGCCTCGGGCTGGATGGACCACCACACCGGCCGGTTTGTCAACCACGAGCAGCGAGTCGTCCTCGTAGGCGATCCGAAAGTCGGCCGCTGGGCCGTCGTCTGCCCGCATCTTGCGTAGGTCGCTCTCGTCGATTTCGATCAGCGAGCCAGCGACCGGCTTCGATGACTTCGCCGCGACCTCCCCATTGACGGTCACCTGCCCTGCGGCGATCAACCGCTGCGCGCGTGCGCGCGACCCAAGTGGGCCTGCGAGCAGCGCGTCGAGCCGCTCGCCCCCGCTCGACGTGTCGACCTCAATCCGCATCTGCCGCCTCGCTTCTCCTTTGCCGCCGCGCGTCAATCTCGACAAGAACGACAAGCGAGACGACGCCGACAGTGATCGCCGCGTCGGCGAAGTTGAAGGCGGGCCAGTGCGGCAGCTTGATGAAGTCGGTTACGGCTCCGGCGCGAACCCGGTCGATGATGTTGCCGACTGCGCCGCCGATCACGAGGCCCGTTGCGAGCCAGATCAGCGGCGTTCCGAGATGGCTGAGAAAATACCAAAGCAAGGCAATCAGGGCTAGTGCTACGACGACGCCAACGATGATCCCACCGCCGCTTAGCTGCCCGAACGCGACGCCACTGTTACGGACGTCAACAATCTTGATCAGACCGCCAAGCAGCTCGGTGCTATTACCTCCGGAGATCGAGTCGCGTGCTAGCGCCTTGGTGAACTGATCGAGCACGATGACGGCTACTGCAGTTAGGCCGGCCAGCGCCACGGCGCCGTTCTGCTTTGTGGTCATCCGGCGATCAACCCGACGATCAGCCCCCCGCCAATAGTCAAGACGAGAATTGCCACTATCGGACTGAGGTCGACAGCACCGAGCGGAGGGATGAAGCGCCTGAAGATGCTCAGGTACGGCTCACAGACCTGACGCAGAAAGTCGAGAATTGCTATCAGGGCGCGGTTGTACGGCACCTTGCCGCCAAATGATTGATACAGCGAGCTAAGGATGTAGGCAAAAATCAGGATCGTGTAGACGTCGAGCAGTGCAGCTAGGTAGTCAGCGATAGTTCCTCGCACCGTTGCTAACGCAAGCGCAGCAGCCAGACTCATTTGCTGCGACCGAGCACGGCGTCCATCGCTGCCTTGAAGCCTTCGCGCAGCGGCCCAGAGAGAACTGCGAGCCCTTTCTCCGTCACGCCCCCGGGCGTGGCGACCTCGCGGCAGATCTGCTCGCTGTCGTTATCCCGAGCGACGAGAAGCGCGCTCGATCCCTTGAGAGTGGAGCCGACGAGCTGTGTAGCGGTCGCCGCGTCCATCCCCTCAGCTACGGCCGCGTCGACCTGAGTCTGCGCGACTAGGGCGAGATAAGCGGGACCAACCCCGCTAATGCCGGTCAGCACGGCGAAGTGCTCTTCCTCGATCGCAACGACCTCTCCAACCTCTTCGAGCAGCGCGACGACCTTGTCGTATGCGGCCTGGTCACCGGCGTCATCGTTGACGATCCCGATCGTCGCCTGACCTATCTCGACGGCAAGGTTGGGCATGATCCGAAAGACGCGGCTCTGCGGGTAGGCGGCGCGGAGCTCAGCCACGGTCACGCCAGCCAAGATTGAGATTACGATCGTGCTGTCGTCCGAGATCTCGGCGGCGACCTCATTGAGCTGTTTTGGCTTGTGGCAGAGGACGACGATGTCGCTGTTGGCGGCAACCTCGGCGTTGGTCTCGACCGCAGCTCCACCGACCAGCGCAGCTAGCGCTTCGGCCTGTTCTATCTCCAGAGCCGAGCAGGTAACGGGCCTGCCCCAGCCGACTGCGAGTGCTCGCGCCATGTTGCCGCTGCCTATGAGACCGATCCGCATGATGCTCGAACCGTACAGCTTGATCGGCCGCGTGAAGGCGCGCCGCGGACTAGCTCTGGTTGAAGAAGCCCTTTTCGATTAGCGAAGCGCGTTCCTCGGCCGAGATCTCGACGTTGCGTGGAGTGAGCATGAAAACCTTCTCGGCGATCTTCTGCATGCCGCCGTCGAGCCCGTAGGTGAGCCCGCTGGTGAAGTCGATAAGTCGCTTGCTCAGCTCTGAGTCGGTTGACTGAAGGTTGAGCACGACAGGAATGCCGTCACGGAATTTATCGGCCACCTGTTGAGCATCGTTGAAGCTCTTCGGGATTACGAGGTGAACTCGGTCGGCCGATCCTCCGTTACCGCTACGGCTCTTCGCGGCGCGCGGCCCGCCGGCCCCACGGCGGGGCTCGTCGTCAGGGAAGATTTCCTCGATCTCATCGTTCTTACGACGCTTCGTAAGTCGCTTGACGTTGGGCCGCTCGCGGTAGCGCCCTTCGAGTTCAGCTTCGGGTTCGAAAGAGCCAGTTTCAGGGGCGTACGGATCGCGATCTTCGGCAAGACCGAAGTAAACGAGAGCGCGGTGCCATGTATCGCTAAGGGCCATTAGACAAGTTTACCCACGCAGCGGCGTTTTCCTGCCGAAAAGCGTGCGTTCGCCTAACGCAGCAGGCGACTGCCAATGCGAACAATCGTTGCGCCTTCTTCGATTGCGACTGCAAAATCCTGCGTTGTGCCCATCGAAAGCTGTTCCAGGCCCCTTTCCTGCGCTAATTCGCGCAGAGCAGCGAAGCTTGCCCTGCTCAGCTCAGGGTCTGCCGACAACGGTGGCATCGTCATCAGGCCAAGCACTGGAACCGGGCATCGGGCAATGAAATCATCGAGCTCGTCCGCCGCGACGCCAGCCTTGCCGTCCTCGCCCGAAGTGTTTACCTCAACTAGCGCTTTCGTTTCGGGTGTGCCGTGCTTTTCGAGTTGTGCGAGCACCGAATCGCTCGCAACCGAGTGGATCAGCCTCACATACGGAACGATCAGTTTGACTTTGCGGCTCTGTAGCGCGCCGATGAAATCGAACGTGAATCGGTCGGGGTAGGCGTCGGCGCGGGCGATTAGATCCTGCGCGCGGTTCTCCCCGACCAACGTGATGCCGGCGTCGAGCAGCTTCCCGCTCTCATCGATAGGCACATACTTGGAAGCCAGCACTAGCTCAACTTCGGAGCGGCTGCGCCCGACTCGCTGGCAGGCCGCGCTGATCTCGGCCTCGATCGCTTCGCGCGCCGCGATGATCCCCTCGGTACTGAGTCCGCTGATCAGCTCAGCCATGTCGCCCCCAGCATCCGGCCGGTATCGCCGCGGTCACGGCGATAGGAGAAGAAGTCCTCGGGCGATGAACAGATCGTGCAGATACCGCAATCGTAGATCGTCCCCACGCCGGCGGCTTCAAGCTGCGCTCTCGCGACGGCAGCGAGGTCAAGGTTGCCGGGATTTGCGAGCGCAGCGGGGTATTCAGCAAAGGTCTCGAGCATCTCACCGCTTACCTCGTAACAGCAGCCGCGAGCGCCGGGTCCGATGACAGCTACAAACTCGTCGGCTCCGAGTCGACGAAGTGCTGCGACTCCCGAATCGAGCACTCCAGCTACGAGTCCTCGCCAGCCGGCGTGCAGCGCGCCGACCGCATTGTCGTCGCCAAGAAGAACCGGCAGGCAGTCGGCCGTGCGCACAGCGCAAAGAACGCCGCCACGGGAAGTCGCTTGGCCGTCGGCTGGCGTGCTGTAGGGCCCAGGCTGTTGGTCACCATCGATCAAATTCACATTTGTTCCGTGTACCTGCTCAGCTTGCGCCCAGTCCGCGCGTGCGATGCCGCTTGCGAGCTCAACCGATTCGAAGTCCGCCTCGGCCGCTGCCGCAAAGTCACCAGCGTTGGCGTTGGTAAAGAGGAATTCGGCCCGCCCGGCAGTCAGTCGGAGACCAAGCGGCTCTTCGCGAAACGGCGCGGGCGCAAGCGCTCCGCTCACCCGTCGGCGCCTCGAGCGTGAACGAGGGCTGCGGCAAGCTGCTGCTCCGCTCCGGCGATCTCACCGTCGAGCGTCAAGCTCAGGGCGTGTTGGAGGGCGGCGCCCATGGCCGGCCCAGCTTCGACGCCCGCGGCGATCAGCTCGTCACCGCCGATCTCAAGCTCGACAAAGCGAAGCTACTCGATCCAGCGGCGGGCGTTGTCACCGCCGCCGAGGGCGACAGCCTCAATCGGTGCGCCGCGCGCCGCTGAGGCGATCTCGGCTGGCGTCTGCGCATTTCGCAGTGGGGCCGCCGTCACCCAGCGAGAGGCGATCGCAACGAGGTCCCGTTCGCTGGCCGTGAACTGAAGGAAGTCGAGCCAGCGCGTCAACAGGTCTAGCTCGACCCCTTCGCTACAGGCGCTGAGGGTCAAGAGGTCTCTGCGACCGGCGTCGCCGAGTAGCTCGAGTGCGGCCTCCAACCGCTTTGGTTTCGTATCGAACCCCTCGACCAGCGCGCCAGCGTTCAAAGCCGCGACGCGTTCGAAGACGTCGGTTGGCGACGGCTCAAGCAAAGCGAGGCGCAGCTCGTTGCCGATCCGCTCGCCGCTTACAGCGCCGGGTGTGGCCGTTGCGGCGAGCGCTGCTGTCTCCGGCTCAACGCTGAAGCCGAGCCTGCTGCAGTATCGAGCGCAGCGCCAGAGCCGGGTCGGATCATCACTGAACGATCGGCTGTGGAGGACGCGGATCGTGCCGGCGGCAAGGTCGGCCAGCGCAATTTCGTGGGCCTTCAAGTAGCCGTCGGAGAGTCGGACGGCGATCGCGTTGATCGTGAAATCACGCCGCTGTAGGTCCTCGTCGATCGAGGCTGGGGTTACGTTCGGCAGCGCACCAGGTTGCTCGTAGGTCTCGGTACGGGCGGACGCGAGATCGATCCGCGCGCCGTCAAGTTCAACCGTTGCGGTGCCGAAGCGTTCAAATCGTTCGGCTGAGCCGCCGAGCTTTTCGATCATCCCGTCGAGCTGGCCGTCGACGAGCACGTCGAGCTCTTTCGGATCCCTTGAGAGCATCAAGTCGCGGACCGCGCCGCCGACCAACCAAACGCTGTCGTCGCCGTCGGAGGCGGCCGTCAGCGCCTGCCCACCGGGCAGCTCTGCGAGCTTGGCGACCACCTCTGCTGCTTCCATAGTGCTCATGTTCCCGCGATCTCGCAAAGGACGCGTCCTCGTCGGCCTCTTGGTGGCGGCGATCCTGCTTACGGCCGCAGCCTTGGCGTTCTTTTTGAACGCCCGGAATCCTGGCGACGTTTCCAATCCTGACGTCGCATTTAAGGCTGGGTCGACGACAAAGCCAAAGGCCAAGCCGGGCAGCGCGAACTTCGCCTGGCCGTTCTACGGCTATGACGCCGCACGCACGCACAACTTCCCGCTTGACAAGCCGCTGCGTCCAACACACAAGGTGCGTTGGTCTATCGGCAGCAAGATCTTGCTCGAGTTCAACCCGGTTGCGGGTGGGAAATCGCTCTTTCTGCTGAAGAACAACGCCTCGTTCTACGCGATTAAGCGCGCCACCGGCGAGGTGTATTGGAAGAAGATGCTCGGAGAGCTAGCCGCGTCATCGCCGGCCTACGTCGACGGCGTTGCCTATTGCACGATCTTGGTCGGGGTGCATGGCAGCAACAAGGGCCGAGTCGTGGCGGTCGACCCAGGCAAGCAAAAGATCCTTTGGTCGAAAGACCTTGCGAGCCGAGCTGAAAGCTCACCGCTGGTGCGCAACGGCGTGCTCTACTTCGGCAGCGAGAACGGCACCGTCTACGCGCTGCGTGCCAAGACCGGAAAGATGCTCTGGACCTTCAAGGCCGGTGGCGCTGTGAAGGGAGGGCTGGCCTACGCCAACGGCAAGCTCTTCTTTGGTGACTACAGCGGTCACGTCCACGGGATCAGCGCTGCTAATGGTAAGGAGATCTGGTCGTCCGGTGGAGGTGGCGCGCTGGGCCTTGGTGACGGGCAGTTCTACGGCACCGCCGCGGTTGCCTTCGGCCGGGTCTATATCGGCAATACGAACAGCAGTGTCTATTCCTTCTCGACTAGTAACGGCGAGCTCGCATGGCGCCAGGGAACCGGCGGCTACGTCTACTCGTCGGCCGCCGTCGCCAACGTGCCGAAGCTTGGCCCGACGGTCTTCATCGGCTCCTACGACGGCAAGATTTATGCGCTGAACGCACAGAGTGGTTCGGTGCGCTGGAGTCAGAATGCGGGCGGCCGCATCTCCGGTGGCATCCAAATCATCGGCGACCTCGTCTTCTACTCCACGCTCGAGAAGAAGACAGCAGCGCTGGCGCTGCGCACCGGGCGGACGATCTGGTCGGTGCCAAAGGGCCAATTCAACCCCGTCATATCGGACGGCTCGCTGCTCTTTGTCAACAGCATCACGGGCCTCTTCGCATACGAGACGAAGACCAACGGCAAGCTCAACTCCGCTCGCTAGCGCGAGTCGCTGTCGCTACTTGCACGCCGCTCAATCTTCGCTCCGAGCGCCGCGAGACGTTCGTCAATGCGCTCGTATCCGCGGTCGATCTGGCTGATGTTGCCGATCTCGCTGCGGCCCTCGGCGCAGAGAGCGGCAATTAACATCGCCATACCTGCGCGGATATCTGGCGAGTCAACGCGTTCGCCGCGCAGCTGGCTTGGCCCGCTGACAATCGCCCTGTGCGGATCACAGAGCGTGATGTCGGCGCCCATCAGGACGAGCTTGTCGGTGAATATCAGGCGGTTCTCGAACATCCACTCGTGGATCAAGACCGAGCCCTCACACTGCGTCGCAAGTGCCACGGCGATCGACGTGAGGTCGGCCGGGAAGGCCGGCCAAGGCCCGTCCTGAATCTTTGACTTGTACTCGCCGACGTCGCGGGCGGCTACAAGCTTCTGCCCGCCCGGGATCAACACATCGCCGCCTTCGAGCTCCGTGTGCAGTCCCAGCTTGGAGAAGACGAGTCGGATCATCTGCAGGTCGGGCGGGTCGGTGTTGACGATCCGCATCTCGCCCCCGGTGACGCCGGCCAAGGCCATAAACGAGCCGATCTCAATGTGGTCGGGCCCAACCGCGTGAGTACACCCACCTAGCTCGTCGCTACCGCTGACCGTCATTACGTTGGAACCAATGCCGCGGATGTCAGCGCCCATCTTGCAGAGCATTCGCGCGAGGTCTTGGACGTGCGGTTCGCTCGCAGCATTCCCGATCAGCGTCTCGCCTGGCGTGAGGACTGCTGCGAGGAGTGCGTTTTCAGTGGCCATCACCGATGGTTCGTCCATGAAGATCTGCGCGGCTCGCAGGCCGCCGCTTGGGGCTTCGAGCACGATGTCGCGGCCGTGGGTCATCTTGGCGCCAAGCGCTCCCAGCGCGTCGAGGTGTGGGTCGAGGCGCCGGCGGCCGATTACGTCGCCTCCGGGAGGCGGCATCGAAGCTTTGCCAAAGCGTGCGAGCAGCGGGCCAGCTAGAAGGAATGATGCCCTGATCCGCTCGGCCGCAGCCCTGTCGAGTTCGTTTTCCGCGGAGACATCCCTGGCGCAGAGTGTCACTTCGTTCGCGCCGGTCCACTCGACTACCACGCCGATCCCAGATAGCAGCGCGAGCATCGAGTCGACGTCACTGATACGCGGAACGTTGGAGACCACCAATTCTTCGCTCGTTAGTAGCGACGCGGCGAGGATCGGTAGCGCCGCGTTCTTGTTGCCGGCCGGCGTGACCGTGCCGCTAAGCGGAGTGCCGCCGTCGATTACGAAGGTTTCCATAGTTATGGGCGCTGCGTCCAATTGAGCTTTAGCTGCGCCAAGGCTAGCCAGTCGGCCGTCGTAGCTGGTCGCGACGATGGAAGCGTCGGCGCTGGAATCCAAGCATCAACGTTGCTGAGACCAGCAGCGAGACGATGTTCAGGGCGAGCTGACCGGCGGCACCTTCGACCGATCCCCAGTCTCCATAACTGAGCGCGAGGCCAATGTCGGCGGCGGCAGGGATCGTCGTAATCGACACCGCCACGCCGACCAAGGCGCCGGCCTTCCCCAGCGTTACTGAGAGCATCCCAGCGGCTCCTGCGCAGGCTGCCACGACGACCGAGTAGATGTTTGGGGCGGCAATCGTCTGAGCGAGAGCGTTGCCCTCGGTATCGAACGTCTCCGGGGCAACGCCGATGAAAGTGAGCAGGCTGACCGCCACGAATGCAGCAGCGATCCCCGCTGCGAAGCCGACGAGCAGGGAGAACAAGCCTCCGCGCGCGCGTCGCCGGTTGCGCCGGACCGCGCCGACGGCGAACGCAGCAATCGGCCCAAAGTCAGGGCAAAGCGCCATCGCGCCGACGACAATCGGTGATGAATCGATCAGAATCGCAACCGCTGCGATAACGCCCGAGAAGGCGAAGAGGGCAACCATTCCGCCGCTGATCAGGCCCTCGTTGTCGATCC
>Ga0194055_10001686_pt1 | contig 17928 bp, 16 predicted proteins | sample SepL449m_MetaG_FD_155482 | JGI IMG/M metagenome (GOLD analysis project Ga0194055, IMG submission 155482) | Anoxic zone freshwater microbial communities from boreal shield lake in IISD Experimental Lakes Area, Ontario, Canada - Sep2016-L442-9m | ecosystem: Environmental > Aquatic > Freshwater >...
CTGCTAGAGCGTGAGCTTGGCAAGGTAACGGATCCCGAAGTCCGCGTTCGGTTGTCGGCGGTATTGGCAAAGCTCAAGTACGAGAGACAGCAGCGGATTATTCGCGCTTTTTTGCGTGATTCGGATATGAACCACGACCATGGCTTGGGTGGCTGGTCCAGTTTTTCTGCAGTGGCGGGTGCGACGCGCAGTTCCAAACGCTTGTTTCTGCAGTTGAGCGAACGGTATCCGGAGCTGGTCGAAGAGAAACTGGAAACCCCTCAAGCCGCATTGGAATGGGCCAGACGCGTGGCGATATCCATCCAACAAGATCAAGTGCAGCGCGGTGAAGGGGACAAAAGCGACGGGTTAGCCTTGCTCTATTGCATGTGTGCCGCAAATCCAGCCGACTTGGGTGGTATGCCTTCGGTGAGTGTGCGAACGTTTCTACGATCGCCGTACAACCAATTCCTTCGGGATCCCCAAGCCAAAAAGCCGATGGAAGCGCTTTCGGAGCGTTGGGGTGCCTTGATCACGAACTCGTCGGACCAAACGATGAGCATGCTCATTCTATTGGAATCGGAATTAACCTCTGTTCGCAATATCGCCAAGAAGATGCTGGAAGTACGCGAGGGCCCGGATGCGGCCGAGGCGCGCGATATCTTGATCGCATTGCAAGTCATGTTTCGTTTTGGCAAACCAGAGGATATTCCACTTTTGGAACGTTGGCTCGACGACACAGAGGTTTGCGACGAAAGTGTTAGTCTCAATGTCTTCAGCGAGCCCAACGGGTTTACACCGGGCAATGATGGTGCAGGGAGGAATGTCTCCACGGTGGAAGTTCGCGACGCGGCTATCCTAGCTTGCATGCAGATCTCGGCCATGGACTATCGAAAGCATTTTCCGGGTATCGTGATGCACGAACTGCGAGGGTATTTGCCTCGAACCATCGCATCCTCTCAATCGGCGGAGGACGTTCGTGCGGCGAGAATTCAGGCATGGCGCCAGTTCACGGCCGCTAAGAGCTCGGCTCCAGTACCGCGACAATAATTCGGTATGCATTTCCGTCGGCAGGCTATGAAGATCGTAAATAGATCGAGCGGAGCGAGTCTCTGTCCATTGCACCGTCCAGTGCAACGCTTCGCCCGCCCGTAAGTTTTCAATTGGAAGTACCCACGTTTCATCAGGCCGAGTCTTTTTCATTTACTGCCCTTCACGTTAACCCAATTTGATCGTCGATGACCGATTTTGAATTTGATGACGAACCACTCGACAATTGGATGCCTATTGGCCCCGAACATTGGATGAGGCAGGCATTGGTTCTGGCACAGCAGGCAGCCGAGGAGGATGAAGTCCCCGTCGGAGCGATCATCGTTCATCAAGGCCGCGTTATTGCTGGTGCCTACAACCAGCGGGAGCAACTGGCGGATCCGACTGCCCATGCGGAAATGATCGCCATCACCCAGGCAGCCTCCCAACTGAACTCATGGCGATTGATCGATTGCGAGTTGTATGTGACGCTTGAGCCGTGCCCAATGTGCGCCGGTGCGATCTTACAAAGCCGCATTCCAAAAGTGGTCTACGGTGCAGTGGATCCCAAAGCGGGCGCGGTGCACTCGCTTTATCAGCTTCTAGGTGATGAACGCTTGAATCATCGTTGCGAAGTCATCGGGGGTGTGATGGCAGCCGCCTGCGGTCGGGTCTTGACCGAGTTCTTTGAGCGCAAAAGGAAGATGGGAAAGAAGTAAACATCTACGGACCGGTCGGTGTTCCCATCATTGTGACGAGGAGGGTTCGGCTGGTCGCATGATCCCGATGTTCGCATAGATAAATGCCTTGCCAAGTTCCCAAGGCCAGTCGACCTTCTTGAATCGGGATCGACAGGCTGCTTCCCAGCATCGAAGCCTTGATATGTGCCGGCATATCGTCGGGGCCTTCGATGGTATGAACGAAGGGTTGATCTTCTGGGACGACACGGTTGAAGGCCGTTTCAAAATCGGTCCGCACATCCGGATCCGCATTCTCGTTGATGGTCAAGCTGGCCGATGTGTGCTGAATGAAAACGTTTAGCAATCCGATTCGCACATGGGTGATTTCCGGAATGGCTTGATCGATGCTGGAGGTGATCAAGTGGAAGCCTCGCGAGAGGGGGCGAAGGCGGATCGTCGTTTGGTGCCAGAGCATCGCTTTCCGATCGGATGGGTGCGTGGGGATTGAAGTTGCAACGTGGCTGAAAAGGGACGCGTGGCACGAGCCTATCTGTCCGGACAAATTGCTAGCGTGACCTCCTTGATTCTATGCGAAAGGGGGTGATGTTTGGGAAATCCGCGAGCAAACCGCTGGTATTCCATGGATTTTGAAGAGTCTGCAAATCCAAGTGGAGTCGGATGTTAGGCCGAAAGTTACGACAGAATGGTTCTTGACGATCGCGCATGGGTTTGGATACTTCCCAATCCATACTTCATCGACCTTTGCCCTTTTTCACTGGGATGACACACGCATGCGGCGCGCGAAAATTAGCATTATCGGAGCAGGAAACGTAGGAGCGACTTGTGCGCATTGGTGCGCCGCAGCCGAGTTGGGGAATGTCGTCCTTTTGGATGTTCCGCAGACCGAGAACATGCCGCGCGGCAAGGCGCTCGATTTGATGCAATCGTCCCCGATCATGGGCTTTGATAGTGCAGTCACCGGTACCAATAGTTATGAAGACACGGCCGATAGCGATGTGGTCGTGATCACGGCAGGGATCGCTCGCAAGCCTGGCATGAGTCGAGATGATTTGCTCAGTACCAACGCAAAAATCGTAAGCAGTGTTGCCGAGCAAGTCAAAACGACCAGTCCGAATGCGGTTGTGATCGTCGTTAGCAATCCGCTGGACGCCATGGTGCAGCGAGCGTTTCAAGTACTGGGATTCCCTTCGCAACGAGTGATTGGCCAGGCTGGTGTTTTGGACACCGCGCGGTTCCGAACTTTCATCGCGATGGAACTGGGAGTCAGCGTCGAAGATGTATCCGCCATGCTGATGGGTGGTCATGGTGACACCATGGTTCCAATTGCCAGTTGCACGAGTGTCGGTGGCATCCCGGTCTCTCAACTCATTCCCGATGCGCGCATGGCAGAAATTGTTCAACGCACGCGGGACGGTGGAGCGGAAATCGTTTCATTGCTGAAGACCGGCTCGGCTTACTATGCTCCCGCGGCAGCGACAGCCCAGATGGTTGAAGCCGTGGTGCGAGACAAGAAGCGATTGGTTCCATGCGCTGCCTTTTGCCAATCGGAATATGGCGTTGGGGGCTATTATTTGGGTGTACCTGTCATCTTGGGTTCGGCAGGGGTTGAAAAGATCATCCAGCTCTCGTTGACCGACTCGGAGAAGGCCGCATTCCAGAAGAGTGTCGATGCAGTCAAGTCGTTGGTGGCTTCGATGGAAAAATTGCTTACGGCGTAACTTGCAACCGCAGCGAGTAAGCATGTGAAATGCAAGCATTGATTTCTAGCGAGATGGATTCAAGTTTCGTCAATCTCGCGCGGACGGCATTGACGCGTTCGTGTCCATCGCCTTAAAACCGCATCGCCGTTGAGATCGGTTCAAGCTCGTTCCGTCGGGTTAGGCACCGCAGCGCGCTGTTCCAGGGATGCAGCCGTGCAACCTTTTTCACGTCAGGTATCGAGTCGCACCATTTGTTGCGATGGACCCGATGCAATCGATGCATGGACAAGGGCAAAATCAAGTGGTTTTCCCATCAACATTGCGAAGACATAAGTGATATCAACCGAGGTGCCGTGCGATCTTCGAGACCCGTGTTTCGAGGCATCGCAGGATCGCCGTGTGCTCTCTGAGCAGATTCGAAGGAATGGTGGAATGAGCAGTCGTCTTCAGAATTTATTGGATGCACGATTGGCTTTGCGGGATGCGCAGAGTGTTCGAGAAAGTGACGCAGCATATGAATTTGCTGCTCCACCGAATCTAGGTTTCCCTCATCGGCTGTTTGTCCCGACGTGCTACGAGCCTCGCTATGCTTATCCCTTGGTTGTTTGGCTGCATAGCGATGGGAGTAGCGAATACGAATTGGACTCTGTGATGGAATCGATGAGCGTGCGCAATTATGTGGCCGTGTCACCACGCGCTCATCGCATGACCAAGCACAATTCGCGACTGTTCCGATGGGGCACGAACATCGCCGATTTGGCAATCGCTGAAGATTTTGTCATCGACTCGGTCAACGAAGTATCGGAGAGTTTGTCGATTGCACCCGATCGGGTTTTCGTGGCAGGATTCGGGACGGGAGGTTCGGTGGCGCAGTGGCTGAGTTTGAGGCACCCCCATCGCTTCGCGGGAGGGATCTCGATCAATGGCCCGTTCCCGAAGATCAAGCGCGCCCTCTCCCATTGGAAGTCGGCCAAAGGTGTTCCTGTTTTGTTCATGCAAGGATCCGATTCCGGGTCGTGCGCCGTCGAGGAAACTGTCGGAGCCATGAAAATGGCGCATGCCGCAGGACTCAACTACCGCTTTGTCCGTTTCGAAACCGAAGAAGGAAGAGAGGAGTCAACTTCCTCCGCGATGGGGCTATCCTCTGGATCGCTCGATGTCGAAATGTTGCGAGCGGCCGATCGATTCATGATGGGAATTGTCACTGGAACCGAAATTCCCATCGCGCCCGAACAGCCCTCGTCCTCGGTGGCTGTGACCTTGTTTAGCGAAAACTGAAGCTCGGATGACAGCCGGCCGTTTTGGCGTATTTCGGCAGGATCGGATCCATTCTGTCCAAGCGAGAGATAGCCATTCGCGCGAGATTTTTTTCGCGATTTCTGTGAATTGCTAGTTATTTGCTTCGAAAAGCGGATTTCCCGCTGCGCCTTGTTGCGGTTTGGAATCCGGCCGTAAACAGGATCCAAGGTTCTTTTTTAGGCGTACGCATTTCGCCGAACTTTTTTCCGGTTGGATGCCTCTGAGGTGCGACATAAAGTTCGCAAGAAGTTGCTATGGCTTCGCACTTTGCAGGGCCGATATTGAGCCTAGGATACTGACTCGACGTATCTCAAGAAAAAGAAGAACAAAATGGGAAATCCAACGGTTTCCAAAAAATCAGTGTTGGCTGCCCCGCGGTTGCGGGAGCTCCAGTCCAAAAATCATGCACGCGAAAATTTGGCGTACTTCCGGTCTCTCGGATTGCGCATGGGGGAATCGCGACCGCACGTGATCCGCGGCGCGGCGCAGACTTTGTCCCGACGTCTTCATCGCACTGGCCAGCACACCTCAGCGGATGCACTCGAAAAGCGCCGGCAAGAAATTGCCTGGGCCACGTATCGACTTCTCGATCCGCGACGGCGGACGCGTTTGATGGAGCGGGTTCAGTTGACCTATCCGATTGACCAGGGCGAGCCAAAAGCCCCGGAAACCTTTTTTGGCCCTCCCAATCCATGCTCTGCCTTCGGACAGACGTGCGATTCGTTGCTGTCTACGCACAGCGAGGACGCAGCAGCGACGCTCACGGAAGAGTGCCTCGAAGACACCTCAGAAGAGGGCGAGCGGCGAAGCGAGCGAAACTCCCATTCGATGCTCCCGGAAATCATCGATCGAGCTATCGACGCGGACGCTTCGCATCCCAGTGCGGTGACCGCCGAGACGGAATCCAAATCGTGGATGGACGAGCGCCGCGATGTCGTGCGGATGCTTCGAAAAGTCGCTGAGAAAGAAGAGCAAGCCCGCCGCAAACGCCCGGCCGATCCGTTAACATGGGTCATGTCTATTTTTGGCCGATAGTCGCTCCTCTTCCAAGTACTGCACAGAGCAGCGGTCGTCGGTGAACCTGTGCTATCGCTTCTGATTTCGGAACGCTGAGGAGTTGAGCATTCTCGTACTGGTTACCGGATATGGCGGATTTCTAGGTAGCGCGATCTGCAGACAGCTTGTCGAACGAGGATATCGTGTCCGTGGGATCGCGCGCAGCGAGTATTCGGCGGCGAAATCGCTCGGAGTCGAAACCATACGGGGTTCGATTACGAATGCAGAGCAATGCGACCAAGCCGTACAAGGTGTCGACGGAATCGTTCATACGGCTGCTTTGGCGGGCGTCTGGGGACCACGTGCCGATTACGAATCCACCAATATTCGCGCAACAGACCAATTGATCGCCGCGGCGAGGCGCCATGGAGTCCAAGCGTTCGTGCACACAAGTTCGCCGTCGGTGACATTCGATGGCCGACCGCAAAGCGGCATCGACGAAAGTTCTCCCTATCCCACCCGATGGTTATGCGACTATCCTCGCACGAAAGCCATTTCGGAGCAGCGCGTGTTGCAATCCAACCAGTCTGGGACGTTGAGTACGTGTGCGTTGCGTCCTCACTTGATCTGGGGTGTTGGCGATCCGCACTTGATTCCGCGCGTGATCGAGCGATGCCGTAGCCATCGGCTGCGGTGTGTCGGAGACGGGACCAATCGCATTGATACAGTCCATGTTGAAAATGCAGCCAAGGCGCATGTGTTGGCCCTGCAAAAGATGTTGGCGCACGATGATCAAGCCAGTGGACGGTCTTATTTCATCACCGACGACGAACCCATCGCGTGTTGGGATTGGATCGCAACGATCCTGAAATGCGCTTCGATGACCCCACCGAATCGAAGGATTTCTTTGAGACTCGCGTACAGCCTGGGAGTGGTGCTCGAAGGGATCTACGGAGCGCTTCGTATCCGACGTGAGCCTCCCATGACGCGGTTTGTGGCCTTGCAATTGGGTGTGGATCATTTCTTTGACATTTCGGCAGCCAAACAACGTCTGGGATACCAGCCAGCGCGGGATCGCCCAGCCCGAATCGAAGAATTGGCTCGGTGGCTACGGGGATGAGCGAGGGCATCGTCTCGCGTTGGCAGCTCACGGTCTATTCCATTGAGCAGGCCAATGACTTCGGTGCACAGCTAAAGCAGAATCGGCCCCGTCCCTTCGGTCGGTCCTTCTTCCCATTGGCGACGAACCTCGCGCAGTCCGTAGGCACAGAGGTCGAATTGTTCGCTGAGACGATGCAACAAGTCGGAGGGGGCTTCCGCATTGGTTTCATCTTCGATCTCACTTGCGATTTCATAAGCAAGTTTGCCTTGAGCGCAATAACTCACGAAGGAATCCCCTCGATGGTTCCCTTGCAAGCTCCTCAGGGACTCCGGGTACAGTCCAGTCCAAAACAGGGTGAAGTCGCCGATGTGCCGATGGACCTCGCGTCGCGCCAAACCGATGCGTTGCTGGGCTTCCGTCATCATCGTAACGACTTCGGTCGCAGGGCGACCATTCAATTGACGGATGCGAAGCATTGCATCGGTCTTCGTGAAACGGACGAGGAGTTGGCTGATGTACTGCACCAAGGGAGGATCGGCCACCCCGAGTTGCGTAAAGAACGTGTATTCCGAGAGTCCCGCAAAGAAACGCTCAAGGATCCGTTCGGTGGACCCACCGGAAGCATTGGCGGCTGAATCTTCTTGAAACGGCATGTCGGTTCGCTCCTAATCGTAAAAAAGGAACCGTTTCTAACCTGGGCAAAGACCGTGGATGGAATCTCAAAGAGGATCGGCACAAGGGGGTGCTGTTCCCTTGAATCGCAGAAGCATGATTTGGCGGGCAGCCACGGGGAGAGGTCTTCTGCGATTTCCAAACCCATCTCTAACATATTTATTTCCCCCGTCCGAAGTCAAGATGATTTTTGCTTGTTTCTTTGTGTTGTGATGAGATCAGCTAATACAAAATGCTCGATCAACAGGGACACGTGGTAGGGTGTGCAGGGCTTGCGACGAGCTCGCCGCGAACCAGGCTTGCTTGGGAGCGATAACGTGTCGAAAATGAAGGGGAAAGTAGCGAGACGCATGGAGAACAGAGGCTGTTATCAAACCGTTAATAGGGCCATACAGCTCGAAAATGGCAACGAAATCTTTGACTATCCTAGGGTTGGGTCGGTACACTGAAAGGGTCCTTCCCACTCGCAGCAACATCCAGGACTCTTGGCGGGATTTGCACCAGGGAAATTGGAGGGATTTGCACCAGGGAAATTGTGTCACGACGAATCACGAAGCGTTCGGCATTCACGACGATCGGTCATTGGGCTTGAGTCGCGTTTGCTCTGAACGATGGTAATGGGCATTCGAAAATCCAGGTAAAGGATCGATTTTTGATGGAAAGTTCAATTCAAAAACCGTTCTTTGTGTTGGAGGAAACGCAGCCGGGACTGAGTGACGAGCAGTTGGTTGAGCTGTATCTGGAGCGGAGAGAGCCTCAGCATTTCGAAGCATTGCTCCGGCGATACGAGCGGGAGCTATTCACGTTTTTGAGGCGATTTCTGGGGAACGTGCAGCATGCCGAGGACGTTTTCCAAGGCACCTTTCTCTTGGTTCATTTGCGGATTGAGCAATTCGAGTCTGGCAAGCGATTTCGGCCGTGGCTCTATGCGATCGCCAGCAATAAAGCCATCGACTTTATGCGGCGAAACAAACGCCATCTAATGCCCAGCCTGGACCAGACCAGTAAGGTTGGGGAGTCCGAGGAATCGATCGCGCAGCGGTTGTCGAGTCGGGATTTGGGACCGGATCAATTGGCGATTTCCAATGAAACGCGAGAACGCGTTCGAGAAGCGGTTCAAGAATTGAATGCGCCGACGCAGCAGCTGATCCAATTAGCGTTTTACCAGGGATTAAAGTACGCAGACATTGCGGAAATCCTCCAAATTCCGCTTGGGACAGTGAAAAGCCGTGTTTTTACGGCAATCCGCAAACTAAATGAGATATGGATGCGTAAAGAAGGCGAGTGCCAGTCGAGCTGAATTTCTTTTCTGAGTGAACGCTTCTAGTCTGAATTCCATGATGGGTGGTGACGCGCCAAAAATTTCTGATGAAACCCTTTTGGGTTACTTGATGGGCTCCCTTTCCGTTGAAGAATCGGTCTGGATTGAAGAGCGCCTGGTGTCATCCTCAACCCTTCGGCAGCGGCTCTCGGATCTTCGTTCCCTGTTGGAACCGTTGGCGATCGACGATGAGAATTTCGAGCCACCTGCGGGACTGGTTTCCGAAACAATGTCTCGGGTTGAATCGCAGGAGCAGGAGATCGAAACGGCGAAAAGTGTGCAGCCGGTACAAGGCTTTCAGCGATCTGGATTGGATTGGTATGAAGCCCCGGTGGGGATGCGAATGGCATGGATCGATAGCCTGGTAACGCTGGCTGCAGGCATCATTTTTCTATCGATCCTTCTTCCTTTCGTCTGGCATTGGCGCGAAGAATCGCGGCGCATGACCTGCGAAGACAATCTGCGCCAGGTTGGTGAGGCGATGGCATTCTTCAGCACAATCACCTCCAATCGAAGGATCCCTGAAATCGATCGGGAAGGGGCAATGTCCTTTGCGGGAGTCTACGCGATCCGTTTACGCGACTTCGGATTGCTCGATTCGATTGGATGGTTGCATTGTCCATCGAGTCCTCATGTCGATCTGCCTCAAGCGGTTCCGAATTCGCGTCAGTTCTTAGCGGCACACCTCGAGGAACAAGTTTCTTGGCGTTCGGTGGTCGGAGGCAATTATGGCTTCCATTTGGGGAACATGCTCAACGGCGTTTATGTGACGCCGAAATTGGATCAACCGTTTCGGTTTGCTCTCTTGGGAGATGTTTGGCCGCGGGCCGATGGAGTTGTCGGAAACTTTGATGACGAAATGGAATTGCACGGCAAACGAGGGGTCAACGTCCTATACAACGATGGGAGCGTCCGCTGGCTGCGAGTTCCCTATTCCGGCTCCAACATGAGCCTCGACAATCCGTACTTGAACGATCAGTCACAACAAGGTCCAGGCATCGGGATCGCGGACTCTTGTTTGGCTCCCAGTCCCTGTTCACCGGTCGTGATCACGCCAATCGCGCGATGACAAAATTGACATAACTGGCTTTATTGGACCCTTTCCTGATCGCTCAACCCTCATCGAGGCGGGTGAAAGTTGACCTTGGGACCCTCCTACCTACAATGCAGTGCCCGATTTCCTTTAACTGCATGGTGTTCCGAAAATGTCTCGTTGGCTGGCTGCAATCCCTGTTTTTAATGAGGTAGACACCGTTCATGGGGTACTGGACCAAGTGGTCAAGTACTCCACCGACGTCTTGGCGATCGATGATGGATCGACCGACGGTACGTCGGAACGGCTGGACGATCGGACCGATGTTACCGTTATCCACCATGGTCAAAACCAGGGTTATGGGGCCGCGTTGAAGACCGCCTTCAAGTACGCGATCGAGGAGGACTACGATGTTCTCGTCACCTTGGATTGCGATGGCCAGCACCAACCCAAGCGGATTCCTCGATTTGTCGCGGCCTGCAAGAACGTGGACATCGTGTCAGGCTCTAGATATTTGAAAACGTATGCGGGCGATAGCGCGCCACCTGCAGAACGGTTGTTCATCAATCGGACCGTTACCAAACGCTTGAACGACACGTTTCATTGGAGTTTGACCGACGCGTTTTGTGGTTTCAAGGCCTATCGCACCTCGGCTTTGGAACAGTTCCGGATCACGGTCGATGGATATGCCATGCCATTGGAGCTGTGGGCTCAGGCGGCTATGTTGGGGCTGAGTGTACTCGAGGTTCCGGTACCGCTCATTTATCTGGATCTATCCCGTTCGTTTGGGGGTGCTTTGGATGACGGCCACATCCGACTGAACCACTACAACCAAGTCATCGACGAGAGTGTGCAGGCCATGCAAGAGCGAGGTTATCGATTGCCAACTCGGGCGCCGATGACCTGTGGCGGAGAGCTATGTTAGAGTCGGTTCCGGCAGTCGTGAACCGAGAACGGATTCGGACACCGCGAAGGAACAATCAAGCAGTCATCAACCCGGTCCGATCGGAACTCGTGATCCGGCTTGAACGGAATCGGGAGCGATTTCAAAGCGGCGCGACTCCTGAATGGATCCGGAATCTGCGTTTCAGTGTGCGACGCGAAGCATGGGAAATGGCCACGCGGTATGCGGACACCTACCTAGCCCCTTCGAAGCGATCGGCTTTGTCCTCTCAAGCTGCTGTGCGGGATGCCCCATGGATATTGGGAGGACATCAACCGGAATTGTTTCATGCGGGAGTCTGGTTCAAGAATTTCCTGATCGATTCGGTAGCGAAGGAAACCGAGGGGCTAGGATTCCACTGTATCGTGGATCATGACTTGGCCCGCTCGACGGCCATCAAAGCACCTTGTCGAGACGAATCCAGTCAGCGAATCGTTCCACGTTCGGTGCCATTGCCTTTGCAGACGCATTCCGGCCCGATTCCTCCATGGCATGATACTCAAGTCGATTTGCAGGGACTGAATCCATTCCAGGAGGAAGTCGATCGATTGCTCCAGTCGGTTGGCATCCATCGTTCGCTGGTGCAGTCGTTTGTTCAACGGATGCGTTCTCAGCCAAGTCCATTGGATGCAGCCCGCGCATTTTCTCAATTCCGGCATGCTTTGGAACAACGGGCTGGTCTAACCAACTTGGATTTACCCATGAGCGACCTGTGCAGCGGCATGGCATGGCACGAATTTCTGTACCATTGCTTTAACCGGGCAGAAGAGCTGCATCGCATTTACAACCAATCCCTCGCGGAATACCGAGAGCGAGAAGGAATTACCAACGCGGGTCAACCCGTCGCATCCCTCGGCCGGATCGATGACTGGATCGAAATGCCGTTTTGGTTGTATGACACCGAGTCTCCGACGCGACAGCGGATGTGGATGTGCCGTCGCGGGCAGGAATGGTGGCTGGCTTCGGGCACGTCGCCTCTCGCACCCCTCTGGACTCTTCATTGGCCAATCCATGCGACCGATTCGGCAATGGCTTGGCAATCCCATGTCGCCTGCGGGCTGCGCATTCGGCCAAGAGCCTTGATGACGACCCTTTTTCTGCGTTGCTTTGCAGCCGACCTTTTCGTGCATGGGATCGGTGGTGGTGTTTACGATCGACTGACCGACGACATCATCCGTCAGTTCCTGGAGATCGAACCACCCGAATTTGTGATTTGCACGGCGACCATGTGGTTGCCCATGGAAGACAGGGAGTCTTCTCGCAGCACGGAAGACCCTCTGTTGTCGGAACCTGCATTGCAGCGAGAAGAGCAATGGTTGAGGTCCCGTCCCGAAACATTTCTTGATCGCTCGCAACCCATGCAACGCGAATTAGCAGAAGCCCATGCAGCGCTGCTGGCCGCGATGCCACCTCGAGGCCAAAAACGAGCATGGCATCATCAGATGGTGCATTTGAAGAATCGGATATCCGATGCGGTCTCGGGTCGTCGAGCCGCTCTCGGACAGCGCCGCCACGACCTGGAGCAGCGCGTTCAGGAATTGAGATGGCTGGAGTCGCGGGAATACGCATTCGTTCTTTACGAAGAATCCGATGTGGTTCATCGGTTGGCGGCTTTGGTTCAGTCTACCCAAGCGGAATAGTATGGGCTTCCATTGTGTCGTGTGCATGCTATTCATCCACGCATGCAACGCGTGGCTGTGCAGCATTAAGAGTGTGCTAGCAATGGGCTTTGGTAAATTGCGATGATTGCGGTGATTGCGAACGGCAATCCCGTTTTTCTCATCAACCAATTACCTTCGGAATGCCGATAGATCGAAGGATCCGTGCCTATTTGCGTCGTGGATCGCATGGCGAGCTAGGCTTTCCGTGTGGATCCCATGCGGTCATTCATTGTGAACAAGGTTGGGAGAGATGCGGCAATCGCTCGGAATTCGGCTTCCGTATGTTTTCGCGTGTGTGTGCATGCTGTGGTCCTCCTTCGTGGTGGGGACTTCGGAAGTGCGCGCTCAGGCCTGGGCGGCAAAGCTCTTTCAAGAGACGCATCACGATTTTGGAACCGTCAGTCGCAACGCCAAGACCGAGTATGCATTCGTACTCGAAAATTGCTTCGAGGAGGATATACACATATCCTCGGTTCGCAGTAGCTGCGGCTGCACGACCCCGATCGTCGCCAAAAACACAATCAAGTCTTGGGAGAAGGGACAGATCCTCGCGCAGTTCAACACCCGATCGTTTATCGGTACCAAAACTGCCATGATCACGGTCGTGATCGATCGCCCCTATTACGCAGAGGTGCAGCTCACGGTCGGAGGGACGATTCGATCGGACGTGGTCGTCGAGCCGGGAGAGATCAAGTTTGGAGATGTGGAAGTCGGAACGTCCAAAACCATCGATCTGAAAATTTCCTATGCGGGTCGGCGCGATTGGAAAATCGTTGATGTTCGAGGTAATTCCGAGGTGCTCGAAGTCCGGCTGGATGATCCAGGTCGTCAATCGAATCTAGTTACGTACCAGATGCATATCCGTCTCAGGGACGATGTTCCTATCGGGAACTTCATGGATGAAATATTCGTGGTTACTGATGATCCCAACGAACGGGACAATCAATTCACGCTGCCAGTCACAGCCCGTGTCCGCCCCCCTGTCACCGTGACTCCTGAGGCGATTGCGATCGGGGATATCCACAGTGGTGAATCGCGGCAATACCGAGTGATCGTCAAAGCGAAAAAGCCATTTTCGATCGCGTCGATTGCATGCGAAGATGAGCGATTTGCATTCACACCGACCAATGGCGAAAAGACCGCACACGTCATCCCGTTTACGTTCAAGGGGCAATTGAGCGAAGGAGAAAAGCCCGCGTCGGTCCATCAGCGAGTTCGCTTCGTGACCAGTCTTGGGGAAGAGGTGGAAGCGACGGTGACTGCCCGTTTGGTGCACTAGTCGAACGGCTGTGGCGCGTTCGATGACGCACAAACGGATCGCGAGGCCAGTTTGGCGACTAAGGTTGATGACAGGCAAGGATGCCTATCCCACAATGGAAACACTCTTTGCAGAGTGTCAGGCAGCTACTTTTGTACAGCAATGGAACGTGCCTGATCGTCGAGTTCGCGAGCGACGGCTGTTGCTTGTTCGACCGGTAAACCAGCGCCGATGCCAGGCCGCGTGTGGCGTGTAGAAGATAACCACGCGAGTTTGAGAGTTTGTTGTTTCTTTTCCAGCAACTCGAGAATCTTTGCTGCGTTGGAATGCGGAGGCTGTCCATGCTCATCCAGCTTGAGTCCCCAAGCGGAAGCTAATGGACCAGCGATGATGGCTTGGCCTGCCGCATCGGGATGAACACCATCTTTGGCGAACGTGAAGTCAGGCTCGCTCTTTCTGCGGCGCAATACTTCGTCCTTCATGGCTTGATGGACGTCGAGAACGATCCATCCATCGTCTCGTCGCTTGAGAAGCCATTGGCTGTAGGCTTCCAGCACGTCGTCGTATTTCTCAAAGGGCTGCGTGTACTCCTGAAGTCCGGCTGGGAGCAGTCGATCGCGAATCGGAAGGGCATCGAAAAAGGCAGGAGTTAAATGGATGATTTTTGCTCCTCGTTTTTCGACCGTTTCGTGAAGCCGCTGGATGCCGCTTCGAAACTTCTCAAATCGTTCTTCAGACAGGGGATAATAGATTGCATCGTTCATCCCATAACATGCGACGACGAGGTCTGGTTTCGTTTGCGTGAGAATGCGTTCGAGTCGTTCATGAAGATCGGGACGTGGAAATTGACCTCCCGCATGTCCTGGTTCGGTTAGGCCCGATACGGTCTCGCTCGGCAAACCGAGATTGATCAGTTCGATTTTCGATTCGGGATGTTCGACCAGAATGGCGGCTTCGATACTGGTGATGTAGCCTCCCGAATGGGTGATGCTATCCCCTAGGAATACGACCCGTTTGGCATCGGGCAAGTGAGCTTGTCCCATCGCGGAAACCGCGATGCATAGAACGGATGAGAGCGCGATGACACTTGCGATCGTGCCGTGAACAGAAATGAGCTTCATGATGATGTGGGAGAGGTGGGATCGGAATTCAATGATGTTTGGTTGAAGCGACGATGTTGCCATGAGTGAAAACAGGCGTTGCCATACGTTAAAGCAGGCAATCCCCGCAGGATTCGCCCTAGCCTGGGAGTTCGAAGGACTCAAACTCGCTATACTCAAAGCGTGTTGAAGAAACCATCATACCAAGGTCATGCTACAAGGTGCTTTATGCGTGCGCGGTCGAGATCGAGACTTTTTCGAGAAATGATGGCGTGGTTGTTTTGTGGCTGGATAGGCTTCTTCGTTACCGAAAGCGCGACGGCGCAAGAGAAACTCTCTGCCCGATCTGGGGCTCCGACTGAAGGAAGTTCAGCAGAAGAAGACCTCGGAGTGCACGGTTACGCCGAGTCGGGTGATGTCAAAATTCATTTCGTTACGCGGGGCGAAGGACCATTGGTCGTCATGATTCATGGCTTTCCGGACTACTGGTATACGTGGCGTCGACAGATACCCGAGTTGTCAAAGATGATGCGTGTCGTCGCCATCGATCAGCGAGGATACAACTGGAGCGACCAACCCAAGGGCGTAGAGAACTATGCTATGCCGAAGTTGGTGGATGACGTCCGCGCCGTGATCGAGCATTTTCATGCGGACAAAGCAATCGTCGTGGGACACGATTGGGGAGGCATGGTGGCATGGAGTTTTGCTATGAAATATCCCGAGATGACCGAGCGGCTGATCGTCTTGAACCTGCCCCATCCTGCCGGATTGCGGCGCGAATTGGCGACCAATCCCGAACAGCAAAAGAACAGTGCCTATGCCAGGTTCTTCCAGCGGGAAGATGCGGCTCTCCTGGTCAAGCCCGACGCGCTCGTGGATTGGGTCAAGGATCCCGAGGCAAAAACCAAGTATCGCGAAGCGTTAACCCGGTCCTCGATGGATGGGATGCTCAACTACTACAAAGCCAATTACCCGCGCGAACCATACGAGAAAGGGGAGGATACCTTTCCCAACATCACTTGTCCGGTTTTACTAATCCACGGACTCAAGGATAAAGCCTTGTTGCCAGGTGCATTGAACGACACGTGGAAGTGGATCGACAAGGATCTGACGTTGGTGACGATTCCCAATGCCGATCACTTCGTCCAGCAAGACGCTTCCGAGATCGTTACACGGACGATGCTTCGCTGGCTACAGCCGTGATCCCAAATTTCTTTCGCGATCCGTTCGAGCAACCAAGAGCCACCTTTATGAGTGTTCTATTTCATCGCCGGAAGGCAGCATGCTTATTTTTGGGCGGGAGTGTTCGCGGGCGGTGCCACTGACGAAACGATTGGTATCGATAAAGTAGCGATAGGGTAGCGAGGTGCCTTGTGTGATTCCAATGCGAGGTGACTTCTGAATTCGGAATTTCGGGCGGGAGACTGGACGCTCGATCCACAAGGAATCGTGGTTGCAAAGATCGATGCCGTTGCAGGCTCGGTCGATGGTGAAGGATTGGCAGAGTTTGCCTGGGCCATTGGTCAGCGAAGGGAAATGCTCGGTGCCTCGCCTCGCCTGCATGGCTTGGATTCCCTGGATGGGTTGCAGTGCGCGAATCAATACGGCCGCACCGCGACCTTCGATTTCTGTGACCACATTCATGCACCAGGAGGCGTGGATGCAATAGACGTAGAGGGTTCCAGGGGGGCCGAACATTGCGCGGTTCTTGTTATTCATTCCACGGGCTGCATGGCAAGCAGGATCATTTCGCCAGAGGTAGCCTTCGACCTCGACGATCCAGCCTGAAAGGAGACCTTCTGCCGTGCGATGGAAGAGTTGCATGCCGAGCAATTGCTTCGCCAACCGAAGTGTGGGTTGCTGGTAGAACGCTCGATCGAGTCGCATGCAGGCACGGCTCAAGGAAACTTCGGAGGGCGTTTTTCGACGAATGCCGTCAGACCTTCGACAGCGGCTTCGGTGCTGCATGCTGTTGCCATCACTGCTGACCCACTTGATAAATGAATCATGATCGACTCCCCGATCATTTCATTAATCAGTCGTTTGGTGAGTTGGATGGCTTCGGCAGCGCCGGTTGCGATATTCTTGGACCATTCGTTGGCGTGTGCCCAGATCAGGTCCGACGGCACGATGCGATGGACCAGTTGCAAGCGATGCGCTTCGGCTGCATCGATCGATTCACCTCCTAAAAGCAAACGAGCCGCAGCGGAGCCACCGCAGCGGAAGGTCAGCAAGGGGGCAACCACGCCAGATACCAAACCGTATTTGGGAGCGGCAGCAGCGAAGGTGGCTTTGGTGCTGGCGAGAACGAGATCTGAGGCCAGGACCAGAGCGAGCCCCAGTCCATAGACAGGGCCATCCACGGCGGTCAGGATCGGCTTAGGAAGCCTCAGCATGGATTCGATCAACTCTTGGATTTCACCGGCGACGTCTTGCCAGATTTCCAGCGCATCGAGATCTTGCGTATTGGCTTGCCATTCCTTGAGGTCGATACCTGAACTGAAGGTTGTGCCGGTCGCGGATAGGATGATGGCGCGTACCGATTTGTCCCGATGGAAATCCGAGAACGCGTCGATCAATTGCCGAATCATCTCCCGAGACAGCGCGTTTTGCGTCGTGGGAGCATCGAGAAGAATCGTGCCGCTTGGGGCGACCTTCTGCAACCGAATCATGATGGGTATCGACTAACGCCCCTGGTATCCAAGTTGCTTTTGAAGGTTCGAGAACCACGCTGGCAAGGTGCGAGCGCTTTCCTGGTTGGCTGCATTCTGCACTCCGGTCGTATTGGGTGCGGTCGCGAAACGAACCAGCAATTCGTCTTCATTGGGAGCAAACGAATTGACTTTGACCACGTAGAAAACTTCCTTTGCAAAATCTGGCACAACGACCGTCTCGTCGGGTAAAGCCCCGAAGACTCGTTCCATGAAGTCGTTGCCGATTGGCTTCAGTCCGTCGACATTGCTGAGTTGGATATCAAAGTTTGCGACCATTGCATTGAGCCATGTGAATGGTGCCGGACGTAGGACTTGGTTTCGATCTGCTTCATTGTCCAAGGATTCGACGAGAGACGAAGCGCCGACGCGTGAGGCGATCTCTTTGGCTTTTGCCTCGGCCAGTTCGGCCGCGCGCTGAAC
>Ga0194055_10001687_pt1 | contig 17905 bp, 9 predicted proteins | sample SepL449m_MetaG_FD_155482 | JGI IMG/M metagenome (GOLD analysis project Ga0194055, IMG submission 155482) | Anoxic zone freshwater microbial communities from boreal shield lake in IISD Experimental Lakes Area, Ontario, Canada - Sep2016-L442-9m | ecosystem: Environmental > Aquatic > Freshwater >...
TCGACGACCATACCCAGGGTGACGGTCGACGTCGGCGGAGCCATGACCCTCCGCAGCGATATTTCACAGAAGGTGAGCCTGCAGGGCCTGACGATCAAGTCTGGCGTTGGGTTGACGATCGACAGCGGAACGATGACCAACGGCTACATGAACGTGTTTGCCCCGCCGTCAGCGGGCGGCGGGTATCTGTTCGGCCAATCGTGGCCGGTGAAGGATCTTCGTGCCCAGTTCACCGGGAGCACGAGCGCGACGCTCGCCCCCTGCTACGTGGCCGACAGCGGCACCTACTGGTACACGCCCAGCGGTCAGCCCGGCGCCACAGGCAACAAGATCATGGAGGCCAATGTGTACGGCCAGGCCGATGGGACCTACGCCGGCCAGGCCGTGAAGTTCACTGGCACCGTCCCGAGCTACACGCTGCAGGGCGGCTCCAGTGGCTGGACCGTGAAGGCGTTCATTCGGGATTTCACCGCCGACTACAGTTCCTTCAACGAGCAAGCCGTGCCCATTTCGGCGACCGGCTCGTTCTCCGTCCGGCTGAACGCGGTCAACGACCCCACCCGTCACGTGCAGTGGGGTCTGCAGGTGAAGGGCCCCGACGTCTGGATCACCGACCTCGCGTCGAAAGGCACCGTGGTCGTCAGCGCGTTGCCGACGACCGCCGACGGGGGCAAGGTGGATGTTGGCCAGGGGCTGATCACGGTGGCCGCCGGCCTGTCGGCGACGGACCTGATGACGCAGATCATCGCCGGACGCGGTGACGGCTCGTGGAACGGGGCGGCCGGGATTACCTCGAGCCTGATCGCCGCCGAGGTGGCCCGGGGCGTTCCTCGGTCGATCGGCTGGATGGAGAATGGCGACGGGTCGGTGTCGTTTGGCTATTCGGCTCCGGGTGACACGAACAACGACTTGCAGGTCGATGTGCTCGACGTGGCGAACTTCTTTGCCAGTAGCAAGTTCGACACGGGGCTTCCGGCGAGGTGGACCGAGGGCGATTTCAACTACGACGGCTTCGTGGACATGCTCGACGCAGCCGACTTCTTCTCGGCGAGACTGTTCGATTCGGGAGCCTACAACCCTGCGGCCGCGGGAAACGTGGTGGCCGTACCGGAGCCGAGCGTGACGCTGCTCGCCGCCGCGATCGCATGCCTCATCCGCGTTGCCCTTGATCCTCGCGCGTCATCGGGCCACCGCAGCCGGTCGGCGGCATGCTCCCCTTTCCGGAATCGCATGAGAGCCCAAAGCGAACCGGGAAGACACACAGGTTGAAAACCTGTGCTACGGGGAGACGGAGAATAACGACGGGTTGAAAACCTGAGCTACGAGAAGAGGCAGCGAGGGGCTGCCCGTGCCCAGGAGCCGGGCTCGGCGGCAAGCGAAGCCAGGATGGCGAAGCGTAGCCGGCGCGCAGCGAGCGGAGGGCCGGAGCCCGCAGCGAGCGTCCGGCGATGGGCACGGGCAGCCCCGAGCCTCGTGAACGCCTCACGATCAAATGCGACCCGTATCAGGTCGAGGCGGAGCGCGATCGGGAGACGAACCACGGATAGACGGCCGGGATCACGAACGCGGTGAGGAGCGTGCTGGTGATGAGTCCGCCAATCACCACCGTCGCCAGCGGACGCTGAATCTCGGCTCCCGACGACGTGGCCATGGCCATCGGCAGAAAGCCGAGGCTCGCCACCAGCGCTGTCATCAGCACCGGCCGGATGCGGACCTCGGCCGTCACGATCGCCGCCTCCCGCGGCGCAAGCCCGCCCTCGCGGGCATGCTCGGCCCCGGCCACCCAGACCAGGCCGTTGAGCACCGCCACGCCGAACAGGGCCACGAAGCCGACACCAGCGGCGATGGAGAACGGCATCTCCCGCAGCGCCAGGGCAGCGATACCGCCTGAGGCCGCCACAGGCACGGCGCAGAAGATCAGAGCCGCCAGCCGCAGCGACTTGAAGCTCGTGTACAGCAAAAGCGCGATCAGCCCGAGCACCACGGGCGTGATCAGGAGCAACCGCCGGCTCGCGCTGAGCAGGTTCTCGAAATCGCCTCCCCAATCGAGCGTGTAGCCACTCGGCAACTTCACCTCGGCGGCGATCCGTCGCTGCGCCTCCGCCACGAAACTGGCCACGTCGCGGCCACGAACGTTGGCCGACACGAAGGTTCGCCGCCGCGAGTTCTCGTGCTCGATCGACGGCGGGCTCTCCTCGATGCGGATGTCGGCGAGTTCGCCGAGCGGCACCGGCCGGCCGCCCGTGGCCGCCACGGGGATCTGGGGGACGAGTTCCTCGTCTTCCCGCCACGACTGTGGAAATTTGACCATCAGCGGGAAGCGAGGGCGGCCCTCGTAGATCACTCCGGTCTGGATGCCGCCCATCGCCGACACGGTCTGCATGACGTCGATGCCGTTGACGCCGTGCCGAGCCAACTGGTCTTGGCGGGCGTCGATTCGCAGGGTTGGCACATTGGCCTGCCAGTCGGCGCGCACGTCGGCGGCGCCCGGGATGTCGCGGAGCACGCCCTCGATCTTCTTGCCGAGGCTGCCGAGCGTGTCGAGGTCGTCGCCATACAGCAGCACCGCCACGTCGGCCTTCACGCCGGCGACGAGTTCGTCCACCCGCATCTCGATAGGCTGGCTGAAGCCGAAGTTGGCCCCGGGCACGGCGGCCGTGAGGGCCTCCGACATCCTCGTGACGAGGTCGTCGCGAGTGACGCCCTCCGGCCACTTCGAGTGCGGTTTGAGCATCACCCAGACGTCGGTCTGCTGCACGCCCATGATGTCGTTGGCGATCTCGGGCCGCCCCGTCTTGCAGAAGACGGTCTTCACCTCGGCGAACTCGCCGAGCACCTGCTCGATCCGCGTCGTGAGCGGGATCGAGTCTTCGAGCGTGGCGCTCGGCAGGCGGTTGACCTCGACCAGGAGGTCGCCCTCGTCGAGTCGTGGCATGAACTCGGCGCCGAGGTTGAGCGCTACCGGCACGCTGGCGGCCACCAGTCCTGCGGCAACCAGTGAGACCACCACGGGATGGTAAACGGCCAGGCGGGCAAGTGGGTGGTAGAGCCGATGGAAGATCCGCATGATCAAGGGTTCGTGCTCCTCCTCCCGGGCGAGCACCGTCGCGGCGAGCACCGGCATCAGCGTCAGCGAGATCACCAGCGACCCGAGGAGCGCGAAGAGCACCGTCAGGGCCATCGGCCGGAAGAGTTTCCCCTCGGTCCCCTCGAGGAACAGGATCGGCAGGTAGACGATCGCGATGATCAGTTCGCCGAACATCGTCGGCCCGCGGACCTCGACCGCGGCGTCGCGGACGATTGTGAGCTTGGAAGTGTTTGGGGTCGCCATTCCCAGGCGGCGGACGCAGTTCTCCACCATGATCACGGAGCTATCGACCACGAGGCCGAAGTCGATCGCCCCGAGGCTCATCAGGCTTGCGGGGATGCCCACGGCCCACATCAGGTTGGCCGCAAAGAGCATCGAGAGCGGGATCGCCAGCGAGACGATCAGTCCGGCCCGAACGTTGCCGAGCAGAACCAGGAGCACCGCGATCACGAGCAACCCGCCCTCGGCGAGGTTATGGAGCACTGTGTCGAGCGTGCGGGCGATCAGATCGGAGCGGTCGTAGAGGATTTCGAGTTCGACGCCGGGCGGCAGGGTCTGGCGGACCTGCTCGAGCTTCTCCTTGGCCGCGGTGACGACGCGGCGGCTGTTCTCCCCGCGGACCATCATCACCATGCCGGTCACCGCCTCGCCGCGGCCGTCGCGAGTGGCGGCCCCCTGTCGGGTCAGCGCGCCGATCTGCACGGTGCCGATGTCACGAATCAAGATCGGCACGCCCCCCGCCGGGCTGCGGACGACCACCCGCGCGATGTCGTCGATGCTGCGGAGCAGCGACTCGCCGCGAATGAACCGCTGCTCACCGTTCTTGACGACATAGCCGCCGCCGGTGCTCGTGTTGTTGCGGTCGAGGGCCGCAAGGACCTCGCCGAGCGAGATGCCGTGCGACGACATCCGGTCGGGGTCAACCTGGACCTCATAGCTTTTCGCGAACCCGCCGTGGCTGTTGATGTCGGTCACGCCCGGCACCGTCCGCATCACCGGAGCCACGTCCCACTCCAGGATGCTGCGGAGGTCCATCAGGCTCCGCTGCGGCCCGCGAAGCTCGAACTGAAGAATCTCGCCAAGGGCGGTCGAGAGCGTGCCGAGCTGTGGGTCGGCGTCGGCGAGCGAGATCCCGCCGCGGGCGGCCGGCAGCCGTTCAGCCACGAGCTGCCGAGCCAGCATGATGTCGGTGTGCTCGCGAAACACGATCGTGACCAGCGAGATCCCGAGCCGAGAGATGCTTCTGAGTTCCTCGACATCAGGGAGCCCGCTCATGGCGAGTTCGACCGGATAGGTGATCAGCCGCTCCACCTCGAGCGGCGGCAGGGTCCCCGCCTCGGTCACCACCTGCACCTGCACGTTGACGAGATCGGGGACCGCGTCAACCGGGATCTGCGTGGCGGCGTAGAGTCCCCCCAGCGCCATGAGCACGAACATCGCGATCACGAGCGCCCGATTCGCCAGCGACCACTCGATCACGCCCGTGAGCACGCCAGATCCTCCGCGAGGGACTCGCCTGAACCGCCGACGTCAGCCCTCGTCCTCGAGCAGCAACTCGCTCTTGAGGAGAAACGCCCCGCGGGATACTACCCGCTGGCCCACCTCGAGCCCCCGGGTTACCTCGACGAAATCATTGGTTTCGATGCCGGTGTCGACGTCTACCCGGCGAAAGCCCCCCTCGACGGGCACGAAGACGAACGATTTCCCTTCGTGCCGCATCACGGCGGTGGTGGGTACGGCAACCGTGTCACGGACCTCTCCCTGGGGCAGTTCGACCCAGACGAACATCCCCGGCTTGTAATGGGCGTCGTCGTTCTCGAGGTCGGCGACGATCGGCACGCTGCGGCTCGACGCATCGACCGTGGCGCCGATGTGGTTGACCGTCGCGGTGGTGCGGTGCTCCTCGGCGCCCGGCACGGACACCCCGACCACCTGCCCCTCGGCGACCTCGACCATTGTCCATTGCTTTTCGTGCACCTGGGCCCGGACCCAGAGCCGACGGGTGTCGGCGACGACGAACATCCTGTCGCCCCCCTTCACCCTCTCGCCGCGGCTCACGAAGATCTCCTCCACGATCCCATCGAAAGGCGTTCGCAGAGAGATCGCACTGATGCTGTCGTCCTTCGACGAGTCGTCGCCACCATCCGCCGCATCAGGCGTAAGGGCGTCGAGTCGGGCGCCCACGAGGTTCCGCAGGTTCTCCTTCGACACCTGCAGGAGCCGCTCGGACTGCTGGAGCGCTGCCTTGGCCTTGCCTCGTTCCTGGAGCGTGTCGAACTTCGCGTTCTCGCAGGCAGCCGCGAAACTTGCCCGCGCGACCTCGAGGTTGCTGGTCCGCTCCTCGACGATCCTGCCCGAGAGCACGGCTGCATCACCGAGCGCCCGTGTGCCGGCGTTGACCTTCTCGACATACAGCAGCTTCGAGTAAGCGCCCAGGATCTTTTCGCGGTAGTCGCCGAGGATGCGGCCAGCGAACTCTCGCTCGACGCCCTCCAGCGGCGGATGACCCTCCAACATCCCGAGGAGCGACTGCACGTTGTCGCCGATGGTGGCCGCCCAGTCGGCCGCCTTGCGGGCGATCTCGCGGTCGTCCTCGCGCTTCTTCACCTCGTCGCGGGCCACGCCCACTTCCATGCTCGAGATCTCGGCGAGTGAGTCGCCCCGGGCCACCTTTTGCCTGATCTCCACGGAGATCCGGGTAACGATGCCATCGACCGGTGAGTCGTAGTCGATCCGGCTGCGGGCGTCGTAGTCGAGTCGGCCGGGCACCGTGAGGTGCGCCCGGATGGGCCGCCGCTCGACGGCTACCAGCCCGATCTCGTCGGCCGCTGCAACCGCGGGGAGTCGCACCATCGTGGGCTGGCCCGTGGCACTGGCTGCGTCAGCGGCTGGAGGCTGCTCGTGGTCTCCACCGGTGAAGTGATGAGTCGCGAGCCACCACCACGCGAGGCCGCCAAGGGCAAGCACGACGGCCCCCGGCAGGCCGCGCCGCAGCGACGCCAAGGCGTGCGACAGGCCTGACGCACGGTGCTGTCGGGGCGGCGGCTGATGGTCGGGAAGTTCGGTGTTCATGCGGGAGCTGGGCGTGTCGGCAATGCTACAGGCCCGGCGAGGCAGGGGCGAACCGCACGACGGTGTTTCCCGTTGAACAGCGGCACCTAGGGGGCTGGAAGCGGAATCGGCATGGGCCGCGCCACCGGCTCGGGTATGGGCGGCGGCCCGGCGTTTGGATCGCGAGGTTGGAGCGACTCCGGGCCGCCCGGCGGCGGCACGACGGCGGGAGCGTTGTCAGCCGGTGGAAACTGCTCCAGCTGGAGCAGGTCGGCGATCGCCACGGCGCCCGACCAGCGGTCGGCCTGCGCCTCCACGAACGCCAGTTCCGTCTCGGTGAGGATCTTCTGCGCCTGCAGCAGACTCAGGAACGTCACCTCGCCGCGGGCGTACAGCTGCTGAGTGAGCTTGAGCGTCTCGCGGGCCTTGGGCAGGATCGACTGCTCGTACCAGTCAGCCTGCCGCTGTGCCACGCGATACATGGCCACCGCCTGGGCCGCCTGCGTTGCGAGGGTGAGTTCGATCGTCTGGAGGTCGGCGCGGGAGCTGGCGATGTCGGCCCGCGCGGTGCGGATGTTGCCCTGGTTACGGTCGAAGAGCGGCACCTGCATCAACACCTGCACCAGCCCCTGCTCCTGCGCAGGCCCGACCTGCCGCTGGTACCCGCCGAGCACGTTCAGGTTCGGGATGGGCTGGACCACGGCACGCTCCAGCGCCCACTGGGCCTGGGAGATCTTCGCCTCGGCGGCCCGCGGCTTGGCGTTGGCGCGGACGATCTCCTCCTGCAGCACCTTGAGGTCGAACCAGGGAATCTTCTGAAAGAGGTCGGCCTCGATGGTGCTCACGTCGGCGCGGGGCAGGCCGATCGCCGCGGCGAGCTGCCTCCGCCCCGTCTCGATGTAGACGGACGAGTTGATGAGCCTGACCTCAGCGCGGTCTCGCTCGATGCTCCAGAAGAGCACGTCGGCCTTCGTGCCCTCGCCCGCCTCCGCGAGCGCCATGCCGATGTCGTATGACCGCTTGGCGATGTCGAACAGGAGTTGATAGATTTCCACTCGCCGCTGGGCCACGAGCAGGGCGTAGTAGGTTTGGCGGACATCGCGAAGGACGTCGAAACGGGCCCGGATGAGGTCGTACTCCGCCTGCTGCACCTTGCGGAGCGCGGCTTGCTGCGACAGCCGCAACTTACCGGCGGTGACGAGGTCCTGGGTCACGAATCCGTTCCACTGACTCTCGGGCCCGGCGATCTGGGGCGACGCCCCGCCGAGCACCGGATTCGGATAGAGACGCGCCTGCACCGCCTGGCCGCGGGCCGCCTCGATCGCCGCCCGGGCTGCGACGAGCCGGGGATGGCTGCGTTCCGCGAGCAGCACGAACTCAGCGAGCGTCCGCGGGGTGGGAAGCCCGGCCGTCGGCGACAACTCCCCCGGCACTGGCTGGTCGGACTCGATCATGATCCCCGGCGCGGCCAGCGGTGGGGCGAGGTCAGCCGCAGCGGCGCATCGGGCGATCGCCATCAGCGTCACACCGACGAGTGCGGTGCGGCTCTGCCGCGGCGGGATCGGTGGTGGGGCGCGCATGGAGTACCGAAGCGGCTGGCCGGTCAGTCACCAGAACCATCGGCACGCGCAGGCCGGCTGATGGAGGTTGCCGGCCGCGATTCGGCCGCCCGTCGCGCGCCGCGGCAAGCGAGGCAATCCGGGGCGTTGTCCGCCGCCGACTGCCGGTTTGCCCCACCTGCCACGGCGTCGGCGCATGCCCCATCGACGCAGGTTCGCAGTTCGTCACCGCGGCAGCGCGAATCCCCGCTTCCGCATCAGCGCGTCGATCGTGGCATCGCGACCGCGGAACGCCCGGTAGCCCTCCTCGGGGTCGACCGTGTTGCCTGCGGAGAAGATGTGGCGGCGGAGCCGCTCTGCGACCCCGGCATCCCACGGCCCTTCCGCTTCCGTGAACGCCTCCCACGCGTCGGCGGTCAGCGTGTCGGCCCAGAGGTAGCTGTAGTAGCCGGCGGAATAGCCGTCGTCGGCGAAGAGGTGGAGGAAGTGCGGGATGCGGTGCCGCATCACGATCTCCGCCGGCATGCCGAGCGTCTCGAGCGTCTGCCGCTCGAACCGCTCAGGATCGACCGGCACGTCGCCCGCGAGGTGGAGCTTCATGTCGACGATGGCGCTGGCGAGAAACTCGATGGTCCGGAAGCCGGCGTTGAACGTTTCGGCGCGGCGAATCTTCGCCACGAGCTCCGCGGAAATCGATTTGCCTGTTGTGCAGTGGATCGCGAAGCGTCCCAGCACTTCGGGGGTCGAGAGCCAGTGCTCCAGCAACTGCGAGGGGAGTTCCACGTAGTCGCGTGCCACGCGGGTGCCGGCCAGTGAGGGGTGCGTGACGTCGGAGCAGAGGCCGTGCAGGGCATGCCCAAACTCGTGGAAGAGCGTGGTGGCGTCGTCCCAGCTGACCAGCGCCGGCTCGCCCGGCGGCGGCTTCACGAAGTTGCAGTTGTTGGAGACGATCGGGATCACCGGCCCGTCGAGCCGCTCCTGACCTCGATAGTCGCTCATCCACGCCCCCGACCGTTTGCCCGTCCGCGCATAGGGGTCGAAATACAAAAGGCCCAGCGTGGCCCCCTCCTTGTTCTGCACCTCCCACACGCGAACATCGGGATGGAACACGGGCACGACGCCCTCGGCGACCGGCACGAACGAGAGCCCGAAGAGCCGCTCGGCCACGAAGAACATGCCGTCGCGGAGTCGGTCGAGCTGGAGGTAGGGCGTGACCTCGGCCTCGTCGAGGTCATACTTCGCCTTGCGGACCTTCTCGGCGTAATAGCGGTAGTCCCACGGAGCGATCTCGATGCCGGCGGCGTCGGCGTCGGCGAGCGCCTGCATGTCCGCGACTTCCTCGCGAACCCGGGCGACCGCCGGCTGCCAGACGGCCTCCATCAGTTCGACCGCCCGCTGGGGCGTTTTGGCCATCGAATCTTCGAGTCGCCAGTGGGCGTGGGTCGGGAACCCCAGGAGCTTCGCCCGCTTCGCCCTCAGGGCGAGGATCTTCGTCACCGTCGCCTTGTTGTCGGTGGCGTCTCCCTGGTCGCCGCGGCCGATGAACATCCGCCATACCGTTTCCCGCAGGTCGCGCCGGTCGGCGAACGTCAGAAACGGCTCCACGCTCGATCGATTGTTGGGAATCGCCCAGCGGCCCGGCTTGCCGCGCTCCTCCGCCGCCTCGGCGGCGGCATGGCGGGCCGACTCGGGGAGGCCCGCGAGGTCGGTTTCGGCATCGAGGAAGACGGCGGAGCCATCCTCCTCCTTGAGCACGTTCTGGGCGAACACGGTGTGCAGTTCGGCGAGTTGCTGGTTGATCCCGGCGAGTTCGGCCTGTTCACCGGGCCCGAGCCGGGCGCCGGCGCGGGTGAGGTTTGTGAACAAAAGCCACGCGGACCGGCGTTGCTCGGGTGACAGGCCCGCCTTGTCCGCCGACTCGTGGACGGCGGTCACGCGGTCGAAGAACGCCTTGTTCTGCACGATCCGATCCTGGAAGGCGGCGAGACGCGGTGCCATCCGCCGCTCGACCTCCTGAACCGCATCGTCGCTGAGATTGCTGCCGTAGACGCCGTAGATCGTCTGCACCCGGTCGAGTGTCCGCCCCGACCGCTCGGAGGCGGCCACCGTGTTCTCGAACGTCGGCGGAGTTGGATCGGTCGCGATCCGTTCGATCGCCGCGAGTTGCTCGGCCATCGCCGCCTCGAGAGCCGGCTCGAAGTCGGCAATGCGTGCGCGGTCGAAAGCGGGCACGCCCCCGAATGGCCCGCCCCACGGATCGAGCAGCGGATTCGCGGACGCGAGGTGGGACATGACCAGGATCATCCAGATGGCCGGGGGCACGCGCATGATGACACGGATCATACCCGCTGCTCAGCCTGTCAGGCAGCGCGCCGTTGGTCGCGGCTCGCGGTGCGGCGGCGGCGATGGCGGCGGAGTTCCCGGCGGATCACGCCGTTGGAGCCGAAAAGCATCGGCACCTGACGCGTGAAGGACCAGATCTTGAAAATCGGCGAACTCCGTTCAAGCGTGTCGGTCTCGGGGAGCAGCCTGAGCCACTCATTGGTCACGCCCAGGCTCCTCGCCTCCGGGGAAGACACGATGTGGGCGACGACGTCGCGACGACTCTCGCCGCGGCGGAGCATGCCGTTGAAGAACTTTCTCGGCTCCTTGTCGGCCTCGCGACCGAGGATGGCGGCGAAGACCTTGCGAACAAAGGTGCGGTCGGATCGATACCAGGCCGCGAGCACCAGTTCCACGATGTCGAGGCTCCGGGCGGGGTCGAGGATCACCCTGGCGAGCCGGTTGTCGAGGGACAGGAGCGAGGGCTCTGCAGCGGCCAGCCCAACCAAGCGGTGGACAAGCCGCTCGCAGCCGGAGTTATCGTCGGCCTCCCGGACGCGAGCGTGGCATCCGTCGGCGAACGCGGCATAGGTCGACGCGGTCCGCTTCGCGGCCGCGTCGATCGACCACCGCTCGGTGAATCGTGCCCTGGCCTCCGCGCCCAGCCGCCGCCGCATCGCTGGATCTCCGCAGAGACGCGCGAGCGCCGCGGTGAGCGATTCGACGTTGTCCGGCTCGACCAGCAGGCCGACCCCGTCATCCACGATTTCCGTGATCCCGCCGATCGCGGATGCCACGAGCGGCAGGCCGAACGCCATCGCCTCGAGAAGCACGAGACCGAAACTCTCGAATCGGGAGGGGAGCACGAAGAGATCGGCGTCGGCGTAGTGTTGCTGGAGGGCGTCGTCCGACACCGCGCCCGTGAAAATGACGCGGCCGTCGGCAACGAGGGCCGCGGCACGCTTCCTGAAGGCCTTCGCATACGACGTCACGCCGTTGCCGCCTGCGTCTTTGCCGACGAGGACGAATCGCACCCGGCCTTCGGTTGCGCAGAGCCGCTCGGCCGCGGCCAGCAGAATGTCGGTGCCCTTGCGGGGTTCGAGCCGGCCCACGCAGAGAATACGGACCTCGCCGTCGTCATCCGGCCGGGACCGCGTGAATCGGTCGCGGGGGTCGCGCACCCCGAGATGGCAGACGGCCGCCTCGGCGGCGGATGGGCCATGGTCGCGGAGCGTCTTCTCCAGGATCGCGTGGCTGATCGCATGGATGTGGGTGGCCGTGCGAACCGCCTGCCGCTCCAGGGCCAGTTGCTGCCGCCAGGTCTCGCCGATGGCCAGGGTCGGGTCGATCTCGCCGACGGTCTTGCGACTCGTCATCAGCGTCAGCGCGACGGGCAGTCGGTCGTCGAGTTGGCAGAGGACCCCTTCGACGTTCCAGAGCGGCGCGCTGACGAGATCGAGCGGAAACCGGCGATGCAACCGCAGGACTTCGTCGTGAATGCGGGCGCAGTGGACCAGGTTTGGAGCCGACGCGAGCGTTGCCGCGTCATCGGCCGTGATGCCTCCTTCACGCGGGCGGATCCTGTGCACCCACGTGCCCTGCTCCCAGTCGATCCGGTCGTTATCCGGCGAGCGAGTGACGACGTGCACCTGGTGGCCCGCGGCGGCAAGCGACTCGGCCAGGTCGCAGGTGTAGCGGCCAATGCCGCCGAAATCGTCGGGCGGATACTCGTTGCTGACGAAGCAGAGCGTCAGCCGGCGGCCCTCGGGCCGGACGGTCGGGAAGGGCTTGAACCGCGATCGGTCGGCAGGGGGGATCGAGGCGAGTCTGCGGCGGCCGGCCCTGCCGAGTTCGAGCCCCCGCTGCTGGCCCTCGGTGACCCGCTGCATGAAGTAGTCGAACTGCTGCTTCGTCATCAGCCCATCCCGCAGCGCTCCGGTCGCGTGGCCGGCCACGCCCGCGGTGTACTCGACGAGGTGGGAGTGGATGGCGTCCCAGGGGTGGCGGTCGCGGCCATGCAGGAGGGCGAAGTACCAGGAGTTCTTCACGTTCGGGTACGGCTCGAGCACGATCCGCCCCGAGGTGCGGAGGTGCGACGCGAGATACTTGTGGTGGACGGCGCCGTCGGGTCGCGGCACGAGGAGCCGGCCGACGTCATTGATCCGCGCCGCCACATCGGTCTCGTCGTGGAAGTACTCGATCTCCTCGTCGAAGCCACCGATCTCCGCGAGCACGTCGCGGCGGAAGGAGGAGTTGGTGCCCTGCAGGTAGATAAACCGCTCGGCGCCGGCCGTGATCGAGCGATAGTCGGGCTGCTCACCCGTGAAGTGTGTGCGGCCGAGCCGGTCGCAGAGAGAGAAGCGGTACTGGTGCCGGACGCCAGTGTGATCCCAGACGATGCCACCCACGCCGGCGACCCGTGGATCGGCATACGGTTCGGCGAGCTTTTCGAGCCAGTCGGACTCGGGAATCGCGTCATCGTCGATGAACGCGACGACGTCGCCCGCGGCAGCGGCGATGCCGATGTTGCGGCTCATCGAGATGTTGATCTCGGGGCAGCGACGGATCACGCAGGCATCGCGATACGTCTCGAGCAGTTCGGCCGTGCCGTCGGTCGATGGCCCATTCACGACGACGACCTCGAAGTCGCCGTGCCGCTGATGGCGGAGGGCCGCGAGGGTCCGCGGGAGGCTCGCCGCGCGGTTGTAGGTGTTGATGACGACGCTGATTCGCATCGGAGCGACCGAGGAGTGTCGGGGGGGAACGGAGGAGTGGGACATGTACCCGGGGCCGGCACGCCGCGGCAACGGCAGCAGCGAGCCACGATGCCCCCGCAGTCGCCCCAGATTGCCGCCGGCCCCATCATGGCGGTGGCGGCTACGCTCCTGCCCGGCGGAGCATCCGCAGGCCGCCCCACAGAACCCGCTCACCATCCTCAAACTGTTCGGTCCAGACGGGGCTGGCGATGAGATCGCCACAGTCGATGAAACCACCGTCGCGAACGGCGTGGTCGATGCCCCGCTTCGTCTGGGCGTAGGCGGCGTCGTGGCAGAGCACAATCGCCCCCGGCGCGAGCAGCGGTCGAGCGACCAGGAGATCTGCGTGGACGGCCGCCTCTGCGTGGTCGCCGTCGATGAACGCGAAGTCGAACCCCGCAGCGACTCGTGGCAGCGTTTGGTAGGCGGCGGGGGACGCCGCGGCGATGATCGTCGCCTTGTCCTCGAGGAACGCGGCATGCAGCGGTGAGATTCGCGGCTCGGGATCGATCATGAAGAAGCTGGCGGGCGTTGGCGGCTGGCCCGCGTCGATCAGTGCCTGTGCGATGATGCGGGCAGAGCCGCCCTGGAAACTCCCCACCTCGAACAGGTGGCGAGGCTTCATGGCATGCACGATCGCATAGAGCAGCGTTGCTTCCTGCGGTTGCAGGTGCGTATGCTGAAGGTCGAATTCGAGGCGGTTGCTGCCCATCGACGCCGTGCTCTCCCTGGCGATTGCTCCTCGAGCCGGGAGGGTGATAGCAGAACGCCGCGGCCGCCGACAATGCCGCACGCCGGCCCATCGCGGTGCTTCGTCTGGCTGCTTCGCCTGGGTGCTTCATGAGGATGCCGGCATGAACGACGACCGGCCGGCGAGTTTCAGCATCGTGATTCTCGCGCCAGGAGGCGTCGACGCGGCGGTCGTGGAGCAACTTGATCGGCTCGCGGGGCTCTCGGGCCCTCCTCGCGAGGTCTGTCTTGTCCTCGGTCCGCTGCCCGGGCCGCTCGTGCCGGATGTCACGGGTCGTGTGAAGTTGGTCCACGAGCCCCTGGGCCATGATGCGGTCGCCCGCAACCACGGCCTCGCAACCGCGGCGGGCGACGTGGTGGTGTTCCACGCCGTCTCGCCACCGGCTGCCGATCTGCTTGCCGTGCTCTGCGAGGCGTTCTCGGATCGCGGCATGGCGGCCGTGGTCTCCGGGCCGGCATGCGTGGCATTTCGGCGGGTCGATCTTCAGGCCATGCGCGGCTTCGACGAGGCGCGTGGCGGCGGTGACGAACTCCGCGACGCCTGCCAGCGGCTCGAGGCTCTGGGGCGAAAGGTGGTGTGGTCCACGAACGGCGAGGCACAGCCCCCGAAGCCTGTGCCGGTCGCCCCTCACCACCGGCTGATGTCACCCGGACTCGCTCTTCACCGCCGACGTTCGTTCATGCCTCTCGTTCGTGGTCTGCTGTCGCAACCAGAAGGCTCGACCGGGGCGCCGTCCGATGCCCGGACATCGACCAGGCCGCGAGCTCGTGTGGACGGCGGAGATCGTGATCCGCTCGCCACCACGCGCGACACACTCCGGTTGATCTGGGCCGACCTGCTGCCGCGTGGCACCCACTGCGCCCTGGCCGGCTATCCCGATCACTGGAACGTGGGGGACGCCGCGATCTGGTGGGGCACGCGCCGGCTTCTCGACGCGATCGGCGTGTCGGTTGACTACGCCTGCGACCCCTGGAGCTACACGCCGGCCACGTTACGAATGGCCGTGCCGGAGGGGCCAATCCTGATCCTCGGAGGCGGCAATCTTGGCGACGCCTATCGCCACGAGCAGCTGCTCCGCGAGCGGATCCTCGGCGACTTTTCGCAACGGCGGATCATCCAGCTCCCGCAGAGCATCTGGTTCGCTTCACAGAAGCGCGCCGAGGCAGTGGCGGACCTGCTGGTGCATGCCGGCGACGTCACGCTGCTGCTTCGCGACGCCGCGAGCCTGGCGTTCGCCCGGAAGCTGTTCCGCTGCGACTCCGCCCTCTGCCCCGACGCAGCGATTGCCCTTGATCTGGATGGCGTCGGGTTGCCGCCCGAGGTGCCGCTGTTCGCCTTATGGCGAACCGATACCGAGGCTCGCGAGACGTGGGGAGCGGGAGGCGGCGATCTCGTTGTCGAGGACTGGACGACGCCCGGGCCGGAAGTTGGCCTGATGTCGACCGCGGCGCGTGGCTTCAAGGAGTGGGTTGGCGAACCGCCTCCCGAGATCGGTTCCTGCCCTCCGCGTCGCCGAATGGCATGGCGGCACCATCCCTGGCTCTGGGACCAGCTCGCCGAGGATCGCACGCTCCGTGGTTGTCGCTTCCTCTCCCGGGGCCGCGTGGTCCTCACCGACCGGCTTCATGCCCACCTCCTCTGCACGCTGATGCGGAAGCCCCACGTCGTCTGCGACTCGACGAACGGGAAGATCTTTGCGTACCGCGACACCTGGCGGATCGATGATCCACTCGTCCGGTTCGCCTCGAGCCGAGCCGAGGCGCTGGAGCATGCCCGCGAACTCCTGGCGTCGATGGCCGGTCAGGAGGCCGGCGGCGGCTCGTAGTTGCCAACGTTCTCCCGTGGAAATGGCTCGCCGGGAACATCGCGGCCGAGGAATCGACAGAGTTCGGGCCAGCCGTGGCCCGCCTCCCAGTCGATGACGAGCAGGTCGTGCGGGCGGCCTCGGAAATAGTCGATCACCGTGTCGTTGTGCCGGCAGTAGCGGTCGATGAGCTGCTCCGCGGTGACGTCAGGAAAGGGCAGCCCGTAGAGGACGCGGCGAATCTGGGTGAGTTCGTCGCTGATGAACACGGGATGTCGGAGCATGTTGAGATAGCTGCGGATCCAGCGGTCGGGAGCCCGGGTCGTGAGCACGAACTGGCTGCCGGGGAAGGCGAGGTCGAGCTCTCGGAAGAGCAGCAGCCACGGCCAGTCCTCAAAGGCGTCGGCCTCCGCGGCGACGGCATGGATCGCCGCGAGGTCGCCCTGTTCGAGGTGTGGCACGAGATCGAGCCGCTGGCCGACGTGCCTGTAGCCGAGCAGCTCCAGGCAACGGCCCAGCGTGGTTGTGCCCGTCTTCGCCCAGCCGATGCCGAAGATCTTCATACGGTCGCCGTGCGGCTAAGGATTACCGAACGGCCTCCCGCGATCGCTCGTCCGTTCGGCCTTTCGCGAGCGCGTAGACCCGATACCGGCCATCGGCGGATTCTCGTACGAGCCTCCCGCCGGCGGCGACGACTGCATCCCCCGCAGACGCCACGACGTTCGCTTGGCCTGCACCATCGAGCCAAACCGCGTCGTACCCAGCGTGGCTGCCACGTTCGATCGAGGCGGTGGTGGTGCCGTCGCCGATCTCAGTCGAAAGCCTCTCCTGACGGGAGCCAAAGGACGGCCAGCTCCACCGCAGTCGCTTCGAGAACAGGATCGGCTTTGCGTGGTCAAACTCCCTCATGGTTCCCGACCCGGCATCGACTGGAAATGCCGTCACGGGCAGCATCCACACGCTGGCGCCGTCTGGCAGGGCCTCCTCGACCTCGGCGACAAACTCCCCCAGGCCGCGTCGTTCGCGAAAGGTTTCTGCTGCTCGCGAACGGATCGACGCAGCCACATCCTGTTCGAAGAGGCCACAGGCCAGCACACCAAACCAGACCGCCACCACCGCCAGGCGTGGCATCCGGGCGAGCGACGCGGAGAGCCAGGTGCCGAGGGCCGCAAGGCAGAGGAAGGAGATCAGAGGGACGACGCGGTTGTAGCATCGGAACTGCGGCGTCACGAACGTGTTGAAGATGGAGCCCAGGCCGCCCGGTACGGCCACGATCAACAGTGCGATGATCAGGCACCCTGCCGCATTGAGGACGACACGGCCACGGTCGTCCATCGGCGGCCGCCAGCCAACGAGCGCGGCGATCGCGATCAGAAAACCGACCGTGGCGGCGAGCCCGAGTTTCGCGTGCCGGCTCTCGCCGCGGAGCGGCCATGCGACGGCCTCGACTCGGCGACCGAGGGCCGCCAGCGGCGGAATCCGCGAGGCCGACGAGGGCATCACGAGGTCCCGGATTCGCAGGCCGAAGGTGTCGGCTTCCTCCGGCTGCTTGTAGTTGAGCGACGCGGGGCGACCGTCGCGCGCCCAGGCGATGACGGTGGGTGCGAGGTTGACGCCACCCGCCATGAAAACCACCGCCAGGCATGCCGCTCCGCGCCAGAGCGAGTCTCGTCGGCAGCGAACGAAGGCGACGAAGAGTGCCGCGACGAAGAGGATCGCGTAGAAGAAGGGATAGTAGACATACCCCACGGCGGCGACGGCCGTCGCCGCCGTGGCCACGAGAAACGTGCGTTTGTCGAGGCCTGCGATCCCCCCACCGGCCACGAGCACGGCGAGCGCCGTGGGGACTGGCACGAACGCGGCGTGCAGATTGAGGTGGGTGACGTTCCGCAGGAAGGCGTGCGGGGATGCCGCGAAGAGTGCGCCGCACACAAACGAGGCCATGCGGCCGAGACCGAGCATTCGACAGGCCGCGTAGCCATCGATGGCCGCGATTCCGATGAGGGTCAGCCACGTGCCGTTAAGCACGGTGACCGGGTCGTCGGTGAAGAGGGAGACAAGCTTCATAATCGCCGTCTCGACCGGCAACTGGAGGCCGAAGGCGGCCAGGGGAAACCCGCTGGGCGCCCCGAAGCGGCTGCCATGCCACGTCCACCCGTCATCGACGGCGATCGTGGCGACAACCGTGTGAAGGATGGCGTCGCCCTCGAACTTCAGCGGGCGGCCGGCGAGGATGTCGAGTCCGCCGCAGGCCCAGACCGCGACGGCGACTGCCGCGGCCGCCGCCGTACAGGCGATCCCAACCTCGGCTCGCGGCGACGGATGGGAGGCGGTCATGGAACAGCCGTGGTGGGCATCCCTTCGCCCTGAGGGGGCGCGGACTGGACGATAGCAGCGGTACCAACACCCGACCACGCCAGTTGTCGTCGCGTGCGTGGTTCGCCCATGCCGCGCATGAAAAAACCCCGGCCCTCGCAGGTGCGAGGGCCGGGGCTCGTATCAGTTGCGGTTGGTCAGGCGAGGCTCAGCCGGCGATGCGGGCGAGGGCCTTCTTCTTCCGACGCTTCATCCAGT
>Ga0194055_10001688_pt1 | contig 17901 bp, 21 predicted proteins | sample SepL449m_MetaG_FD_155482 | JGI IMG/M metagenome (GOLD analysis project Ga0194055, IMG submission 155482) | Anoxic zone freshwater microbial communities from boreal shield lake in IISD Experimental Lakes Area, Ontario, Canada - Sep2016-L442-9m | ecosystem: Environmental > Aquatic > Freshwater >...
AAGAAGACACAATCAACAAATGGGACAAATTAGGCTTTTTAGAAGGTCTTAAAGGTCACATGAGAGAAAACGTAGCACAATTATACGAAAACCAAGCATCATTTTTAATTAATGAAGCATCATCTACATCTGATACAGGTGCATTTGAAACAGTGGTTTTCCCAATCGTTAGACGTGTATTCTCTAAATTATTAGCAAACGACATCGTTTCAGTACAAGCTATGAACTTACCTATCGGTAAATTATTCTACTTTGTACCTAACATTCAGCAATACACTGACCCAACTAACTTAGCGAATACAGGTATTCACTACGCACCGTATGGTTCACCAAACGCAGCTCAAGACCAAACACCAAACAGTGGTTACGACTACAACACAACTAAAGACCTTTACGATAGATTCTACGAAGGTAACGAACCAGCATTAGACCCACCAGGTTTATTTGATTATTCTAAAGGACAATATTCGGCTATCACAGCTCCAGTTGTAACTGTTGCATGGGTTGGTGATGTATTAGCTCCTTCAGCTTATACTACTTCTGATTACAGAAAAGTGTTAATCGTTATGTCAGGTTTCGCATCTACTGGTGCGGGTAAATTAATCGGTCCTGATGGTCAACCAATGGATAATGAAGCGTTCTTATCTGATTTAACTATATATGGTGTCTCAGCTAACGTTTACACTTCAGGAAATACTACTAGTCCTTACTTATTCAGAGTTGTAACTCAAAGATATGGTAAAGGTATCGTACAATACGGTAACAACAATGCAACTTCAGTTTTCCCTAATGATAGAACTGATGGTGGTCAATATGACGACTTATGTGATGCTGAAGGTAAAATTTACTTAGAAGTTGATTTACAAGTACCAGTTTGTATCACTTGTGGTGGTTCTATGGACGGTTACACAGGTTCTACATTCTCTTCTTCAACAGCTTCTTACAACGCATTTACTGCGACTTACAGAATCTACAAAAACTTAGAGTTTGAAGATAGAATTGGTGAAGTATCTTTTGATTTAATGTCAGTAACAGTTTCTGTAACTGAAAGAAAATTAAGAGCACAATGGTCTCCTGAAATGGCTCAAGATGTTGCGGCATTCCACAACATTGATGCTGAGGCTGAATTAACAGCTTTATTATCAGAGCAAGTTGCGGCTGAAATTGACCGTGAAATCTTAAGAGATTTACGTAAAGGTGCGGCTTGGAACTTAAGATGGGATTACAATGGTTGGAAACGTCTAGGAGGTAATGCACAACCTTACACTCAAAAAGACTGGAACCAAACATTGATTACTGCTATCAATCAAATTTCAGCTCAAATCCACAAATCTACCTTAAGAGGTGGAGCAAACTGGATTGTTGTTTCTTCTGAAATCAGTGCAATTTTTGATGATTTGGAATATTTCCACGTATCAAACGCAGCACCTGAACAAGACCAATACAATATGGGTATTGAAAGAGTAGGTACTTTAGCTGGTCGTTACCAAGTTTATCGTGACCCTTACTTCCCACCTAACCAAGTGTTAATGGGACATAAAGGAACATCATTGTTAGACACAGGTTACATCTACGCACCGTACGTACCTCTACAATTAACTCCTACAATGTACAATCCGTTTAACTTTACTCCGATAAAGGGTATTATGACGAGATATGCGAAAAAGATGGTCAACAACAGATTTTACGGAAGAATTACCGTAGATGGTGTTAGAACATTCGATTTAAGAGAATTGAGATAATCAAAATCTTAAAGAATAATACTAAAGGGACAATTTATTGTCCCTTTTTTTATATCTTAATTTTAATAGTTGACTTTTTGGTCAAATAGTTTATATTTATATATATGAGAAAAATAGAATTAACCGAATTTCAAATTAAAGAAATAATAAAGTTATACACTGAAGATTTATTAGGTTCCCCCACTATCAGTGAAAAATTAAAAATACATAAAACAATTGTTATAAACACATTAAGAAGTAATGGTATTGTTCTTGGTCCGTCAGGTAGACGAAATATTGGTGGTAGAGAAGTATCAACAAAAAAATATGAGTCAAAACCTGAAACAAAAAAAAGAAAAAGTGAAAATCACAAAAAATGGTCAGAACAAAATAAAGAACATTTAAAACAATACATTAAAGAATATCGTAAAAATAATGTTGATAAAATCCGACAAATAAAACGTGACTATGAAAGATATCGTAAAGCGAGTGACCCCGCCTATAAATTAATCGCCAATTTCAGAACTGCTATATATCAGGTATTAAAGGAGAATAATGTAGAAAAAAATAAACATTACTTTGACATTCTAAGATATACTCCTGAAGAATTAATTTCACATTTAGAGAATTTGTTTACGGATGGTATGACGTGGGAGAATTATGGTGAGTGGCATGTTGACCATAGAATACCTATATCATCTTTTAATTTTGAGTCGGTTGACGATGATAGTTTTACTAAATGTTGGTCATTAGATAACTTACAACCTATGTGGGGTACAGAAAATATAGTAAAAGGTAATAATATCATTTATTAATTTTCAAATCATCATATATTTATTTTTAGATTTTTAGTTTATCAGTCCCCAACCCTAAGAAGTTGTTGAGTATTCACGGATACAAAGGTATTGGTAACGTAGTCATAAAACTAAATTAAAATTAAAAAAATGTATTACACAACAATTAAAGTGGGCAAACCGACTGCGCACATAACAAAGAAGAAGTCGCGTTTAAAGGTCTATAATGGACACGTCGTATTTCTTAACGACAAAGACAATTTTGAATTTGAAATTCATAATCCAACACAAAAATCTATTCTTTGTAAAATCAAACTAAATGGTGAGTATATCTCAACAAGTGGTATTGTTATCAAACCAGGTCAGAGAGTGTTTTTAGAACGTTTCCTTGACACTAATAACAAGTTTGAGTTCAGTACCTACGAAGTAAAAGATACGTCAGCAAACAGGACGGCAATTGATTTAAACGGGGATGTTAGAATTGAGTTCTACAATGAACAAACATATAATCAATATCCTCATTTATCAGGTGGAAATTGGAATACTGGTTGGACTAACATTAATACAGGTTCACCATATTATGGTAATATGACTTTTACATCATCTAACTCAATTGGTGATACGACTTTTACATCATCTAACTCAATTGGTGCTAACACTTCATATTTAAGTAATACTATTGAAACAGGTAGGGTTGAAAAGGGTGATAAATCAAAACAACAATTTACTAATTCGTATCAAAATTTTGAATACAATGTTTCACATCAAATAAGTTTAAAAATATTACCATTAGATAATAAAAATAAAACCACTGACGATATTAAACATTATTGTACTGAATGTGGTTCTAAGGCGAAAAAGAGTCATAAGTTTTGTCCATCTTGTGGAAATAAGTTATAAATAAAAAGGAGTCCCGTGAGACTCCTTTTTTATTGCTCTTTTGGTAATACCAAACCTCTTAACGATTTTGAAATTAATTCTGATTCTTGTAATGAATACAATCCATTTTTGTGTGCATATTCTAATGCTTGTGATATCATAAATAATGATTGTTCGTAGGATAAATTATCCACCAACAATTGAATATCTTCAGGTTGATAATAAGCAACACTATCAAATAATAATCCCATCGGTTGTTTTTCTTTGCTCATAATAAGTTTTCGTATATTTATAATAAGTATATGAAAAGAAATAGAATTAGTGAAGCCACAGGTTCGGGAGCGTCAGGACATTTTAAAGTCCCAATTGTCCTTGCACCACAAGAATGGTTACCAGACCAATTGGCACCATTTAATACTCCTGTATACAAATATACAAATGCCGAATTGGCATATGAAGAAGCGAGCGGGGATGATTATAAAGAATCACCAGAACAAAGAAAAAAAATTGAAAATAAAACTGAAAAACTATCAAGAATTGACGCTTATTTAAAACAATTTTACACAGGTCAACAAGATGATGATGGTAATGATATTAATGCGAGTGTAAATCCTAAAGAAGTTGTTGCTCAAGCAGTAGGTCCAATTAAGGAAGATTTGGGGGTTTGGTTTGGCACAAAGAAAAAACCAAAAGGTAGTTCACAACCAAAAGGTCCTTGGGTTAATATTTGTAGAAAAAAAGAAGGTGGGGGACACCCACCGTGTGGTAGACCTGAAGCATCGGATAAAGGATATCCTAAATGTCGTGCCGCAGGTGTGGCATCTAAAATGACTGATTCAGAAAAAAAGAGTGCATGTCAACAAAAAAGAAATGCCGAAAAAACACACAATAAATCTGGTACGGGTAACTCACCTAAAATGACTTCATACAAACCAAAGAATGAATCATTAAGAAATATAATTTCTACAGTTCTTAACGAATATAAAAATTCTATTTAATAATTGAAGAATCTTTTTCCTCAATTATGGGTGTAATCTTTGGGGTATATACCTTTGGAATTTTTTTTGGAATTACCTCTCTATCTCTATAAACCGTATCGTGAATAATCTGAATTTCTGGCGGTAATGAAATCATCATAGTGTCAGTAACTTTTTCTTTTTTATGTTTAAAAATTGTTGACCGACCTACATTCACAACAATTAAAGATACTAAACAGCTTATGAAAAATATTAGGATTAACCCAAAATAGAAAGTAGTTTTAAATGGTTTTGTTTTCATTGTATTTTAGTTAAAATGTTTTTAAGTGAATGTTTAATGTTTGATGTTATTTCTTTTTCAAATTCGTCTCTACGTTTCTCAACCTCATTGTCAAAAATACTAACAACATTTAACCACGAGTTAGTGTCTAAAATAACGGTATACGAATAAATGTGGTTAATAACTTTAACCGCATGATTTTCTAATATAACAAAAATCTGATTTTCCTCATTTCTAATATATCGTTTATCAGAAATTGGTGTTAGTAGAAGAATAGTGTCTTCTTTTAAAATTAATTTTTTACAAATGGAGATACAATCTCTTTCATATTGAGATTTTTGTTGACGTGGGGCAGTTATCCTTACAGTTGAGATAAACCACTTTTGGGTTAAACGTCGCAGTTTGTGAATTAATAATTTCATCATTTTCTATATTATTTTCAAATATAGGTGAAATTATTCTAATAAAAAAATATTTCTTCTATCTTTTTTTAACAATATGCACCAGAACAATGTTTTTTACCGTCTAAACCTTTAATTTTACCTTTACATACTTGTACTCCATAACCCGAACTATACGCACTTGGAAATACTTTATATTTTGCCTTTGCTGCTGAATATCCCCTAGCACAAAGTTTAGTACCTACTTTTTTTTTACCTTCGTGGATATCTTCATAATCAACATATTGTGATTCCTTATCCATTTCATTTTTTAAAAAATCAAAAACTTGGTCAATATTTGTCTTAGCTTCAGATATATGGTCATCAGCCCAATCGTGACCATTTTCAAGAATGTTATTGACCGTTTCTTCATCCATTTCCATCATCATCTCTAATTGTCTTTTCATTTGTTTTAGATTAGAGAAGAACATATAATTTGCAACTTCTTGTTCCTTAAGAACTTTTTTAACTAGTCTGTTTAAATCCGTTTCGGTTAATTTTACTGTTTTCATTTTTTTATATTGTGTGGTTAGCTTTTGTGTTTACAACATTAAATGTTAGTTGTCGTTTATAAGTATCTTTTTCTCCAGAAGTGTTTACCTGAATATCAACATAATATTGATTAGGGATTTTATCTCTCATATCAAATATGAAATAATACTCATTAGGTGTTCTATTAATAGGTGTCCAATCTTGAACTAAAACTTCTGTGGTTCCCTCTTTAACAAAAACTCTATAAAACGCTGATATGTTTTGTAGAGGTATTTGTGCGGTATAAGCATTTTTAATTGTAACCCCAACTTTTCTGATATCGGAATTAAGAATTTGTTCGTTCTGTAGAATACCATAGAAACTAAATCCAAACTTGGTAGGGTCTTTAGATACTGAACCAATTTGAATTCCAGCAGAATATTGTTGAAGTGTAAATTGATTTGTTACGTTTCCAATTGATTGTCCATTGATTGTTAATCCTGACCACACATCATAATATAAGCATGGGGTTGGGGAAGTTAAAAATCCATTAGGTACGATTACTTCATAAACTCCTCTTGTTCTTAAACAAGTTGATAATGATTCCATACCTGTTACGGCATCACCATTTCGGTCTTCAATTCTAACGTAGGGGTCTGAATCCAAATTAACTAAATCACCATTTTGATAGATATAAAGATATAATTTGTTTGTTTGATTTTTTAAGAAAACATCTCTATCATCTTTGATAATGTCATCATATGTTGTTTGAAGGAATGGTTGGTAGAATGTTTGTGTATATCTTGAAAAGAAGGCAACGCTATAACTATCGGTTAATCCCGTGATATTTTCTATTTGTGGTAGATATGCTATTCCCCATCCTGTAACACCTGTAATGGAACCATTTAAAACTCCTTGAATTTCATTGGTCATATCCATATTAATATCTTCATTACCAAGCTCAAAATGTTGTTGAGCGATAATTGTTAAACCAGAATAATTTACTGCAATACCTTCATTTTTATTATTATAGACCCCTGGTTGAGACCAATTACTAATAGTGGTAGTTTGATACCAATTAGATGGTCTTGTTGAATATGCTCTACTATCAACGTATGTTAATGGGGTAGAACCACCATATGGACTATTGTGATTGAGGTTAGATTCTGTATAATCAAAACCAACACCTTCATCCCAATTTTGTGGAGAACCTGTTGAACCTGATGTTTGTGGGATTCTAAATAATATTAAATCAAAAGATGTTGCCCTTCTTCTTTCATTTGACATAAAAGAATTTAATAACTCATTATCAAATGACGATGTGTTTGTCATTTTAAGAACGTGAGTCATACCTGTAGTACACCCTGTTGATATAACACCTGTGGCAATATTATCTCTTAATAGAGTTAAATCTAAATTAAACAGTAATCTACTGTAACCGTAATTGGGAACAATGTAATCGGAAGCACCAAAATTCAATTCAATTATAGGGTTTCTAGCCGTATTAACTAATGAATTTGAGACGATTGTGTTGTTTTTATCTATATATGACCTTAGAATTGACATTGATATTTAAATATAAATATCAATTAAGTCGGATATTGCTATTAAGAATTTTTGTAGATGCGTTTTGTAGTTCAGATAATAGGTCATTAACACTTGTACCATCAGTACTTACCGATACTGGTGGCATACCAGGATATGGGTGAACGTGTGTTAATAAGAATCTTGTAATTAAATTAATTAACTCTAAAAGTTCTTCACCTCTAACTAAACTTGATGTTTTTGGGATTATTTCATCAGTAAATTGTTCTCCTGAAATACCATATAAAGTATCATCAAAATTAATTTTTCCTTTTCCTGGTATTGCTGATTGGTGAGATAATAAGAATAGTGTATCACTACCTAACGCACCGTAAGTTATTGGATTGGCAACGTATGATGATTGAGGAACAACCGTAGATTTAAGAGTTATTGGAGTTCCAACTTTGTCTTTAGCATAAATTAACCCGTACCCACCTTGTCGTATTGCGGGAACTAATTTAACTTTATTAAAAATTTCTGTAACATTTTTAGTAACAATACCCGATGTGTCAGTGGTGTTTGTTATTGACGGATTTAACTTAGAATAAGTTATGTTATTTGGTCTATAAAATATTGGGAATTTATTATCGTCTTGAAATAAAGTTATTCCAGATGTTGTTGTTGATTTACTATTACAAGTTTGAATAAAATTATTGATAAACGCAATTGTTTCTGCCTTTGATAATAAAGAAAAAGATTCTGACGCAACTAATGATTTTAAATTTTCATTTACCGTACTACCAACTTTTAAATTTTTAGAGTTAGTTGAACTATCTGCCTTTAATTGATATAAGTAAACCGAACCATTAAATTTATCAAAAGGGTTTTCAGGATTTAAAATAAACCACTCAATCAAATATTTTACTAAAACAATTGTTTCATTAATTTCAGAGATTATTTTATCAGGTTGTTTTATTTTTGTCTTATTAAATCTTGAAAGTTGTAGAAATCCTCTTTTTGTATTACCAACAGGTGTTACATTTGGTTGAAGGACTTCTCCTTTAAATTTACCCGCTCTAATTAATACTTCATTTTCCTTAACAATAACATCCGCACTACCACGTCCTAATATACCATTATCACCTGGCTCGGGAAATACCCCCTTTATTACATTATTAGAATATGTACCATCTTGATTCTTTAAAGGTTTTGGGGTTTTTAATTGAGTTCCTGTTCCTGTAAACTTATTTCCACCGACATAATATTCAAAATTTGTTGCGGTTGGGGTAGAAAATGTATTTTGAATGTAATATTGATTTTGATATTTAAAATTTTTATTTACATATATAACTTGAGCCATTTCATCGACCTTTGGTACTTGATACATAAAATAAGGCATAAGAGGGTTAAAAATAAATGGGTCTCTATCAGTCCATCTATCTTTTTCTTCATTCCATGGCGGGTCAGTAATTCCTTTAACAACGTCTTGGTAATTATCAACTAAAAGTCTGGCTCTTATTCTACCCAACATCATTGGGTCTTCATTATCTAATACTTGAATTTGAAAAAATATTGATTCGTTTTCCATTACGTTCTAGATTGATATTCTTTTAATATGTTATTATATAACTCCTCAACTTTATCCAAGTATAAAGTTAAATTAAGTATATTAGTTTTTGTCATTTCAAAGTCATTTGTTAATTTATCCATATTCTCAATTAACTTTGCATTAGAATGATTTTTTAAATCACCCTGTTCTTTTATTATATTTTCAAACTCTTCTTTTTTCATATTATACCCATTTTCCAAAAATTTGTACAGGACCTGCAGGACTTAATCCAAAGGCATCTAATTTACCATTTTCTGCCTGCTCTTGGTCAGCACCTTTATGACTCATCATTATTTGTATTGCCATTAAATTTGGAGAACCATCAGGCATTGGACCAGTTGGTATTCCAACCGATTGTAAATAATTAATTGTGTTTATTGTTGACCTTTCAGGGGAAGTCCCTGGTAAAAAATCCGATAATATCAATAAAGGTACAGGTATTTTACCCTGCCCACCTGAAAGAGGTTTATTTATCGTGTTTAATAAAAGTTTTATATCTTCCACTAACGACTTACACTTTCTATAGTCGTCAATCAATTGCGAAATAATTAACGCTAATTGAACGAATCTCAATATTATTCTATATTTTTTTAGTCTTTCTGATACCGCAATATCACCAATAATGATACTTAAAAGATTTATAATATCTTTTTTCAACATATCAAAAAGTGTTTTAATAAAAATAGCACCTATTCTAGAAATAACTTGAGCATTAAAGGTTTTAAACACCTTTAAAAAATCAACTTGATTATTAACGATATTATTTACTTGTCCTATATTAGTGTTACCTGATTGAATTACCTGATTTGCTGGTGTTATTGCATTATTATACTCGTTTATTGCATTTCCTTCAATCACTTGTAATAAAATGAATATTGGAAGGAGTACTTTTGGACTTAAAACTGATGATGCAACCGCCAATGGAATTTGTTTTAAAATATCCTTATTAACCGCAATTTCAGCATTAAAATTAGTTGGTAGATATGCGTGCCATTCTGGGTTTTGATATAAAGTATCAATAATACCCTCAATACTTTTTACTTGAGCTTCAGTGGTTTGAGCACTTAAAGCATCTCTAAAAACAATTAATTCATTGGCTAATGTTTCATAATCAACAGGTAATTTTACATTATCACAATCTTCAAATTCCATAACACCATTTTGGATATTAGTAATTTTTAAATCAATATTTCTTAAATCTACTTCCGTTAATTCAAAAAAACTTTCATCTACCCCATCTAATTCGGCCACTTTAGAAACACCACTAACATCAATTTCTCTTCTAGAATCAAAACAAAGACCTAAATATCTTTGAACAATTAGTGAAAATGTTGTGCCTTTTTGAATATCATCCTCACCTAGTTTTACATTCATACTAATAGCGCCACTAATTAAATTCATTAAATTAGCACTAATATCCACACTATCAACTAATTTAATTGTTGAATAATAATCTTTTAAAAATTCACCTACTTTATTTGATGTACCACCTGTGGAAGTCCCTAATGTGTTTACTTTGTCAATTAATGCAACTTTGTAACAATCTTGAGTAACACCTGTACCATTTGTTGGGGAATATTGAATATCAAATAAATTTTGTCCAGATGTACCCTGGTAATATTTACCATAGGTTTGAGAGTATGTATTAGTATCGTTTAGGGTAAAATTTAATGTTTTATTCATTGGGAATGGTTTATCACCCCCATATGGCCTAAACACTCCATCATCTGCCGATGGTGCAGGTTTTTCGTAAACTATTTTACCTATTTGAGATTCTGGTGATAGTTTAAGAATATTACCAATGTCTAACGATTGTACAGGAACATAAATTGCGTCTTTACCATTTAATGATTGTAACCCATTTAATTGTTCTAAATTAGATACACTATATCCTTTAAATGTTTGTTCTTGAGAACACCCTAATGCTTTTAAAGCCTCTTCACTAATAATCTTTTGTATGTCTGGCTCTATTTTTACTGCGGTTTGTAATAATGTTTTTCTTAAATATTTTAATGAAGATGGACCTGAACCAGTACCACTCGCCAAACCAATTAAATCTAATAATTGGTCAAACGAATTTGGTGGGTTTCTTAAATATCTTTTTTGTTGTGTGGAAATTTTATCTAAAGAAGAAGTTAGATTTGCTGTAGATTCTGATTCAGAATTTCCTGCCTCTCTTTCTAATTTTTTCGCAGCTTGTGAAATCCCAATATAAGAACTATATGAATTAATTTTACTTTTAGCGGTATCAAACCCTTGTGATAAATCTGGTGTTGCCATATTATTTCATTTTGTATGTTTCTTCATCATTAGAAACATCTTTTTCTATTAGATTTTGAATAAGATTATCGTCTAAATCTGTAAATGAAAACGATTCACTATTGTTACTATTTGATTTTTCCCAAATATTAGATTGTAGTTTTGATAAACTTATTTTTTTCTCAACACAATCATTAACAATCTTTTGTTGTTTTTCAATTACAGGTCCAATTGTCATCATATCATTAGGGTCTTTCAACATTGAAAGCATTTTATTTTGAATCCTAATTGCGGTTTGTCTCTGTTCTACAAGTTCATTATAGATTTCCTGCATTAAAGATAATATTGAATCTTTAGTAAAATTAATTTCTTTACGTTGTGGTCTTGGCATATCTATAAATACTTTTTAATCTGTTTTCATTTTTGATTGAATCAAAATATATAATTTTTTGAACCTTTTCATAGAACTACGGATTTCTTTAGTACTTAAATTTGTCATTTCTCTTAACGAAAGGAGGATTACATTTTTATTAAATTTGTTATTATCTGCTCCAGAAAATATTGATTCATAATTGTCAAATAAATCAATTAAAGCATAGCCTAATTTTCTTTCATTGTCATTTAAATTTTCATTTTCAATAAAATCTTTTAATTCTTTCAAATATTGGTAGATGATTAAAGTTGTGTCAACCTCCTCTTCATCTATATGATAAATCATGTCAGGTCTTTCTTCAATACTTTCAGACATATCTTCATATGATACCTTTCTATTAATTTCTTTTTGGTCTTTAATTATTTGACCCATCAGATAATTTTTACATATTGTACCAAAATACGAATACGCTTTCTTTTCTTTTGATGGTTTAAATTTATCAACCTTTGTCATTAAAAATGAGTGAGTATCACAATGGATTTCCGTGAAGTCCATATCTTTACGATATAATTTATATCGTCTTATGATAGATGATATCATCTTATCTAAAGGTCCTCTTAAGTATTCATTATATATTTTGTTTTTTTCTTCTGAAGTTTCCGCTAATAGAAAACTTCTAACTGCGGTCTCTTCCCTAACATCAAAATAATTTACGTTTACTGTTTTTCTACCTCTTTTTTTGGATGAAACATCTTCTGTTGTACCAGATAGAGTTTCTTGCATTACACATTTTCTGAATTATATTTTATGTTCCTATCTTCCACAAAGAAAAATTCTTTTTTTGCGGTTTGAATCCAAAACTTAACTTCGTCATCAATCATTTTGTCTTCACCAAATTTGTAATTCCAAAATATTGACCCTTCTCTCATGTTTGTATGTTTGTATCCAAGTTTTGGTATGGTCATAATTGTTACTGAATTATACGTTAATCTCAGTAAAAACTCATAAACGAAAGTTAGTTTAATTGATGGTTTAAAACCTCCAAAATCTTCAATAGATTGTTTCTTAATTACTGAACCCGCAGTTTGAAAATTTTGATAATCTTGTAATGTTTCATTACTTAAGAACCCCATTTCCTGACTAAAGTTAGCCGCAAATGTTGCTTCATTAGTAAACCCTGCAAATACACCCTTTTCATCTGTCTCAACAACAACAGGTAAGAATACCTGAGTATCGGGATATGCGTCAATATATTTTTTAACATTTTTAAACCATATTGATGAATATTCATCATCAAATTCAAATAATGATACCCAAATACCTTTAGCGTTTTTAACACCATAATTTACTTGTTCGCAATAGTTTGGTGTTTTATCCCACAATAATTTTGTAACATTTAATGTTCCAAAATCATATTCATTTAAAAAATCTATTAATGATTCCTCAGAAGTGTGTACAATTAATAACTCTTCAACCTCAGTTGTTTGAGATTTAATTGATGTGATTGCCTTTTCAAAAAATTCACCAAAATTTCTTGTTTTAGATGATTTGATAGGTAGTATGATTGATAGCGATAATTTATTATTCATATTATTCTTCAGTTTTAGTTATTTGTGATTCAAGAGAATCTGCTCTATTAGTTAAATACGACTCAAATAATGAGGTAACACTAGATTCAAATTCTTGTTTATTTGTATAATTTTCAATAGTTTTTTTCATATTTTCGTGAAGTTCTGGTTTAATATTATCTTCTAACCAATTTTGTATAAAATCAGCAATAAAGTCACATATTAATGTTGGGTCGGTAATCCAAATACCATTATCTTCATTCATCCATTCAGGTTGCATGTATGGTATTTTACCAATAACAGGCACGTTAGACGCCATAGATTCAAGTGGGAATGTACCAAAACCACTTTGTTCGTCCATCCAAACACTAACAAAACAATCTCTTAAAGAGTTTGCAAATTCTTTTTCAGAAAGTCCTCTTAAATCTCTAAATGTGAACCATCTATATTGTGGGAATTTTAGATAAAAAGTTTTAATAATATTAATTGTTTCACTCTGTTCTTTAGTGTGTATACCAATGATTGGCATCGCAGGTAAAGTTTTTGGGTAAAAGCTATCAGTAATTAACGGTTTAACTATATCAAAACTAGATTGTCTCATTACAGACTCAATATACTCTTGTTGTTTTTTTGTTGTTGTTAAACACTTTAAAAAACCAAACTGAGCCCAATTTTGTCCTGGTGATAATGTTTCTGTTATGTATGAGTAGTTTTGAGCAAATACAATTTTACCACAAGGTAAATTTTTAATTTGTTCCATTATGAACCCAAATAATTCAGGTACTACAATAAAATCTTCAGGCGATATTTCTAAATTTTGTCCCTCAATCGCTCTATGAGGTATAGACATATATTCTTCATCTAACCATGCAATAACTCCTGCATAGTCCGTTTTTTCGTGAAGAATTATGGGGTTAAATCCCGAATCTAAAAGGGTTTTTGCCATTTGATAGATTAATCTAACAGACGCTCTTGCATTTCCCTTTGTGTCCTGAACAAGAAAATAAATTCTTGATTTTTTATCCCTTAAATTTTGGATAGATTGTTTTACTTTTTCGTTTAATGTTACTTCCATATTAATAATGATTTATAATTTTTTTATTTAATAAGCTGTTGAATGCTATTCTGAATGGTATACTTGTATTTGTACTTGATTTCATTCCAAGTTTCTCATCAATATCTTCATTTTCAGTTAAGATTGTGTCTATCAACATTTTTACCATTTCAAATTTTATGATGTTAATCTTCATTTCTGTTGAACCTGAAGTTTCCTCTTCAGTTGAATTATTAGACATATCCATGTACTCCTCAACTCTATCTAAGTCAATAAAGTAATTTTCACCTAAAACCTTAATCATATATTTTTTCTATTTTTAATTTTAATCCTTTTAAGTTTATTATTGAATGTTTGGTTTCAATATCGCTATTGTATGATGTTTCATATTTAATAACTTTTTTTTCATCGGGATGATTTAATAATAGTGTAGGATTTGCCGTAAGTAAAACGTCTATTGAGTCCCATAATGAATTAATTGTGGATTCACTATAAAATTTGACAGATTCAACCAAACATCCAAACTTTGAAATGAAAAATAATGACGCTGGTTTTGATTTACCAATTTCATCAGATACAATAATAATTTCATGATTATCTCTCATATCTAAATAAAACTCGTTAAAGTCCATCATACTAGAAGTTTCAACTGAACCAGCATGTCCAAAAATTTCCATAGTATGTTCCCGATATAAAAAATTATATAACTCATCATCATCTTTAAATTTAAGATGTTTTCTAATTTCTAATGTGGTTAAATCTGATATAACTTCATACTCAGATTTTTCCCCATCTTCTTTAAACGGATTTTCAAGGTACCATTTTTCATACTCCTGTTGAATTTTTTTTAATGTGTCTCTTAACACACCATTCAACTCAATTCCTATTCTCATTCTTCGTATCTTTTTAAGATATGACTGATTAGTGGATTTCTAACAATATCGGCAGTTTGAAATTCAAAAACACCAATATCGTGTAAGTTGTTAAACTTTTGTATTGCGTCATATAATCCACTCTGTCTAATATCTTTGTATCTATCGGTTTGTTCTAAATCCCCTGAGATAAAAAACTTTGAGTTGAATCCAATTCTTGTTAATAGTAACTTCATTTGATTTGGTGTTGAGTTTTGAGCTTCCTCAAATATTAAGATAGAATTATCAATATTCATACCTCTCATAAATGCCAAAGCAAATACTTCAATCGCCTCAATCTCTTTTAATTTTTCTCTTGCTTCTTTTCCAATTATTTTATTTAACAAATAATATGATGGGAAAATATAAGGGTCTAATTTTTCTTCAACATTACCTGGTAAACTACCAAGTTTTTCCTCAGCTTCAACCGCAGGTCTTACAATAATAATTTTTTCATAAGGAGTTTCTGGGTCACTTAATAGGTCAATTGCACATTTCATTGCAATATAACTTTTGCCAACACCTGCAGGTCCTGAACATATTGTTATTTGATTTTTCTTTAGTTTATCGTAATATGTTTTTTGGTTTTCTGATAAAAACTTTTCTTTAGTTTTTCTTTTCACAATTGCACAAATTGATTGTTTTTTTGTTTTTACAATCTTTTCCTCAAGTGAAGGAGTTGGTGTTGGTGTTTTTTTTATTTGTCTAGCCATTTTTTTCTTTTTTATTTACCTGTGAGTTAACCCACTCGTAAGTTTTTTTCAATCCAATAGACAAAGGTTGACTTACTTCCCAACCAACCTTTTCTACGTATAATTTGTTATCTGAATTCCTACCCTTAACACCCAATGGACATTTAAATCCATATTTTTGAAGGAATTCATCACCTTCAATATTTTTAATAATAATCTTTTTTTCAGAAATCTCAATCGCCATAGATGCTAATTGATTAATTGTAACCATTTCTTCAGAACCAATATTAACTGGTCCGATAAAATCACTTTCCATTAACCTTAAAACCGATTCAACACACTCATCAACATACAAAAATGAACGAGTTTGTTTACCGTCACCCCAAACTTCAATCTCACCACCATCAGATGTTTCTGCAGCCTTTCTACACATTGCCGCGGGAGACTTTTCTTTACCACCTGTCCATGTTCCCATAGGTCCAAATATGTTATGGAATCTTGCAATTCTAACATCTAAATTATAGTTTCTATTAAATGCCATATACAATCTTTCAGAGAACAATTTTTCCCACCCATATTCCGAATCTGGATTTGCTGGATATGCTGAAGATTCTTCACAATTTGGATTATTAGGGTCTAATTGATTATGTTCGGGATACATACATGCTGATGATGAATAAAAAACTTTTTTAACGTGTTTTTTAATGGATTCGTGTACAACATTTAAATTAATTAATGATGAATTATGCATTACATTTGCATCGTTTTCACCTGTAAAAATGTAACCAGCACCACCCATATCGGCAGCTAATTGATATACCTCATCAAATGAGTCACCATCAATTGTTTCAATATGGTTTTCAAAATCAACAAATCTATTATTAATAGATTGACTTGGGGACAGTAAAACTTTTTTAACGACATTAATGTCCTTTAAATCTCCTTGAATAAATTCGTGACAAATTTCGTCTTGTGAAAAATAATCATGTTGTTTAATATCACATATGCGAACCCAATGACCCTCATCCTTTAATTTTTTTGCTAAATGGCCACCAATAAATCCACCGCCACCTAATACTAATATTTTTTTCATAATTAATATTTTATATATTCTTTTACTTCTTTAATTTCAGAAAAAGTAATTTCGTTTATTTTGTTTTTTATTTCAAATCTTTTATCATTAGTATAGTAAACATCTCTAGCCAATTGAATAAATTCAGGTCCAAAACTTTTTTCAGATTCTAAAATTCTTAATTTGTCTTCAACTTCCCATAACTCTAAATTAGTGTTCACTAGTTGATGGTATAAATTTGATATTTTTTCATCGTTTAAAAACACAGACGAAAAATTATATAATAACTCAAATTCTTTTTTAATGTATTCTAATTTTTTTTGATTAGTTATTTTATCTTGTTTAATGTGGAGGATTGATAATTTATCAATTAATTCTCCAATACTTACTGGTATTGTAATCATTTTATTTTATTTTTTGAAAAATCATTATGGTTTTTAAAAACCAAGAAGCAATTAATGGTGAAACTGAATTACGAGCATCAATGCTATCGTTTTCTAAATATTTAAACCCTAACTCATCCATTTTTAAAATTACTTCATCATTGTTCATGCAATTAACATGACCATCACCTAATTGACCTATAATAGCCCAAGATAGTATTATTTTGTTTGTTGTTAATGATGTAATATTATTTAAAAAAATTGACTCGTATTGTTTTGGAATATGTTCACCAACTTCTAAACAAATTGTGTTGTATGCCGATTTCTTTAAAGAATTGTATCCTTTATAATTTTTTATTGGGATTGACAAATCCCAATTTTTAATAAATTTTGGGCTTCCTTTTCTAACTTCACCTTCAAATCCGTGTAAGTTTGTGAATCCATTGTTATGTAAATTTTTAAGATAATCCCCAAAACCACATCCAAAATCAATTAATTGTTTATCCTTATCATCCTGTAGGTAATTTAAAATCCAATTTGCTAAGCTTGGGTCATGCACATGTATTGCTTCTGTGTCATCTGATGTCCAATATCCTGTTTCTTTTATCATATTATTTTTTGTAAAAAAGTTTATCGTTTTGTAAAGTTTCCCTCACTTCAAAATTATTTTCAATAAGTATAGTTTCCATGTCATCCAAAGAATTCCCATTACTTTCTGTTAAGTTTTTATCCCATTCAAGATAAATGTAAACATCGTTACAATTTTTAAGAAATCCTGTCATACCCTCCAACACTTCTTTTTCAAATCCTTGAACGTCAATTTTAATAAAACCAATATTAAGATTTTTATTTTTTTTAATCCAATCATCAAACGTGGTGCAATTAACTATTTCT
>Ga0194055_10001689_pt1 | contig 17894 bp, 15 predicted proteins | sample SepL449m_MetaG_FD_155482 | JGI IMG/M metagenome (GOLD analysis project Ga0194055, IMG submission 155482) | Anoxic zone freshwater microbial communities from boreal shield lake in IISD Experimental Lakes Area, Ontario, Canada - Sep2016-L442-9m | ecosystem: Environmental > Aquatic > Freshwater >...
ACTTGGTTGCCGGCCGGGATGATGGTGCCGTTGAGGTTGTAATCGGTGACGGCAACGCGGCACATGTTGTGAATGGGCGTGACGTAGCGGATGAACTCTTCGACCGCCACAGTGAGGTCGGCGCCGTTCTTGAGGCGCGCCCATTGCTCGGGGTTGGCGTGCAGGTTGAGCAACGTGCGGCCGATCACCGTGCGGGTGGTCTCGGCGCCGCCGTCGAGCAACAGCAGCGCATCGGAGATTGCTTCGTCGACACCAAATGGGTGGCCAGGAATTTCGACGGTGGTGTACAGACTCATCAGGTCGTCCATCGGACAGCCCTTCTTCGTTTCGTACAACTCGGCGGCTGCGACAGCGAACTCGATAGCGGCGTTCATGCCGTCGTCGTTGAAGTAGCGGGGGCCGCCACCAAGTGCAATGGTGCGCTCTGACCAGTCGCGCAGCTTTGGCCAATCGGAGTCTTCAAAACCCAGCAAGCGACCGATCATGAGCGCGGGAAGCGGCGAAGCGAGGTCGGCAATGACCTCGACGTCGTCTTTGGCGAACGCCGCATCGAGCAGGCCGGTGACAACCGCACGCACGGCCTCTTGCTTGTCGGCAACGGCTTTGTGGGTGAAACGACGAGAGACCAAGTTGCGACGCAATGCATGCAGTGGATCGTCGAGTCCGATGATGGCTTGGTCGGCTGGAAGGTTGGGGCGGTAGCCGCCCTTCACCTGATCGCCGCTGATGAATACGTCTTTGCGGCGCTCGATCTCGACGATGTCGTCGTAACGCGAAATCCCCCACAGCTCGTTGATGGAGTCCCAGTACGCAGGGGCGTTCTCGCGCATCCAGGCGTAGGTGGCGTACGGGTTGTTGATATAGAAATCGCCATCGAGAAGGTCGATAGTTCTGGTGCTCATGCGCCGATGGTAACTGACGGGGTGGTGCCGTTCAGCCTCCGGTACATCGCCCGCTGCGACTTGGCGAGACGCACAAACTCGGCATAGAGCGGGGCGGTTGCGGCCATGCCCTCGACACTGGGTTCGAACACCCGCGCAGTTGGTGCGCGAGCGGTGATTTCGTCGAGCGTGAGGTGCCCCAAATGCATTGCGGCGAACCACGCTGCGCCGCGAACGTTTACGTTGACTGGGTCGGCTACTTGGTGAATGGGCCGGCCGATCACATCGGCGTGAATCTGACACCACAGATCTGATTGGGCGCCGCCGCCCAGCAAGCGCAGACCGTCGAGCGGACGGCCTGCAAACTTCTCGGTGGCTTCAAGTAGCCAGCGCGCATTGAACGCGACACCTTCGAGCACAGCGCGCACCAGGTGGGCGCGCGTGGTAGCGAGCGACACATTAAGAAAGCTTGCACGCAGATTGTGATCTTCGACAGGTGAGCGCTCGCCGTTGAGCCATGGGCAGAAGATGACTCCGCCGCTGCCCGGGGCTACGGCCGCGGCCTCGAGCGTGAGTTGGTCGTAGTCGGCGTCGGAGATGACGGCGTCGCGCAGCCACCGAAGGGCGGCGCCGCCGGTGTCGTGGTTGTTGGCAATGAGATACGAACCCGAGCGAAGACCCGGTACCGACGCCATCTGTCGGGCGATGTCGGTCTTCTTGAACGGCACGGGAGCTGACACCCACGCAGTGGTGGAGATCGAGATGTGGCCAGCGAAGTCGGCCACTGCTCCTGCGCCGATTGCGGCGGTGTGCAGATCGGGCACGCCGCACACCACCGGGGTGTGGGCAGCCACGCCCAGCTGTGTGGCCACAGCGGGCAACATTGAGCCCAACACGCTGCCCGTGGGAACGAGCTCGGGCAGGGTTGTTGCGTTGCGTCGAGCAAGCTTCACCAGTGACGGGTCGTAGCGCGGCTTGGATCCCTGGCGGTTGTCGGTGAGCCACGACAACACCATTGAGGCGGGTGTGGCGGCGACGCGACCAGTAAGGCGCAGTCCCACGAAATCGACAGGCTCAATGAACGCAGCCGCAGCGTTGTACACGTCGGCGCGTTGGTGTTGGAGGAACTGGTTATGCCCGGTTGGGTCGGCGCCAACTGGGCTCGGCGCTCCGCCGGCTTTGCGCAGCCAGCGCAGGATCTTGAGCGGGCCATAACCCGCCACATTGACGGTGCCGCCGACGAGCGGCTTCGACCATATGCCGCCGCGCGTATCGGACCACAGCAGACACGGTCCCAACGCATTGCCATCGCGGTCGACGGGCACGGTTGAACCCCATTGGCCAGTGATGCCAACGCCTGCGCACGGAGACGCCTGGGCAGCGCCGAGCACAACCTCGCGTGCTGCGTTGGCAATGCTCGACCACCATTGGTTGGTGTCTTGCTCGGTGCCTCCATCGTCGGTGAGTGTTGTGTCGATGGCTCGGAATGCGCTGGAAAGAATGCGGCCATCGTCACCGACGGCAGCCACCTTTGCCCCGCCGGTTCCGAGGTCGATGGCGAGGTACCAACGGGTGTGCATGGCCGTCATTGTCGCGTAGATCGCTGCCTGCGCACGACCGCTGTTCACCCGATGTGTAAGGCTCGCAGGCATGAGTAACTACCCCTACGCCGATCGTTATCCCGTGTTGCGTGTTCTCCCCGAAGAGGGTCGAGACCGCGAGAGCATCCTCGGCGAACTGCGTGAGATGGCCACCGCCGAAGACTCGTTCTGGCACACAGGCAAGGCCAGCGGTTCGTTCTATTGCGGCGACACCGATCACTACGCATTCATGTCCGAAGCATTCGGCATGTATGGCCATATGAACGCGCTGCAACGCGACGTGTGCCCCAGTGCCACGCGCTTTGAGGGCGAGATCATTGCGATGGGCCTCGATCTCTTCAACGCAGCGTCTGCTGGTGCCGACAGCGAGCCTGCCGGCATGATCACCAGCGGCGGCAGCGGCAGCATTTTGCACGCCATCCTTGCGTACCGCGAACAGGCTCGTGCCGTACGCGGCGTCACCAATCCCAATTTTGTGAAACCCGAAACCGGCCACCCGGCGTTCGATAAGGCGTGTCACCTGTTGGGTATCGAGGTTCGTATCGCGCCCACCGATCCGGTCACAGCTCAGGTCGATGTTGCTGCGCTCGAAGCCCTCATCGACAATCAGACGATTGCCATCATGGGTTCGGCATCGAACTATGGCTACGGCACCATCGACCCCATCGCCGAGCTTGGCCAAGTTGCCCTTGCTCATGGCGTGGGCTTGCACGTTGATGGCTGCCTCGGTGGTTTCATCTTGCCCTTTGGTGAGCAACTGGGTTACCCGATTCCGGCGTTCGACTTCAGGGTCCCCGGCGTCACCACGCTGTCGGCCGACACCCATAAGTACGGCTACGGGTTGAAGGGAACGTCGTTGTTGATGTTCCGCAACCGCTCGCTACGCGACGGCCAGTACTTCTTCCAGACCAACTGGTCGGGCGGCAAGTACTGCTCGCCAGGCATTGATGGATCCCGCTCGAGCGGACTCCTTGCGGCAACGTGGGCGGGCATGGTGGCTACCGGCCGTCAGGGTTATTTGCGTTACGCCAAAGAGATCTTCGCCACCGCTGCATCGATGATTGCAGCGGTTCGTAGTCACCCAGAATTGCGCTTGATCGGCGATCCCACGTACCTGTTTGCGTTCACCTCAGATGAGTTCGACATCTACCATGTGAACGATTCGCTGCGCAGCCGCGGTTGGCGCATGAATGGCTTGCAGTATCCCAACGCAATCCACATGGCCGTCACGCGTCCACAAACGCAGGCGGGCGTGGCCGAGGCATGGGCCACCGATCTTGCTGACGCTGTCGAATACGCGAAAGCTCACGCCGATGCGCCGGCCAAGAGTTCGGGCATTTACGGCGGTGTGTCGGGTGGATGGACCGAGGCCGCCGACGATTTCATTCGCGGCATCATGAGCGACATGCTCGACAAGCATCAGGGCCTGCCTCCGCTGTGAGACCTCGCGAGGGCGATGCCCTCGCGATCTACATAACGACTTCGCCGTACATCTCGCGCAGCGGATCGCTGATCAGTTCGAGGCGTGAGCCATCGGGGTCGTTGAAATAGATGGATGAACCGTCTATGTGCGCGTAGGGCACGTTCGCTGCGTCGAGCTTGTCTTTGAGGTACTGCCACTTGGTGGGCTCGACTGCGATAGCGAGGTGGTGTAATCCGCCGAGCACTTCTTTGTATGGCCCGAGATCGAGACCGGGCAGATCGAAGAACGCCAACGCTGTGTCGTTGCCGACATCGAAGAAGAAGTGGGTGGATCCTTGATAGTCGCGGTTCTCCCACATATGGGTGAGCGGGAACTCGAGCAGGCCTTGGTAAAACTGAATGGTCTGCTCGACATCGGATGACAGCAGCGCCAGATGATGAATACCGCGTGCCGCTGAAGCGGGGCGAGCGTCGCGGGGCGCCACGTACTTGGCGCGTAGTTGTTCGCGTATTGCAGAGAGCGCTTCGCGGTCGTTCGTGGTCATCTCGGCTCCTGTGCGCGGCGTGGGCTTGGCGGATCGGCTGGACGGTCGGGTACCCAATGGGCTCCGTTGATGTGGCTGCCGCCGTCGACGAACACCGTATTGCCCGTGACGTAGTGAGCGTCGTCGCTGGCGAGAAAAACAGCGACGGGAGCAATGTCGCGCTCGGGGTCGCCGAGATATCCCATTGGGTTGGCCGAATCGGCGGTAGCAACGAGTTCGGGGTTGCGCGCAGCGACGGCGCGAAAGGCGGCGCTCTTCGCGGCCGGACAGATCACGTTGACCACGATGCCGTACGGCGCCCATTCGCGCGCAGCAGTACGCGACAACGAGCGCAGCGCTTCTTTGGCCACGTTGTATTCGGCGGTACCGATGTGTGCGTTCACCCCATTGAGTGAGCAGAGGTTGATGATGTTGCCGCGCCCTTGGGCTTTCATCAGTGGCATTGCTGCCTGCATTGCCCACCACGGCCCGTAGAAGCCAACCCCGAAACCATGCTCGAAGTTGCTGTCGCTTTTGAACTCGACCCGGCTGAGCGAACCTCCGCCCCACGCATTGTTGACCAACACATCGATAGTGCCCCAGCGATTGTGGGCAGCGTGGATCATTGCGAGAACCTGTGTCTTGTCGGAGACATCGGTAGCAACATCAACAACATCGACTCCGAATTCGTCGCGGATCTCGTTGGCAACGCGGGCACCAGCCTCGGCGTTGATGTCGGCGATGAGCAGCTTGGCGCCCTCGGCAGCAAAGCCACGGGCGATGCCGTGACCGATGCCGTCGGCGGCGCCGGTGATGACCGCAACCCGATCGTGTAATCGCGCCATGTGCCTTCTCCTTGGTTGGTGAAGCAGATGCTAGGCGGCGATTGCCTGTCGTTGCTCACGACTCTCGCGTTGGGGTAGCGCCACGGTCAGCAATCCGCACAGCGCGAACACGGGTAGCGCGGCAGTTGCCCAGTTGAGCCCAACGCTGTCGGAAAGCACGCCGAGCAACATCGGCCCAAACGTGATGCCAATTCCGGATGCCATCGCCGACAACCGTCCGAGCGCAGCAGTGTCGTTGTGGAGCTCGAACAGCCGGGTAAGCGACAACGGGTAGGCCGGCGACAAGCACAGGCCCAGACCAGTGAGGCCAAGCATGCGCACGATCAGGCTTGGCCCAAGGAGAAATGGAATGAAGAACAGGATCGCTCCGATGAATGCCATTCGCAGCACGATCTGCGGGTTGAAGATCAGCAGCACCCGCGTGAGGGCGAGGCGGCCGATGAACATCGCGATGAAGAAGCCAACCGTCAGCGAGGCGGCGGTTCCCTTTGCGGCGCCCCCGAGGTCGTGCATGATCGACGCGCCCCAAGTGACCGTGCCGACCTCGGCAAGGGTTGCGCACACCAGCACGATCCATCGGCGCCAAAGGTGGGCAACGCGCGCAAGGTCGGCGATTCGCACCGGGTTTTCAACAGGACTTGGAGGCACTGGAGCCTTCGCTGTGGTGAACGCGATGATGGCACCGAAAGCAAGCACAGGCCCGAGATAGGCCACACGCCAACTGATGGCGATTGCTGCTGCGCCAGCGACCGAGAGGGGTAGCAGCGTGGATGACACCATGGGAAACGCGTTCAGCGTCGACATGGTTTGTGTTGGTGCTTGAGGCTGGTGCACGTACACAATTCCGGGCACAACGATGATGAAGAGTGCTGCGCCGGTGCCGGTGAGAACGGCACCGCCCAAGGTGAATGCAATGGAGTGGCCGAAGCCAAATAGTGCTCCGCCGCTGACCATGCACACGGCGCACAGACGGAGCGCGAGTCCGTTGGGCAGTGCAGCGAGCAGCCGACTGCCGAAGGTGGACAAGATGAGCAAGCAAACGCCGAAGACGGAACCATGCATCGCTGCGGTTGATGCTGACAGGTGGAGTTCGTCGCGCAATTGAGGCAACACCGCGCCGTAGCTCAGACTCCACGACAACAGAGCGAAGCTGAGGCCGATGCCACATGTCAATCGATCCCATCGCATCGCACCGAGGCTAGGGCGCGGTACGGACCAAGTGGCGGAAGCGCCCACATTCACCGCATCACCGGTAAGGTTGTGAACGCATCACCGTCACCCCCGACACGATGCGGTCGAGTGCAGCGCCTCAGGCGCACGATTTTGTTCCATTGAGCGGACAGCCATGCATCAACGGCCAACCGATCTGGAAGGAAATCTATGTCAACAACCACACCCTCATCTGGCGCGGCGCGCCGCAACCCTCGTCGTCGCGGGCCTCGCGATAACGAATCAGGCGCACCCCGTCGGCCGTCTACGCCAGGCGCCGCAGCACAGCCTGCTCAGCACGCTGTCGATCTTTCGCCTTCGACTCAACCAGTCATTGAAGCGGCCGACTTCGCTGTTCTGAATGTGCCTGCTCCCATCGTGGCCGCGCTCGCTCGCGACGGGGTCACTGCTCCGTTCCCCATTCAGACCGCAACCTTGCCCGACTCGTTGGCCGGACGCGATGTGCTCGGCCGGGGCAAGACCGGTAGTGGAAAGACCATTGCGTTCGCTATCCCGACCGTGGCGCGTTTGTCGTCCTCGGGCGGCCGCCGCGAGACCAAGCGTCCTCGTGCGCTCATCTTGGTGCCAACACGCGAGCTCGCGAACCAAGTAGCCGAAACGCTCGCACCCATCGCCAACGCGATGTCGCTGAAGGTGACAACAGTGTTCGGCGGCGTGGGTCAAGGCCCACAGGTCACGGCGTTGCGCTTAGGCGTCGACATTCTTGTTGCGTGTCCTGGCCGCCTTGAAGACCTCATCGCGCAACGCCATTGTCGGCTCGATCAGGTCGAGGTCACCGTGCTCGACGAGGCCGATCACATGGCCGACCTCGGCTTCTTGCCAGCAGTGAAGCGATTGCTCGATCAGACCCCCAGCGATGGCCAGCGCCTGTTGTTCTCGGCCACGCTCGACAACGGCATCGATGTTTTGGTGCGTCGCTATCTCACCAACCCGGTTGTTCACTCGGTTGACCCCGAGGTCGCTCCGGTGTCCACGATGACTCACCACGTGTTTGCTGTCAGCGCTGCCGACAAGCCAACGATCATTCGTGAGTTGGCCCAAGGGCAAGATCGTTCGCTGCTGTTCACCCGCACCAAGCACGGTGCCAAGAAGTTGGCAAAGGTGCTTACGGCTGCTGGCATCCCAGCAGTAGAGATGCACGGCAACCTCTCGCAGAACGCGCGTGAGCGCAACCTCGAGTCGTTCTCGGCTGGCACCACCCGCGTGCTCGTTGCTACCGACATCGCTGCACGCGGTATCCACGTTGATGACATCGCTCTCGTTGTTCACGTTGATCCACCAGCCGAGCACAAGGCCTATCTGCACCGCTCGGGTCGCACTGCTCGCGCAGGAGCCGAAGGTGTGGTTGTCACGCTGATGACTCCCGAGCAGGTTGGCGACGTGAAGTCGTTGGCGCGGGCCGCTCGCATCGAGCCGATCATTACTCGCATTGCTCCTGGGCACTCGATGCTCGAAGCGCTTGTGGGCCCGCCGGCTGAATACGTGAAGCCGTCGCCAGTGGCATACGACGAGCCAGCGGCTCGTGGTCCACGGCAGCCTTCGACCCATCGTGGCGCACGCCCCGGCTCTTCGGGCTCGAAGTCTGGCTCTGGCCGCTCAAGCACGGGTCATTCGCCATCGGGTCGTCAGGGCTCGGGTCGTCAGGGCTCGGGCCGCTCACGCTGACCCAAAGGCGCCTCGTCGGCGTCACTCTTTGAGGCGTTCTACACTCGTTACATATGCAACCCGATGGAGTCGAAGAGATCGTCGACGGCGACACCGTGTGGCGATTTGATCGAGCCTTCATGCTGTCGAATTGGACATGCATTTGGGGGAGAGGCTGCCAAGGAATCTTGCCCACTCCGGCCGAACACCTTGGTCAAGGTTGTTGTTCGTTTGGCGCCGAGATCGATGGTGACGACGAAGCGCGTCTGGTTGAGGCGAGCGCTGCAGCGCTGCGCCCCGAACGCTTCGAGAACTATGCCGTAGCTGCAACTGATGGAGTCTTTAGCGACGACACGTTCACGAACACTCGTGTCGTCAATGGAGCCTGCATCTTTCTGAATAGCCCGGGCTTCGCTGGCGGTGCCGGCTGCGCGTTGCACCTGGCCGCAACCGATGTCGACGAATCGCCAATCGATTGGAAGCCATCGGTGTGTTGGCAGCTACCAATCCGCGTCGAGTGGGAGATGCGCGACGACGGCGTTGAGCTTGCCAATGTGCGCGGTTGGCAGCGATCTGACTGGGGTGACGACGGCGAGGCGATGTCATGGTGTTGCACCGAGGGCACTGCTGCATACGTGGGCGATCAGCCGGTATTCGAGTCGCTTGCCGAAGAACTTGGCGCGATCGCTGGCAAAGCCGTTGCCGTCGAACTGCGCCGGCGCTTAGCGCAGCCGGAGTAGCTGAGATGAGCCGTCGCTCTGTGCGCGGGAGCGATGTGAATCTGCTTGGGCTGTCGTTGCTGCTGGGGCGTCACGTGCGGTTACTTGATGGTCGTCGAGTCGGTCGAGTGCTTGAGGTCACCGCCGTCATGTCCGTCCCACATCCGCGTCTCGATCGTGTCGGAATCGGAACGCGTCGTGCTGTGCGCAGTGTGTGTGCGTTCGGCGATCTTGTAGAGAGCAGCTCATCGTCGGCGCTCGGCGACGGCGACCTGGTGTTGCGCACCTCGGATGCGTTGAGCGAAGCAACACCCGATTGGGCCGAGGGCGCTCTTCGGCTGAACCGCGATGTGCTCGATTGTCAGATCATTGATCTCGCTGGCAAACGGGTAGCGCGCGTGTGCGAGGTGTTTATCGAACGCGCCGGCCGCGACAGTTTCGTTGTGGGTGTCGAAGTTGGTGCCGCCGGAGTTCTGCGTCGCCTTGGCTTGCAGCGCATTGCGGGCCTGATCGCCAGCGAGGTTGTCGACTGGGACGAGCTTTCGCTCACAAAGCGGCAGGCGCGAACGCTTCAACTCGCTGATGCCTCGTCGGCGGTGCAGCGACTTGAGCCAACGCAACTGGCAACGGTGCTTGCTCACGTGCCAATCGAGCACGCCATTGAGATCTTGCACACGGTTGTTCCCACCGCTGCAGCGGGTGCTCTCTCGGCCGCGCATACAAGCCTCGGAACTCGGTTGATGCATGCGTTGCCGCATCGTTCGGCGGCAACGTTTGTCGACGAAATGCACGCTGATGATGCGGCGCCGTTACTACGCGCTTTGCCCTCGCACGATCGCGACGCTGTGCTCAATTCCGTTCGCGCGGCGCACGCCGAAACGCTGCGAGGTCTCATCAACAACGACGAATCCGCTCACGGTTCACTCGAGCAGGTAACCGGCCGCGGTCGCTTTGCTGGAGTGAAACGCGGTCATGCGAAGATCCCGCAGATCCGTGCCCGAGCCACGCGCACAAAGGTGCGCTGATGAGCCGCCGCACACGCTTTGCTGTGCTTGCCGCTGTTGCTGGCCCGGGCTTGCTCGCCGGGCTTTCCGATGATGATCCCGCTGGCATCACGACGTACTCATCGCTCGGCGCTGAGTATGGCTACCGACTGTTGTGGGTGTTGCTGCTGTCGACGATTGCGCTTGCCCTGTTTCACGATCTCGGCGCGCGAATGGGCATCGTTACTGGGCAAGGCCTTGCCGGGTTGATCCGTGAAACCTATGGCGTGCGTCGGGGCGGGGCCGCGCTGGGTCTGCTGATTGTGGCAAACACCGGCACCACCTGTGCCGAGTTCGCAGGTATTGCAGCTGGCTTCGAACTGTTCGGCATCAGTCGCTACGTGAGCGTGCCGTTCGCGCTTGTCGGCGTTTCGTATTTGGTCTTGCGCGGTACCTTCCACCGCGTTGAACGTGTGCTGCTAGCCGTGAGCGCAGTATTCGTTACGTACATTTTGTCGGGCATCCTCGCTCATCCAGATTGGAGCGCGGCCCTACGCGGCACGCTGGTTCCGTCATTGCCAACGAGTCGTGCGGCAGTGCTGTTGGTGACCGCCACGGTGGGAACCACGCTGGCGCCGTGGGGGCTCAGCTTCATTCAGTCGTATGCCGCCGACAAACACCTCACGGTGAATGACCTTCGTTATGAACGGGTTGATGTGATCGTGGGCTCCGTGCTCACTGGTGTCATCGGGTTCTTCGTGGTGATCGCGTGCGCCGCCACGCTGCACAGAGATGGCATCTCCATCCACGATGCATCCGACGCAGCCTTGGCGTTGAAACCATTGGCGGGGTCGATGGCTTCGGCGTTGTTTGCCGTTGGCTTGATTGGTGCAGCGGTGTTGGCAGCATCGATCTTGCCGCTGTCTACCGCCTACTCGGTGGGCGAGTTCGCTGGCCGCGAAACTGCGCTCAACGATGGTCCTCGCGAGGCGCCATTGTTCTATGGCACCTATGCAACCATCGCGATCGTCAGCGCTGGCATCGTGTTGATTCCAGGCGCGCCGCTGATCCCGATTCTGATCTTGAGTCAGGTCCTCAACGCAGTGCTGTTGGTTCCGTTGCTGGGCTTCATGTATGGCATCGCTCGAAACAGAGACGTGATGGGCGAACACGCAGCCGGCCGTATCGCTGGCGGCGCGTATCTCGTGGGCATTGCCGCCATCGTTGTCTGCATCGCGGCGCTTGCAGTTCTGAGCCTGACATGATCCACATATGAACGTCGACGAACTTCTGCGCAGTCGTCACGTCGGCGACGCCGATGCGTTTCTGCAGCACGTAGGCCCGGGCGCTGATCTCATCGTGCCGATTGCCAATGGTGAGCCGGTCACGTTGCTCGACGCTCTCGAGCGGCGCGCCACGCAAGCGCCCGAGAGCTTGCACGACGTAACCGTGCATCAGATGCACGCGCTGCGCGATCGGCCGATGATGCATCGAGAGTTCGGAGATCGTCTCGTGCACCGTTCGTACTTCTTGTCGCATGTCACGCGTCCGTGCTTTTTGGCCGGCACGGTCGACCTCGTTCCGAACCACTTCTCAGAGGTGTACGACGTGCTGCGTCGGCGGGCGACGAAACCGTTTGTGGTTGCCGCAGTGTCGCCTCCCGATAAGCACGGCAACTTCTCGCTTGGAGTGAGTGCCGATTATGCGGCGAGCTTCATCGGGCGCGCCCCGTTTTTTGTTGAGGTAAATCGGCAGATGCCGCGCACCACCGGGCGAAATCAGATCCATGTTTCGCAGGTGCTCGGTTGGGTCGATGCCGATTATCCGCTGATTGAGTTGGCGCCCGTCACGCCGAGCAATGTCGATGCTCGTATTGGCGCCTTTGTGGCTGAGCGCATCCCGAATGGTTCCACCATCCAGGCTGGCATCGGAGCTATCCCCAATGCAGTGCTCGGTCTGCTCGATAACCATGTCGATCTTGGTGTGCACACCGAGCTGATTTCGGATGGTCTCATCAACCTCATCGAGCGTGGTGTCGTCACTGGGGTAAACAAAGCCAATAACCGGCTCAAGGTGATTGGCACGTTCATCTTGGGCACCCAACGGCTCTACGACTTTGTGCACGACAATCCCACCATCGAGATGTGGTCGGCTCGGTATGTAAATGATCCCCGCGTGATCTCGCGCGAACCCAATTTCGTCTCGATTAACGCCAGCCTCGCGGTCGACTTCATCGGCCAATGCGCAAGCGAAACCATCCAGGGTCACTACTACTCGTCGTCGGGTGGCCAGAGCGATTTCGCTCGTGGCGCTGCATATAGCGAGGGCGGGCAGAGCTTCATCGTGATGCAGTCCACCGCCAAAGACGGCACGGTGAGCCGCATCGTGCCGCAGCTTTCGGCGGGCGATGTAGTGACCACGCAGAAGAACACGGTCGACAAAGTGGTGACCGAATATGGCGTGGCCGAGCTGCGCGGACGCTCGATTCGCGAGCGCACCCGGGCCTTGATCAACATTGCCCACCCGAAGTTTCGAGACGGCCTTGAACATTCGGCGAAGCAGCTGAACTACCTGTAGCCGCTCCGCCTCAAGCCAAGCGCTGTAAACGCGGTGCGCTACGGTCGCATCCATGCGTACACCCATTTGTGATCAGCTCGGCATTGAGTTCCCGTTGTTCGCGTTCTCGCACTGCCGCGATGTTGTCGCGGCGGTCAGCAAGGCCGGCGGCTATGGCGTTCTCGGCGCGTTGGCGTTTAGTCCCGAACAGCTTGAGATCGAGTTGAGCTGGATCGATGAGCATGTTGGCGGCAAGCCGTATGGCGTCGACTTTGCGATGCCGGAGAAGTTTGTCGGCAAGGGCGACGGCGCGTTCAGCCTCGAGTACTTGCAGTCATTGGTGCCCGAAGAGCACCGCGATTTTGTCGAGATGATTCTGGCCGATCATCACATTCCACCGATGCCCGAGGGCGTCGAGGGCACGATGAAAGCTGCTGGCCTGGGCGTAGAAGTCGAAGGTCCTGGGCAGGTTGAGATAGCGCTGCGCCACCCAGTGTCGATGCTTGTGAATGCGTTGGGCCCGCCACCCGCATACGCGATTGAGGCAGCGCACGCCAAGGGTGTGCTGGTTGGTGCGTTGTGTGGCTCGCCGCGTCACGCGATCAAGAACGTAGAACTCGGCGTCGACGTGCTCATCGCGCAAGGCACCGAAGCCGGTGGTCACTGCGGCGAGATCTCGACCATGGTGCTCATCCCCGAAGTTGTCGACGCTGTTGGGCCAAACATCCCCGTGCTTGCTGCGGGCGGCATTGGTCGTGGCCGACAGATGGCGGCCGCAATGGCTCTCGGTGCCCAAGGCGCATGGACCGGATCCATCTGGCTCACCGTTGCCGAGGCCGACACCCAACCGTGGGTTGTTGAGAACTTGCTCGCTGCCGGTTTCACCGACACGGTTCGCTCACGCTCGATGACCGGCAAGCCTGCTCGTCAGTTGCGCACGGCGTGGACCAATGCGTGGGAGGCTCCCGACGCGCCCACTCCATTGCAGATGCCGTTGCAGGGAATCCTGTATGCGCCTGCTGCACATCGTTTCTCTCGTGCCCGGTCGAAGGCGCTGGGTGGTTCGCCCGTGGGTCAGATCGTCGGTCTGATGAACTCGGTTCGGCCAGCCAAAGATGTGGTGTACGACATTGTCGAAGAATGGATCGAGACCAACGAGCGCATCGCTCGCGGCGTGAACGGATCGTAAGCGCAATGACAAGCGACGCGGGTCGTTCAGCGCTGCTGAGTGGCCTCATCGAAATCCAACACGTGCTCGCTGCCACCTGATACGTTGCTCACCCAGTTGCTCCGGCTTCGCTGGGGCTGATAAAACTTGCTGACGGTGCCAGCCCAGTCACTGGGCGCGTCGGCATTGACTCTTTCATGCCGTTGTCACCGCTTGGACATCTTTTGTTCATCTGTTCTTTAGGTGCCACCTTTACTGTGCGCACTCATGGAGACGACATTGCATCACCACGACTCCGCTCGTGTGCTTGATGCCCCAGTTGCCGAGGTTGCGAGCTTTTTCGAGACCCTCCGTGGCGCTCACGCGCACTTTTTGGAGACCCTCGGACAGGCCCAATCGATGCTCGATGCCGACGCTGGCCAGCTCGCCCATATCGCTGCCGTGCAGAGTCGTTTGACCCGTAACTTTCTCGATGCGCAGCGCTCGATTCTGATGCACCGCGCCGAGGTCGATGCCGAAGTTGCGCTGGTCGGGCTACCCGAGCGGGTGCAGGCCACCGAGGTAGTGGCAGCAGCACGAGAGCAAGCGTTCATCGATGCCGAGCGCGAACTCGCAACGCTGCTCGACGCATGGTGGAAATCCGAACGCGAGGAAGGTCGCGCTGCGATCGACGACGCGTATGCCCGTTCGGCCACGCGTGACCACGTTGCCGCTGGTGAGTCTGCAGCAGCCACCTCATGGTCCGCACCACAAGCCTTGCCGGTCACCGTTGCGCCGCCAACCGTTACGTCGTACGCAGTCACACCCGACATTGCGCTGAGCCAGACGCTCGCTGCACTGGACACGCCTGGATCCGGCAGCCTTGAAGACCTGTTGCTGAGCCTCGCTGAGGCGCTCGACGAGCCAGCACAGGCTGCGCTTCCCATCAGTTTTGAGGCCCCCAGCGCCGGTGCGCAGCCGGTCGACTTGGCCCCGCCTGCCCAGTTGTTGCCGCCGAAAGTTGTTCCTCAGAACGAAGAGGTGGCCCGCGCCGAAGCCTTCCAAGAGTTTTGGCAAGCGCCGCAACCAGTCGTTGTAACCAAGCGTGCTCCCACATGGATTCTCACGCAGGTTGTTGTGCCGATGGCTGCCGTCACGGCAGCGGTTGCGATCGTCATGGCTTGGGTCGGGTAGTGCGAGGTGAGTGCATTGAACGGAAACTCAACGAATGGCGTCACCCTCAACGGTTCCGGCGCTGGCTCAGATACTCCTGGCCACATCAACATCGCGGCCGCCGATGCATGGAGCTCGCCCGTGATCGACGATCTTGAGGCTGAACGGCGCAGGCTCGAACGAGAGATTGCCGAAGCCCGAGAATTGATTGCTCGCGCCGAAGCTCGCAATGTTGAGCGCGATGCCGAAGTGCGTTCGATGCTGCGCGCCGAGCTGCTTGCTTCGAAAGAGACCATCGCCGAGATGGAACGCAAACACGAACAGGACCTCGCCGCAATCCGCGAAGCGGTGCGAGCCGAGCTTGAGCAGATTCGAGCAGAGCATGGCTGACGAGACCGTTTCTACTGGTGCTGCAGTACTTTCGCCGCGTGCTGCGGTTGCATTGATGACGCTGCAGTTGCGCACGTTGAATCAACAGTTCGTAGCGCTTGCTCCCGACGCCGCTGATGTTGAGCACCTTGCTGCTCGGGATCAACTGCGCGCAAAGCTTGAACCGCTTGTGTTGGCGCGCCGTAGCGAACTCGATCTCGAGCTCGAGACCGAGCGAGCGCACGGGGCCGCGTTGATCGCTCAGGCGCGTCGCGAGGCTGCCGAAGCCGCTGAGCGCAACCGCCCAGCAGTCGTTGCCGAGCCAGTCGTTGCCGATCCAGTCGTTGAAGAGCCTGTTGCCGAAGTAGCTGAGCTTCCGGTTGAGCCGGTTGTTGAAGTGATCGATGTTGTTGAGGTGGTCACTGACGCACCTTCAGCCCTCAGCGACGGGCCAACCCCGCAGCTTGAGGCGCGCCCCGTAGCTGCAAACAGCGTGGTGCTCGACCCAGAGGCCTTTGCACAGATGTTGGCAACGGTTGTGGCCACTGCGATTGCCGCCGTTCTTGAAGATCGTGCCGGATTCGCTCCACCGCAGGCGCACCAAATGGCGCAACCGCAGCAGATGGCATTGCCGCAGTACATCCCGCAGTACGTTCAGATGGCCGCGCCAATGGTGGCTCCTGTCCCTGCGAAGGCGTCGTTTTGGAGTCAGGCGCGCCACCCTGACGTGCTACTCATGGGTCTTGCCGCGGTCATCACGGTCGTCGTACTTGCGGCGTGGTTGGTCTGAGCCATGGATCTGATGACGTCGATTCCCGACGTCGCTGATGCGAATGCTCCCCCGCCGCAGCCTCGTCAACTGCAGGCCCATCCGGGCCGCGGCGACCGCTACTTCCGTCGTGGTGCTTCGCTCAGTGGCCTCACGGTGCTGTCGGTTATGGGGGCTGTCGGACTCTTTCTTGGCATCCAGGCGTGGCAAGCGCTGAGGGCTACTGGATTCTCGTTTCTCACAACAGCCGAATGGCAGCCTGATCGCAACAAGTTCGGTATCGCCGAGGTCATGCTTGGCACGGTGTTGATTGCACTTGTGGCTGGCATCGTTGCCTTCCCCATTGCAATGAGCGCGGCGTTATTCATCACCGAGGTTGCTCCCAAATGGCTGCGCTCTTCGCTGGTTGCCCTGGTCGATCTGATGGCAGCGGTGCCCAGCGTGGTGTACGGCCTGTGGGGCCTGTTTCTGTTGCAGGGTCAAGTCGTCGGCGTGTCTCGATGGATCAACACGTGGTTCGGATGGATTCCGTTTTTCGCGGTCGATGGTGCTGATCCAAACAGCCCACTGTCGGCGGCCACCGTGTACACAGCTTCTACGCTCGTTGCCGGAATCGTTGTCGCAATGATGGTCATGCCCATCCAGTGCGTGGTGATGCGCGAGGTGTTTTCTCAGGTGCCGGTAGGCGAACGAGAGGGCGCGTTTGCGCTCGGATCAACGCGCTGGGGAATGATCCGCGTGGTGTCGATTCCGTTCGGTCGTGGCGGCATTATCGGTGGCACCATGCTCGGACTTGGTCGGGCGCTCGGCGAGACCATCGCTGTGTTGCTCATCATCAGCCCCGTCTTTCAGATCAACTTTCATGTGCTGCAGCAAGGCAGCAACTCGGTCTCGAGTCTCATCGCGTTGCGCTACAGCGAGGCCTCTGACTTCTCGCTCTCGGCGCTGATGGCCGCTGGCCTCGTGCTCTTTGCCGCCACCCTCGTGGTGAACTTCACAGCGTCTTGGTTCGTAGCGCGGTCGCGCTCGGGTGCGAGCAGCGAAGCATGATCACCACCACGCACTCGAGCAGCAACCTCTCTGCAGAGCACGACATCTCCGACACCACCACTGTGCTTCCAAAGCGCAGCGGCTCGGCGAGCGCACCACCCCGACGCGCTATCGGCGGTATTTCGCGCCAAGACGTGATGGTGCTGGTCGGTGCTGGCGTGAGCTCGTTGTGCACCACCATGTTGCTGTTCGGTCGGCTCACCCCGTTGTCAGGTCGCCTTGGCTTCGTCATCGTTTGGTTTGGGCTGTTTCTGGGCGTGTACGCGGCGCTCATTTCGCTCACCGAAGATCGGCCCGCCGTGATCGATCGCGTCATGGCCGCGTTGCTCACCTCGGCTGCTGTGCTCGCGGGTGGGGCACTTGCCTCGGTCATCATTTTCGTGCTTTGGCGTGGCCGCACGGCGCTGATGCACTCGAACTTCTTCACTCAGGACCTCAGTGTCACTGGGCCGAGCGAACCGCTCAGTGTGGGAGGCATCACCCATGCCATTGTCGGCACATTGATCATGACGGCGATTTCGTTGGTGATCACCGTGCCGCTTGGTGTTGCAACTGCAGTGTTCTTGAACGAGACCCGCAGCCGTGCCACCGGACTGGTGCGCACCGTTGTCACAGCAATGACCGCGCTGCCATCGATTCTCGCCGGATTGTTTATCTTCGCAACGTGGGTGCTCATCCTTGGGTTCCCCCGCTCAGGCCTCGCCGCTTCGATCGCGATGAGCATCATGATGTTGCCCATCATCATCCGCTCTGCCGACGTGGTGTTGCGTCTCGTGCCGGGCAACCTGCGCGAGGCCTCGGCCGCACTTGGCGCTCCGCAATGGCGAACCGTTTGGCAGATCGTGTTGCCCACCGCTCGTTCTGGTCTGACCACTGCAGTCATTCTCGGTGTTGCCCGAGGCGTGGGCGAGACGGCGCCAGTGTTGCTCACTGCAGGTTTCACCAACACGATGAACATGAATCCGACCAAGAGTCCAATGG
>Ga0194055_10001691_pt1 | contig 17872 bp, 11 predicted proteins | sample SepL449m_MetaG_FD_155482 | JGI IMG/M metagenome (GOLD analysis project Ga0194055, IMG submission 155482) | Anoxic zone freshwater microbial communities from boreal shield lake in IISD Experimental Lakes Area, Ontario, Canada - Sep2016-L442-9m | ecosystem: Environmental > Aquatic > Freshwater >...
GTCGGAGCTGGAGTCGCCGCCGAGGTCACCACGTGAGCGCGCCGTGAGCGCGATCACCTTCCGAGGAGTCACGTTCGGGTACCCCGACGGGCCCGACGCGCTCCACCACCTCGACCTCGACGTCGTCGCCGGCGACCTCACCCTGGTGATCGGGGGCTCAGGCTCGGGCAAGAGCACCCTCCTCCGGTGCGTCAACGGTCTGGTGCCCCACTCCTCGGGCGGCCGCTTCGCCGGCGAGGTGATCACCTTCGGTCGCTCGACCCGGGACCACGCCCCCCGCGACCTCGCCGACGTCGTGGGCATCGTGGCCCAAGACCCCGAGGCCCAGTTCGTCGTCGACCGGGTCGAGCACGACGTCGCCTTCGTCCTCGAGAACCTCCGAATGCCCGCCACCACCATGCGCCGCCGGGTCGAGGAAGCCCTCGACGCGCTGGGGATCGCCCACCTGCGCGACCGCTCGCCGTCCTCGCTCTCGGGCGGCGAGCAGCAACGCGCCGCCATCGCCGGCGCGCTCGCCGCCGCCCCGGCTGCGCTGGTCCTCGACGAGCCCACCTCCCAGATCGACCCCCAGGGCGCCGACGACGTGCTCGCCGCACTGACCCGACTCAACGCCGACCTCGGCACCACCGTGCTCCTCGCCGAGCACCGCCTCGAGCGTGCCGCACCCCTCGCCCACCGGATCGTCGCGCTCGACGCCGGGCGCGTGCAGGCCGTCGGTACCCCGGCGACCGTGCTGGCCGACCATCCGGGAGCGCCGTCCGTCACCCGCCTCGGCCGCCTCCTCGGCTGGGACCCCCTGCCCCTGACCGTGCGCGAGGCGAGGGCGGCCGCGGCACGCCACCCGCGCCCCGACCTGGTCGGCGAACCGGTCGGCGCTCCCGGGCTCCCCGCACCGGGTGACGTGCTCGTGAGGGCCCGGGGCGTTCACGTCAGGCTGGGTGGTCGGTCGGTCCTCCACGACGTGTCGTTCGACCTGCACGCCGGAGAGGTCGTTGCCCTCCTCGGACGCAACGGCGCCGGGAAGTCCACGCTGCTGCGGGCCCTGGCCGGCCTCATCGGCACCGAACGCGGCACCGTGTCGGCCGAGGTCGCCGTCGCGGCAGTTCCCCAGAACCCCAACGCGCTGCTCTTCGCGTCCACGGTGCGACGCGAACTCGAAGAGACGCTGCGCCTGCTCGGCCGGTCCGATCCGGTCGCGGTCGAGCACTGGCTGCACGCGCTCGGGATCGCCCCGCTCGCCGAGCGCCACCCGCGCAACCTCTCCGGTGGTGAGCGGCAACGGGTGGCGATCGCAGCCGTGGCGGTGGGGGGCGCCCCGGTGCTGCTCCTCGACGAGCCCACCCGCGGCATGGACGCCGCGTCACGCCGAGCCCTGCACGACGCCGTCGTCGCCCACGCCGCGAGCGGTGGTGCGGTGGTGCTGGCGACCCACGACGTGGAGCTCGCGGCCGAGTGCGCGACGGGAGCCGTGGTGCTCGGCGAGGGCGAAGTGGTCGCAGCCGGTGACGCCCGCTCGGTGCTGGCCGGTTCGCTCTTCGCTCCGCAGGTGCTGCGCGTCCTGCCGCCGTTCCTCACCGTGTCCGACGTGGAGGCCGCGCTCACCCGGTCCGCCCTCGGAGGCGACCCCACGTGACCCGTCACCGCCCGGTCGCCGTGTACGTGCTCGTGGCCGTCGTCGGCCTCGCCGCGTTCCTCTACCCGTTCTGGCTCCCCGGGTCCACCCACGCGTCAAGCGCCCACGCCACCGACGCGCCGCTGTGGGCCGCCCTGGTCGGATTGCTGGTGGTCGCGACCGTCACCCTCGAGGTCCGGCGCGGCACGATGAACGGCGCGACCGTGTCACTCCTCGGGGTGCTCGCCGCCGCCGCCGGGCTCCTGCGTCTCGTCGACCTCCCCGGCAACAACGCCGGCATCTTCTTCCTGGTGGTCCTCGCCGCCGCCGCGTTCGGGCCCCGCTTCGGCCTGCTGCTCGGCATCTCCGCGATGGCCGTGTCGGCGGTGATCACCGGCGGCATCGGGCCCTGGCTGCCGTTCCAGATGCTGGCCCTCGGTGCGATGGGGGCGGGTGCCGGTGCGCTCGGCCTGATCACCGCCCGACTCGGCCTGCGCGTCGAGGTGGTGGTGCTCGCCGCCTACGGCTGGGTGTGGGGGTTCGGCTACGGGGCGATCATGAACCTGTGGTCGTGGCCGTTCCTCGCCGGCCACGGCGCCACCCAGTGGCAGCCCGGCCTCGGGCTCTCGGGCACACTCACCCACTACTGGTCGTACTACGTGGCCACGTCGTTCGCCTGGGACGCCGCCGGCGCACTGTGCAACGCCCTCCTCATCGTGCTCACCGGTGCGGCACTGCTCCCCCGCCTCCGGCGCTACGCGCACCGGCTCGACCCGGTGGTCGAGTTCGTCTGATCCGGGCGCCCGGTGCCCGGCGGGGGCGTCGGGCGCGCCGCGCTGTTCAGCGCTGGACCGACGAGGCCGACCACGACGCGAAGAGCGACGCGTAGCGGCCGCCGAGGGCGACCAACTCGTCGTGGGTACCGAACTCGGCGAGCCGACCGTCGTCGACCACTGCGACCCGGTCGGCGCGCGCCGCCGTCGACAGGCGGTGCGCGACCACGATCACGGTCCGGTGCTCCGTCAGCGTCTCGAGCGCCACCTCGACCGCTCGCTCGGTGCCGGGGTCGAGGTTGGAGGTGGCCTCGTCGAGCACCAGCACGGTCGGATCGGCGAGCGCGGCACGAGCCAGCGAGACGAGTTGACGCTCACCCGCGGACAGCCGCGACCCGCGCTCGCGCACCTCGGTCGCGAGCCCGTCGGGCAGCGCCTGGAAGCGCTCCAGGATGCCCAGTTGCGCGAGGGCGTCTTCCACCTCGGGGTCGGAGGCCTCCGGGCGCCCGACCCGCACGTTGTCGCGGATGGTCCCGGCGAAGAGGTACCCCTCCTGGGGCACCACCACGATCCGACGACGCAGCGATTCGAGGGTCGCGTCCCGCAGGTCGACGCCACCGATGCTCACGACCCCGGTGCGCGGGTCGTAGAAGCGCGCGATCAACTTGGCGAGGGTCGACTTGCCGGCTCCGGTCGGCCCGACGAGCGCGATCCGCTCACCGGCCCGGATCTCCATCGTGACGTCACGCAGCACGAGCGTCTCGTCGTACCCGAACGACACGTCGTCGACCCGCACGGACCCGGTGTCGGGCAGATCGACGGCACCGGGTCGCTCCCCGATCGACGGTGGGGTGTCGAGCAGCCCGAAGAGTTTGTCGAGGGCCGCCCCCGCCGACTGCACCGTGTTGTAGATCTGGCCCAGTTGCTGGACCGGCTCGAACAAGTTGTTGAGGTAGAGCACGAACGCGGCCACGGTCCCCACGGTCACGATGCCCTCGGTGGTGAACCAGCCACCCATCCCCACGATCACCGCGATGCCGATCACGCCCAGGTACTCCACGAACGGGAAGTACCGCACCGTGATGCGGGCCGTCTCCACGTTGGAGTCGTGGAACGCCTCGTTGGTCTCGGAGAACCGCTCGGCGAAGAGCGCTTCCTGGCCGAAGGCCTGGACCACGCGGACGCCGGCCAGCCCTTCCTGGAGCGTGGCCAGATTGACGCCGATGCGCTCGCGCACCTCGAGGTAGGCATGGTTGGCCACCCGACGGAACCAGCGGGTGCCCAAGATCAGCGGCGGCAGGAGCACGATCGTGCAGAGCGCGAGCTGCCAGCTCAACAGGACGATGGCGATCAGGGCTCCGGTGAACAAGAGGATGTTCTGGACGAACGCGGTCAGGCCGTTCTGCACCAGTTCCTGGATCGCGTCGACGTCGCTGGTCATGCGCGCCACCAGGCGGCCGGTCTTCTCACGCTCGAAGAAGTCGAGGCCGAGCGTGGTGAGGTGCCGGAATACCCGGAGGCGCAGGTCGCGGAGGAACCCCTCCCCGATGCGCGCCACCATCATGATCGACATTCGTCCCAGGACGAGCGCGATCAGCGCCACCACCAGGTACGCCGCCGCCGACTGGTCGAGCGCGGTCGCGACGTGTCCGCCGATCCCCTGGTCGATCCCGCGGCGCACGAGCAACGGACCAGCCAACAGGCAGAGGGTCTGCAGGGTCAGGACCGCCACCGCGGCCCAGAGCGAGCGACGCTGGGGGCGGAGCATCCACCACAGGCGCCGCAGGACCCGGCGCGCCTCGTCGCGGTCGAGTCGCTCCTCCTCCTCGCCCGCCACGAAGCGGCCGCCCCTCACTCGTCACCACCGGCGACGACGGGCGATGGGCGGGCCTCGGCGTGGGCGAGGACGTCGCGGTACCGGTCGGAGGTCGCGACGAGATGGTCGTGCGTGCCTTCCGCCACGACGCGCCCGCCGTCGATCAGCACGACCCGGTCGGCCAGAGCGATGGTCGCCGGCCGGTGGGCGATGATGACGGTGGTCCGCCCGGTCATCACCTCGCGCAACGCCGCGCGGATCTCGTCCTCCTTGCTCGGGTCGACGGCCGAGGTGGCGTCGTCGAGGATCAGGACGCGCGGGTCGGCGAGGACGGCGCGCGCGATGGCGATCCGCTGACGCTGACCCCCCGAGAGCGAGAAGCCGTGCTCACCGATGACGGTGTCGTAGCCGTGGGGCAGCGCGGCGATGAAGTCGGCGGCTCCCGAGAGCCGGGCCGCCCGGTCGATCTGGTCGAGGGTGGCCATGGGGTCGGCGAAGGCGATGTTGGCCCGCACCGAGTCGGAGAAGAGGAAGGTGTCCTCGAACACCAGGCCGACCTGCCGACGGAGGTCGGCGACGGCGAGCGCCCGGACGTCGACCCCGTCGATCGTGATCCGACCGCCGTCGACGTCGTAGAACCGCGGCAGCAGCCGCGCCACCGTGGACTTGCCCGATGCCGTGGGCCCCACGAGCGCGACCGCCTCGCCGGCCCGGAGGTGCAGGTCGAGCCCGCGCAGGACCGGCGTGGCGTCGTGGTAGCCGAACTCGACCGCCTCGAAGACGATCTCGCCGCCGCCGTCGGGCAGAGGCACCGGGTGCGGAGGATCGACGATCGCCGGGTCGGTGGCCAGCACCTCGTCGACCCGGCCCGCCGCCGCGGCCATGCGCGGCGCCATCGCGATCGTCATCCCCGACATCCGCAGCGGCCAGATCAACATCAAGATGAACGAGTTGAACGCCACGAGTTGACCCACCGCGAGCCGCCCGTCGATGACGAGGTGCCCGCCGTACCAGAGGATCATCACCAGCGCGACGGCCGGCAGGAAGTCCACCAACGGCAAGAAGCCCGACCGGAGTTTCGACGCGGCCAGGGCCTCGCGTTGCACGCCGTCGGCCTCGGCCTGGAGGCGACGGACCTGGAGCCGCTCGGCGCCGAACCCCTTGACCACCCGGATCCCCGACACCGACTCCTCCACCACGCCCGAGAACTCGGCCAGTTCCTGCTGCAGGCGGAAGCTCACGGGGCCCATCCGCTGGGAGAAGCGGAGTGCGAAGACTCCGAGGAGGGGCAGAGCCCCCACGGCGAGCACGGCGAGGAGGACCGACTGCAGGACCATCACGATCGTGATCGCGATCAGCACCATCACGCTGGCCGCGGTGAGCGGCCCCAGCATGAGGAATTCGCGCACCGCCTGGATGTCGGTGTTGGCCCGGGCCATGAGCTGGCCGGTCTGGGCTTCGTCGTGGAAGGCGAAGTGGAGCCGCTGCAGGTGGGCGAAGAGCCGCTGGCGCAGGTCGGTCTCGACCCGGTAGGCGAGACGGAACGCGCCGTAGCGCCGCAGGCCGCTCACGAGGGCCTGGAACCCGCCGACCACCACCATCAGGACCGTGTAGCGGACGATGGCACTGGTGTCGTGGGCGAGGATCCCCTGGTCGATGGCGGCCGCCGCGAACAACGGGATCGCCACCTTCGTGCCCGTCCAGCACAGCGCCGACACCAGGGAGAGGGTGATCCAGCGCCACTGCGACCGGCAGGTGCCGAGGACCAGCCGCCAGCCCCGTCGCCGCAGGGCCTCTTCGCGGCCGAGCAGGCGGGGTCGCCGTCGTTCCGTCCCCCTGCTCACCGGCCGATCACCTTCAACGCTCCACCGCTCGTCGCCTGGACCCTGATCCGGACGGACCGTACCAGCGGCCGGGCGGGGCGACCCCGGACGCGAGTGAGGGGGCGCCGGAGCGCCCCCTCACCGCGTCGGACCCGTTGGGTCACTTGGTCTTGATCGGCACCCATTCGCTCGAGCCTGCACCGACCAGCGGCACGAAGCACTGCACCGGGATCGGGCAGCCGCCGTAGAGGCCGCTGGCGTCCTTGGCCGTGGTGCCGTCGGCACCCACGAGCACCGCCGAGTGGACGGAGGTCGCGAAGTAGTTCTTCTTCGGACCGAACCCGCCCGTGCCGTCGGACATGTAGGCAGCCGGGGCCTTGGTGGTCTTCTTGAGGTTGGCCGCCACCTTCGCCCAGGTGAGGCTCTTGCCCGCCTTCTTGATGGCCGGCAGCAGCACGCTCATGATCGTGCACTCGTTGGGCGCGAAGTCCTCGGTGTAGTTGACACCGTTGACCGTCTTGTCGCCCGCCGGAGCGCCCGGCTGGCTGGTCTCCGCGAACGTCGTGTCGAACTGCTTGCGGCACTCCGCTTCGAAGGCGTTGTCCTTCTTGACGGCGTTCTTCGCGGGCACCGAGCGGGTGTCCCACGTGGTCACGCAGTTCGAGCCCGCCATCGACGCCGGGATCTGGCTGGCGCCGTAGATGGTGCACATCGAGCTGGCCGCGTCGACGAGGATCGTCTTGAAGCCGGCGTTCGTGTTGGCCACCTCGGTGTAGTAGCCCTTGGCCTGGGTGAAGTTCACCGCCGAGATGACGGTGTCGACACCGGCCGCCTTGAAGGTGGCCACCGAGGCTGCCGTCTCGCGGTTGATGATCGTCGGGTCGGCCGAGAGCGAGTTGACCTCGATCTTCGACGCCACCGTGTAGCCGACCTTCTTCGCCTCGGCCTCCGCCGCGTCTCCCGCCGCCTTCACGCCCGGCTCGTTGGCCGAGAGGATGCCGATCTTGGCGGTGGTCGGGATCAGGTTCTGCTCCTTGGCGACCGAGACCGTGTTGAGACCGGAGAGGTCGGACGGCACGCCCAGGCTGAAGAGGTTGTCGCCCGACGCCTGCTGGAGGGCCGGATACACCGACTCACCGAAGAAGAACGGCGTCTTGTTGTCGACGGTGACACAGCCGATCGAGCTCGGCCGGTACCCGTTGCCCTGGACGACCAGGAAGGCCTTCTGGTCCTGGGTCGCCTGGGTGCAGGCCTTGTCGAAGGTGGTGTTGTCGGTCGGGTCCCAGACCGCGCCCTTCACGACCACCTTGCGGCCGTTGATCGGACCGTACGCGTCGGCGAGGGACTGCCAGCGCTTCAGCAGGTTGCCGGTGGTGAGCTTGGCCGAGAACACGTTGCCGAACTTGGCCCGGAGGCCGTCGAGGTCGGAGACGATCGCGGTGATGTCGATCTCGGACGAGGTGACGCCCTGCACGGACGCGGCGGAGTGCGTCGCAGCGCCCGCCGGGAGCGCAAGGGCTCCGGCGAGCAGCGAGACGACCGCCAACCCCGCGAGTGCGCGGAACGGCTTGCGGAACATGGATCCCCCTTGGATCGTCGGTCGGGGTGCCCCCAGAGCGATCACCCCTGATCGCCGTTCTGGCGAACAATGAAAAACCCTAGTCGCAACGAGAACGCGTTCCAGCACGTGTGACCGCCCGGTTGCTCCCGTTCTGCGCCCTTTCCTGACACCGGTGTCAGTTTCTGACGAGAACCCGTTCCACTTGGTAGGTTCCGGCGGCCCGGTGGGGGTGACACCGGCGCTCCGAGGGGGACGGCCGATGCCGGATGCGACCGAGACAGGACAGACGGCGGCGCTGACCGCCGTGGTCGTGGCCGAGGAGGAGGCCCGCCGCGAGGCCCAGGCCGCCGCCGAGGCCGGGGAGCTGCTCCCCGACGACCTGCTGCCGGGGGTCGGCGGCGACCCCATGCCGCTGCGCGACGGCCTGCGCGCCGGCGGCATCGCCATGATCGTGGCGCTGCTCCTCATCAACGTGATCGAGACCTTCGACCAGGTCGCTCTCCAGGTGCTCGGCCCCGACATCGAGCGCACCCTCGGAGTGAGCAAGACCACGCTCCAGGGCCTCACCTCGCTCGGTGGAGTGGTGCTCGTGGTCGCCACCCTGCCGTTCGCGTGGCTCGCCGACCGCTACGCGCGCACCCGGATCCTCGCCGCAGCCACCGCGGTGTGGTCGGTCTTCATGGTCTTCACCGGGCTCGTCGGCAACGCCTTCTTCATGGGTCTGGCCCGTGGCGGAGCAGGCTTCGGCGCGTCGGCCCGCATCCCGATCTCCCCGTCACTCATCGCCGACCAGTACCCCATCGGCGTCCGGACGCGCATGTTCGCCTTCGAGAACCTCGGGCGACCGCTCGGGTTGTTCCTCGGACCGTTCCTCGTCGGCGCGGTGGCGGCACAGGCCAGCGGGAGCGAGGGCTGGCGCTGGGCGATGGTCGCGGTCGCGATCCCGGCGGTGCTCGTGGCCGTGGGCATCGCGTTCCTACGCGAGCCCGGCCGCGGCGCCAACGAGCAGCAGGCCGTGCTCGGCCACACCCTCGACACCTCCCAGGAGCCACCGGTCCGCCTGAGCTCGGTGTCGGCCCGGCTGAAGAAGGTCCGGACCTTCCGCTACCTCACGATCGGCATCGGCATGCTCGGGTTCGCGCTGGTCAGCGTGCCGGTGCGGCTGAGCTTCCTCCTCGACGAGTCGTATCACTTCGGCGCGTACAAGCGGGGCTGGATCCTCTCCCTCACGTTCCTTCCCGCGCTGTTCGTCATCCCGATCGCGGGTCGTTACGGCGACCGGCTCTTCCGTCGCGACCCCCGATGGGCGGTCCGGCTGTTCGGATGGCTGGTGCTCGGCTACGGGCTCTTCCTCACGGTCGGGACGCGGTTCATCCCGATCGCACCGCTCGTGGTGTTCGTGGCGATCGCCAACGCGTGTCAGCTCGCGGCCTTCACCCAGGTCGGCCCGATCATCTCGGCGGTCGTGCCCTACCGGATGCGCGCGCAGGCCTTCGCGCTCATCGGCTTCTACATCTTCCTCCTCGGCGGCTTCTTCGGCGGCCTGATGGTCGCGGCGATCGCCGACGCCTACGGCGAGCGCACCTCGCTCCTCGTGGTCGTCCCCATCGCCTCGCTGATCGGCGGGTTGCTCGTGCTGCGCGGGGCGAAGTTCATGAAGCGCGACATCTCCCTGGTCGTCGAGGAGCTGCTCTACGAGCAGGAGGAGGAGCGTCGGATCGCCGCGTCGAGCGCCGAGGACCTGCCGTTGTTGCAGGTGCACGGACTCGACACGTCGTACGGGCCGGTGCAGATCCTCTTCGACGTGAACCTCGAGGTGCGCCGGGGCGAAGTGCTCGCCCTCCTCGGTACCAACGGCGCCGGCAAGTCCACCCTGCTCAAGGCCATCAGCGGCCTCGTGATCCCCGACCGCGGCGTGGTGCGGATGAACGGCCACACCATCACCCTCGTCGACCCCGAGCTCCGGGTGGCCATGGGCATGATCCAGGTTCCCGGCGGCGAGGCGATCTTCCCGAACCAGACCGTTGCCGAGAACCTCGAGGTGTGGTCGTGGCTGGTCGAGGACCCGACGAAGCGCAAGGACCGCATCGCCGTCGCACTCGACACGTTCCCGGCGCTCAAGGACCATCTCAAGCATCGGGCCGGGTCGCTGTCGGGCGGGCAGCAGCAGATGCTGGCCATCACCAAGGCCGTCATGCTCGAGCCCGAGCTGCTCCTGATCGACGAACTCTCCCTGGGCCTCGCCCCGGTGGTCGTGCAGGAGCTCCTCGAGGTGGTGGAAGGACTCCGGTCGACCGGCGTCACGATGGTCATCGTCGAGCAGTCGGTCAACGTGGCCCTCTCGATCGCCGACCGCGCCATCTTCATGGAGCGCGGCCGGGTGCGCTTCGAAGGTCCCGCCAGCGAGCTCCTCGAACGCGGCGATCTCCTGCGGGCCGTCTTCCTCTCCGGAGAGGGTGCCTGATGTCGCTCGCGCTCCTGGTCTCCCAGCAGATCGTCTTCAACGGGGTCGTTCGCGGGCTCGTGTACGCGCTCGTGGCGATCGGGCTGATCCTGATCTTCCGGGCCTCGGGCGTCGTGAACTTCGCCCAGGGTCAGTTCGGGGCCCTCGGCGTGACGATGGTCTCGATCCTCGGCGTCAACAACGGGGTCCCGCTGGTGGTCACGATCCCGCTGGCCATCGCAGCCGGTGCGCTCCTCGGCGGGCTCACCGAGCTCCTCGTCGTCCGGCGCCTGTTCCACCAGCCCCGGCTCCTGCTCTTCGTCGCCACCATCGGGGTCTCACAGGTGATCCTGCTGATCCAACTGCGCCTCCCCCTCGCCGACGAGAACCTCCCGTTCCCGACCCCGATCCACGGCCTCTGGACGATCAACCGCAACTTCGTGATCCGGGGCGAGCAGGTCGTCGTGCTGCTCGCGGTGCCCGTCATCGTGGCGATCCTCGCCTTCGTCCTGGGGCACACGCGGTTCGGCCTCTCGGTGCGGTCGTCGGCCGACAACCCGAGCGGCGCCTCGCTCTCGGGCGTGCGGATCAAGTCGGTCTCCACCCAGGTCTGGGTCCTGGCGGGCGTCCTGGCGGCGTTCAGCGCGTTGATCGCAGCCCCGGTGCTCGGTCAACGCACGGCCGACGTGGGCGTGGCCCTGGGCCCCGACCTCCTGCTGCGCGGCCTCGTGGTCGCGCTGGTCGGCGGCATGGTCTCGTTCCCCCTGGCCCTGGCGGGTGGAGTGGCCGTCGGGGTCGTCGAATCGCTGGTGCTCGCCAACACCACCCACTCGCCGGGCGTCGACACGTTGGTGATGTTCGTGCTGCTCGTCGTGCTCGTGCTGTTCCGGGCGCGCAACCAGCGGGCCGACGACTCCGCCTGGAGCCTCACGCCGCGCTCGAAGGCGGCCACGGCCGAGCTCCTGAAGCATCCGCTCGCCCGGATCACCCGCGTCGTCGGGTTCGGCACCCTCCTGGCGGCCGGCATCATCCTCCCCCTCACCATGACCGAGGCCACCCGCCTCAACGACGCGACCGACATCCTGATCTTCCTCATGGTCGCGGTGTCGGCCACGGTCCTCACCGGCTGGGCCGGCCAGCTCTCCCTCGGTCAGTTCGCGTTCGTCGCCATCGGCGCCTACATGACCTCCTATTACGGGCAGTCGATGGGCTTCCTGCCGTCGCTCGTGCTCGGCACCCTCTGGGGGATCGCCGTCGCGATCGTGATCGGGATCCCCGCACTGCGCGTCCGCGGTCTCTACCTGGCCATCATCACCCTCGGGTTCGCGCTCGCCGTGAGCAACTTCGTGCTGCTCCAGAAACGGCTGAACCAGTCGTTCACGGGCTACGGCACCCGCCTCACCCCACCGATCATCCACGTTCCGGTGATCGGTACCTTCGACCTCGGGCTCGACAAGCGGGCGTACTACTACTTCTGTTTCGTCGCGTTGCTCGTCGTGATCGCGATCGTCTCGCACCTGCGGCGTACCGGGATCGGTCGCTCGCTGCTCGCTGTACGCGACAACGACAACAACGCCGCGGCGTACACGGTTTCCGCCACCCGCATGAAGCTCATCGCGTTCGCGGTGTCGGGTGGGGTCGCCGCCTTCGCCGGCGCGCTCTTCGCCGCCCGCAACGCCACCATGGTCCCCGACTACTTCACCCCGACCCAGTCGATCCGGGTGCTGGCGGTGTCGGTGGTGGGCGGCCTGTCATCGGTGACGGGTGCGATCCTCGGCACGCTGGTGATCGTCGGGATCCCCAAGATCTTCTCCAACACCAACGAGCTGCAGCTCTTCGCCAGCGGCGTCGGCATGCTCGTCCTGCTGCTCTACGTGCCCGGGGGCCTGATCTCCGTCGTGGACGGCGCTCGCGACCAGATGCTCGCCTGGGTCGCCCGCCGGACCGGCTGGGAGCCCAAGCAGGGGCGGGCGTCGGCCAACGTGACCCGGCTCTCGACCCGCGACCAGAGCCACGACGATCCTGGACTGCTCCCCCTGCGCACCGACGACGTCCGGGTCCGCTTCGGTGGCCGTTTCGCCGTGAACGGCGTGAGCATCGAGGTCCGGCCCGGCGAGGTCGTGGGCCTGATCGGCACCAACGGCGCCGGCAAGACCACCCTCATGAACGCCGTCTCCGGCTTCGTGACCTCCACCGGCTCGATCGAGGTGTTCGGCAAGCGGGTCGACGGCCGGCCCGCGTACCGCCGGTCACGCACCGGCATGGGCCGAGCGTTCCAGAACGCCCGCATCTTCGGCGGGCTGACCGTGCGCGAGACGATCATGGTCGCGCTCGAGGCCCGCAGCCGTTCGATCCTGATCCCGTCGATGCTCGCGATCCCGCCGTCGACGTTCGCCGAGCGCAAGAAGCGCTCCCAGGCCGAGGAGATCATCTCGTACCTCGGGCTCGGGCGCTACGCCGACAACCTGGTCAGCGAGCTCTCCACGGGCACGCGCCGGATCGTGGAGCTCGGCAGCCTCTTGGCCCTCGACACCCGGCTGATGCTCCTCGACGAGCCCACGGCCGGCGTGGCCCAGCGCGAGACCGAGGCGTTCGGGCCACTGATCACCTCGATCCAGAAGGACCTCGGCTCGGCCATCTTGATCATCGAGCACGACATGCCCATGGTCATGGGGATCAGCGACCGGATCTACTGCCTCGAGGCGGGTGAGGTGATCGCCGAGGGCGTGCCCGCGCTCGTCCGCAACGACGCCAAGGTGATCGCTTCGTACCTCGGCACCGACGAGCGGGCGATCCAGCGGTCCGGCGCCACGGGCCCGGCGGTCTCCGAATGAGCGGGCCCCTCCCCAGCGCGAGCGGCGACGCCTTCGGCGAGCTCCTCGCGACGCTGGCCACGGTCCAGCAGGAGTACCTCACCGCGGCACGCGGTGTCACCACCGCCGAGGACACCGCCGAGGGTCACCGCCTCCTGATGCACCAACTCGAGACGGCGCTGGCACTCACCTTCGAACTCGACCCTCTCCACCCCGACTGGCGTCGCATCATCACGCCCCACCGCAAGGCGCTCGGCGACAACACGGATGCGCTCTACTACCAGGCGCCGGTCGACGGCGCAGCGGCGTACCGGGTGTGGGGCAACACCATGGGTGCCGTCTACACCTCGTTCACCGTCGAGGCCGGGGCGAAGGAGGGCGCCTACTCCGCACGGACCGCGGGGGTGCTCAACGACACCGACTTCGACGTCGCGCCCGACGGGAGCTTCGAGATCTTCTTCGGAGGACCGGCCCGCGCGCGCAACTGGATCGCGCTCCCCGACGACGCCGCGCTACTGATCACCCGGCACTACTTCGAGTGGCCCGAACCCGCCGCCGCCGACCCCGGCCTGCAGGTGCCGTTGCACATCGAGCGGATCGGCGCTTCCGGTCCCCCACCCCGACCCGACGACGCCTCCATCGCCGCCGGGATCCGGCGGGTCGCCACCTTCCTGCGCGGTCGCACCGTCGACCAACCGCCGCGCGACCCATCGAACCTCCCGTCGTGGGTGGGGTTGGTCCCGAACGTCTTCCCGCCGCCCGAGGCGCCCGGCGACCTGGCCTTCGCAGCCTTCGACGCGGCGTACAGCGTGAGTACCTACTCGCTCGCACCCGACGAGGCGCTGGTCGTCACCGGGCGCTGGCCCGAGTGCCGGTTCGCGAACGTGTGCCTCTGGAACCGGTACCTGCAGACCTACGACTTCCTCCACCGGCGGGTCGGGCTCAACCGGTCCAACACGGTTCTGGAGCCCGACGGGTCGTTCCGGATGGTGATCGCCCACGCCGACCCGGGAGTACCGAACTGGCTCGACACCGAGGGGCGCGCCACCGGGCAGGTCTACTGGCGTTTCTTCCTCCCCGAGGGCGCGATCGCGACGCCTCGGGCGACCGTGGTGAAGCTCACCGACCTCACGGGGTGATCTCGTGGGCCAACCGGCCGTAGCGACCCCGGAAGTAGAGGAGCGGACCGGCGTCGTGGACGATGCCGAGGTCGAGGACGCGGCCCACCACGATCGCGTGGTCGCCACCGTCGTGCTCGGCGTGGACCTCGCAGTCGAGGTACGCCAGGGTGTCGTGGAGCACGGGTGACCCGCCGACGCCGACGTGCCATCCCGTGCCGCCGAACCGGTCGGCGCCGGGCGTGGCGAACAGCCGGCTGACCTCTTCTTGGTGCTCGCCCAGGATGTTGACCGCGAACCGGCCGGTCGCCTGGATGCGGGGCCAGGTGCTCGAGGACCGAGCCACGCAGAACAGCACCAGCGGCGGGTCGAGCGACACCGAGGTGAAGGAGTTGGCCGCCAGCCCGACGGGCTCGCCGTCGGCGATCGCGGTGACGATCGTGATCCCGGTGGCGAACTGACCGAGCGCCCGGCGGAACTCGTCGGTGTCGGCGGCCAGCACGTGCTCGTCGGTGGGGGTGGGCTCCTGGCTCATGGTGACCTCAGGTTCCGGGGGACAGCTCGAGCCGCTGGCCCTGGTGCGCCGCGATGATCTCCGGGCCGTTGCGCTTCGCCGAGAGGTCGCGGGCGTGGACGAGCATGGCGTCGAGGTCGTCGTCGCCGTGGTTCGGACAGTGGTGGAACAGCGCCAGGCACTTGACCCCGGCCTCGGCGGCCACGTGCACGGCGTACTCCACCGACGAATGCCCGAAGTGCGGCCGGGCGTCCTGCTCGGCCTTCGTGTACTGCGCGTCGTGGATCAGCAGGTCGACGCCGTCGCAGAGCTCCACGACGTCGTCGGGGACGAAGTCGTCGGGGTCCGTCGGCACGCAGCCCGGACCGTGGTCGGCGATGTAGGTGACCGAGACGCCACCGGCGTCGACCCGGAACCCGAGCGCCGGGTCGGTGTGGCGGACCCAGCGGGAGAGCACCCGGGCGTCGCCGAGGTCGAACCGCTCGGCACCCACGTCGGCGAACGAGAAGCCGGCACCGAACTCGTCGGGGGTGATCGGGAAGTAGGGCGGCTGCATCACGCCGTGGAAGGCCTCGCGCAGCGTGCGGCCGGGCTGCTCGGGCCCGTGGACGGTCATGCGGGTGTCGGGGAGGAAGGCCGGGGTGAAGAACGGCATCCCGATGATGTGGTCCCAGTGCAGGTGCGTGAGGAGGACGTCGATCTCGACCGGCCCCACGCCGGCGGCGACCCCGTGCATCAGCTGGTCGCCGAGGTCGCGGATCCCCGACCCGAGGTCGAAGGCGATCGGGGCCCGACCGGGCACCTCGAGCAGGACCGCCGAGGTGTTCCCGCCGTAGCGGTGGTAGCGGGGTCCGGAGCACGGCACCGATCCCCGGACGCCGTAGAAGGTGACGGCGGGCTGCACAGGAAACACGGGCGGGGTCACGGGGCTACTCGGGCGAGGTGTAGGGGCGCTGACGCGGCATGGCGTGCTCACGCTTGAGGACCAAGACCCGGCGTCGGAAGTAGCAGACCTCCTCGCCGCGCTGGTTGAAGCCGCGCGTCTCCACGGTCACGATGCCACGGTCGGGCTTGCTCCCCGACTCCTTCTTCGCGAGCACCTTGGTCTCGGCGTACAAGGTGTCGCCGTGGAAGGTCGGGCGGGCGTGCTTGAGCTCCTCGACCTCGAGGTTGGCGATCGCCGATCCGCTGACGTCGGGGACGCTCATCCCGAGCACGACCGAGTAGACGAGGTTGCCGACCACGACGTTCTTCTCGAACTGGGTCTGGGTCTCGGCGAACCACGCGTCGGTGTGGAGAGGGTGGTGGTTCATCGTGATCATGCAGAACAGGTGATCGTCGTACTCGGTGATGGTCTTGCCCGGCCAGTGCTTGTAGACGTCGCCGACCTCGAAGTCCTCGAAGTACCGGCCGAAGGGTCGCTCGTGAACGGTCATGGCTGGTCAGCCTATTGCCCGGCCCCGGTAGCCTGGGGCGTCGCGATGATGGGACAACACCAGATCCTGGCGAGCTTCCGCAGGGACGCCGACGCCACCAAGGGCCGCCGCCTCGAACGCGCCGTGCTTCGGCGGGTCCTCGGCCTGTGCGGACCGTATCGGCGCCTGATCATCGGGTTCGTGGCGACGGTGGTGCTCGCGTCGGTGGTGGGCGCCCTCCCGCCCCTGCTCCTCCGAGCCCTGCTCGACTCTGCGGTCAAGGACCACAACGAGTCGGAGGTCCTGCTCCTCGCGCTCGGCGCAGTGGGTCTGGCCATCCTCGCGGCCGGCCTGTCGCTCATCCAGCGCTGGGCCTCGGCCCGTATCGGCGAGGGCCTGATCTACGACCTGCGGGTCGCCCTCTTCGACCACGTCCAGCGCCTGCCCCTGTCGTTCTTCACCCGGACCCAGACCGGGGCGCTGATGTCGCGGCTCAACAACGACGTCATCGGGGCTCAGCAGGCGGTCACCAACACCCTCGGGACCGTGGTCGCGAACGTGATCATGCTGGTCGTCACCCTGAGCTTCATGCTGGCCCTCGAATGGCGGCTCACGATCCTGACGCTGGTCGTGCTGCCCTTCTTCATCTTCCCGGCCCGGCGCCTCGGACGCCACCTCGTGGGGGCGACCCGCGAATCGATGCAGCTCAACGCCTCGATGAACAACACCGTGGTGGAGCGGTTCAACGTGTCGGGGGCACTGGTGGTCAAGCTCTTCGGTGACCCCGAGACGGAGGTCACCGGCTTCGCCACCCGGGCCGCTCGGGTCCGCGACATCGGGATCCTCACCGCGATGTACTCGCGGGTGCTCTTCGTGGCGCTCGGGTTCGTGACCGCGGTCGGCACCGCAATCGTGTACTACCTCGGTGGCCACCTCGTGATCAGCGGCGCGATCTCCGTGGGCACCATCGCCGCGTTCGTGGTCTACGTGGGCCAGATCTACCAGCCGCTCACGCAGCTCACCAACGCCCGGGTCGACGTCATGACCGCCATCGTCTCGTTCGAGCGCGTGTTCGAGGTCCTCGACTTCGCGTCGCTCATCACCGAGAAGCCCGACGCCGTCGCCCTCGAGGCTCCGACCGGTGCCATCGATTTCGAGCACGTGTGGTTCCGCCACCCCAGCGCGGCGGCGGCCTCCCTGGCCTCGCTCGAGGAGGGCGTGGTCGTCCCCGACGACACCGCCGGCGAGTGGATCCTGCGCGACGTCAACCTCCGGGTGGAGCCCGGCGAGTTCGTGGCCATCGTCGGCCCGTCCGGCGCCGGCAAGACCACCACCGCGCTCCTCGTCCCGCGCATCCACGAGGTGGTCGAGGGGCGGGTGCTCCTCGACGGCCTCGACGTGCGTGACCTCACGCTCGCTTCGGTCCGCGGCTCGGTGGGCATGGTGATGCAGGACCCGCACCTCTTCCACGAGTCGATCCGCGCCAACCTGCTCTACGCCAATCCCGACGCCACCGAGGCCGAACTCGTCGACGCCTGCCGGCGGGCCCGCATCCACGACCTCGTGGTCGGGCTCCCCGACGGCTACGACACCCTCGTGGGCGAGCGGGGCTACCGGATGTCAGGGGGTGAGAAGCAGCGCCTGGCGATCGCCCGCATGCTGCTGAAGAACCCGGCGGTCGTGATCCTCGACGAGGCCACCTCCCACCTCGACGCCGAGTCCGAACTCGCCATCCAACAGGCTCTGGCCGAAGCGCTGGCCGGTCGGACGGCCATCGTGATCGCCCACCGCCTCTCCACGATCGTGGCGGCCGACCGCATCATCGTGATCGACGGTGGCACCATCGCGGAGGAAGGCCGTCACGAGGACCTCCTCGCGGCCGGCGGCCTCTACGCCGACCTCTACCGGACCCAGTTGCACCAGGCACCCGAGCCGGTCTGACCCCCGGTCCGGATCCGGATCCCGTGCGTCGCCTGCCCCGCCC
>Ga0194055_10001692_pt1 | contig 17867 bp, 18 predicted proteins | sample SepL449m_MetaG_FD_155482 | JGI IMG/M metagenome (GOLD analysis project Ga0194055, IMG submission 155482) | Anoxic zone freshwater microbial communities from boreal shield lake in IISD Experimental Lakes Area, Ontario, Canada - Sep2016-L442-9m | ecosystem: Environmental > Aquatic > Freshwater >...
ACATCGGTCAGGGTGAGCAGACCGGGGTGGTCCTGGCCGACCCGGAGGGCAACGAGTTCTGCGTGCTGGCCGCCGAATAGGCCGCGACCGCTCAGGTCGCGTGCAGCGCTGGATCTAATTCGCGTGCAGCGCCTCGTTGAGGGTGATGCCCTTGCCGTCGCGACGCACCACTTCCACCGCCCCGGTGACCGAATTGCGCCGGAACAGAAGGTTATTCGCGCCGGACAGTTCCCGCGCCTTCACGCACGCGCCGTCGGCCATGGTGACCTTGGTGCCTGCGGTGATGTACAGCCCCGCTTCGACGACGCAGTCGTCGCCCAGCGAGATACCCAGACCGGCGTTGGCTCCCAGGAGGCAGCGCTTGCCCACCGAGATCACCTCGGTGCCGCCGCCGGAGAGGGTGCCCATGATCGATGCGCCGCCGCCGATGTCGGATCCGTCGTCGACCACCACGCCCGCGGAGATGCGGCCCTCCACCATCGACGCGCCCAGAGTGCCGGCGTTGAAGTTCACAAACCCCTCGTGCATGACGGTGGTGCCCGGCGCCAGGTGCGCGCCCAGTCGCACCCGGTCGGCATCGGCGATCCGCACGCCGGTGGGCACGACGTAGTCGACCATCCGCGGGAACTTGTCCACCCCGTAGACCGTCACCGGGCCGCGGCGGCGCAATCGCAGCCGCGTCTGCTCGAACCCGTCGATCGGGCACGGCCCGTGGTTGGTCCACACCACGTTGGACAGGATCGCGAACAACCCGTCGAGGTTGAGTCCATGCGGCTCGACCAGCCGGTGGGAGATCAGGTGCAAACGCAGATAGGCGTCGTAGGCGTCCAGCGGCTTGTCGGCGAGATCGGCGATGACGGTGCGAATCTCCACCACGTCGACACCACGGTCGGGGTCCGGGCCGGCGAGCGCTCCCAGTTCGCCGCCGGTCTCCTCGGCGGACAGCACGGTGGTGCCCGCCGGGCTGTAAGTTCCCAGATCCGGATCCGGGAACCAGGCGTCGAGAACGGTGCCGTCGCCGGCGACGGTGGCCAATCCGAAACCCGCAGCAGAAGTCACGATCCACACCGTAGCGGATGCCCAAAGTACCGCTAGCCTGGTCAGTTGTGCTGGACCTCTGCGCTGACCCGAGCGATCTGACCGCCGCTCTCATCGACATCCCGAGCGTGTCGCGCGACGAGCGCCGGATCGCCGACGAGGTGGAGGCGGCACTGCGCGCGCAGACCGACTACGAGGTGATCCGCCACGGCGACGCGGTGCTGGCCCGGACCAATCTCGGCCGGGGATCGCGGGTGATTCTGGCCGGACACCTCGACACCGTGCCGATCGCGGACAACGTCCCGTCCCGCCGCGACGCCGACCACATCTACGGTTGCGGCGCCTCGGACATGAAGTCCGGCGACGCGGTGTTCCTGCACCTGGCCGCCACCCTCGCCGATCCCGCCCACGACGTCACGCTGATCTTCTACGACTGCGAGGAGATCGAGGCCAGCGCCAACGGGCTCGGCCGTATCGAACGCGAACTTCCCGACTGGCTACGGGCTGACGTGGCGATCCTGGGTGAGCCGTCCGGCGGCTATATCGAGGCGGGTTGTCAGGGCACCATGCGGGCGGTGGTCTCGGCCGGTGGAACAAGGGCTCACGCGGCCCGATCGTGGTTGGGCGACAATGCGATTCACAAACTCAGCGGGGTTCTGCAGCGGTTGTCGGGCTATGAGGGCAGGATCGTCGAGATCGACGGCTGCACTTACCGCGAGGGACTGTCCGCGGTCCGGATCGACGGGGGAGTGGCCGGCAACGTCATCCCCGACGACGCCTCTGTGACGGTCAATTTCCGCTTCGCGCCCGACCGCAACCCCGACCAGGCCTTCGCTCACCTCCGACACGTGTTCGACGGACTCGACGTCACCGTAGAGCAGACCGACGCCGCTGCCGGCGCCCTGCCGGGACTGCACCACTCCGCCGCCGCCGCGCTGGTGGCGGCTGCCGAGGGCCGGGTGCGCGCCAAGTTCGGCTGGACCGACGTGGCCCGCTTCACGGCGCTGGGCATCCCGGCGGTGAACTACGGTCCCGGCGACCCGAACCTGGCGCACAAGCGCGACGAACGGGTGTCGGTCGCCCAGATCGGCGCGGTGACCGACACCCTTCGTCGCTATCTCGGCGGCTGACCTACTGGCCCTGTGCGGTGGCCGATGCGGCCGCAGCGGCAGCGACCTCGTCGGCCTGCCGTGAGGCGTCGGCAGCGGCGCCGCCGAAGCCCGCGGCGGCGAGTTTGTCCGCCGCCTCTCGGAGAGCCGTGGCATCGTCGGCGGCCAGCGCGCGGGCGTGCGCCAGAGCGAGGTCGGTGTACACGCTGGGCGCCAGTGCGGCGATCGGGGCCAGCGATTCAGCGGCGCGGCGGTCGCCCAGCCGAGCCGCCTCATGCCAGGCCCAGATAGCCACGGCGAGCTGTCCGGTGCGCTTGGCGGTCCGAGCGGCGTCGCGGGCGGCCGTGATGGCCGCGTGGCGTTCGCCGATGGTTGCCAGCCGCCACGCCCGCGCCACGCCCAACTCGGGGGCGAACATCGCCGACTTTGTGCCGTGCACCGACATGGCGCGGGCCAGCGTCTTGCCGGACTCGGCCACCTCGTCCTGATAGCCCTGCGCCAACGTCAGGTACATCAGTGACAACGGGCCCCAGGAGTATCCGGTGCGCGACAGAACGGTGGCCGCCGGCTTCAGCAACTCGATGGCAGCAGCCGTCTCACCGCGCGCCAACAGCACCTGAGCCATCAGCACGTCACCGATGGCCCGACCGGGCTGGACGGACTCGGCGAAGTCGGTGAATTTCCGGGCCGCCTCGTAGGCCTCGTCGGACTTCCCCTCGAACAGCAGAGTGGTGATTTCGGCCATGCCGACGGTGAAGCGCAGCAGCCCCGGATACTCCGCGTCGAGCACTCGGTCGGCCGCCGGCATCACCGCGGCGAAGTCCCCGCTGCGCGCCGAGCACAGGGCGGTGGCGCTGGCCGCAAAGGCCACCGCCATGTCCGGGATCTCCGGCTGGGCGAGGACTTCGCCGGCCACGTCCAGGGCGCGGCGGATATTCGCGGAGTTCATCGCGAAGGTCGCCGACAACGCGTCCAGCGTGCAGCGTGCCGATGGCGCGCTCACGCGGGCGCGGATGTTGTGCAAGAAGATCGCGGCGCGCTCGGGCTCGGACAGCATCCAGAACTGGTTGGCCGCCCGCGGCAGCGCCCAGGCCATCAACTGGTCATCCGACATCTGCCCGATGTCGATGCCGGCGAGCACCGACTCGGCTTCGCGGCCACGGCCCTGCCACCCCAACGCTGTGCTCAGCGCGAGCCGGGCTTTGAAGTTCTCGCCACGGTCGAGCGCACCCCGCGCGAGCCGCTCGGCCAGCCCGTGATCGCCCAGTAACAGGGCCTCATCGGCGGCGGCCACCACGACGTCGACGTCGATCGGCGCGTCGCCGTGCAGGGCCAGCACGGTACGGCCCAGCCGGTCGGCGGCGGTCCGGCTGGGGGTGGCGGAAAGTCTGGCGGCAACGGCCGCCCGCAGGTGCTGCAACTCCGGCTTCTGCAGTATCCCCGCCAGCCGCTCCAGGTAGAGCGGATGCCCGGCGTAGGCCCGGCCGGAGTACAGCTCGATGGCGCCGCATGCGACGCCCTCGTCGACCGCGTCCTCGCCCGCAAGCGCCACGAGATCGTCGCGCGACAAGGGCTCGAAAATGCACAGGTAGTCCAACGCGGTGCGAACCGGCGAGTGCAGGTCGTGGAGGTACTTGTCGATCGCGCCCGCCAGGGTCTCGTCGGTGAGGCCGGCGCTCAGCAGCATCCGCAGATGCAGGGGGTTCCCGCCGGTGCGCTTGTAGAGGGCGTCGGCATCCGTGCCGCCCGCCGCCGCCACCAGGGCCTCGGTCTCCGTGGGGTCCATCGGACGGACGTCCACGCGGTCGAGCAGGCCGTCTTCCCACAGCGCGCGGACCACCTGGGGCACTCGCAGCACCGAACGCACGGTCACGATGACCGGGCTGCCGGCCGGTCGTGCCTTCTCCTCCTTGGCCAGGCGATACACCAGGCTGGCGGAGAGCGGGTCGAGCAGACGTGCGTTGTCGACGATGATCGGTGCCGAATTCGCTTGCGCCAAAATGCTTTCCGCTGCCGCATCCAGCATGGCGGCCGGCTTGCCCGGCGCCTGAATGTCCAGCAGCGGGCCGAAAGCGCCGAACGGCACCGCCGACTGGGCCAGCGTGCCGATCACCCACACCGGCTCGCCGAGGCCCAGCCGTTCAGCGGCCTGCGCGGCCAGCGTGGACTTACCCACGCCTTCGTCGCCGAGCAGCGCGACACCGCCGGAGCGATCAGAGGAAATAATCTCCACTACGCCGTCAAGAGCGTGTCGGGGAACCAGAGACCATGGATTGACTGGCATAGACCAGGACTCTATTGGGACACCGACGGGGGTGGATTAGGTTTCGGTCGTGCAGTATCCAGAATCCTGGGCGGTCTGCGTGTACTGCGCCGCCAGTCCCCGCCATCCCGAACTGCTGGACCTGGCCCGCGGTGTCGGCGAGTCGATCGCCGAACGGGGCTGGACTCTGGTGTCCGGCGGCGGCAACGTCTCGGCCATGGGTGCGGTGGCCGCCGGGGCCCGTTCTCGTGGCGGCCGGACTGTCGGGGTGATCCCCAAAGCGCTGGTCCACCGCGAACTGGCCGACACCGACGCCGACGAGTTGCTCGTCACCGACACCATGCGGCAGCGCAAACAGTTGATGGAGGACCGCAGCGACGCCTTCCTGACGCTGCCCGGCGGGATCGGCACGCTTGAGGAGCTTTTCGAGAGCTGGACGGCCGGGTATCTCGGAATGCATGACAAGCCGCTCGTTCTGCTGGATCCTCACGGTCATTACGACGGCCTGCGGCGGTGGCTGGACTCCCTGGTGCTGACCGGATACGTCGCGCAGTCCGCGCTGGATCGTTTAGCCGTCGCCGACGACATCGACGCCGCGCTGAACCTTTGCGCACCAACGGTAAGGACCGATGATGGCCGGTGAGCCTGCGAAGCATTCGGTGGGGCTGTTCGACCTCGCCACCCGGCTGCCGGCGGTGATATTCGATGCTCCGGTGATCGTGCGCGGAACGTTGACCGGGCTGCTGGCGTTGCCCGCCAGCAGGACCTCGATCGGCAAGGTGTTCCAGGACCGCGCCGCCGCGCACCCCGACCGGGTGTTCATCCGGTTCGGCGAGCAGGCGATCACCTACCGGCAGGCCAACGAGACCGCCAACCGGTATGCGGCGGTGCTCGCCGAGCGCGGCGTGCGCCGCGGCGGCGTCGTCGGCATCATGCTGCGCAACTCTCCCGACGCGGTATTGATGATGCTGGCCGCGGTCAAATGCGGGGCGGTCGCCGGCATGCTGAACCACCACCAGCGCGGGGAGGTTCTGGCGCACAGTATCGGGCTGCTCAAAGCCGCTGTCGTGGTCGTCGAGAGCGATCTGGTGGAGTCGGTACTCGACAGCGGGGCGGACGCGGCCGACCTGATGACGATCGAGAATCTGGCCACCCTGTCCGCGGGCAAGCCGGCCGGCAACCCGGCATCGGCGGGGAAGGTGCAGGCCAAGGATCCCGCGTTCTACATCTTCACCTCCGGCACCACCGGTCACCCCAAGGCCAGCGTGATGACCCACCAGCGCTGGCTTCGTGCGCTGGCGGGCTTTGGAGGACTCGCCCTGCGACTGCGCGGCGACGACACGCTGTACTGTCCGCTGCCGCTTTATCACAACAACGCCCTGACAGTCGCGTTGTCCTCGGTGATCGGCGCCGGCGGCACCCTGGCGCTGGGACAGTCCTTCTCCGCGTCGCGGTTCTGGGACGAGGTCATCGCGATGGAGGCCACCGCCTTCGTCTACATCGGCGAGGTGTGCCGCTACCTGCTCAACCAGCCGCCCAAGGACACCGACCGCGCGCACCGCGTCCGGGTGATCGCCGGCAACGGACTGCGGCCGGAGATCTGGGACGAGTTCACCGGGCGGTTCGGCATCGGCCGGGTCGCCGAGTTCTACGCCGCCAGCGAGGGAAACACCGCCTTCATCAACATCTTCAACATCCCGAGGTCCACCGGGATCAACCCGTTGCCGTTGGCGTACGTCGAGTACGACGCGGACAGCGGCGAGCCGGTCCGCGGCGACGACGGTCGGGTCCGCCGGGTGCCGTCCGGTCAGCCCGGCCTGCTGCTCAGCCCGGTCACTCGACTGTCCCCGTTCGACGGCTACACCGACCCGGAGGCCAGCGAAAAGAAGTTGGTGCGCAATGCTTTCCGGAAAGGTGACGTGTGGTTCAACACCGGTGACGTGATGAGTCCGCAAGGCATGTTTCATGCGGCGTTCGCCGACCGACTCGGCGATACCTTCCGGTGGAAGGGCGAGAACGTCGCCACCACCCAGGTCGAGGGCGCACTGTCCGCCGACCGGGCCGTCGAGGAGTGCACGGTCTTCGGCGTGGAGGTGCCCGACACCGGCGGGCGAGCCGGGATGGCGGCGATCAAACTGCGCGAGGGCACCTCGTTCGACGGCAGGGCGATCGCCCGAATACTCTACCGCGAGCTGCCGCCGTACGCCCTTCCGCTGTTCGTGCGGATCGTCCGGTCGCTGGAGACCACCACGACCTTCAAGAGCCGCAAAGTCGAACTGCGCCAACAGGCTTACGGCCCGGATGTGTCCGACCCGCTGTACGTCCTGCGCGGCCGGGAGGAGGGGTACGTGCCGTTCTACGGTGACTACCCGGCCGAGGTCGCGGCCGGGAGGTGTCCAAGGGGCTGAGGGACCCAAGTTTGACGGCGGGGCCCCGCCGGAGCGCCGACCCAATTAGCCGGGAGGTGTCCAAGGGGCTGAGGAACGAAGTCCCGCCGGAGCGCCGACCCAATTAACCGGGAGGTGTCCAAGGGGCTGAGGAACCCAAGTTTGACGGCGGGGCCCCGCCGGAGCGCGACGGCGGGGCCCCGCCGGAGCGCCGACCCGTTGGGCCCCGCGGTGTCCAAGGGGCTGAGGAACCCAAGTTTGACGGCGGGGCCCCGCCGATCGGTGGGAGTCGGCGCGGCCCACTACCCTCTGTGGAATGGCGACGTTTTGCGGGCGGCCGGTGGCCGCCGACCGCGCGCTGGTCATGGCTATCGTCAATCGCACCCCGGACTCTTTCTACGACCGCGGCGCCACGTTCACCGATGACGCCGCAATGGAGGCCGTGCACCGCGTCGTCGCCGAGGGCGCCGACGTCATCGACATCGGCGGGGTGAAAGCCGGCCCGGGAACCGTCGTCGACGCCGACGAGGAGATCCGCCGGGTGGTGCCGTTCATCGAGTGGGTCCGGGCCGCCTACCCCGAGCAGTGCATCAGCGTCGACACCTGGCGCGCGTCGGTGGCCGCGCAGGCCTGCGCGGCCGGCGCCGACGTCATCAACGACACCTGGGCCGGCCACGATCCCGCGCTTCCCGAGGTGGCCGCCGAGTTCGGCGCCGGACTGGTCTGCTCGCACACCGGTGGCGCGGTCCCGCGGACGCGTCCGTTCCGGGTGAATTACGGGACCACGATCACCGGCGTCGTCGACGACGTGATCGCCGAGGTCACCGCCGCCGCCGAACACGCGGTGTCGGTCGGGGTACGCCGCGACGGCATTCTCATCGACCCCACCCACGACTTCGGTAAGAACACCTTCCACGGCCTGACGCTCTTGCGTCACGTGCGTGATCTGGTGGACACCGGCTGGCCGGTCCTGATGGCGCTGAGCAACAAGGACTTCGTCGGCGAGACTCTCGGTGTGGAACTCACCCAGCGCCTGGAGGGCACCCTGGCCGCCACCGCACTGGCCGCCGCCGACGGGGCGCGGATGTTCCGCGTCCACGAAGTCGGCCCGACCCGGCGGGTCCTCGAAATGGTCGCGTCGATCAAGGGCGAACGCCCGCCGGCACGAACCGTCCGGGGCCTGGCATGACGGAGACCGCTCGCCGCAGCACCGAGGACTGGCTGGCCGACCACACCTGGCAGCACCCACCCTGGACGGTGGCCGAGCTGCAGGCCGCCAAGCGCGGTCGCACCGTGTCGGTGGTGCTGCCGGCGCTCAACGAAGGGCCGACCGTCGCCGCGGTAATCGACACCATCACGCCGATGGTCGGCGGGCTGGTCGACGAGTTGATCGTGCTCGATTCCGGCTCCACCGACGACACCGAAGCCCGCGCGGTCGCCGCCGGCGCGCGGGTGGTGCACCGCGAGGAGGCGCTGCCGGAGATTCCCCCGCAGCCCGGGAAAGGTGAAGCGCTGTGGCGCTCACTGGCCGCGACGACCGGCGACATCGTCGTCTTCATCGACTCCGACCTCATCGAGCCCGACCCGATGTTCGTCCCCCGGCTGGTCGGTCCGCTGCTGACCGAAGACGGCATCCACCTCGTGCGCGGCTTCTACCGTCGGCCGCTCAAGCTCGGCGACGGACAGGACGCCAACGGCGGAGGCCGCGTCACCGAACTGGTGGCCCGGCCGCTGCTGGCGGCGCTGCGGCCGGAACTGCGCTGCGTGCTACAGCCCCTCGGCGGCGAGTACGCCGGCACTCGCGAACTGTTCACCTCGGTACCGTTCGCGCCCGGTTACGGCGTGGAGATCGGCATTTTGATCGACACCTACGACCGCTACGGCCTGGACGCCATTGCACAGGTGAACCTGGGTGTGCGTACCCATCGCAATCGTCCGCTCAGCGAGCTGGGACCGATGAGCCGGCAGATCATCGCCACTCTGCTGACCCGGTGCGGCATCGCAGACTCGGGGGCCGGCCTGACTCAGTTCCTCCCCGCCCCCGACGGCGCCGACGGCTACCTCACCCGCACCTCGACAGTGTCGCTGGCCGACCGGCCGCCGATGAACACCGTGCGCTGATTGGCGGTGCGGCCGGATCGCCCCGGGGGTAGGGCAGGATCGACGGCGTGTCCTTGATCCTGACGTACCTCGTGGTGCTGATCCTGGTGTCGGCGGTGCTGTTCGGCATCGCCAGCTTCATCTTCGGGCGCGGCGAACAGCTGCCGCCGCTGCCCCGCTCGACGACCGCGACAGTGCTTCCGGCCTCCGGTGTCACCGGAGCCGACGTCGATGCCGTCCGGTTCACCCAGGTGCTGCGGGGATACAAGACCAGCGAGGTGGACTGGGTGCTCGACCGGCTGGGGGCCGAATTGGATCAGTTGCGCGGTGAACTCGCGGCGGTACGCGCTGCCGCCGGCCTGGCCGAGTACGGCACCGATTTCGCTACCGGCGAAGCCTTCGACTACTCGACCGGCTACGCGCGCGACTCGGGTGACTGATCGGCTCCGCTGCGACTGGGCGACCACCGGATCGGGCCCGGATCGCGCGTTGATGTGCGACTACCACGACCTCGAGTGGGGTCGTCCGCTGCGCGGCCGGACCGCCATCTTCGAGCGGATGACGCTCGAGGGCTTCCAGAGCGGCTTGTCATGGCTGGTCATCTTGCGAAAACGGGACAGCTTCCGGCGCGCCTTCGCCGGATTCGACATCGAGAAGGTGGCCGGCTACACCGCCGACGACGTGACCCGGCTGCTGGCCGACCCCGGCATCGTCCGCAACCGCGCCAAGATCGAGGCGACCATCGCCAACGCGCAGGTGGCCGCTGATGGCGACGTCGACCTGTCCGATCTGCTGTGGTCGTACGCACCGGCGCCCCGTCCCCGTCCGGCAACTTTTGGCGCGGTGCCGTCCCAGACCTCTGATTCGATCGCTCTGGCCCGGGAATTGCGCCGCCGGGGCTACCGATTCGTCGGCCCTACCACCGCGTATGCGCTGATGCAGGCAGTCGGGATGGTCGACGACCATATCGCCGATTGCTGGGTTCCCAGAGTCCACATGGGCACTGCTGGCGATAAGGGACAATAGGAAACACTAGAATCAACCCGAACCCGGCAACTGGCGGTCGGCTTGGTCGGTATGTGGAGGGAGCACTCGATGGCGGCGATGAAGCCTCGGACTGGCGACGGTCCTCTGGAAGCAACCAAGGAGGGGCGTGGCATCGTGATGCGGGTTCCGCTTGAGGGCGGCGGCCGACTTGTCGTTGAGTTGACCCCGGATGAGGCCGCGGCGCTCGGCGACGAGCTGAAGAACGTCACCAGCTAACGCACGTCCTGGGAAACCCCGCGCGACCGCGCGGGGTTTCCTGCTGCCGGTCGCTCTTTAGGCCAGCACCTTGCGGTAGATCTCCAGCGTCTGCTCGGCGATCCGCGCCCAGGAGAACTCGTCGATGCAGCGCTGACGTCCGGCCTTGCCGTAGGCCGCCGCCTTCGCAGGGTCGCGCACGAGTGCGTTCACCGCCTCGGCCAGGCCGGCCTCGAAGGCCCGCGGGTCGTCGGCGTCGTAGTGAACCAGGGTGCCGGTCACGCCGTCGTCGACCACCTCTGGGATGCCGCCCACGTCGGATGCCACCACGGCGGTCCCGCACGCCATCGCCTCAAGGTTGACGATGCCCAGCGGTTCGTAGACCGACGGGCACACGAAAGCCGTTGCGGCCGAAAGGATTTCGCGGATCTCGTGGACCGGCAGGAAGTCCCTGACCCAGAACACCCCGCTGCGTTCGGCGGCCAGGTCGTCGACGGCGGCCTTGACCTCGGCACCGATCTCCGGAGTGTCCGGCGCTCCGGCGCACAGCACCAGCTGGACGTCGGGATCGAATTTGTGCGCCGCCGCGATCAGGTGCGGAACACCCTTCTGGCGGGTGATCCGGCCGACGAAGGCCACCGACGGCCGGGACGGGTCGACGCCGAGTTCTGCCAGCACGGATTCCTCCGGGTCGGGCGGCGCGGGGTACCAGACGTCGGCGTCGATACCGTTTTTGACCACGTGCACGCGATCGGGGTCCAGGCCCGGATACGCCGCCAGCACGTCCTTGCGCATGCCGCTGCTGACGGCGATCACGGCGTCGGCGGCCTGCACCGCGGTGCTCTCCACCCAGAGCGACACCTGGTAACCGCCGCCGAGTTGTTCGGCCTTCCACGGCCGCAGCGGTTCCAGCGAGTGCGCTGTCAACACGTGCGGTACGCCGTGCAGCAGCGAGGCGATGTGCCCGGCCATGCCGGTGTACCAGGTGTGCGAGTGCACCACGCTGGCCCCGGCGGCTGCATGCGCCATCCGGAGATCGGTGGACAGCGTCGCCAACGCCGGGTTGGCGTCAGCCAGCGCCGGGTCGGGTTGGTGTGCAAACGCCGTCTCCCGCGGTGCGCCCATACAGTGCACGTCGACCTCGCACAACCGGCGCAGCTGCGCCACGAGTTCCGTCACGTGCACGCCCGCACCGCCGTAGACCTCGGGCGGATACTCCCGGGTCATCATCGCCACCCGCATACCGCAGACGGTAATGCCCGCGGCGGCTGCGCGGGTCGCGTTGGAGTTCTCAGCGTGCCGAAACCGCAATTGCCCTAGCCGGAGCCACCTGTGGTGGTTAGGTTTATACCCATGAGGGAGTTGCCACACGTCCTTGGCATCGTCATGGCCGGAGGCGAGGGGAAACGGCTTTACCCGCTCACCGCCGACCGGGCTAAGCCGGCTGTTCCCTTCGGTGGGGCTTACCGGCTCATCGACTTCGTGTTGTCCAACCTGGTCAACGCCCGGTATCTGCGGATTTGCGTACTCACCCAGTACAAGTCGCACTCGCTGGACCGTCACATCTCGCAGAACTGGCGGCTGAGCGGCCTGGCCGGGGAGTACATCACCCCGGTGCCTGCCCAGCAGCGCCTGGGCCCGCGCTGGTACACGGGTTCGGCTGACGCGATTTACCAGTCGCTGAACCTGATCTACGACGAGGATCCCGACTACATCGTGGTGTTCGGCGCTGACCACGTTTACCGTATGGACCCCGAGCAGATGCTCCAGTTCCACATCGAAAGCGGCGCTGGCGCGACAGTGGCCGGCATCCGGGTTCCGCGTGCGGAAGCGAGCGCGTTCGGCTGCATCGACGCCGACGATTCCGGGCGGATCCGTAACTTCGTAGAAAAACCTGCGGAGCCGCCCGCATGTCCCGACAACCCCGACCAGACCTTCGTCTCGATGGGTAATTACATTTTCACGACCAAGGTTCTCATCGACGCCATCCGCGCCGACGCCGACGACGACACCTCCGACCATGACATGGGCGGCAACATCATTCCCAATCTGGTCGCCGAAGGCATGGCCGCCGTCTACGCCTTCAACGACAACCAGGTGCCCGGGGCGACCGAACGCGACCAAGGCTACTGGCGCGACGTCGGAACCCTGGACGCGTTCTACGACGCCCACATGGACCTAGTGTCGGTACACCCGGTGTTCAACCTCTACAACAAGCGCTGGCCGATCCGCGGTGAGTCGGACAACCTGGCGCCGGCGAAATTCGTCAACGGCGGCTCCGCGCAGGAGTCGGTGGTCGGTGCCGGCAGCATCGTCTCGGCGGCGTCGGTGCGGAACTGCGTGCTCTCGAGCAACGTCGTGATCGACGACGGCGCCATCGTCGAAGGCAGCGTGCTGATGCCCGGCGTGCGGGTGGGCCGCGGGGCGGTGGTCCGCAAGGCGATCCTGGACAAGAACGTCGTCGTAGGCCCGGGGGAGATGGTGGGAGTCGACCTGGAGAAGGACCGCGAGCGGTTCGCGATCAGTTCCGGCGGCGTTGTGGCCGTCGGCAAGGGCGTCTGGATCTAAGCTCGGCCGGACTTCATGCGGCTAGTCCTGATTGCCGCATTCCTCATCGCGGCTAGTCCTGATTGCCGCATTCCTCATCGCGGCTCCTTCGTCGCCGCTTGATCGTCATGCGGCTAGTCGGTCTCGACTCTGACGCCCTTCCAGAACGCGACGTGGTCTTTGATCTCACTCGCCTTGGCCTTGGGTTCCGGGTAGTACCACGCCGCATCGGCGTTGGTCTGCCCGTCGACGGTCACCGTGTAGTAGTGCGCCGTGCCCTTCCACGGGCAGACCGTCGTCGTGGTGCTGTCGGAAAGGTATTCCCGTCGCAGCGAATCCACCGGGAAGTAGTGATTGCCCTCGACGCGCACCGTCTCGGCTGCCTCGGCCAGCACTGCGCCGTTCCAGACCGCTCGAATCATCTGCCGCTCAACCCTTTCGTACTACCGGAGTGCCGACTGCCGCGGGCGGCGTTTGCGCAACAGCCACACCGCAGCCCAGACCAGCGCGATCAAGACCACGATGACCAGCGCCGGCAACAGGATAGCCACGAAGGTCAGCCCGGCGCTGGTGAAGTCCTCGACGGTGCTCAACACAGGTGCGGCCACGCCGGCCGTTGCGACGTTGGCCACCGGCCGGACGGCGGACTTGGTGAGATGGACCACCAGAGCGGTGACGACGCCGATCACCACCGGTATCCATGCGCCCGTGCGGGCGAACTCGCCGGGATCGGCCACCGCAGCCGTCTGGGCGGCGGTGCCGGACCCGAACACGATGCCGCCGGATGTGGGCCGTATGAAGGTCTGAACGGTGTCGTTGATCGAGTCCAGCGCCGGAATCTTGTCGGCGACGATCTCGACGATCAGCAATACCGCGACGATCCCGATCACCCAGCCGTTTGATAGCCAGGACCAACCGGACGGCAGGTGGACCAAATTGGTGTAGCGGCCCAGCAGTCCCATTGACAGCAGTGGGATGTACGCGTTGAGCCCCGCCGCGCTCGCCAGGCCGAAGCCTGTCATCAGCTCCACCCGAACCTCCTCGTTAGGCAAAGGTAGCTGGCAAATCCTACATGCCGATCAGCGGTGTGGGCGGGGTGCTCGTTCGCGGGAGCGCGCTGGACGTGGTTAATTCCCGACCGAGTCGCTGTCAGTCCCGGGCCGCGACGAGGACGCCGTCGCCGAGCGGTACCAGCACCGGCGTGAACCGGTCGTCTTCGGCGATCAGCCGCGCGGCTTCGCGCACCGCGGACACGTCGCTGTCGTGCGCCGCCGGATCGCCTGCCCGGCCTTCCAGCGCCGCGCGATGCAGGACGATCAGGCCGCCCGGCCGCAGCAGTCGGATCGCCTCGACCACGAAGTGCGGCTGATCGCTCGGCATCGCGTCGATGAACACCAGGTCGTAGGACGCATCGGCGAGCCGGGTGAGCACGTCCTGCGCCCGACCGCCGATCAGTCGGGTCCGGCCGGGGCCGATGCCGGCTTCGCTGAACGCCTGCTTCGCCAGTCGCTGATGCTCGGGTTCGATGTCGATCGTGGTCAACACGCCGTCCTCGCGCATCCCGGAGAGTAGCCAGAGCCCGCTGACACCGGCTCCGGTTCCGACCTCCACCACCGCCTTGCCGCCGGACAGCCGGGTCATCAGGGCCAGCAGTGCACCGACGGCCGGCGTCACCGCGCCGGCGCCCGCGTCGACGGCACGTTCCCGAGCGGCCGCGACGATCGCGTCCTCGGAGATCGAACCTTCGGCGTGCGCGAGGATCCGGTCAGCCCTGCTCGGACCCGCTTCGTCGCTGGTGGACATGCTCTGCAGCGTAGACATACCTGAGGTCGGGAGGTGGGCGACGCGCCTAGCGGCGGACGAGGGTGTTCCCGATCGTCGGCGACTCGCCGATGAGATAATCTAAGGAAATTGCTCATAAATGAACAGTTCCTGACAAACTGCCTTGTTAACCGCCATTTCAGGCAGCCTTCTCAGTCAACATTTAATTTGCTCACAGTGGTTGCACAAGCCCATGCGGAAAGCTCACCCGCATGAAAAGCCTGAGCGGCTGGGTGGGGAATAGCTCTGTCGGAGGTCGCGTTGAGTCGGTTGACGCGCCGACGACGGTGCACCGATCCCAGGAGGATCCCACGATCACCATGGCCACTAATGTCGGGCCGGCTCCGCTCACCATGTCCCACGTCGGGCCGGTCGGCGAGCCTGAATGGATTGAGCCTGCCGACGAGTTGCTGGGAACCGCGGTGTTCGACGCGACCGGCGACCGCACGGCCATGCCGTCCTGGGACGAATTGGTACGCCAGCATGCCGACCGGGTCTACCGGCTCGCCTACCGGCTCTCGGGCAACCAGCACGACGCCGAGGACCTCACCCAGGAGACGTTCATCCGGGTGTTTCGGTCGGTGCAGAACTACCAGCCCGGGACCTTCGAGGGCTGGCTGCACCGCATCACCACGAACCTGTTCCTGGACATGGTCCGTCGTCGCGCCCGCATTCGGATGGAGGCGCTGCCCGAGGACTACGACCGGCTGCCCGGTGACCAGCCCAATCCCGAGCAGATCTATCACGACGCCCGGCTGGGTGCGGACCTGCAAGCCGCGCTGGACTCGCTGCCGCCGGAGTTCCGCGCCGCAGTCGTCCTCTGCGATATCGAAGGTTTGTCCTACGAGGAGATCGGCGCGACGCTGGGCGTCAAGCTCGGCACTGTTCGCAGCCGGATTCACCGTGGCCGGCAGGCCCTGCGCGACTACCTTGCCGCCCACGGCCATGCCGAGGCGCAGACCGCCTGAGAGAGTTCGTAGGTCTGTCGTGACGTCAACGCGTCCCGCACGCGCTAGATTCGGGGTCAACGCTGCGCGCAACGAGCCCGGCTACGGGCGGTCGGGGAGAGGAGTGCAGGTGGTCGACCCCGGTGATGTGTTCCGGCGGGCACTGTCCTGGCTGCCCCCGAACTTCGTCTCCGTCGATCAGGCCGCGCTCGGCGCCCCGCGCCAGTTCAGTTCCACCGACCATCTGTCCACCGAGGCGATAGCGGCGTACGTGGACGGCGAATTGCCGATGAAGCCGCACTTGCGGGCAGCCAGCCACCTGTCCATGTGTCCGCAGTGCTCGGCCGAGGTCGACGTCCAGACCCAGGCCCGGGGCGCACTGCGCGATTCGGGACCGGTCGCGGCGCCCAGCGCGTTGATGGGGTTGCTCGCCCAGATCCCGCAGTCGACGCCCGACGAACCCGCCGGTATGCCCGACGGCGAACAGCCCGACGACGGCTCGCCGCGTGGGCGGCGCAAGCGCCGGTAGGGTGGATGCCGACACGGACCAGTGCCTCTGGCCTGCTGCTCAATGTGGATTGAGGTTGACGTGAGTTCCAGCGAGGACAATTCCGGGGGTGGCCCGCGCCTGGCGCCGAGGCCCGTCTACCGTCCGCCGGTCGATCCCGCGGCGTCGCGCGCATTCGGTCGTCCCGACGGCGTCGACGGCTCCTTCGTCGCCGAAGAGTTGCGGTCCTCGCGGTTCCGCATCGCCGACGAGTACAGCCCAGAGGCCAAGCCCGCCGATCCGGTGCTGCAGGAAGCCTTCAGCCGGCCCTATCCCGGCGGCGAGTCGCTGCAGCGACATCCCACCGACGCCGGCGCCCTCGATGCCGAGGCCGACGACACCGAGGTGCTGGATGATCCCTGGCGCGACCCTGCCGCCGGCGTCGCCCTGGGCACCCCGGCCCTGCCGGCTCCCGTTCAGGTCATCGAAGGCCCACCGCCGGGGAAGCTGGGACTGCGGGAGGTGCTTTTCGGCGGCCGGGTCTCCCGCCTCGCCCTGGCGACGCTGGCCCTGCTGGCCCTGACCATCGGCATGCTCGGTGGTTGGGTGGGACGCAAGACCGCCGAAGTGGTGGAGGCGTTCACCACGTCGAAGGTGACACTGTCGACCTCCGGCGGCGGCGAGGTGCCCCCCGGGCGCTTCTCCCAGGTGGCCGCCGCAGTCGCCGACTCGGTGGTGACGATCGAGGCCAAGAGCGATGATGAGGGTTCGCAGGGCTCCGGCGTCGTCGTCGACGGCCGGGGCTACATCGTCACCAACAACCACGTCATCTCCGAGGCCGCGGCCACGCCCGGCAAGTTCAAGATGACGGTGGTGTTCAACGACGGCAAGGAGGTTCCGGCCAACCTCGTCGGTCGCGACCCCAAGACCGACCTCGCCGTGCTCAAGGTCGACAACGTCGACAACCTCACGGTGGCCCGGCTGGGTGACTCGAACAACATCAAGGTGGGTGAAGAAGTGATTGCCGCCGGCGCCCCGCTCGGTCTGCGCAGCACGGTCACCCACGGCATCGTCAGTGCGCTCAACCGCCCGGTCCCGCTGTCGGGCGAGGGCTCGGACACCGACACCGTCATCGACGGTGTGCAGACCGACGCGTCGATCAACCACGGCAACTCCGGCGGCCCGCTGATCAACATGGAGTCCGAAGTGATCGGCATCAACACCGCTGGAAAGTCGTTGTCGGACAGCGCAAGCGGACTCGGCTTCGCCATTCCGGTCAACGAGGTGAAGGCAACGGTCGAGGCGCTGATCAAGGACGGCAAGGTCCCCCATCCCACGTTGGGCCTCACCGCGCGTTCGGTCAGCAACGATCTGGCCTCCGGCGCTCAGATCGCCAACGTCACCGCCGGCGGCCCCGCGGACAAGGCCGGCATCAAGGAGAACGACGTCGTGGTCAAGGTCGGCAACCGCAAGGTCGCCGACGCCGACGAGTTCGTCGTCGCGGTGCGGCAGCTCCCCATCGGTCAGGACTCGCCGATCGAGGTTATGCGCGAGGGCCGCAAGGTCGTTGTCACGGTGAATCCCACACCGGACAAGCCGGACTAAACCTGATGTTCGCCAACGTGGGCTGGGGCGAGATGCTCCTGCTCGTAGTGATCGGCCTGGTGGTGCTGGGGCCGGAACGCCTGCCCAGTGCCATCCAGTGGACCGCCGGCACCATCCGCCAGGTGCGGGACTACCTCAGCGGCGCGACACGTGAACTGCGCGAGGAACTCGGCCCGGAGTTCGACGATCTGCGCCAACCGTTGGGCGAGATTCAGAAACTGCGCGGGATGACACCGCGCGCAGCGATCACCAAACACCTGCTCGATGGCGACGATTCGTGGATCACCGGGCAGTTCGATGGCACTGGCCCTGCCACTGAAC
>Ga0194055_10001694_pt1 | contig 17857 bp, 15 predicted proteins | sample SepL449m_MetaG_FD_155482 | JGI IMG/M metagenome (GOLD analysis project Ga0194055, IMG submission 155482) | Anoxic zone freshwater microbial communities from boreal shield lake in IISD Experimental Lakes Area, Ontario, Canada - Sep2016-L442-9m | ecosystem: Environmental > Aquatic > Freshwater >...
GTCGCGCACCTGTACGCACATGAGGTAGCGACCAACGGGACGACCATTGCGCTCCCGGCCCCGACGACGCTCGACGATTTCGGCATCGTTGACTGCGCCTTCGCGCACGCGATTTGCACCTGTGGCCCCTGAACGGCCACGACCACCTCGACGACGTTTATTGTTTCCCGATTTTCCTTCGGTTTTCTTTACTTCACCAGATGACCCCTGAGCACTGGGCACAGCGGCTGCAGCCCGTGGAGCCGGGCGAGTATCGCCAATTTGTGGTCGACGCTGAGGGTCGCTGTTCACAACTTCTGGGGCGCTATCGCCCTCGTGGTTGTTCGTCAGCGATGAGCCAGAACTGCTGCGCGTGCGATTACGGCCACCTCGTGAACCACGTCGACGGCGCTGCGCTGCAGTTGAACCGCCTTCAGTTGCGCCCTGTGCGGGCGAAGAGGGAGAAGGCTCCCCGTGCGAAAATTCATTCATGATGTCTCGATTCTGTGTTTCGCGCGCGCCCCAAAGGTGTCGAACCAAGCTCGGACAAGAGGGTCGCAGCGAGCGGCTATTACCGCACGGTTACGAGACTACCTGCTACCGCAGCCGTCTCATGTGAACACTTTGCACAAGGCCAATAATCATGGCAAATGCCACCAGATGAGACCCTCCGTACGACACAAACGGCAAAGGAAGCCCAGAAACAGGCATAATTCCGATGGTCATCGCAATATTTTGGAAACTTTGCCACAAAATCATGGTGAAAGCTCCAATTGCAATGAACTGGCCGAGTCGAGTGCGAGCAAGACGCCCAATGCGCCACACACGCCACAGGAGAAGTGCCATCAGGAAAATGGTGAGACCAGCCCCAATCATCCCGAATTGCTCGCCAATAGCAGAAAAGATGAAGTCGGTGGACTGGACGGGGATAAAGCCGCCGTTGGTGAGGGGTCCTTTCAAGAATCCTTTCCCCGTGATTCCCCCTGTGGAAACTGCCCTCTTGGCGAAACGCACTTGTAGCACCACTGCCTTCAAAGTGTCTTGCGTGGAGTTCTGATTCAAGAACGCTTCAATACGTTTCAACTGATAGGTCTTTACTACCCCACTCACTACAACGGCAAAGGCAGAGACGGTGGCGAGCAGCGTGATGGAGGCAATGTATTTCCATTTGGCACCGGCGATGAGGAGAAGACCCATCGCACACGCAATGAGCACCGAAGCCGAGCCAAGGTCAGGCTGCAACAAAATAAGCCCCACTGCAGTGCCCAAAATGAGGAGCGTCGAGATGAAGCGTTGGTAGCTCACCTCTGCCACTTCTTCTTCAGATAAATAGCCGGCAAGCAGTAGCAACAATGTGAACTTCGTGAATTCAGCTGGCTGAAAAGATGCGAAACCGAAGTCGAAAGACAAGCGAGCACCACCACGTACAGTTCCTGCAACAAGAACCAAAATGAGCGCTACAAGTGAGGAACCGAAAAGGAACTCACTGCGCCCACGCAACCACTCATAGTCGGTAGCCATTAGAACCACCATCGCAACTGTTGCAACAATGAGATAAATAATTTGCCGCTGCAAAAAATAATACGGGTCGAGACCTTGAGCAATGAGGCGTGGCCGCGTGCACGAATAGACCGCGATAGCACCAACAATTGATAAACCGATTGTTGCCACCATCAAAATCCAGTCGATGTTGCGGCTGGGGTCGGCCATACTGCGCCGCAGGTTTCCCATGGTTGAGGTACTTCGACCGCTGAGAGAAGTGGACCCGCCCAAACGAACGTTGTCGAAAATACCCATTAGTCGCGCACGCCTCCACCAAACCCACTGAGACACAAAGGGCTCGCAAGAAATTGAGTGGGGGCCACTGCGGTGGCATTGAGGTCGATGGGGTCACTCGGCACTACAGCGCTTGGTTTTGTTTGCCCGGCCAGTGCAGAAAATAAACATTTCACTACAGGGGCCGCGGCCTGCGAGCCGTAACCAGATTTTTCCAAATAAGCAACAGCGGTATAGGGCTGTTGAGGGTCGAGACTAAATGCAGCAAAAGCCGATGAGTCGTTCCATGGATAACTACCGAACCCTTGTGCGGTTCCTGTCTTGCCGGCAATCGGCAATGATTTTCGGGCATAGTTTTTGAAGAGAAGTTCACCTGTGGTCTTGTGATAAAAACCCCAATTCACACCCTTACCGTCGATGACTCGTTTCAAGCCTGCAAGAATTGCATCTCGATCTTCTTTTTTGATGTCGATTTCACGTTGCACACGACCTTGAGAGAAATCTTCTTCCACCACCATTTGGGAAATGTCGGCGAACCCAGAATCGCCATCAGGAGTTCCGGGTACAAGAATTGCTTTCACCACGTGCGGAGTAATAACTGAACCACCATTAGCGAGCGCCGAGTATGCAACAGCTACCTGCATCGGCGTTGCTGACAAAAGGCCTTGCCCAATGGCGAATTGCACATTGTCTCCCACGTAATAGGCGCGGCCTTCTTCCTTGCTAATTGCCCCGTCGTCGGCGAGTTGCTTCTTCAATGCCTTGCTCGGTATCGCCCCGCCATATTCATAGGGCAAGTCGATTCCGGTTGGAGACCCGAATCCAAATTGGCGCACCTGCTCTTCTAGAATTGGCTTATATCCGCGTTGAGTGAGAATTTGCTCGCCAATTTTATAAAAGAATGCATCGCTTGATACCGCAAGTGCATCTTCAAGCCTGACTGGCCCGTATACACAGGGCGCATTAGTGCTGGCACAAAAAGCGTTTTTGAAAACACACTTCACGCCTTCATTGCATCGGCCATTCGGAATGGATTCGAGTTTATAAGTGCCCACATCTTTGTAGACATAATTGGCACCGCCCGGTAACTGACCAGTATTCAGAGCCGCGAAGGCAGTGAAGGGTTTGAATGTGGATCCCAAGTTGTATCGACCACTCACTGCCCTATTCACCATAATTGCCATGTCGGGGTCTTTAGTTTGTGGAAATAATTGCTGGAACTTGTCGGAACTAATTCCCGACCCAAACCATCTGTTGTCGAAGTTGGGGTAACTCGCCATTGCAATCACTTCGCCTGTGGCATTGTTCAATAAAACCGTTGAACCCGCTGGAGCTTTATACAAATTCTCTGTCGCAAAGGCCGGGTCTTGTGTTCCATCAGGCAGCTTCACAGTTCCCGCATCAACACGACGACGCAATTTCAGTTCCGTTTCCAACGCCTGTTCGGCGTATTGCTGATACTTCAGATCAACAGTGAGTTCGATGTCGTTTCCTGGAACAGGTTCTACACGTTCCATTTGACGCAGAATTTGACCGCGAGCATTTACCTCATAGCGCACATAACCAGGTTTCCCACGGAGGTACGACTCATAGGTTTGCTCGACTCCGTATTGACCAACACGTTCATTCGGCGAATATTTCAATGCCATGTAATACGGCAATTGGCGCTCCAAAATGGCTCCAAGGAAGCCCACGACGTGGCTTGCAACGGGAGCGTATGGGTACTCGCGTTTCCAATCTTCCAAGATGTCTACACCTGGGTAATCTTCCGATCTCTCCTTTAAGAAAAGTGCAGTTTGTTCAGACACACCTTCCTTCAGCGGCAATGGCTGCAGAGCGTCGTACCGCTTGCTCTTGTATCGTCTCTCTAGTTCGGCAAATGGAGTTTGCAAAGGACCAGAAATACGCAGGAACAACTGCGCCCTGTCGCTGTCGTCGGCAATTACTTTTCGGTCGATGGTGACAGTGAGTACCCGTTCATTGTCGGCAACAATGCGGCCAGCAGAATCAAAAATGCGTCCTCGCTCAGGAAGTAGCTGCACCGTACGTGTACGCACCTCTTGAACACGTTCTTGCAAACCTTGCGCGTCGACTACTTGCAAAAACCATGTACGTGCCGATACCAAGCACAACATTGCAATAGCAAGACTGCCCAAAACTCTTAACCGTTTATTGAGCGGTACAACTGCCATGATCTACTCGGCCCACAGCAATTGTTTTTTCGACTTCACAAGCGCCCAGCGCATCATGAAAAATGCTGGCAATGCGAATGCTGCATTAAAAAGTCCCACTGTTAATGCAACGCCAATGACACGTGTCTGCAGTAAGCCATCGACACCTACCACCAAACTTGCTGCTGGGTAAATGAGGACGGCTGCAAAACTCGAGATTCCAACACTCAACATTTTGAACCACCATCGCGGGCTGTAAGCAAAGGTATTCACTCCCCCAGCCATATAACCCGCAAAACCAAAAACGAGTGCCGAGAGTCCGAACGGTGACGTAAGCACCATGTCGTACATGAAGCCAAACATGAAACCTGCTATTGCCCCCGATTCACTCCCCGCAGCAACTCCACTAGCCGCAGAACACAAAAGCATCACTTGCATTACCACGCTAAAAGGCCGCAGGGTATTGAAAAGCGTGGTCTGAAACGACAGCACAATAAAACCAATGAGTAGTGCCCGCAAGTACGGAGATTCAATAATTGCAAAGAAGCGTTTCACTGGGGAATCTCTGTTGCTGGTTGGTACAAAAGAACACGAACAAAGTTCAAACTTTGCAAGTTTGCAGCGAGTTCAACTTCCAATAGAGGACCACTGGTACCCGAACGAGTAATGACTCGCGCAACCGTTCCCACCACTAGGTCGGCTGGCGCCAAACTTTGCGAACAACCAGCAGTTACTACGGGAACACCTGCGCACAGTTCGCCTAATCGTGCAGAGGTTTGAATGAACCTGATCACAGGCAATCGGTCGATTCCTTGGCCTTCCATTGCGCCTGTTTCACGTGGCAAGAGCACACCTGTTTCAGGAACAGTGATTTGTGAAGCGAAGCCGCCACCTGGCACAGGCGGAAGAGTTGTTGCAAAAGGTGTAAACCCCTTAATGGTGGTGGTTGTTGCCCTCTGCAACACGGTGGTTGTTGTAGTTGTTGAAGTTGTTGAGGTTGTGGTTGGAGGAACTGTCAATACTGGCGTCGTTGACCCATCTCCAGGAGCCATCGTGTCGCCCGTAGAAGGACCACTCGGCGCAAGGGTTGTAGAACTACTAGGCGCCGCTGTGGTGGTTGTGTTTGGCCGTGTACATGCACCCACTTTGACCGACATTGCATATTGAGGGTCGGTGGCGAGCATTACAACAGATCGTTCAAGAGTTACCCCTGTGATTTTTCCCACAAGACCCGCACCGTTCGTCACCGTCATCCCCACACGAATACCACTGGATTTTCCACGGTTCAACTCAAATGTCTGCGTGAAGTTTGATGGAGACTGACCCACTACTTGTGCAGTAACACTGTCGATTCCTGCCAACGTTGGCAAACCATTCAACGCAAGCAACTCTTGTGCTTCGCGAACACTCGCCGTTGCCGCTATCGCTGCGCCTTCTTGTTTCACCAACAAGTCTTTGAGCGCCAAATTCTCTTTGCGCATGTCGCTGTAGTCAACAACGCCGCGCCACACGTTTGACAATGGACGAGAAATAACATTTGCGAAACTTTCTACAGGCCGAAAAACAACCCCAAAAGCATCTTTTACCCCACCCACGAGGCCACTATCACTGCGGTCAAGCGTGAGAAGCAATACCGATGTGAGCAGCAGCACCACAATGAGTCGGCGCCTGGTAAATGAATACACGCGAAGGAGCTACCTTCTAGTCGATTCCTGTTTGAGTGAGCAGCCCACGCATTGCATCAATATTCTCAAGAGCCTGACCCGAACCAAAAACAACGGAATACAAGGGGTCGGCAGCAATAATGGCTCGCATGCCAGTTTCATGTGACACCCGTTGAGCAAGACCAGCGAGCAATGCGCCGCCACCAGAAAGCATGATGCCGTTTTCCATAATGTCGGCAGCGAGTTCGGGTGGTGTTTTATCGAGCGTTGATTTAATTGCGTCGATAATTGCTGTTAATGGCTCTTCTATTGCAGCACGAATATGTTCCGTTGTGAGTTCAACTCGTCGCGGTAAGCCAGAAATAGAATCTCGCCCACCAATATCGGCGGTGAATTCTTCTTCAAGTTTCCATGTGGAACCCATTTGGATTTTGATTTCTTCACAAGTGTTCTCACCAAGGTCGAGGCTAAATTCACGTTTCACGTAGGCACCAATAGCTTCGGTGATTTCGTCACCAGCCACACGCAAACTCTGCGAAACAACAATTCCGCCTAATGAGATAACGGCAACCTCTGTAGTGCCACCACCGATGTCGACAATCATGTTGCCTGCGGGTTCGTGCACCGCAATACCTGAGCCGATTGCTGCCGCCATGGGCTCTTCAATGATGTGCACGGGCTTGCGGGCACCTGCGTACTCGGCTGCGTCTTGCACAGCACGCTGCTCAACACCGGTAATGCCAGCAGGAACGCAAATGACCATGCGGGGCTTACTCCATTTGCTGGTATGAATCTGCTGAATGAAATAACGCAACATTTTTTCGCAAATTTCAAAGTCGGCAATAACGCCATCTTTCAATGGGCGAACCGATTTGATGTGTCCGGGCGTACGGCCCAGCATGCGCTTTGCTTCAAAGCCAACCGCAACTGGCCTCCCGTCACGAGTATCGACGGCCACGATAGATGGTTCGTTCAGAACCACACCTTGTCCGCGAACATAAACAAGAGTGTTGGCGGTGCCAAGGTCGATAGCAATATCGCGCCCGATGCCTAGTGGGTTACCACGAGCCATGTGTCGACCTCCCTTTCAAGGAACTCTCTTAGATATGAATCAGAATAGAAATGCGGGAGTACTACAAACCGGGAAAGAAGATTTGAATTTCGCGCGCAGCAGATTCTGCAGAGTCACTGCCGTGAACAAGGTTCTCAGTAAAGAGGGTGCCGAGATCTCCACGAATGGTGCCAGAAGCAGCACTACGTGGGTTAGTGGCACCCATCATGGCGCGCACAATTTCCCAGGTATCTTCTGGCCCTTCAAGCACAAGAGCAACCACCGGGTTACGGCCCATAAAGGAAACGAGGTCAGCATAGAAACCCTTGCCTACATGCTCTTCGTAGTGACGTGCCAACGTTGCTGCATCTAACGTGCGCAACTGCATTGCCACAATCTTCAAACCTTTGGTTTCAAATCGGGTGAGGATATTTCCCACAAGACCGCGTTCAACCGCGTCTGGCTTCAAAAGGACAAGTGTTTTGGTGCTCATTCGTCCATTCTAGGGATGTTTCTACGGCAAAACCCTCAACACGTGGCTTCTCGCGGCACCCACAACGTACAGAGAACCCGTAATGAGCACGGCATCGTCGGCAGAAGCGTGCAGAAGTGCCCGATTACACGCCTCTCCCACATCGTCAATGGCTACGACATCATCGCAGCCCATTTCTTTGGCGATTTCTTGGAGTTCACGAGCGGGCATTCCACGCGGGCTTGGCGCCGTACAACACACCACCTGGTCAAATTCGTCAACACGTAATGCCGACAACAATTCGTATGCATCTCTGCTTTTCAGCATGCCCACCACAAGTCGTCGTGACCCCACTGGGTCGAAGTCGCTAAAGAAAACTTCTGCGCACACGTCGGCACCCGCCGCATTATGCGCACCGTCAATAATAACTAAAGGTTGATAATGCAATACTTCAAAACGGCCCGGCATTTCCACCGAGGCCAAGCCCTCTTCAAGCACATCGCGATGAATTGATTTTGCAAAAAACATTTCAACAGCCGCAATAGCAGCACTCGCGTTATCTCCTTGGTGTCGGCCATGGAGTGGAATGAAAAGATCGCTGTATAACGCGTACGGCGTACGTACATCGATGAGGCGACCACCGAGTGCGAGATGGTTATCTTCACAAACAAAGTGTTCGCCACGGCGTGCTGCATGTGGCGCTACTTCTAAAAAGTATTCTGCTAGGTCGCTTGTTTCATCTCCGATAACCACATCAGAGCCTTCTTTGATGATGCCTACTTTTTCACGTGCAATATCGAACACTGTGGGGCCTGCATACTCAGTATGGTCGAGTGCGATGTTGGTAATGACAGCTACGTCTGCTCGCACAACATTGGTTGCATCCCAACGCCCCAACATGCCCACTTCAACTACGGCTACATCAACAGCAACATCGGCAAAATAGCGAAGCGCAGATGCCGTGAGTATTTCAAAAAATGAAGGACGCAACCCAGCAAGCACTTCCACTTCTGCAATAGCAGCTATCTGGTCTGCAAAATCGGCGTCATCAATGGGAACCCCATCAACCATGATGCGCTCATTAATACGTTCAAGATGGGGGCTCGCGAAGGTTCCTACTTTCAAGCCATGTGCCATCAATAATTTGGTAATAATTTGCGAAGTGGAACCTTTGCCATTTGTTCCTGTGACGTGCACAACCTTGTACGCGCTTTGTGGCTCTCCGAGCAGGTCTGAAATTGCGGAAATTTTGTCGAGCGAAGGGTCTTCTACCCGCCCGGTGCGCTCGAAACTGGAGTGCTCGTCTAGGTACGCAAGAGCCTCAATATAATTCACAGGGGATACAGCCGATCTGACAAATACTACGACGCAGCGCGACGCTGGCGAGTGGCTTTACTGCTGCCACGCATCACAATGAGTGGCGCAGTTTTATCGGTTACAGAACTTTCTGTTACTACAACTTTTGCAACATCACCCATTCCGGGAACTTCATACATTGTATTGAGAAGCACTTCTTCCAAAATAGAACGAAGCCCGCGCGCACCGGTTCCGCGAGTTAACGCCAAATCTGCAATAGCTCGCAATGCCGTGGGCTCTATTTCTAATTCCACGTCTTCAAACCCAAAGACTTTTGCGTATTGCTTTACCAGAGCATTTTTTGGTTCAGTTAAAATGCTCATGAGCGCTTCATGGTCGAGGCTGTGCACCGCACCAATCATCGGTAAGCGCCCGATGAATTCAGGAATCATTCCGAACTTCAAGAGGTCTTCTGGCAGAACTTGCGCAAAGAGTTCGCCTGGATCGCGCTCAGATTTTGAGAGCACTGTTGCATGGAAGCCCATGCCCTTATGACCAATGCGTGACTCAATGATGGAATCGAGACCTGCAAAGGCTCCGCCGCAAATGAAGAGCACATTGGTGGTGTCAATTTGAATGAACTCTTGATGCGGGTGCTTACGGCCACCTTGGGGCGGCACCGAGGCAACTGTTCCTTCAAGAATCTTCAATAACGCTTGTTGCACGCCTTCGCCCGACACGTCGCGAGTAATTGAGGGGTTCTCGCTCTTGCGAGCAACCTTGTCGATTTCGTCGATGTAGATGATGCCGGTTTCTGCTTTTTTAACATCGAAGTCGGCTGCCTGTAGCAACTTCAGCAAAATATTTTCTACGTCTTCACCAACGTAACCAGCCTCGGTGAGCGCGGTGGCATCGGCAATAGCAAAGGGAACATTGAGCATGCGCGCCAAAGTTTGGGCCAAGTGCGTTTTGCCGCAACCCGTTGGCCCGAGCATCAAAATATTACTCTTTTGTAATTCCACGTCGTCACGGCGTGCAGCAGTAGATGAAATTTGATGTTGAATGCGTCTGTAGTGGTTGAACACCGCTACTGCGAGCACCTTCTTTGCTTGTTCCTGGCCAACGACATATTCGTCGAGAAAGGTACGAATTTCACGCGGGGTTGGCAGTTCTTCAAAACGAACGTCGCCAGTTTCTGCAAACTCTTCTTCGATAATTTCATTGCAGAGTTCAATGCACTCGTCGCAAACATATACGCCAGGGCCAGCGATGAGCTTCTTCACTTGTTTTTGCGATTTACCGCAAAACGAGCATTTCAGCAATTCTCCTGAATCACCGAATTTTGCCACGAGGCCCTCCCAATACGTTGGTCAGCGGATCGGGCCGGAACGGTCGGTCAACTGACGGTTAGATATAACTCCATCGATAATGCCATACGCGAGTGCCTCTTGTGCTTCCATTACGAAGTCACGGTCGGTATCAGTATGGATTCTTTCAATGGGCTGCCCCGTATGGCCGGCCAATATTTCTTCCAAAATGTCGCGCATCCGCATAATTTCACGAGCAGCGATCTCTAAATCGGTTACCTGCGAGTACCCCACCTGGGCATATGGCTGATGCAAAAGCACCCGAGCATGCGGCAAAGCAAGGCGCTTGCCCTTTGTGCCAGCAGCAAGGAGCACTGCCGCAGCTGAAGCAGCTTGCCCCAAACAAATAGTGGCAATGTCGTTCTTAATGAACTGCATGGTGTCGTAGATAGCGAAAAGTGCCGTGATGTCGCCACCAGGGCTATTGATATAGATGTTGATGTCTTTATCGGGGTTTTCGCTCTCGAGGTGAATGAGCTGTGCGCAAATGAGGTTGGCGATGGTGTCGTCAATGGGAGTACCCAAGAAGATGATGTTCTCTTTCAGCAAGCGGCTGTAGAGGTCATACACCCGCTCACCGCGACTCGTCGTTTCCGTGACGTTCGGAACGTAATAGTTCGTAATGCTATTCATAGAGCCTCAGTGCTTTTCTTTGATGTCGTTGCTGATCCACAAACTAGTCGTGATCGTGGTCATGATCATGATCATGGTCGTGATCGTGGTCAGAATGACCAAGAACAGTGTCGCGATCGAGAGCATTTCCCTCGGGGTCGACCATTGCCACATTGTGCAATAGCCAATCGAGAGCTTTTGACTTTGCAATTTGCGCCGACAGATCGGGAATTGCATCATTTTTCTCGTAGGCCTTACGCACTTGAGCAACTTTTTGACCCACTTGCATTGCTACCCGCTGGAATTCAAAGTCGAGATCATCTGAAGTGACTTCAAGGCCTTCTGCTACCGCCACAGCGCGCAAGGCGAGGTCGGCCTTGGCAGCTTTTTGTGACTGGCCACGCATTGACTCGATGAATGCATTGGTGTCTTGGCCCGTTGCCGACAACCACTGGTCGAGAGCAATGCCCTGTGCCTGAAACTGTTGAATGGTGTTCTGCACGCGATTTTGCAAATCGTTTGCCACCATCACTTCTGGCGCTTCGATATCAACAAGATCAGCAAGCGCATCGGTAACACGCTCTACCAACATATTGCGAGCCTGATTCAACTTTATTCCGCTGATGCGTTCGGTAATACCGGCGCGCCATGCTTCTACCGTGTCGTGCTCGGCAACATGTTCTGAAACCCACTCATCGGTGAGTTCTGCAAGTTCAAGCACTTGCACACGTTGCACAGTGACAGTGAAATCGGCAGGCAACTCGGTGCCATTAGGTGTTGCATTGAACGTAAGTGTTGCGCCTTTCACCGAACCCGTAACTTCTTCGTCAAAAGTTGGAGCAACCCAACCACGACCAATTTCATATACCCAATCGTCTGTATTTAATCCGGGTACTGGATTTCCGTCACGCGTACCTGCCAAGTCGACAGTGATGTAGTCGCCTGCTTGTGCCGGACGATCAACATCGGCGAGTTCGCCATGACGACGACGCTCTGATGCAACAGCCTCTTCGATGTCTTCTTCCGCGGCAACAATTGCGGGTAACTCCACGCGCAAACCCTGGTAGCCAGGAACCGTGACAACGGGGCGCACCTCACATGTTGCGTCGAAAGCAACAACACCATCTTCTTCACCAGAGGTGAGCGAAACATCGGGAGTTGCAATGAGGTCGATACTGTGCTCGCGCACTGCTTGTGCCAGGAACACCGGAACGGAGTCTTGAATTGCTTGTTGACGGGCAGCGGCAATGCCGATGCGGGCCTCGAGCAATTTGCGCGGTGCCTTGCCGTCGCGAAAGCCCGGCATACGGACTTCTTTGGCAATTTTCTTAAAGGCCATGTCGATGCCGCGGTCGAGTTCCGACTGCTCTAACTCGACAGAGAGTTTGACTTTGTTGTCTTCGAGGGTTTCAAGAGTGCTTTTCACAGGATGCAGAGTGTATCGGGAAGCATGGATGTGGGGTTTACCTCCCTCTATGAGCAAGAATGGGGGTATGACGTTCTGGAAGCCTCACGCCCTTGCCACTCCGCACCCCGACCAAATTGACTTGCGCAATGGAGACAAGGTTGTTTCTCTTGTTGATATGCGCACCGACGATGGAATTGTTGCTTCAGGGACCCCGGGCAAAGTGATTTTGTCAAATGGGTTCAACTGGCAGCGCTACCGCGTGCTTTTTGCCAACGGTGTGGAAATGGGCGATCTCGACCAACGTCACATCGCGGCAACGGGTCGCACCGCCAAACGTCTTATTAAGTCTGCACGCCGATAGGGTCTTTCTTTCCGGGGTGTGGCGCAGTTGGTAGCGTGCCTGGTTTGGGACCAGGAGGCCGGGGGTTCGAGTCCCCCCACCCCGACAATTCACCGGAAATTAGTGCCGCTCTCAGAGCAGCAGTTGCCAGTTATCAAATCGCCAAGCTATTGTGACTATTGACACTCCAACCGCGGAGTGTTGAATACACAGCTCAAAACAATGAGGGGTATCACATGTTCCAACGTTCGACCACCGGGTCACGAGTGATGAAGAAGGTAGGAGCTGGTGTTGTACTAGCTCTTCTCGCTTCCACCGTGCCAATGGCAGCAAATGCAGCCACAACCACTTCTTCGGCTAGCGCCGCCACACCAGTATCTGGTGGAAAAATTACTGTTGGTGTATTCGACACCTTTGCCGGATACTGCATGAAGCAAATTCTTGCCAACTCAGCACTCGGTGGCGCACGCAGCATTGCCGAAACCCTCTTTGAGCGCAATAGCGACGGCAGAGTTGTTCCGTTCTTGTTGAAAGGCGCTACACCTAACGCCGACTTCACTACATGGAACTTGTCAATTCGCAAAAAAGTCGATGGAACTCCCATCGAGTTCAGTGACGGAGTTGCATGGAATGCCGACGCTCTCATTGCCAACTTCAATGCAATTCGTGGCATGACCTACGTGGCAAACCTTAAAACCGACACCGAGAAAAACTTCTTTGGCTCTACTGCGGTAGCTACGGGAAACATTGTGAGCACCACCAAGGCCGACGACTACACAGTTGTACTCAAGCTCAACAAGGCTCAAGCCGACTTGCGCGAATTGTTGTACGCCTCAGGTCGTTTCATCATGCGTTCACCAAACATGTTCAAAGACCCTGCCAAATGCGCAAGCACCCTCGTGGGAACTGGCCCTTTCATGCAACAGTCTTCCGAGCCTACAAAGCTTGTTGTGGTGAAGAACCCAAACTACTGGCGTAAAGATGCAGCAGGCAAAAAGTTGCCTTATCTCGACCAGATCACCTTTAAGTATGTTGTGGAATCTGCCGCACGAGTTGCTGGTTTGAAGTCTGGTTCACTCGATGCAGCCCAGTTCAGCTCGGCTTCAGAGACAAAGCAGATGAAAGATCTCAGCACATCTTCTGCTGTGTCATATTTCAAAACTGGCGGCGACTTCTATCCATCGTTGTGGTTCAACACATCAATTGCTCCGTTCAATAGCCTCAATGCGCGCAAGGCCGTTTCTTTTGCCTTAGACCGTGACCTCTGGGCTAAAACTCGCGGCAATGGCATTACTGAAGCAGCAACAAGCATCGTTGGCAAGAACAACGTCATGTATTCCACCAAGAATTTCGCCACCTTCAACCTTGCGAAGGCAAAGAAATACGCAGCGGATTACAAGACCGAAACAGGAAAAGACCTCGAGTTCGTCTTCCCTTCTGCAAACGACAGCTCCACACGCGCAAACTCCAAGGCTTTTGTTGCCATGATGAAAAAAGCTGGAATCAAGGCCTCCTTCAATGAGGAACTCCTGAGCGACATTGTGAACAAGGGATTTTTTGAAGTGGGCACGGGTCTCAAGTACCAAGCTGCATTCCTCCTCACCTTAGAAGGCCTCGATGCCGCTTTTAACTACATCTTCTTGTCGTCAAATATGTTTGAAGCAGGAACAACAAACCCAATGGCCGGTTTGGCTCGCTTTGCCAAAATAGATACCTTGCTGAACATCACCAAGCACAAAGATGCACAACTCGATGCGCTCTTAGAAGCCGCACGTGCCTCAGGAACTGCTGCTGACTACAAGAAGGTCACCGAGCGGATCCAAGACCAGGCGTACATTGCCAACATCACCTATCAGTCATATGCAATGGCCACCACCAAGAAAATCTTCGGTGTGGGTCAGACCAAATTGGCTGCCGGCGGTTCGGCACCTGCAGTATTCAACTGGGGAACAAACTGGACCAGTGTTTGGAAGAAAAAGTAAAAAAATTCGTACTTAGTTACGCAAATGTCAAAGAGGCCCCGGAAGGATTCTTCCGGGGCCTCTTTTTATGCGAGACTATTCAGAAGTTATGACTCGTGCACTTCCCATATTGCGCAGACTTGGCACACTTCTCGCAGTTATTGTGCTCTCTACTTTTTTCTTGTCATGCCTTTTGCGTTTACTTCCCACCGACCTTGTCGACATGATTCTCTCCATGGGCACACCGCAAGAAAAAGCGGCACTGCGCCACACGTTGTATTTAGATCGTGATGTTTTCACTTCTTACATCATGTGGTTCAGCCACTTTATTCGTGGTGACATGGGCATCATTTACGGCACTGGTGGTGGCGAAACAGTGTGGAGTCATGTCACCCGCAGTCTTCCCATTTCGCTTCTTATTATGCTCTACACGCAAGTTTTTGCACTTGTAATAGCTGTGCCACTTGGCATTTTTACTGCATACCGCGCCGGCAAAAAGTCAGATCGCGTCATATCAAATACCCTCTTTACGGCTTCTTCAGTACCCAACTTTGCTCTAGCGTTTCTGCTCATCATTGTGGTTGGAGTCAAGCTCAAGTGGCTCCCAACGCTCGAATACGTTGGCTTTAAGGAAAACCCGTTTCAACACTTCAAACACCTTGCTATTCCTTGCATCAGCTTGGGGGTTGGTTTAGCTGCGTCGTACACGCGTCTATTACGCACCGACGTCATCGCGGCGCTGAAAGATGACTACGTCACCATGGCGGCTTCAAAAGGCCTGTCCGACTCACGTATTCTTTTAACCCACGTGTTTCGTCCAGCAAGTGTCACTCTTCTCACAGCGGCTGCGCTCAATATGGGTGCGCTGATTGGCGGAACCCTCGTCATTGAAACAATATTTGCGATTCCTGGTTTTGGTTTTGAAATTGCTTATGCACTCGGAACGAAAGAATTTGTTGCCTTACAGTCGTTCATTGCCATCACTGCAATTGGATACGTCATCTTCAACGTCACAGCCGATTTATTGATTGGTGTCGTCGACCCACGCACACGAGGTTCGCGATGATACGAAAATTTGTTCAGAGATTGCGTAAATACTCCATTCCCACGCTTCTCTCCATGGGCTGGCTACTCATCATTGCTCTTGTTGCCATCTTGTACCCGCTCATATCATCAAGTGACCCCAAAACAGTGTATGAAAATGACCTCGGTGTGGGACCTCTCACCCATGGCCACCTCTTCGGAACCGACACCAATGGCTACGACATATTTCGGGAACTACTCCATGGCACGCGACTCACACTTTTAGTAGCAGTGGTAGCAGTGGGCGTCGGGGGCTCCGTCGGAAGCCTCATTGGCATTCTGTCGGGATACGTGCGCGGGAAAATTGATGCAGTGGTCAACATTATTTTTAGCGCAGTACTTTCAATACCCAACTTGGTATTGGCGCTGGCCCTGGTGGCCGTACTCGCCACTGCTCCCGATGTGAACTCCACCGTTTCTAATTGGAGAAAAGTATTTGTGGTTGTTTTGGCTCTCACCATTGTCATTATTCCCATCCTTGGCCGCATTGCACGCGGCGCAACGCTGTCGTGGTCGAATCGTGAATTCGTCACTGCAGCAAGGTCTATGGGTGCGAAAAACTCCACCATATTGTGGAAGCACGTCGTGCCTAACGTGCTTCCTGCTGTCATGGCAATTGCCTTCTTGGCAGTTGGTATTGTCATCGTTGCAGAAGGTTCCCTATCGCTACTTGGAGTTGGCATTCCCGATGGAAATAGTTGGGGAGCAATTTTGTCAGCTGGGCGAAATGACATGGAGTACACGCCGCAAGTTGTGTACTTCCCCATTATCTGTATTGCACTAACAGTTATTTCATGCAACCAAATTGGAGATGTCATTCGGCAAAGCCTCGACCGACGAGAGGCACGCATATGAGCGATGCGCAGCCAATGTTGTCTCTTCGAAATTTTTCTGTTTCCTTCGATACAGCACGTGGACCTTTGTACGCAGTTCGCAATGTCGACATTGAGGTAGCCGATGGCGAGAGCCTAGGCATTGTTGGCGAATCGGGTTCTGGAAAAACTGTGCTTTCTCGCGGCGCAATGGGGCTTCTCCCCAAACGAGCAGCTCACCGCTCGGGCACAGTTATTTATGACGACCACGATCTCTCTAGTGCCCCGCGCAATGAACTGCGCCAGTACTGGGGTACGGGCATGGCGATGATTTTCCAAGACCCCATGACCGCTCTCAACCCCGTGCGCAAAATTGGTTCACAGCTCACTGAAGGTTTACGCGTCAGGCTGCAAATGAACAAGCACGACGCCAAAACACGTGGACTCGAACTATTGCACCGTGTGCGCATTCCAGACCCCGAAGCAGTGATGGAGAAATACCCATTTCAGTTGTCAGGTGGAATGCGTCAACGCGTCATGATTGCCATTGCACTTGCGTGCAAGCCTCGCTTGCTTTTTGCCGATGAACCCACCACTGCTCTCGATGTCACCGTGCAGGCTCAAGTAATGCAACTACTCAGCGAACTACGCCACGAAATGGGAATGTCAATGGTTATCGTTACCCACGACCTCGGTGTTGTTGCCGGGCATACCGACCGCATTGCGGTGATGTACGCGGGTGAGGTTGTAGAAATTGCTCCAACAAGGCAACTCTTTGCCAATATGCAGATGCCTTATACCGAAGCACTCATGAAGTCGATTCCTCGTCTCGATACGCCAAGTGGCCAACGCCTGCCTGTTATTAGTGGTCGCCTACCCGACCCCACGCAGCCAGAAATAGGATGCTCCTTTGCTTCGCGTTGCCCATACGTCACCGACAAGTGTCGTGCATCGGCGCCTCCACTTGTTGAAGTTACGCCTGGGCACTCCTATCGGTGTTGGTTCCCTATCGGAGGTTCGCGCTAATGGCTGGGTCAGGTAAAGCACACCTCCGCACTAACGACAACATTATTTTGCGTGTTGAAGACCTCACAATGGATTTCCCGGTTGGCCGGAAAAGTTTTGTTCGCGCAGTATCTGGAATTTCTTTCGACATCGAACGTGGAGAAACATTAGCCATCGTCGGCGAGTCTGGCTGTGGCAAATCCACTTTGGGTAAAGCCATCTTGCAGTTACCCAAACCAACTTCAGGTAAAGTTAATTTCCAAGGACAAGAACTCACCACGCTCAGCAAAGACGCGTTGCGCGATGTTCGTCCCGCCATGCAAATGATCTTCCAAGATCCGGTGAGCTCTCTTGATCCACGTTTAAGTGTTGGCAAAATTGTTGATGAACCACTTGCCATTTGGAACCGCGGCGATGAAGCATGGCGTAGCAACAAAGTTGACAAACTTTTAAATGCTGTCGGCCTCGACCCCGCGCTTGTGCGCGATCGTCGTTCATATGAATTTTCAGGCGGCCAATGTCAGCGCATCAGCATTGCGCGATCGCTAGCGCTCGAACCGCTCCTTCTCATTTGCGATGAGCCCGTATCGGCACTCGATGTGAGTATTCAAGCTCAAATTCTTAATTTGCTGCAAGATATGAAAGAGCGTTACGGGTTAACACTCATCTTCATTTCCCACGACCTCGCGGTAGTGAAGGCCGTGAGCACGCGTATTTTGGTGATGTACCTCGGCAAGGTGTGTGAAATATCTTCCCCCGATGAGCTCTATGCACGACCTCGACACCACTACACGCATGCGTTGGTGAGTTCTGTGCCCATTCCAGATCCAACAGTGGTAGCGCACACCCCAACGCTGCAA
>Ga0194055_10001695_pt1 | contig 17842 bp, 14 predicted proteins | sample SepL449m_MetaG_FD_155482 | JGI IMG/M metagenome (GOLD analysis project Ga0194055, IMG submission 155482) | Anoxic zone freshwater microbial communities from boreal shield lake in IISD Experimental Lakes Area, Ontario, Canada - Sep2016-L442-9m | ecosystem: Environmental > Aquatic > Freshwater >...
CTCCCGCACCCGCGCCCGCCCCGGCACCCGCGGCGACGGCACCCGCCCCAACACCGGCATCGGCACCGGCAGCACCGGCTCCCGCCGAGGAGACTCAGGTCCTGCGCGGCGCGGCAGCCGCCGTCGTGCGCAACATGGATGCCTCACTGCAGATCCCCACCGCGACCAGCGTGCGGGCCATCCCCGCGACACTGCTGATCGACAACCGAATCGTCATCAACAACCACCTCAAGCGCACTCGCGGCGGCAAGATCAGCTTCACCCATCTACTCGGGTACGCGATCATCCAGGCGGTCAAGAACTTCCCCAATATGAACCGCCACTTCGCCGAGATCGACGGCAAGCCGAATGCGGTCACACCAGCTCAGACAAATCTGGGTCTGGCCATTGACCTGGTGGGAAAAAACGGGAGCAGGCAACTCGTCGTCGCAGCGATCAAGGGTTGTGACACAAAGGAATTCGCGGAATTCGTCGCCGCCTACGAGGACATCGTCAGGCGCGCGCGCGACGGCAAGCTGACCGCCGAGGACTTCGCCGGCGTAACGATCTCGCTGACCAACCCCGGCACCCTGGGCACCGTGCACTCGGTGCCACGCCTGATGGCCGGGCAGGGCGCGATCATAGGCGCCGGTGCCATGGAATATCCCGCCGAGTTCCAGGGTGCCAGCGAGGAGCGGATCGCCGAACTCGGTGTAGGCAAACTGATCACGCTGACGTCGACCTACGACCACCGCATCATCCAGGGCGCGGAGTCCGGGGACTTCCTGCGCACCATCCACAACCTCCTGCTCTCCGACGACTTCTGGGACGAGATCTTCTTCGACCTCGGCATCCCCTACGAGCCGGTGCGCTGGCGCACCGACAACCCGGATTCGATCGTCGACAAGAACGCCCGCGTCATCGAATTGATTGCGGCATATCGCAATCGCGGTCACCTGATGGCCGACATCGATCCACTGCGCTTGGACAAGAACCGGTTCCGGATGCATCCGGACCTCGACGTTCTCAGCCACGGTCTGACACTGTGGGATCTCGACCGCGAGTTCAAAGTCGACGGGTTCGCCGGCCAGCAGCACAAGAAGTTGCGCGACGTGCTCTCGGTTCTGCGTGACGCCTACTGCCGGCACATCGGCGTCGAATACACACACATCCTCGAGCCGGAGCAGCAGAAGTGGCTGCAGGAGCGCATCGAGGTCAAGCACGACAAGCCGACAGTCGCCCAGCAGAAGTACATTCTGAGCAAGCTCAACGCCGCCGAGGCCTTCGAGACCTTTCTTCAGACGAAATACGTTGGGCAGAAACGCTTTTCACTGGAGGGTGCGGAATCCGTCATTCCCATGATGGACGCTGTGATCGACCAGGCGGCCGAGCATGGCCTGGACGAGGTGGTCATCGGGATGCCGCACCGCGGCCGGCTCAACGTGCTGGCCAACATCGTCGGCAAGCCGTACTCGCAGATCTTCAGCGAGTTCGAGGGCAACCTCAACCCGACGCAGGCGCACGGCTCGGGCGATGTGAAGTACCACCTGGGCGCCACCGGCACCTACATCCAGATGTTCGGCGACAACGACATCGAGGTGTCACTGGTCGCCAACCCGTCGCACCTGGAGGCCGTCGACCCGGTGCTGGAGGGTCTGGTGCGGGCCAAGCAGGACCTGATCTCCCCGGTCGACGCCGACGGATGTCCGCGCGAGTTCACCGTCATGCCGCTGATGCTGCACGGCGACGCCGCGTTCGCCGGCCAGGGCGTGGTGGCCGAGACGCTGAACTTGGCGCTACTCAAGGGTTATCGCACCGGCGGCACGATCCACATCGTCGTCAACAACCAGATCGGATTCACCACCGCGCCGGAGTATTCGCGGTCTTCGGAATACTGCACCGACGTCGCGAAAATGGTTGGGGCGCCGATCTTCCACGTCAACGGCGACGACCCGGAAGCGTGTGTCTGGGTGGCACGGCTGGCGACAGACTTCCGGGAGGAGTTCGACAAGGACGTCATCATCGACATGCTGTGCTACCGGCGTCGCGGTCACAACGAGGGCGACGACCCCTCGATGACCAACCCGGCCATGTACGACGTGATCGACACCAAGCGAGGGGTGCGCAGGAGCTACACCGAGGCGCTGATCGGCCGCGGCGACATCTCGACCAAAGAGGCCGAGGACGCGCTGCGCGACTACCAGGGCCAGTTGGAACAGGTCTTCAACGAGGTCCGCGAACTGGAGAAGCACGCGGCCGAGCCGAGCGAGTCGGTGGAGACCGCGCAGATGATCCCGCGAGGAATGAACACCGCCGTGGAGAAGACACTGCTGGCCCGTATCGGCGATGCGCATCTGGCCCTTCCCGAGGGTTTCGCAGTCAATCCGCGCGTCAAACCGGTTCTGGAGAAGCGCCGGGAGATGGCCTACGAGGGCAAGGTCGACTGGGCGTTCGCCGAATTGCTGGCTCTGGGCACCTTCCTCGCCGAGGGCAAGCTGATCCGGATGTCGGGCCAGGACACCAAACGTGGCACGTTCACCCAGCGCCACGCAGTGATCATCGACCAGAATACCGGCGCCGAGTTCACCCCGCTGGATCTGCTGACCCGCAACCCTGACGGCACCCCGAGCGGCGGGCGCTTCCTGATCTACGATTCGCCGCTGTCGGAGTACGCGGCGGTGGGCTTCGAGTACGGCTATTCGGTGGGCAATACCGAGGCAATCGTGTTGTGGGAGGCGCAGTTCGGCGATTTCGTCAACGGCGCGCAGTCGATCATCGATGAGTTCATCAGCTCCGGTGAGGCCAAGTGGGGTCAGCTCTCCGACGTCGTGCTCCTGCTGCCGCACGGTCACGAGGGCCAGGGCCCCGACCACACCTCCGGACGCATCGAGCGGTTCCTGCAGCTGTGGGCCGAGGGCTCGATGACGATCGCGATGCCGTCGACCCCGGCGAACTACTTCCACCTGCTGCGCCGGCACGGCCTCGACGGCGTGCACCGGCCGCTGATCGTCTTCACCCCGAAGTCGATGCTGCGCAACAAGGCCGCCGTCAGCGACCTGCGCGACTTCACCGAGCGCAAGTTCTGCTCGATCCTGGAGGAGCCGACCTACACCGACGGCGACGGCGACCGCAGCAAGGTCACCCGAATCCTGCTGACCAGCGGCAAGATCTACTACGAGCTGGAAGCCCGCAAGCAGAAGGACGGCCGCGACGATGTCGCGATCGTGCGCGTCGAGCAGCTTGCGCCGCTTCCGAAGCGACGCCTGGCCATCACGTTGGATCAGTACCCGAACGCCAAGCAGTTCTTCTGGGTTCAGGAGGAGCCGGCAAACCAGGGCGCCTGGCCGACCTTCGGCCTGCAGATGCCGGAGTTGCTGCCGGACAAGCTGACCGGGATCAAGCGCATCTCCCGTCGGGCCATGTCGGCGCCGTCGTCGGGATCGTCGAAGGTGCACGCCGTCGAGCAGCAGGAAATTCTCGACGAGGCGTTCGGCTAAGGCGCGCAGCGCCGCAGCCGAGCGCCGAGGAGCGTCGGCCTTGGGCCGAGGCGTTCGGCTAAGGCGCGCAGCGCCGCCGGGCTCAGCCCCCGAACAGCGGGATGGGCAGCTTGCCGTTGGCCAGATCGCCTGCGACGTTCTCGATGGCCTTCGGGCACAGGAACGAGATCGCCGGCCCGGTGAACATGGTGGCCGGCCCCAGTGGGCGGCCGATGACCTCGGAAACCTGTCCGGCGAGGCTGGCCGTGTTCTGCCCGCTCTCGGCGAGCACCGGGCACAGCCCGCGTCCGATTTCAGCGGCCTGGGCGGGATCGAGTTTGGTGATGCCCAGACCGTCGAGCGTGGTGAGGAAGTCGTCGACGGTGCTGCCGGTATCGGCCTGCGCGGGGACGGCAAAAACGCCGCCGGCCAGAGCAGCGGCCAGAACAAACGAACCGGTGATACGGCTGAGCTTCATGATCAGACCATCGTACGGACTGACTGGAGCGTTACCCAGGCGAAGCCGCGCTGTTACCCTCGACACCGACTCGACAGCCGTCAAACAGGGAGTTTTCATGCAGGGATTCGCCGGGAAAGTGGCCGTCGTGACCGGAGCCGGTTCAGGTATCGGCCAGGCCCTGGCCATCGAGTTGGCCCGTTCCGGGGCCTCCGTCGCCATCAGCGACGTCGACACCGAGGGCCTGAAGGTTACCGAGGACCGCCTGTCCGCGATTGGCGCGAAGGTCAAAGCCGACCGTCTCGACGTCACCGAGCGGGAGCGCTTCCTGCTCTACGCCGACGAGGTCAGGGACCACTTCGGCAAGGTCAACCAGATCTACAACAACGCCGGCATCGCCCACACCGGCGACATCGAGGTCACCGCGTTCAAGGACATCGAGCGGATCATGGACGTCGACTACTGGGGCGTGGTGAACGGCACCAAGGCGTTCCTGCCGCATCTGATCGCCTCGGGTGACGGCCATGTCATCAATATCTCCAGCCTCTTCGGCATCCACTCGGTGCCCGGCCAGGCGGCCTACAACTCCGCGAAGTTCGCCGTGCGCGGATTCACCGAAGCGCTGCGGATGGAGATGGTGATCGCCAAACACCCGGTGAAGGTCACCACTGTCCACCCTGGCGGGATCAAGACCGCGATCGCGCGCAACGCCACCGCGGCCGAGGGCCTCGACCAAGCCTCCCTGGCGGAGTTGTTCGACAAGAAGCTGACGATGACCACGCCGGAGAAGGCCGCCCAGGTCATTCTCGACGGCGTCGCCAAGAACAAAGCGCGGGTCCTGATCGGGCTGGACGCCAAGGTGATCGACGCGCTGGTCCGGCTGACGGGGTCGGGTTATCAGCGCGGGCTGATCGCCCTGGCAAAACGGGTCCTGCCCTCGGCGCGCGGCTAACGCCCCAGCGGGTTGGCCGTCAGCCACTCCTCGGCCACCCCTCGCGGATCGGCACCGCCCTGCACCTTCGCCGTCATCTGCACCAGCGCGGCGGTGTCGAGCACCCCGGCCAGTTCGTTGACGGCCCGTAGTTGCATCTCGCCCATTTCGTTGCGCCGGTAGAGGCCGACGACGTTCTGCGCAGCGATGAGCGCGGGCTTGCGATCCACCAGCACGACGACGCCGTCCGGGACCCCGGTCGATGCGGTCGTGGTCCAGGCGGCCGTCACCACCCCACTGCGCAGCGCGTCGAAAAGCATTGCCGGCGTTCCGTATTCGCGGGGCTGAGTGAGCATGCACGTGCCGACGGAGTTGGGCGGGTTGGTCGCGGTGGGCGCGCCGACGCTGACCCGCGCACAGTTGCGCACCAGCGTGGAAAGGTCGCGGCTGCCCCACCCCGCAGCGGTCGCGCCGGTGACCGCCAGCGCCGGCTTGTCCTCGGCCGCCACGGCGTAGTCGCCGGCGGCCACCCCTTCGGGCAGCGCGCCGATCATGGCGCGGTACACCTGCTCAGGCGCGCGGGCGGTCGATTCAGGATCGAGGCGGTGCAGCAGTCTGCCGGTGAAACCTGCTGTGACACTTGCTTCTCCGGTGTCGAGGGCAGCCAGGGGATCCTCGAAAGTCTGCACCTGGGCCGCGGTGCCGTAATAGCGCAAACCGGCGGCGTAGATGTTCGCCAGCAGTGCGCTCTGGGGGTCGAAGGACGCCGCCGCCACCACCAACGGCGGAACGGGCGGCGGGCCGGCGCAGGCGACGACGAAAACCGCCGATACGACGATCAGCAGCCGGCGAAGCACGGCGTGCGGCTCAGACCTCGGCGACCGCAGCCACCGCCGCCGCAACCGCCGGCCCGACGCGGGGATCCAGCGGACTGGGAACGATGCGGTCGGGAGCCAGATCGTCGCCGACGACGGAGACGATCGCCTCTGCCGCAGCGACTTTCATCTTCTCGGTGATCCGGCGGGCGCCGGCGTCCAGCGCGCCGCGGAAGACGCCGGGGAAGGCCAGAACGTTGTTGATCTGGTTCGGGAAGTCGCTGCGTCCGGTCGCCACGATGGCGGCATACCGCTTGGCGACTTCCGGGTGGATCTCCGGTTCGGGGTTCGAGCAGGCGAACACGATGCCGTTCGGCGCCATGGCGGCGATGACCTCCTCGGGCACCTTGCCGGCCGACAGGCCCAGGAAAACGTCGGCGCCCTTGAGCGCCTCGGCTACCCCGCCGGTCCGCCCCTCCGGGTTGGTCCGCGTCGCCAGGTCGACTTTGACGGAGTTGAGGTCGTCGCGCCCGCTATGCACGATCCCGCGGGAGTCCACCATGGTGATGTCCTTGAGCCCGGCCGCCAGCAGGATGTTGGCGCAGGCCACTCCCGCAGCGCCGACGCCGGTGATGACCATCTTGAGCGAACTCATGTCCCGGCCCAGCACCGTTGACGCACCCATCAGCGCGGCCAGCACGACGATCGCGGTGCCGTGCTGGTCGTCGTGCATGACCGGGCAATCCAGCGCCTCGATGCATCGGCGCTCGATCTCGAAACAGCGCGGGGCGGAAATGTCCTCCAAGTTGACCGCGCCGAACGTCGGGCGCAGCCGCACCAGCGTCTCGACGATCTCGTCGGGATCCTTGGTGTCGAGCACGATCGGAATGGAGTCCAGTCCGGCAAAGGTCTTGAACAGCGCCGACTTGCCCTCCATGACGGGCAGCGATGCAAGGGGCCCGATATCGCCCAGCCCGAGCACCGCACTGCCGTCGCTCACCACAGCCACCAGGCGCGGCGCCCAGGTGTAGCGGGCAGCCAGAGTCGGGTCGGCGGCGATCGCGCGACTGACCCTGGCCACCCCCGGGGTATAGGCGATGGACAGCGCGCGCTGGGTGTCCAGCGGCGACTTCAGCGCGACGGAGAGCTTGCCGCCTTGATGAGCGGCGAAGATTTCCTCGTCGTCGATGACGAGATGGGGGGCTGGCACCGTTTCAGACACTGCGTTAGGGTACTCGACCTTCGACCGGCGCCTTTCGGGCCTGCCCGAAGGGCCGGCGCGTAGCATTTCCACCGATGACGAGGAGGTCGGACATGGCAGCATTTCGTCCCCGGCCGCCGGTGCACCCGTTACAGGTCCTCCGTCAGGTCCCTGACGTCGACCCGTCCCGGATACCAATACCGATGGCGCAGGCCGTCGTCGACTGCGGGGTTTACGCGGACGGTGGCCGGCTGCGGGGAACCTTCACCCCCGCCGCAGCGGTCGAGCGGGTCCGGGATCTCGACGCTGCCGGACAGTCCGCGTTCGTCTGGATCGGCTTGCACGAACCCGACCAGACCCAGATGCAGACCATCGCCGACCTTTTCGGGCTGCACCCGCTGGCGGTGGAGGACGCGGTGAACGCCCACCAGCGGCCCAAGGTCGAGCGATACGACGACATTCTTTTTCTCGTGCTCAAGACCGTCAACTATGTGCCGCACGAGTCCGTGTCGCTGGCCCGCGAGATCGTCGAAACCGGCGAGATCATGGTCTTCGTCGGATCGAACTTCGTGGTCACGGTCCGGCACGGCGACCACTCCGGCTTGGGCGAGGTCCGCAAACGCCTTGAGGCCGAGCCCGAAAGTTTGCGGATGGGGCCGCCGGCGGTGATGTACGCCATCGCCGACCATGTCGTCGACAGCTACCGGTCGGTGACGGCGGCAATGGAGATCGACGTCGACACCATCGAGGAGAACACCTTCTCGCCCACCAGCACCACCGACATCGAGCCCATCTATCTGCTCAAACGGGAGGTCGTCGAGTTGCGGCGGGCGGTGTCACCGTTGACCGACGACCTCGAGTGGCTGATCAACCAGAACCACGACATCCTCGCCAAGGAGGTTCGCCGCCAGCTGCGGGACGTCCTGGACCACCAGATCGTGGCGGCCGACCGCATCTCCGAATACGACGAGATGCTGTCCTCCCTGGTGCACGCCGCCCTGGCGAAAGTCGGCATGCAGCAGAACCAGGACATGCGCAAGATCTCGGCGTGGGCCGCGATGGCGGCGGTGCCGACCGCCATCGCCGGCATCTACGGGATGAACTTCGAGAACATGCCCGAGCTCGCTTGGAAGTTCGGCTATCCGGCGGTCCTGGCGGTCATGGCGACGATCTGCTTCTTCCTCTATAGGACGTTCCGCCGCAACCACTGGCTCTAGCTCACGGCCGCCCGGGCGAGGATGCCGGCCGCAACGGATCCAGTACGTCCACGCCGTCGTCGGCCCATGCCTGACGCATCGCGTCGGCTCCCTTGAGCCGTACCCAGGCGCCTTCGGTCTGGGTGATGGGCACCGCGGCCAGAAACTGCACGGGGTCGCGCGGCGCCGCCAGCCCGAACTCGGGAACGTCCGAAACACCAAGCAGCACAGCGGTGAACGGCGCCCCGTTCCACAGCGGTTCGGACAGGTCGACCAGCGCGTCCGGACGCAGAACCACGCCCTCGACGGCCGGTGTCGCGGCCACCACCGCCAGACTGCGGGCCAAGCCTGTACTCGGCTGCGCCGAGCGCAGGCTCAGCACCAACTCTGCACGCGGGCCGATCAGCGGATCGGCCACCGGCGCCGCCGGGTCGGTCATCGGATAGCGCGAACAGCCCAGCGTCACATGGTGAAAGACGCCGTCGAGTCCCTGGCGATGGTCCGGCCCGAAACGCAGCACCTCGATGCGTTCCACGCCGAGGAAGGTGACGCTGGCGATATCGGGATCGGAATCCATTCCCAGCGAGGCGAAGTGCGCACGGAGGTGGGCACTCACCCCCGCCAGCGAATCGCTCACCCGGCCAGCGCGGAGAGATTCACCCCGGTGTCGCCGTCGAACACTTGCAACTTCGTGGTGTCGAGGGCCAGTTCGATGGTGTCCCCGGTAGCGGCCCGCGAGTCCGCCGACACCCTTGCCACGTAACGGTTTTCACCGATGCCGGCGTCGGCGGCCAACTCCGCCAGATGCTCGGATCGGGCGACTGCACCGGCAGTGGAGAAGTACACGTACTTGTCGGCGCCGAGCGACTCGACCAGATCGGCGCGGACGCCGAACGCCAGCGAGCGGGCCCGCTCGTGAATGTCGAGCAGGGTCGCATCCGCGAAGTGTTCCGGTCGAACGCCGACGATGACATTGGCCGGCAGCGTCTCGCTGTCCAGCGTGTCGAGACCGACTTGACCGAACGGCAGACGCAGCCCGATGGGCGTCGGCGCGGCCGGGAAGAAGTTCATCGCCGGGGAGCCGATGAAGCCCGCCACGAACAGATTCGCCGGACGGTTGTACAGCTCGTCGGGCGTGCCGATCTGCTGTGCCTCACCGCCGCGCAGCACGACGACCCGGTCACCGAGGGTCATCGCTTCGGTCTGATCGTGGGTGACGTAGACGGTGGTGGTCCCGAGCCGGTTCTGTAGCCGGGCGATCTCCGCACGCATCTGCACCCGCAGCTTGGCGTCGAGGTTGGAGAGCGGCTCGTCCATCAGGAATGCCTTGGGATTGCGCACGATCGCCCGGCCCATCGCGACCCGCTGGCGCTGGCCGCCGGAGAGCTGGGACGGCTTGCGGTCCAGCAGGCTCGACAGATCGAGGATGCGCGCGGTCTCGGCGACCTTGGCGTCGATGTCCGATTTGGACATCTTGGCCAGGGTGAGCGGGAAGGCGATGTTCTGCCGCACCGTCATATGCGGGTAGAGCGCATAGGACTGGAACACCATCGCGATGTCCCGGTCACGGGGGGCTTTCTCGTTGACTCGCTGACCGCCGATGCGCAGTTCGCCGGAGCTGATTTCCTCCAGACCGGCAATCATGTTGAGCGTGGTGGACTTTCCGCATCCGGACGGTCCGACCAGGATGACGAACTCGCCGTCGGCGATGGTGATCGACAGGTCCTTCACCGGGGTGGCCCCGTCGGGGTAGCGCTTGGTCACATTCTCTAAGACGATCTCGGCCATCGCCCGCTACCCCTTCACCGCGCCGGAGGTCAGCCCGGCGACAATCCGTCGTTGGAAAATCAGAACAAACACGATGATCGGAATCGTGATCACCATGGCGCCGGCCGCGATCGACCCGGTCGGCTCCTCGAATTGCGAACTGCCGGTGAAGTTCGCGATCGCCACCGGAGCGGTGATCGCCGACTTCGTCGCTGTCAGCGACAACGCCAGCAGCAGGTCGTTCCAGGCGAAGATGAACACCAGGATGGCTGCGGTCACGATGCCGGGAGCGGCCAGCGGGGCGATCACCCGCCGGAATGCCTGAGCCGGGGTGGCACCGTCCATCTTGGCGGCTTTCTCCAGATCCCAGGGGATCTCGCGGAAAAACGCCGACAGGGTGTAGATCGCCAGCGGAAGCGCAAACGTGATGTAGGGAATGATCAGGCCGGGCCAGGTGTCGAAGAGTCCGACGCGGCGCTCGATGTTGAACAGCGGTGTCACAAGCGAGATTTGCGGGAACATCGCGATCAGCAGAGTCGCGCCGATGAGCAGCCGTTTGCCGGCGAAATCCAGTCGGGCCACCGCGTAAGCGGCCATCCCGCCGATGACGACAGCGACCAGCGTGGTGATCAGCCCGATGCCGATGGAGTTGATCAGCGCTGAGGAGAACACGTCGCCGCTGAAGATGCCCTTATAGTTCTCCAGCGTGATCGAACGGGGAATGAGCTTGCCGTCCTTGGCCATTGAGGTCGGCTTGAGGGACAGGCTCAGAATCCACAGCACCGGCAGCAGCGCGTAGACGACCACCAGCACGTTGACGACGGTCCAGAAGGTGGCCCGCCGGGCTCCAACGTGTTCAGCCATTGTCAGCGCACCTCGTTCTCGGCGCCGGGGGCGGCCGCCCCGAACAATTTGATGTAGATGAAGGCGATGACGGCCACGGTCGCGAAAACCAGCACGCTGATCGCCGACCCGAGCCCGAGGTTGAACGCCTTGAACAGGTTGTCGTAGCCCAGGATCGACACCGATGCGGTCTTGTTCGACCCGCCGGTGAGCACGTAGATGTTGTCGAAGATGCGGAACGCGTCGAGGGTCCGGAAGAGCAGCGCCACCAGGATGGCCGGTTTCATCAGCGGCAGGATCACCCGGGTGAGCCGGGTCCAGGCGCCGGCCCCGTCGACTTCGGCCGCGCTCAGCAGATCCTGCGGTATCAGCGCCAGCCCGGCGAGCAGCAGAAGCGCCATGAACGGGGTGGTCTTCCAGACCTCGGCCAGGATGATGACAGCCAGCGACGGAATCTGTTGTGTCAGTGGAGCAGTGCCGTCGGGCAGCAGGTTGGCCAGGTAACCGGTGCCCGGCGTCCAGGCGTAGTACCAGCTGTACGAGGCTGCGACGGTGACGATCCCGTACGGGATGAGGATCGCGGTGCGCACCAAACCCCGCCCGAAGATCGTCCGGTGCATCACCAGTGCCAGCGCCAGCCCGAGTGCGAACTCGATGGCGACCGAGATGACCGTGATGATCAGCGTCACGAAAAACGCCGTCCACCAGTACTTGTCGGTCAGGATGGTCTGATAATTCCCCAGTCCGACGAACGCGGTGTCGTTCGGGCTGGCCAGGTTGTAGCGGTGCAGGCTCAGCCAGAAGGCGTAGAGGATCGGATAAGCGGTGACGGCCAGCATCAGCACGACCGCCGGTGCGATCAGCCAGTAGGCCAGGTGGCGCTGCGCCCGCCGATCGCCGGTCAGAACCGTCTTGGGTGCGGTCATGGGATCAGCCCCTTACCGTCGATGGCCTTCTGCACCTGATCGGCCAGGACGTCGGCGGTCCGCTCGGGATCGATCTGGGTGATCGGCGCCAGCGTGGCCGAGATGCGGGTGGACACCGCCTGATAGTTCGGTGTGGTCGGACGCACCGCCGCGTTGGTCAACTGATCGCGGATGATCGCGTACTGCGGGTACTTCTTCTGGAACTCCGGGTCGGAGTACAGCGACGCCCGGACCGCGGGCAGCCCGCCTTCGATCGACGTGTACCGCTGGTTGCCCTCGTTGCGGATGCAGCGCAACGCCTCGAACGCCTCGGCGGGATGGCGGGTGGTCGAGGCGACCGCGAGGTTCAGCCCGCCGAGGGTTACCCGGGCCGGCTGTCCAGGGAGGACGCCGGGATACGGGGCGAAAGCGAAGACCTGCTTGCTGGCGTCGAAAGCCACTTGGAACTGTTGGTCGTTCGGGGCGAAGGTGCCGGCGTCGTTGATGCTGCCGGCTAGTTCCGGCTTCTCGTTCAGCGGCAGGAACGGCACGCCGCCCTTGGTGGCGTTCTCCAGCATCGAGGCGAAGACGAACGGCCAGTTGACCTCCAGCGCCGCACTGCCCTGTTCGAGAGCCAGCCGCGCGGTGCCCTCGTCGGTCTGGGTGACCGACGGATCGGCACCCGGTGCCGTCGCCACCGCCTTGATGATCTCCAGCGCCTTGACGGTGGCGGCGCGGTGCTCGGGCGTATCGGTCAGCGTGACGGTCTTACCGTCGTCGGAGACGACCTGGCCGCCGGCGCTCTGCAGCAGCGTGTTGAACCACACAACCAGACCCTCGTACTGCTTGGCCTGAACGGCGATCCAACTGGGTTTGCCCTCGGCGTGCAGGCGGGTGGCCTCGGCCACCATCTGGTCCCAGGTGCCAGGCGGCGGGGCCACGAGATCCGGCCGGTACCAGAGCATCTGGGTGTTAGTCGTCACCGGCGCGGCGAACAGCTTGCCCTTCCACTTCGCGGTCTCCAGCGGCCCGGGCAGGGTGTCGCCTGCGGCGTCGGCCTCGGCCTGGCCGGCCGGATCGTCGGACAGCGGCAGCGCCCAGCCCGCCTCGGCGAATTCCGCGGTCCACACCACGTCCATCGCCATGATGTCCAGCGAGTGGTCGTTGCCGGTGATGCGACGGGCCAGTTGCAGGCGCTGGTCGTCGGCTCCCTTGGGCAGGGCGAACTGCTGGATGCGCAACCGGCCGCCCAACTCCTGATTGCACCGTTTGGCCACGGCGGTGAACGTGCCGGTTTCGCTGGCCGGGGTGTAGAGGCTCACCACGTCACCGGCCGCACTGGAGCCGCAAGCCGATACCGTCCCCGCGGCGATCAGCACCGCGGCTGCGACGGCAGCGGCCCGGCCGGCTGGCCCGCCAAGGATCGTCACGACCATCCCGCCCTCTCGTTCCGTATGTCGCGACTACTGTAAGGCCTGGGCGAGAACCGAAGAGCTACAGACTCAAGCGTGCGAGCATGTCTCGGGCCTGCTCAGCGCTCTGCGGATCGCACAGCACGTCGTAGCGCCCGGCCACCAGTTGCATCGTTGAACTGAAATCCCGGGTGCCCTTGGACGCCCAGTACGGGACAGCCGAGGTGATGAGGCCGAACAGAATGCCGGCGGGGATGGCCGCGACGATCGCCCCGGCGAGGTTGCCGGTGAACATGCCGAGCAGCAGACCGATGAACACACCCAGCCATGCGCCGCTGGCGACTCCGGTGAGCAGCACCTTGCCCCAGGTGAGCCGTCCGATCACTCGCTCCACCTGCATGAGGTCGACGCCGACGATGGTGACGTGCTGCACCGGGAACTGGTTGTCGGACAGATAGTCGACGGCCTTCTGCGCTTCGGCGTAGGTGGGATAGGAGCCGACGGGCCAGCCTTTCGGCGGGGTCGGCAGGCCGAGCGGACCCCGGCGTGCCGCGGCGGTGCCGCCCGGATTCTGCGCTGAGAACGGACTGGTCATTGCTGTGCGCTCCTTCGATGGTCGTGCATGGGTTCGAGGCGTTGCCTTCAGCATGACAGCCGACCGAGCGTCGGACGAGAGTCGCCCGGGCGTTTCAGACCGGTGGGCTGAACCGCTCACCGGTCCGGTCCATCCCTGCGGCGCGACCCTTGGCCGCCACCACCAGGGCCATCTTGCGGCTGGCCTCGTCGATCATCTCCTCGCCGAGCATCACCGCACCCCGGGCACCTCCCGCGGTGGAGGTGTGCCACTGGTAGGCCTCCAGGATCAATTCGGCGCGGTCAAATTCGTCCTGCCGGGGACTGAAGATCTCGTTCCCGGCCGCGATCTGGTCCGGGTGCAGCACCCACTTGCCGTCGTAGCCCAACGCCGCCGACCGTCCGGCGACCCGGCGGAAGGCGTCGACGTCGCGCACCTTCAGGTAGGGCCCGTCGACCGCGGCGACCCCGTGGGCGCGCGCCGCGACCAGGATCGTCATCAGCACGTGGTGGTAGGCGTCGCCGACGTCGTACCCCTCGGGCTGCTCCCCGACCACGAGGGTGCGCATGTTGAGGCTGGCCATCAGGTCCGCGGGGCCGAGGACCAGCGCCTGGACCCGCGGGGCGGCCGCAATGTCGTTGACGTTGGTCAGCCCCCGGGCGTCCTCGATCTGCGCGTCGATCCCGATCCGGCCCACCGGCAGCCCGTAGGTCCGTTCCAGCTGGGTCAGCAGCAGGTGCAGGGCCTCGACATGGTGCGCCCCGGACACCTTCGGCAACACGATCACGTCCAGGTGCGCGCCGGCCGCCGACACCACCTCGATGACGTCGGAGTAGGTCCAGGGAGTGGTCCAGTCGTTGACCCGCACCCCGCGGAGTTGACCGGCCCACCCCGGCTCGGCCAGCGCGGCGGCCACCTGGGCGCGGGCCGGCGCCTTGGCGTCCGCGGCGACGGCGTCCTCGAGGTCGAGGAACACCTCGTCGGCGGGCAGGCTTTTGGCCTTCTCGATCATCTTGGGATTGCTGCCCGGAACGGACAGGCAGGTGCGGCGGGGCCGATAGGCGGGTCGGTCGATCATGTCCACGCACTGCTCCTACGCTTGGTAGCCATGGCGTCGGTGATCAGGGTATACGCGGCGCGACTTGCGGGGATGGTCGTGTTGGGCCCCGACGGCGAATCCCTGGGCCGGGTGCGCGACGTGGTGGTCAGCATCAACATCGTGCGCCAGCAGCCGCGGGTGCTCGGGCTGGTCGTCGAAATGCTCACCCGCAAGCGAATCTTCGTTCCTATCCTGCGCATCACCGCCATCGAGCCCAGTGCCGTCACCCTCACCACCGCCAACGTGTCGCTGCGGCGGTTCGTCCAGCGTCCCGGCGAGGTGCTGGTGCTGGGCCAGATCCTCGACACCGAGGTGCAGGTCAACGATCCCGAGCAGGCTCAACTCGCCGACGTCGGCGTCGTGGTCGTGGACCTCGGTATGGAGCAGACCCGAACCCGTGACTGGGTGGTCAGCCGGGTTGCCGTACGCACCCACCGCCGGCTGGGACGGCGCGCAGCGGTGGTGGTGGTGGAATGGCAGAACGTCGTCGGCCTGACCCCGTCGGGTCTGGCGCTGCCCGGCCAGGGCGTCGCGCAGCTGTTGCAGCAGTTCGAGGGCCAGCGCCCGATCGCCGTGGCCGACGCGCTGCGCGACCTGCCGACCAAACGGCGCACCGAGGTCGTCAAAGCGCTCGACGACGAACGGCTGGCCGACATCCTGCAGGAGCTCTCCGAAGAAGACCAGACCGCGCTACTGCGCCAGCTCGACACCGAGCGGGCCGCCGATGTGCTCGAAGCCATGGACCCCGATGACGCCGCCGACCTGTTGGGGGTACTCAACCCGACGGAGGCCGAAGCGCTTCTGCGCCGGATGGATCCCGAGGAATCCGAATCGGTTCGCCGACTGCTCAGCCACTCCCCCGACACCGCGGGCGGCCTGATGACGTCCGATCCGGTGGTTCTCGCCCCGGACACCACGGTGGCCGAGGCGCTGGCCCGGGTGCGCGACCCGGACATCACGCCGGCCCTGGCGTCGCTGGTCTTCGTGGTCCGGCCGCCCACCGCCACCCCGACCGGCCGCTACCTGGGGTGCGTGCATCTGCAGGCCTTGCTGCGCGAACCGCCGGCCAATCTGGTCAGCGGCATCGTGGATTCGGATCTGCCGCACCTGGACCCGGACACCACGCTGGGAGCGGTGACGCGCTATTTCGCCGCCTACAACCTGGTGTGCGGCCCGGTGCTCGACGACGAGGGCCATCTGCTCGGCGCCGTGACGGTCGATGACGTGCTCGACCACCTGCTGCCGCACGACTGGCGGGAAAGCTTCGAAGATGCCGGCACCGGACCCGCCATGGGCCACAGCCGATGAGTGACCCGCGGCAGCGGCTGGACACTCCGCTCACGTCCCGGCGGATGTCACTGAGCGTCGATCCCGAAACCGTCGGCCGGGTCAGCGAATCAGTGGCCCGATTCCTGGGCACCGGGCGCTACCTGTTCTGGCAGACCGTGCTCGTCATCGTGTGGATCGGGCTGAATCTCTCCGCCGTGAAGCTGCGCTGGGACCCCTACCCGTTCATTCTGCTCAATCTGGCGTTCTCCACCCAGGCCGCCTACGCCGCGCCGCTGATCCTGCTGGCCCAGAACCGGCAGGAGAACCGGGACAAGGTCTCGCTGGAGGAGGACCGGCGCCGCGCTCAGCAGACCAAGGCCGACACCGAATTCCTGGCCCGCGAACTGGCCGCGCTGCGGCTTGCGGTGGGAGAAGTGGCGACCCGCGATTATCTGCGTCGCGAACTCGAGGAGATCCGCGAGCTTCTCGAAACGGCACCCCCGGCCGGTGCGAAGCCAGCAAAGTCGGGTAAGAAGGACATTGCCGAATGGCGCGCGAAAAACATCCCGGGATAACAACTCCCCGGATGCGTTTCGCATGCCTGGGGTCCTTATGTATGGTGACTTGGTTCACAACAGGAGTTACGGGTGAGGACAGACGAGTGGGGATAGCGCACCGGGTCGGCCATGTGGTCCGGACGCCGGTGTTCGGCATCGCGGTGCTGACGCCGGTGGTGCTGGCCGGCGCTGTGGCAGCGACCCCCAGTCGCGTGGTGGTTCCGGCCAAGCCGACCGCCGAAACGTCGACCCCCGCGATCGTCGCCGCCGCACCCCCCGTGGACACCAAGGGCATGACGGTGGTCCCGATGGCCAAGGCACCGGCCGACTTCCGGTTCGCCGCCAATTCGCTGTCCCTGCCTCCGCCGGCGGCGGTCATCAGCTCTTCGGGCGGAATGCGCATCCCGGCGATGGCATTGGCCGCCTACCGCAAGGCCGAGCAGACCATGGCGGTCGCCGACCCCGGGTGCGGCATCAGCTGGAACCTGCTGGCCGGCATCGGCCGCATCGAGTCCTCGCACGCCAACGGCGGCGCCACCGATACGAGTGGGACGGCGCTGCGCCCCATCTACGGTCCGGTCCTCGACGGGAGCCTGCCCGGCAACGAAGTGATCGTCCAGGGCAACACTGCGGGGCGACCGGTCTACGCGCGGGCCATGGGCCCGATGCAGTTCCTGCCCGGCACCTGGTCGCGGTTCGCCTCCGACGGCGATGGCGACGGCAAGTCCGATCCGCAGAACATCTTCGACGCCGCGCTGGGCACCGCGCGCTACCTGTGCAGCGGTGGGCTGAATCTGCGCAATCAGGCTCAGGTGCTCACCGCCATCCTGCGCTACAACAATTCGATGGCCTACGCCCAGAACGTCCTGGGCTGGGCTGCCGCCTACGCCACCGGCGTGGCGCCGCTCGACCTGCCGCCGATCGTGGGCCCGGTGCCCTCGCTGGGCGACGGCCACCTCGAACGCCCCGGGCAGGGCCTGGGTCCCGCCATGCCCGGACTGCCCGCGGGCGATCCGCTGGCGCAGCTCACGCTCAACATGGGCAACAGCGAGACCGCGGGCCAGATGCTCCCCGGCCCGCTGCCCGGCCCGGCCACCGAAGGTGTGGGTCCGGCGCACGGATGCGAAGTCATCTGCATGGCATCGCAGCTGGCGCCGCAGAGCGAGGCCCCCAACCCCGATCTACCGGCATGGATGCAGCCGATGACGCCGCCGCCGTGGATGGCGCCGACCGGGCCGCTGCCCGGAATGGCACCTCCCGGAGCGCCGCTTCCGGGAATGCCCCCTGTGGCCGGTCCCCTGCCGGGCCTGCCGCCCGGCATTGGTCCCCTGCCGGGCCTGCCGCCCGGCATTGGTCCCCAG
>Ga0194055_10001696_pt1 | contig 17839 bp, 10 predicted proteins | sample SepL449m_MetaG_FD_155482 | JGI IMG/M metagenome (GOLD analysis project Ga0194055, IMG submission 155482) | Anoxic zone freshwater microbial communities from boreal shield lake in IISD Experimental Lakes Area, Ontario, Canada - Sep2016-L442-9m | ecosystem: Environmental > Aquatic > Freshwater >...
TGCCAAACAAGACGCCACCTTTTTGCCCGAGCGCTCCGTGGCGCAAATGGGTGCGGTCTCCGCCACGACGAACATCAACTTCTATGGCGGATCACGATTTTTAGAGCAGACAAGTTTTGGCCCTACCGCGGCAAGCGTAGCGGCGGTGGAGTCTTTGGGGGCAGACGCCTGGCTGGATCAGCAGGTGAACATGCCAGCGACCTTGTTTGACGACGAGGTACTTAAAAGCATCAACCCCATGACTGACAAGTCCGCTTACCAGTGGTTGCCAGACCATTTTTTCAGCACAACACTAACTACACCAGGCCAGTTGCGGTGGCGTGTCGCGTGGTCGCTATCCCAATTCTTGGTGGTATCGCAGGCCAAGGTTCAACCCTACGGCCTGACGCGCTTTTTCAACCTTTTGCTCAAGGGTTCGTTCGGCAATTACCGAGACTTGTTGCGGGACGTCACACTGAGCTCGACGATGGGCTTTTACTTGGACAACGCCTCGAACGTGCGCGCAGGCGCCTGCGCAGGCTGCGCGCCCAATGAAAACTACGCCCGTGAGCTGATGCAGTTGTTTTCTCTGGGAACCTACCTTCTCAACGCCGATGGAACGCCCAAACTCGATCCCAAAGGCCAACGCATTGCCACCTATGACCAGCAATCAATTGCCAACATGGCGCGCGCTTTAACGGGTTGGAACTATGCATACGATCCGTTTGCACCGTTTGCCAACTGGGCGCGCTTTGACCTGCAGATGGTAGCCAACGACTACAACCACGACACGAATTCCAAGACGCTATTGGGAACCACCATTGCGGCCGGTGGCAACCCTGGTGCCGATTTAGAAAAAGTGTTGGATATCCTGATGGCGCACCCCAACATTGCGCCATTTGTTTCCGTTCGCCTGATTCAGCATTTAGTGACCAGCGACCCTTCGCCAGCCTACGTTGGGCGCATTAGTGCAATTTTTAACAACAATGGTAAAGGCGTTAAGGGCGACCTTGCCGCCGTAGTGAAGGCCATTTTGCTCGACCCGGAGGCGCGTGCAGGGGATGACCCCGGCGCTACCAACACAATCGGAAAATTGCGCGAGCCTTTGCTTTGGGCCACGGCCGTGTTGCGCGGCTTAGGTTGCACTTCCGCCCCGATAGGTGACAACGGCTACAGTTTGCTCTACACGAGCCAACAACCTTTGAATGCACAAACGGTGTTCGGGTTTTACCCGCCAGACCACAAGGCGCCGGTCAGCCTACTTTTAGCTCCTGAGCAAAAGCTGCTGGACACCTCGGAATTTTCACAACGGCTGGGATTGGGATGGAACATGGGAAATAACACCGCGGCGCTCCAAAAGGCAGGTTGTCAATTTGATGCCATGGTCAGCGCGCTCAATACCTCGCCTGACCTTTATCTCAATGAGGTAAGCAGGCGTTATTTTCGCGGGTCGATGTCTCCCGTTCTGCGCAGTGCCGGAGTCAACTTAATCAGTCAATTTAAAAGCAATGGCAACAGCTCTGCAATGGTGGCATCCAGCACCTTGATTTTTTTACTTTCATCGCCCTCTTTTGGCGCGATGCACTGAGGTCCTATGAATTTTTTTCAACCCAACAGAAGGGCTTTTCTAAAGCGTGCTGGCGCAGCGACGGCTACCGGTCTATCTGCAGGCGCATTGCAATGGTTGGCCACTCAAAGCAATTTGGCCCACGCAGACACGGACTATCGCGCATTGGTATGCATCTACCTTTCAGGCGGCAACGACAGCAACAATATGCTGATCCCCACCGACGGCGCCTACACTGACTACGCCAATGCGCGCAAAGAGCTTGCACTTGGGCGATCCGAAATATCGCCACTCAATGGCACTTCTGCAGGCCACACATTTGGTTTGCACAGTGCCATGATGGGCCTGGCGCCGCTTTACAACCAAAAACGCCTCGCTTTCATTTCCAACGCCGGTCCACTCATCAAGCCTGTCACTGCAGAACAAGTGAAAAACAACTCTGCCACCATCCCCGCTTTCTTGCTATCGCACAGTGACCAGACGGCGATGCAACAAGGCTGGCAAGGGGGCGCGGATCCCAGTGGTTGGGCTGGTCGAGGTCTGGAGCAACTTAGCACCTCTTTGCGCAACCCGATTGCTGCACTCACGATGACACAGAACAGTACCTTGGTGCTGGGGCAAAGCAGTTCGGTGGCCATGACCTACCCTGGTGGTACGCGCTACTGGGGGCAAGCAGATCTGATAAACAGCAGCAATACTGCTACACAAATTTTGCATTCGATGACGCAAATGCAGTTTCCACAGGGGTACGACAATGAGTATGTGAGGACTATGAAGGGTGCACTCAATGATTCAACGATATTGGCCAACGCGCTAAGCCAAGCGGCGCCGGCACCTACCGACTTAGGCACAGAGTATTTGGCCCAAGGGTTGGCCTATCTGGCGCAAATCATGCCGGTAATGAAAAGTTATGGGTATCGACGGCAGGTCTTTTTGGTCGAATATGGCGGTTTTGATACCCATACGGCACAGCGCAGTAACGCGATCAATGACAAACAAAGTCAGGACTACCTGCTTAGCGTAGTCGCCAAGGCCATGGTCGGCTTTGACGCGGCGATGCAAAAGTCCGGACTCGGGAATAACGTGGTCACTTTCACCATGTCGGACTTCAGCAGAACCCTCAAGCCGGCGGCCGGCGGCGGCTCGGACCATGCGTGGGGGGGGCATTCGATGGTCATGGGCGGTCCGGTGCTGGGAGGCACTGTCTATGGAACTTTTCCTTCCCTCATGCTCGGGGGCGTGGACGATTTTGATGAAGCAGCCGGCGGCCGCTGGGTCCCTACGACCTCGGTTGACCAAATAGGCGCAACGCTGATGGCTTGGATGGGGCTGCCGACGGCCAACATGGCCACCGTTTTCCCCAATCTATCAAACTTTACGCAGAAAAATCTTGGCTTCTTGGCTTAGTTAAGCGTTCGATATGGACTATCACATCACCGGTGATAACGTCACCGTCGACACTACCAAGCTGGGGCAACCCGATTGGACTACGTACTTTTTGGATGGCAAAGGCATCACCATTACCGTGACCAATGCCAACGTCGTGGTCGGCGCAGGCGACGCCACCATTATTGCAACTGACCTATGGTCTGGCGTCTGTTTTTGGTCTATGGCTAAGGTAGGCATCAGCATCAATCTGAAAACCGGCGTAGGGACAGGGTCGCAGGGTGCGTCGCTGCAACTTGTAGGCGTTCACAATATCCAAGGATGCTACCTCGATGATAGAGTGATTGGCGGCTCAGGCAATACCACTTTTTGGACTAATGGCGGGAACGACTATTTCCAAGGTGGGGACGGCATCAATACCCTCGCCCTGGGCGGGTTGATTTCGCGTTACACCATCAAGGTCAGCCTTGATGGCGCGAATGCTACCGTGACCGACAACGAATCGGGCAGCGGTACGTCCCACAACGTCACTACCTTGGTTAACGTGCAGCGCTTGCAGCTATGGAACGCAGTCACCTCGACCAACATCAGCTACGACCTTCAAAGCTTCATTACCGATCAAGACCGCGCAATTCAAGGCTTGCTGGCACCTACCCCACCCCGGTGGAACTCCGGTAGCGCACTAGGTACCCCAACGACGGTCAGTTATAGCTTTGCCCTGGGGGGCCTCTCAGAGAGCGCGCAAGCCGCGGTAAAGGCGATTTTGGCTGCAAGCTCGGTAGTGATAGGCCTTGACTTCGTGCTGGTAAGCACGGGCGGGCAGATAGTCATGAATGCCAGTGCCCAAAGCAGCGGCATAGGTACAGTCGTGGGAAGCCCAGCGGCCGGCGGACATTGCGAAATCAATTTCAATAGCAACCAACTCACAGATACGAGCGCAGCCACCACGGGCTTTGAAGTCTTATTGCACGGCATCGGCGCGGCACTTGGCCTCAAAGATGCCAATAGCGCAATTGCTGGCAGCAGCGCCACCGTATTGGCAACCCGCGACGACTTCACTATCAATACCGTAATGTCCACCAAAGTCTTTGATCCGCAGGGCGGGCACCGTGATACCTGGGGAAAGCTTGACCTGATCGCTTTGCAATCACTTTACGGTGCGCGCACGACGCAACTCGGTAACGACACCTACGCGCTTACCGATGCAATGGGCCAGACGCTGCACACTTTGGTGGATAACGATGGCACGAACACTTTGGACGCGTCCAGTTGCACTTTTGGCGTGACACTGAACCTTAATGCCGGCGCACTGTCCTCAGTAGGCATAACGGCGAAGGGTACTGCCGCAATCAACAATTTGGCGCTGTCATCCAACACAACTGTTCAAAAGGCGGTTGGCAGCGCGCACGACGACTGGCTGATTGGCAACGACTTCGACAATACTTTTGTTCCAGGCGTAGGCAATGACCTGATCCAAGGCGGCAAGGGGAACAATACCATCCTATTGGCAAGTCCTTGGAGCGCTTACATGGCCTCCATACAAACGCTCGGCGGCACGACAACTTTGACTTTGCAGTCGACAGACGGAATCTCAGGAACCAAAACTTGTACCGGCGTAATAAGTTACCAATTCACTGATGCCATTTTGCAATTGGCAGCGGACATTGCCACCTTGAATACGCGAAAAGCGGGAAACTTTTTTGTAGGACAAGGATTAGGTTTTGGACGCATTGCAGGCACTGCAGGCACAGATACCGCCGTATTTACCGGAATCTTGGCCGATTACACCATTTCATTTAGTTCGACAAAACAATTGGCTACGGTCTCGGATACTTCCTTGGGACGAAATGGAAGCAATGCACTAGTTAATTTTGAGCGCCTGCAGTTTTCGGATTTATCGATTAACCTTTCGACCCCAGTAATAGCCAGCTCTATTGCAAAGCCCAATTTGACACGAATAGAAGAGCTTTACGTCGCGTTTTTTAACAGAGTTCCAGACGCTGATGGGCTAGCGTATTGGGTACAACAGTTCAAGGGTGGACAAACTATCAATCAAATCGCTGCGCTTTTCTATGACATAGGTATCCAGTACTCCACCCTTACAGGTTTTAGCGCCAGCATGAATAACACCGACTTTATCAACTTGGTATACAAAAATGTACTGGGACGCAAAGACGGTGCCGATGCTGATGGTCTCAAGTATTGGAACGCCGAGTTAGGGGCAGGAGTCCAACGGGGCCAATTGGTGTCCACTATTTTGGATGCCGCACATACTTTCAAAAATGATGCAACTTACGGCTGGGTCGCCAATTTGCTGGACAACAAAATAGCGCTCGCGCAAATCTTTGCCGTTAATTTAGCACTCAACTACAACACACCCGGCGAATCTATTACCCAGGGGATGAAAATTGCCGCGGCCGTAACCCCAACAGATATTCAAGCTGCAATTCAATTAATCGGCGTCCATGCGGACTCGGTTTTGCTTTATCAGAGTTAAATATTCGGCGACAAATCCATGTGGGCCTGTTTAGGCGAAATTCGCCATCGATTCATAGACAGCAAGCGTCGCTTGTGCGCAAGCGCGCCAGGTAAATTGTTGGGCCCTAGAAAGTCCCAAGGTCTTTAATTGAAGGATCAAATTCTCGTTCTGGATCAAGGTTTGCATTGCATTGGCAATCTCGGCCACATCCATCGGATTGACCAACAAGGCCGCATCGGCCGCAACCTCTGGAAGCGATGTGGTGTTGGAGGTGATCACTGGCGTTTGACTTGCAAACGCTTCAAGCACAGGCAAACCAAATCCCTCTGACAGTGAGGGGAAAACCAAAGCAGTGGCCGATTGCAAAAGGGCCCGTTTTTCCAAGTCGGAGACGGCACCGAGCCATTGAATAGGTTCGCGTCCGGCGGCATCTTGCATCATTGTGATGAGCTCCTGGCTATCCCAGCCATTTCTACCCACGATGACCAAGGGGAAAGCCTTGCGCATATGTATGGGCAAGGCTTGATGTGATTGGATAATTCGCAAAATATTTTTTCTAGGCTGCAATGTTCCAATAAAGAGAAAAAAACTCGTTGGCAGACCATACGTTTTCAATACTTGCCCAACATATTGACTGGATAAAGCCTCAAAATAGCGTTTATCCACTCCCAACGGTACGACGCTGATATTACGTGGCGGGATATTGAAATGTTCTGCAATTTGAAATTTGGAGTATTCAGAGATAGTGACAATATGCTGCGCCCAAGAAGCAGTCTTTTTCCATAAAATATTTTGAATAGGCCGCAATCGCGAATGAACCCACTCTGGATGGGCCAGCGGGATTGCGTCCATTAAGGTGGCCAACACAGGCGTTGCGCGAAGCTTAGGAATCAAATGGTCAGTTGCATGAAATAGATCGATTTTATTTGCGCCTCTCATGCGACCCGGGTGATCAACTCCTGTGAGAGCCGAGATTAGCGCGTTAGTGCTAAACCTGCTCCAATGCTCCGTTGTGAATCCCTGCAGAGTTTCAAGCTTCGCCTTTCCGAAAATGACAGGGTTAAGCTCACACCGCATCTGAACAAGCTCTCGCGACAATTCTTGGGTGTAATAGGCAATCCCATCAAGTTGACCCAATTGCAAACCCCTGGCAAGCACGCTGGCGCCAAATCCGACACGCATTACGGTGTCTCCAGCATCCACCGCAGTGTTTGCAAAATAGTGTATTTCTCTTGTATACCGACTACCGCACGCAGCTTTGAAGGATCACCACAAAGTTTGTGAACTTCACCCTCTCGCACAAACTCCGGATTATCTTTAGTTTCGATGCGGTGACCTGTAAGCGATTGCAACGCTTCAACCACGGAAATCAAGGTGTAGGAGTTTCCCGTGCATACGTTGTAAACCTCGCCCGGTTGGCCTTTTTCAAGCAAAGCGAAATACGCGTTACACACCATACGAACGTCGTTAAATTCACGCTCCACGTGCAAGTTTCCAAGTTCAACACTAGAAGCCTCGCGTTTGAAATGGTCAACCAGTTTAGGAATCAAAAATTGAGGAGCCTGTCCCGGCCCCGTGTAATTAAAGGGCCTGACAATAACTATGGGTAATCTGCCGGCATAGAGGTGCGCCACCTTCTCCATCGTTGCCTTGCTCATCGCATAATGGTTCGCCGGAGCAACAGTTTGGGACTCCACGATGGGGTACGCCGCGCAATTTCCATAAATATTGGCACTACTTGCAAGGAGTACGCAGGAAGGAACGAGCGGCAATGCAGAGAGCGCCGACAATAAATTCATCGTGCCAACGACATTGACAGAATAAAAAGCGGTCTCGTCACCATGTCCGACAAAGCTGATGCCTGCCAGATGAACGACCGCATCCACCAAATACTGCCCAATTTCTGCCTCTAAGGCGGCGGCATCCGTGAGGTCAGCGCGAACGGGAACAATTGCATGGCCGGACCGTTGAGCCATGCTTGCAAACATACGGCCCGTGAACCCAGAGGCACCAGTAAGCAATATATTCATATGCGACCCAAAAGCAATACCAGAACCGTAACGCAGCTCAATTTTTCACAGAAAAACGGATTTTGCATAAACCTAAAAAATATTTCTCGCATAGATTAACTTCGTGGTCCATTGAGTGCGCAATTTTTGAAATGTAGTGCCGCCAGCATGCCGGCCAAGCGAATACCAAGTTTGGCATAGCGATGGTCAGCCAACCAACGCGCATTGTCTTTCGCTTTTGCAACCATTGATGCATCTTCACCTTGGATTGCGCGCATCAAAGCATCTATGCCTTCAGAGATATGCTCAACCGAAGTGCCAGGCAGGAAATGGACAGCGTCACGAACATCGTCAAATATTCCCAAGGGCGTCACCGCTACGGCTACTCCGCTTGCAATTCCAAAACGCACCGCAGCACTGGCCGACTCCCCGGTCTTTTGGTAAGGAAACACAATCAAATCAGCATCTGAAAGGTAGCCAAGACTCTGGGCATCGTCAAGATAATCAGTCCGCAAAACTATTTGATCTTGTGCATGTGTTGCCGCTATTTTGGTGCGCGCTTGCGCAATCGTCTCGGCCGAGACAGGCGCAGGATATTGTGCATTCACCATAGTAAGCTCTAAAGATACTCCCGCGTCACGCAAACTGACTACCGCATCAATGAGTTCCAATAGGCCTTTATGGGGTAAAAAATAACCATAACTGGCAATTCGAAATGGTCGATCAATTACCGCCTCTTTTGCACCAGGATGTCGCTCAATGATGCCAAGAGGCAATAGCACGACATTCGCCACAAGGCCATACGTTTTAAGCCTATTTAAATCAGCGACGCTGTGAACAATCACTCTGTCACAGCGTTTTAAGGCGGCAACCAAATCTACAATTTTTTTGTGTGATACCTGCATCGGATCGGTCGTTGAATGCATTTCCGTCACAACGGTACGCCCTGCATCGATTTGGCTATTTACAAAACCGGCCAATGCCAGTAAGTCAAAGAATCCATAATTAAACTGAATAACCAATATGTCAAAGTCCACCGAATCAATGGTCGCCGCTAAATTGACCAGTGAGTCATCGTCTCCCTGATGCCAACAACGAACTACACGATCATCATCACCTGCCACCATATCATCGGTATGGCTGGCCAAAATTTGAACATCAGCAGGCATATGCTCGAGCATATGCTGCGAATAACTTGCTATCCCGCACCGGGTATTCCAACTGCTTACCCAAGCAATACGCGGTTCATTTTTTTTCCCAACCAGTGTGAATTTACGTAATGCTTGTTCGGATCTTTGAGCCACCTGTTTCCATGTGAATTGGGCGAGCAACAGTTGACGGCCTGCGCCTGCGCGCTTTGCTCGCTCGCTGGCGGACGACTGGTGCACCTCGATTAGCTTGCGCGCTAAATGGTGCACATTAGGTTGTGCCCACACCGAGTCTGATAAATCAAAATGACTTTTCGCCTGAACAAAATCAAACTCCACTAGCCATGCAGTTTCGCTGGTGCAGAAATCAAGTTGCCCACTCCAGCCCGTAGTAATAACTGCCAATCCCGAAAGCATCGCCTCTGCCAGCGGCAAGCCAAATCCCTCTGCCTTACTCGGCGCAACGAGCGACTGACATTGGGCGTATAAAGACTTAAGCTGCGAGTCACTGTAGTTTGACTCAAGCACCAAAACATCAGGGAAATTAGCGTCAGTTGTTCGAATGTCACTTAACCATTGATGAATTTGATTGTGCGGATTTGCAAAGGTCTTGATCACCAGCGTGACATCGTCACTGGCCCTAAAGGCCAAACCGTAGGCCCTAAGCAGTTCTTCAATGCCCTTTCGCGGGAAGCACGATGAGACATGCAAAAACCGAAATGTCTTAGCTTGAATCGTAAGCACATCGCCCACTTCAACCCGCTCCCAATGATCTACACCTAAACCGGTCACGGCGATTGGCACACGGACACCACTATCCATCAACAACTTGGCTACGTGATGGGACATCACGGTCATGCCGTCCAAATGTTCATTAAAGGCCTGCACCCAATCAGAAGGGAACCGGCTTTCCTCCCACCCGTAACAGTGAAGGAAGTTATGGCGGGAATCCATTTCAAGAACCCGCGGAGGATACATAAAACGGCTCAACACGTCAGCCTGGTTCGACCCCAAAGCCAACGCACGTTTGTGCAAATTCTTCAGGTCTTCGTTTGCTGCGAGGAATTTTGGATTGGCTGGGAAGTCGCCGCCGCCTTCGGCCGAATGCAATGCCACATCATGGCCTAGCGCGACAAGCCCACGCGCGAATTCTCGGTTAACCAATGCCAAACTGTAGCTGCTGTCAAATGGACCCTCAATACGCCATAGTAATCGGGAGGGGAGCAGGTCAGTGCGCCGCAGGGAGGCAACCTCGCGCTCATTGCAGTCGATACAAGACGCAACGTTAACAAGCGTCTGATCGTTTTCTGCACCCCACTGTTTCAGGTTGGCCGCTACCTCTTTGACCAGTCTGGCATAGTCGTGTCGATAAATTTCGCTCAACGGACGCATCTCAGCCACAACGTCGAGGCGCTTTTGCCACTCACATTCAAATGCCCGCAAAGCGGTCTGGGCGCATAAGTCCCAAGAAAACATTTTTGATTGGGAAAGGCCATGGCTAACTAATTGTTCGCGAAATACACGATCTGTAAGTGCCTGCAATAATTTCTCTTTAATGGATTCGACGTCCAATGGATTAAACATCGCTGCCTCCAGTCCCATCACCTCCGGCAGACTGCTTGTATCGGATGCAATAACCACAGCGCCACACGCCATGGCCTCCAATGGAGGCAGACCGAATCCTTCGTGCCATGATGGAAAAACAAAAAGCCAACACAAGTTGTAGGCAGCAACAAGCTCGTCATCTGACAAAAAACCCGTGAATCGGACGTCGGCCAAGCTTAGATCATGCAACAGAGCGGTGCTGTTGACATGCTCAATTTCGATCTCGGAAAGCCTTCCTGCAAAAAGAAGTTGGTAGGCTTGCCGAATGTCTGCGGGTAATTGGGCAAAGGCCTCAATCAGTCGGGGGAGGTTTTTTCGATGGTCTGCTCCGCCGGTATATAAAATAAATGGCTTGCTGACTCTCCATTTATCCAATAACTGATGACGCCTCGCTTCATCGACGTGCTGTGGACGAAAGGATGAGTCGCATGCTGCCGATATATTTACAATTTTATCGGAGGGAATCGCGAGATGTTCGATCGCTTCCCTCCTAGATGAATCAGAAATCGACAGGCACAGGTCAGCACGTTGCATTGCTTCGATTCGCTGCCTGTAATACGTTTCGTAGGCCGGGTGGGGCGTCAAGTATTGCTCTGGATTGAGCAGCGGTATAAAGTCATAAACCGTCGTGCAAACCAATGTATGGTGGTCAAGACAACCAACGGTGACAATCGCATTGTCGACATAGCCTTCAAACAAGCTACTTATTAAAACCACATCCGGTTGCAGGCTGGCAATAAAAGCCTCGCGCAGATACTCGGCGACATTTGCACGGCAGATATTGTCGATATCATTTACGTTTACCGGTCCGGGCGCTGTCCAGACCTTAACGTGCTCGGCGGGAATGATTCCTTCGAATGCTTGGCGTATGGGTTCAATACTCTGGGCAAACAGCCCATTAAGAACCAAAATCACCTCATTCGGGCCGCGATTACGCGCTATCGCCTGGCTAAGAGACAGCGTGTACCTGCCAATACCACGAAAGCGACTGGCAGTTTGTGCACCTTGCATGTCAATGACAATGCGCATAATCATTCCCCCTGATCTGCAAGTGCTTTTTTCAAATCATCCCGGATTTCTAACCCGCGGGGCGAGAGCCTTGGGGAGGCGTCAATTCGCCCTTTGACATGACTGGGTAAGTAAGCCTTTTGGTCACATAGCAAGGAAGACAGCCTTTTGAATAAAGCGCCTAAGCGCATGGCAAGCCCGTGTTCGGCGAGTAATTTTTTCTGAAAATTCAACCAGCGCAAAGGTTTGGTAATTCGCCAAGATCGGCTCATATACACCGTATTGAGTTGGGCAAGAAAATCCAAATGCATTTGCGATTTGGCTTCCTGTACCGCAATTGCCGCCCATTGCACCTTCATTTCGGCTCGCTCGGTCATTGCAACTGCCTGGATCATTTGGTCTTGAAGCATTTGCACATTTGCACGAAGCGTTTTCAACTGCAAACTTATATTGTGGTCGTAGCGATCGAGAAGCGTTTGCAATGAAAGCCCAAAGTCTTTTGCAAACCCAATGTTCCACATACTCAGAATTTCAGCGGGAGCGCTCTTTTGGGCTATCACTGCGTAGTCGGGACTTGCTCCGCTGATAACCTCTGCAAGCGTGGGTGCGAAGTTAGTTCGCAGTTGCGCCGACTCCTGCAAACGCACTAATTTGATACGCTGGAAACCGTGTAATCTTGGCAGGAATGACAGTAACTCAGGCGGCAATGGCTTCTGGTGCGTTGGATCGAGATAAAAATTGCGGGTCGCCACGATCAGGTTTTCAGGGTTTGGTGTTTCCATGATCAACAAACCGGCGGGCAACAAAACCCGCAATGCTTCGGTAATCAGTACTTGGAGCTGCTCAAATTGCAAGTGCTCCACCAAATGGAAAGCAGACACGATGGCCTGACTTTGATCAGCAAGCGTGGCAAGGTAATCCAGTGCATCACCCCGATGGACTCTGAAACCCCTTTCCCGGCAGGACTCCAACATACCTTCGTCCAAATCAACGCCATGCGGGGAAAAACCCATAGATTGCATTTTTTCAATCCACTCCCCGCGTCCACAGCCTAAGTCGACTACTTCTGCCTTGGGCAAGGCTGTCACCAAAGGTTGAAGAAAATCATCGTAAACCTGAAGACGCTCAGTAATCAATGCGCGCGCGCCTCTGAAGCTCGATTCAAATTCTGTGTAAAAACTGTCCGTCATGATTCAATTTTTAGTGAAATAGGTAGCCAATTTGAACCAACGAAGTTAACTTTATCCACGTTTATGACATTAAATACAACTGCCAGATCACGCCATTCATAGTTTTTATGCAGATGGTTTTCCTGCGAATGCAGCGCTATCGCAATGGAGTATGACCCAGGCCCTAGGTTGGCTACAAAGTCGATCACAAATAAGTGGACACCTCCTGCTGCGGCCGGTGCGATGACCTGGTCCAAGTAATAGGTGTTCGTGCCAAATATGGGCTGGCCCATCCTGTCCTTGATCATGAATCCCAGCACCAGGTCCGGTATCGACTGGTTCACCTGGGTGCGAACCGTCAAGACCAGCTTCTCCGCCACCGCTACCACGTCGGCTTCCTTGCCGCTGGTATGAAGCAAGGAGACATCGAGGATTTGCGCTTCGCCCGACCCGGAAATGGTTTGCACTTTACCGTCCGTTCGTTGGATGCGATGCACTGCAGTAGTTTGACGCTGCGCCAACATGGCGTTGTAATAGTCCATTACCGCTTCGGGTGGTCCCTCCATGGCGATCTGACCACTATTGAGCAAAATCGCCCTATCGCAAATGCTTTGAATAGCTACCTTGTCATGGCTAACCATCAGCAAGGTGGTACCTTGTTCACGAAAAGTCCGAATTCGATCAAAACTTTTGTGCTGAAAATAGTCATCGCCCACCGACAGCGCTTCATCGACGATAAGTATATCGGGGCGTATGGCTGTGGCAACGCTAAAAGCCAAGCGCATTTGCATACCACTGCTATACACCCGAACGGGCTGTTCTAAATAGTCTCCAATTTCGGCAAAGGATTCGATCTCAGGCATGAGATCGTTCATTTGTGACGTACTGATTCCCAATAGCTGCCCAGCCATGATCGCATTTTGGCGCCCGGTAAAGTCCGGGTGAAAGCCGATTCCCAGTTCCAGCAATGCAGCGACGCGGCCGGTCATTTGGACGCTGCCCACGGTGGCCTGGGTAGTTCCCGTGATGAGTTTAAGCAAGGTGCTCTTGCCCGCACCATTAATTCCGATGATGCCTACCGATTCACCAGGCCGGACTGAAAAACTAATGTCTCGCAAAACCCATTTCAGACGATGGCGGGCCACAGCCCCGAAAAGTAACCACTCAGTCAACCTCCCCCAGCGCCCCTGATATTGCTTATAGGCCTTGCCTAATGAATGGACGGTGATACTACCCATCAGAGTTCATCCACCATTTCACCGCTGTGGTTGTGAAACATTCGCCATCCCAGTGCGCACAGCACAGTACCCGCGACCAAGGGTATGCAAAGGGATGGCCAGTCCGCGATACCCTGCCCGATAAAAACGCTTTGGTATGCACGAATGAGCGGAAACATCGGGTTCAATACCATCCAGTTACGCGCTGCTTGCGGGAGAATGTCTGAGGGGTAAACAATCGGTGTCAGCCAGAACCATAATTGCAAAAATATTCCAAAAAACTGTCCGACATCGCGAAAGAAAACATTCAATACGCCCAAAACTATACCCAGTCCGGAAGCCAACAGAAGTTGAATCACCAAAAGAGGCACCAGATACAGCAAGCTCCATCCTGGCCAGTTATTAGATAATATTAAAAATATCAAGAAAAGGCTCAAGATAATCGCGAAGTTGATGCAGGCATTGAATACCAAAATTACCGGCAAAGTTAACCGTGGAAAACTAATTTTCTTTAGAAAATTGGCGTTTTCAATAAATATGTTTTGTCCACGAGTCACTATTTCGGTAAACAAGCCCCAGGTCAGCAATCCAGCGCACAGATAAATACTGTATGCGAATTGCGTTTCGGCTCCAGGTAATCTCGCTTTCATCACCTGAGAAAATATAATGGTGTAGACCATAATCATGGCCATCGGATTGACAATGGTCCAGGCTGCGCCAAGAACTGAATTTTGGTATTTCGTCTCAAATTCCCGCTTCACACTTCCAAAGATGAAGCCTCGATAATTCCACAAGGATTGCAGCGTCGAGCCCATGGTGTGCGCAGGTCAATTCGGTTCAGTGATTGGAAAATGTCTTGGGACGCATCATAAGGCGCCGGCTCGGGAGTTCGCCAAGATGCTCCGCTGCCGCCCTCCGAGCCGTCAATCACGGAAATGCAAACTCAGCACGCTGGGTCTGAAGCAAAAATCTCTGACGGGCCCCATTTAGCGGTTTTTCATACCTGACTGCGGCGTATTGAAGCAAAATGGGGAGCAAAACTGCCTGACTATGCGCGTTCTTCATATTTACCGGACTTATTTTCCTGAGACGCAGGGCGGAGCGCAGGAGTCAATTCGCCAGTTGTGCCTGGCGACCCAAACTTTTGGGGTCGACAACACTATATTCGCCCTCGCCCGTCAACCCGAGCCCTCGGCCATGGGTTTGCCGGAGGGGCGGTTGGTTCGCGCCAAATCTTGGTTGGAAATTGCCTCCTGCGACATCGGCGCCTGGACGGCAATACAACGTTGCCGTGCAGCGGCGGCGCAAAGCGACATCATTCAGGTGCATTATCCCTGGCCTTTCGCCGACCTTATGCTGCCTTGGATCCGCAATCGCAAGCAGCCAGTGCTGGTGACCTACATCTCTGACATCGTAAGGCAAAATGATTTAGGGCTGGGGCAGCTCTATGCGCCATTGCGCCGTCAGCTCTTGGGTGCGGCAAAGCACATCGTGGCCTCCTCTCCCAATTACGAACGTAGCAGCACCGTTTTGCAGCAATACCGGCATAAGTTGAGCTACATACCGCACTGCATGGGGCCGGCGCCATCTGTAGACAATGCATCCATTGGACACTGGCATGCGCGATTTGGCACCGATTTTTTCCTTTTTGTGGGCGTGCTTCGCTATTACAAGGGGCTTGATTTTCTATTGCAAGCTGCCGCACAAGTAAAAGTTCCGATTGTCATTGTGGGCGAAGGCCCGGAGGGCGATCGCCTGCGCCAGGAGGCCCAAATCAATGGCCTGACCAATGTGCATTTCTTAGGCGCCTTGAACGACGAACACAAAAACGCCTTGTTTCGCCTTTGTCGTGCCGTAGTTTTCCCTTCCCACCTGCGCTCTGAAGCCTTCGGCATGGCTTTGCTAGAAGGCGCACGTGTCGGTAGGCCTTTGATCAGTTGCGAAATTGGTACTGGTACGACTTGGATCAATATAGACGGCGAAACAGGGCTGGTGGTTCCCCCAGCCGATGGTGCAGCCTTGGCCAATGCCATGGCGCGGCTCAGCGAGGATGCGGCGCTTTGCGCTCGTTTAGGAGAAGGAGCCAAAAGGCGTTGGCAGGAACGCTTTACGCCACAGGTAGTGGGCCAGGCGTATTGCGATTTGTATGCTCAACTGTGCGGCGCGCGCCCCTCGCCGGCGCAGATTGCGCAATAGGACTGCTCGGTATGCCTGAACCGCTATTGCTGCGTTGGTCGATCCGCTGGGCCATTGGTATTGCAGCAATTGGCTTTGCAGCCTGGATCCAATGGCAATGCCCGCCGCAAATAGGCAGACTTGAGGCGTCACTACGCGATGCCTATTTGCGCATGCAAGCCGATACCCGCCCGGAAAACCGCCTCGTAGTTATCGATGTGAACGAAGAGAGCTTGCAGCAGCTGGGCCCCTGGCCCTGGCCCCGGGCACGACTGGCCGACCTGGTCGAGGTGGCCATCGTCGATGGCGGTGCCCGCGCCATCGCCTTGGATATGGTGCTACCCGAGGCAGCGGACAGCCCGGGCGATCGGCGCCTGGCTGCCCTTGCTCAGCATGCGCCGCTGACCTTGGCCCAGGTCATGGATTTCAGCCCTCGAGAGGTTCCCAATCAGGTCGGCGTGCTCGCCGCCGGACACTCTCCCAAGGGTGACCAACGAGAGGTGAGGGCGCTGGGATACATTGCAAACCATGCTGGTTTGGCTAACGCGCGTTGCGTCGGAAACATTGGCTACCTGCCTGATACGGACGGCGTACTGCGCCAAACTCCAGCGCTCAGTAGTTACGAAGGCAGATACTATTTACCGCTGGCTGCGGCCTTGCTTGATTGCGTGGATCCCCACGCGCCACTGGCCCAGGGAGATCGGCAAGGCCTCTGGCGTATTCCCTTTGGCCATGCCATCCAATCCTATACCGTTCTATCAGCAGCGGATGTGCTGTCGGGAAAGGTTGATCTCTCACTAATTCAAGGGCGCTTTGTATTCGTGGGCTCGTCGGCACTAGGTTTGAGCGATCGGGTAGCCACCCCCGTTGAAGCTCTCGCGCCGGGCATGTTCGTGCATGCCGAAGCCCTTTCGGGCCTGCTCGATATTTCCGAAGGTAAGGCGCGCCTGCCATGGGACGCTTCGGCGTGGATGTTGGCTTGGACCGCCCTGAGCGTGTCTGGCGCATTGCTAGCCATTGCGTCCCTGGCCGCTTGGCACGGCACTCTGGTACTTTTGGCGCTCATGCTGGGATGGTTGGCACTGGCAGGCGCAGGCATAGCAATGCAGGCCGAGTTTGCGCTAATCGCCCCTCTGACCGCCTTTTTTGTGGTATTGATAGTGGCCATCCCTTACGAATGGTGGCAATCGCAAGGCAGGGCACGCCGGCTTGTTGCGACTTTTTCCCACTATGTAGCAAAACCGGTACTCGATGAAATATTGCGCCTTGGCCTAAACCACAGCCTCACGCCCACGCTGCGGGAAGTTACAGTTCTCATCGCCGATATGGAAGGGTATACCCGCGCTACGTCTAACCTTTCACTGACGCAGGCGGCGCGCCTCACCAAAGAGTTTCTGGGGTGTCTTACGACGCCTGTGTTGACCCAGGGCGGCACCCTGGACAAATACACAGGTGACGGACTCGTGGCATTTTGGGGTGCACCAGTGCCTGCCAAGGACCACGCCGACCGGGCCGTACAAGCTGGGCTGGACATTTTGACAATGGTCGCTTATTGGAATAAACAGCGCTTGGCCCAGGGACAGACCGCGCTGCGGGTGCGCATCGGCATCGAAAGCGGGCCAGCGCTGGTCGGCGACCTGGGTACGCCATTTCGTAGCACCTATACGGCGGTGGGGGACTGCATCAACTATGCCTCTAGGTTAGAGGCAGCGGCACGTGACCTACCTACCGATTTGGTGATTGGTCCGAACACCCAGGCACTTTTGCAGCGCCACCCCACCCGATCTCTGGGGTCCATCAAGTTACGTGGCGTTGCTGCCCCTTTGGAAGTGTTTGCGCTGATCGCCCAGGGGGCCCCAGGCAGCAACACAGTTGATTAGGACAGATCTGCAATTTTGACAGGTCAGGCACCGTCATTTTTCTAGCACGAAAAATTCATATATGATATACTTCCTCATATATGAATACATCACTGCGCGTCCCGCTCAATGCGTCCCCAGAACAATCGCAGCGACTGCAAGCACTGCAGGCTTTGTTTGCGCAGGCGTGCAATACATTGTCTCCCGTGGTTCAGCGGTCGCGCATTTGGAACCGAGT
>Ga0194055_10001697_pt1 | contig 17834 bp, 14 predicted proteins | sample SepL449m_MetaG_FD_155482 | JGI IMG/M metagenome (GOLD analysis project Ga0194055, IMG submission 155482) | Anoxic zone freshwater microbial communities from boreal shield lake in IISD Experimental Lakes Area, Ontario, Canada - Sep2016-L442-9m | ecosystem: Environmental > Aquatic > Freshwater >...
ACACATGCATGCCGAACGCTCGCCCCTGACGCACGAGTCTGTCGAGCACAAGCGAGGAGTCTTGCGCTAGCTTGTCGTCTTCGATGAAGAGCTCTTGAAACTCATCGATGATCAGCAGAATTCGTGGCATTGCTTCCGGATGCCCTGTGTTACGAAAGCCGGCCAAATCCTGCACGGCGAGATCGCGAAACAGATCGCCGCGACGCTTCAGTTCGCGATCCAACTGTTCCAGTACGGACAGACCAAACTCGCGTTCGCTCTCGATGGCGATCACCCGGGCGTGTGGCAGCCGATAGCGATCATAAATTTTGAATTCGACGCCTTTTTTGAAGTCGATTAGGAAAAACTGCACCTCATTCGGGCTATACGTCAGTGCGAGATTCGTGATCAGGGCGTGCATCATCGTCGACTTTCCAGATCCCGTTTTGCCCGCGATGAGCACGTGCTGGCTGGTACCCTTGCCGAGTTTCATGTGCTGCATTTTCTTTGCACCAGCCGGTCCCAGCGGCACATTGATTTCGCTGCTCGTACTGCCTGTCCACCATGCTTCCTCCTTGGGAGCAACGCGATCAAATGGCACTTCAACTCGCTTGGCTGCCTTTGCGGCCTTCCCCACGCGTTGGATGATCGTCGTAAACACCTCGTCGCTCGGTGCCTGCTCCACCGTCAGTGGCCACTTCGAGAACTCAGGATCAGTCCAGGTAAAGATGCCGTCCTTGAGCACCAGTGTGGTGGCGTATTTCTCAATATCGGCAATGCTGAAATTGGCAGGCATCGCCTGATTCGTGTCAATGGACACAATCGTGTAAACCCCGCATCTCGCACCACTTGAAGCGATGCTCGCGAGCCTTCGTGCGGAGGTCTCTGTAAAATTAGCGGGGAAATTTGCCACCACGACAAACCGATACGGCTCAGGCACCTCGGCATCGGCGTTGTAGGCACCGATCGACTCGTATTCGTTTCGGAGGTACTTCTGAATCACCAGTTCCATCTGCTCGGTGATATCTGCCAGTCGCTGCTCAATCTGGGCCGGCTCTGTCCAAATGCGGCTTGTGACGAGCAATTCATCGTAGTCGGCCAGATGCATGAAGCCGGCAAAATGCTTGCCGAGGCCTAGCGGATCGATAATCGTAAATCGCGTTTGACCCGCGGGAACGCCGCTGGCAATACGAAGTGTCATGGCCTGCATCATTTCCGAGGCGATATCCTTTTCGTCTGCACCGGTTTTGATCAACAGCGAAGCCTGCAATGGAAAGGGCACGATTGCCGGGATTGACCAAGCGATTGGCCCGAAGGCGTTAAGCGTCGGCGTGGACGACAGGCCCGCTGGCACTTTATCGAGTGAAAGAGCAAGCGTGCCGAATCGCAGACCGGACGGGGCTATCGCGGGGAGCGGCTGATCGCTCCGAGTCAGGTGTTCCCACGGTGCAAACGCCGCAGCGTCGATCCGGTTGGCTTCGTCGCAGACGGCGGAAGTTTCGCGGCGAATCGTACGCCACTGCTCGGTCATCGTGCGCGTACGATCATCGCGCTTCTTGTCGGCCGCAGCGAGGCGAGCATCGCGGGCCTGCTGGTGTGTTTCTAAATCTTCGTGGCAACTCGCAGAGAGGGCGGCTAGTCGAGGAGGGTACTTTCTCACGGCGGCCTCCTTTCCGCCACTGAGCTTCAGAGCAATCGCCTGCGTGGCGGCCAAGTATTTTGCCTCGAGGTCGTTCGATTGATCATTCTTTTTTGTCTGCAGGTCTGCCAGCCTCGTTTGCAAGAGCATTTGGCGTTCCTCGAGTTGCTGCGCAAACCGTTGGTCCAGTTTCTGGAGTTGGTCATCGCGACGGGTCTTGATAAACGCTAGGCTGGCAGCGAGCACCCGACGGGCGTGCGCGAGATCGTTCGCGAGGCGTGCTCGCACTTCGCTCGCTTCTTGGCGGGCCGTCCTACGGCATCGAGCCACCCACCAGAGGCCCAGCCCAATACCAATTGCGATTACAGCCAGCCCTACAACTCCCGCAACGATGACGTTTGTGAGCGCATCACCAGTAGTGTCGATAAAAAAAGTACCCGCGGCAGCGGCGAGCCCTAACAAAATGGGCACCAGAATAGCTGCCCCGCGTGTACCGGGAGCAAAAGCGAACTGGCCGCTCTTGAGCGTGCAAAGAGTTTTGGACTGTTCGATGACCCCGACTCGCACCTGCTCCATGAGCGTCAGCACCGCCGTCCCGCTGGGGAGTGGCTCGGCATCGACTGTCGGCTGAAGAAGAGGCTCGTCAAGAGCCTCAGGAACAGCCTCGCTTTCTGGTAGCGGCGACTGGGCATCGGTAGCCTGTGGCAGAGAAACGGCCCAGCCGGCGAGCACATGGAGGCTTTTCGCATCTGCGTCGTTGAGTTGGGCCGCTGCCTTGGCCAGATCCAGCTCCGCTTTTTTAAAGAGTTTGACGGGATCCTTCCGCTTGTCTTTAAAAACCTCTCTGTACGATCCCTCCTCAAACTGATCGTCCTCTTTGAGTTGCCTGTCTTGTTGTTCGCAGGTGCGAGTGATCGTGGCGACAATAGTTTTGCGTTTGTCATCGAGTTTTTTTTGGTCCGCCGCCGCCTGTGAGGCCACCCGCTTGAGAATTTCAGCGTATTCGACTTTGGTGGACTCGATTTCGCCGTCATAGCGAGTGCGTGTGGCAGCCAGCAAGGTTTTTGCGGCGGTCAACGCACCTGCCGTTTCGGCTTCGTGCTCCGCAGCGATACTCTTCTCGAGCCGCGAGCGGAGCGACGCCTCCCGTCGCAGGATCTCTATTTGGGCGCGGAGGAGATCCCGATCGTAGCCCGAAGGAACCGCAGCCACATCGGGTGCTCGGGTATCTGTGGGCGTCGCGGAAGTGCTGGGAGTGTTGGGCAAGTTGGGCATGGCGGTTATGAGTTTGAATCGCTTACGTCGCGAGCAGCGCGGGCGAGCACCTCGGCGAGCCGCCCGATGGCTTCGAGCGTTTCCTTCACGTCGGGCATAAGCGGCTCAATGTGCTCCTTGTGAAATGCCTTGCTCGTGGCATCGTTCCACGTGTCTTTGGCAGACTCCCACTTGAGGTCCAGTTGTTTAAGCGAGAGCGCCATTTTCGACGCACCGCTGGAGAGATCGCCAACACGCATTACAAACCTCCAGCAGGAGCGCTCCTTGAATCATCCCCATCGGCAGGCAACCTACCGCCTTTTGTGCTGTGAGCCTCGGGTGTTTCAGCCACGCCCATCGGGCCACCGTCTGTTGGCCTGGCAACCGATGTTGTAGGGGCGGAGCCATCGGCATTCGTAGAAGGCCTTGGCGACGACATCTCCCGATAGGCATCGAGCGATTTGATCATCCGTTCAATGCGTGCCATGGCCTTGGGACAATCGACATCGATCACTTCGTGGAAGTGCACCAGACGCACGCACGTTTCCCGAAACTGCTGCTGCACCACGGGCGACCATCGACGGACGGCCTCTGCTTTTTCCTCCGAGAAAGCTAGGCGAGCCCGAGCCTTTTCGAGCTGCTTTTTTTCTTCGATGCACGAAGGCTGATTGTTGCCAACTTTTTTAAACGTACGGCAATGCTCGAGGTCTTTAATGGCCTGGTTCACCATGTCGGAGGATCGCCGTACTTCCGCCTTCCAATGCGCCGCGCGGTCGATTGTGATGTAGTCGATTGCGCGACGTCCCTCCAACTCGACCTCCGCAATCGCTTGCCCAGTCTCGTGCGCAAAAGACGAGATCGCGGCTTTGATGAACGCCAGCGTATCGATCGATTTAACGTCAGCCTGTGTTGACATGGGCGATGAATCAGCGTTGCTGCTGGTATTCCTCAACACGTTCAGCCTTGCGGATCAGGTAAGGCACGTAATCGCCAGTGGCCTCAACAAAGCGTCCAAATGTGTTGAGCTGCTGCTCAAACTCTTCGCTGAATTTCTGGTGCTCCTGATCGCGCCACGAAGCACCCAACGCTCCCAATTGCCGCTGCACAGTTTGCATTTGAGTCATCACCTCGGCGCTAAAGTGACGCAGCCTTGCCGCAAAGCGACGCAGCTCTTGTGGGTCAACGATTGCCTGTCCCATGGATGTGCTCCCCTTCTGGTATGGCTCGTGTGATACCTATAAAACTAAAACTATGCACCGTTTGGCCTCGCGAAAGCGAAGGCCATTCCCACGCTGCATCTCGTATCCTATTGTGTATCGTAACGGAAAAGTGCGATGTTTTGCCAGCCGGTTGCCAGACCGCCTCCCTGAGTGGTCGTCGAGACGGCCCGCCAACTGGCCCCCACTAGCTGGCCCCAACAGGAGATACCACCGCATCATGCGTCCATCCGAGCAACCGCCCGACGACACCGTGTCGCTGGAGCCCTCAAAGGGGTGGCATGTGAGCCACCTCTTTTATTCGTTTGATCGCGGCCGCATGGGTGCAATTGCCGAGGCGACACGCGTTGAGGGGGCACGCCACTTCGTTGAATCGCTCGACCCGACCGGCCCATTGGCTCCGAGGCGCCTCCAGACGTGGATCGTGCCTGGGCAGAAGGCCGACTTCGGCGTGATGGCAATGGATCCATCCCCGCTGCGGGTAGAGGACGTCCACCAGCGGCTATTAGCCGGTCCATTCGGGCATGCGCTCGTACCAGCGTATTCGTTCATCGGCCTCACTGAGGTGAGCGAGTATGTGCCAACTGTTGAGCAGTATGCCCAGCGTTTACTTGTGGAGGGGGAGGTAGACGATAGCCCCTCCTACAAAGCCAAGGTGCAGGGGTATGCCAACCGGGAGGAGTCGATGCGGAAGGCGCGGATTGAGCCAGATCTGCCCCCGTGGCCCAACGCCTGTTTTTATCCAATGAACAAAAAGCGAAAGGTGACGGAAAATTGGTTTTTGCTTCCGATCGCCGAACGTACGCGACTCATGGCGGAACACGGCCGTACCGGCATGACATTTGGCGGCCGCGTGACGCAATTGATCACGGTGAGCGTGGGTCTCGACGACTGGGAGTGGGGCGTGACGCTCTGGGCCAGACGGCCCGATTTTTTGAAGGAAATTGTCTACAAAATGCGATTCGACGAGGCGAGCGCCCGGTACGCGGAGTTTGGACCATTTTACACAGGCTATGTGGCCTCAGCGGCAGAAATTCTGGCGCATTGTCACATCTAGAGCGCCTTCGACTTTGGTGTAGCACGGGTTCGGGGCGGCAAAAGTCTCCTCGCGTGGGCCGCGGCGGCCCCATGCTCGTCGAACGTTCGCCGACCCCATCGCCTCTCTTTTTCAGTTTGCCGAGTCGCCGCTACAGCTATCCGATATGCGATCTAGAACACGGGTCGTTTTGAGAGGCCAACTATTTGGCCCAAGAGAAAACGATTTCGACTTCAGTGTCCCGTGGCGGCACGCGTCCTTCGAAGACCTCGAAGAGTAGCGCCTCGTTTGACTGAGAACTCTTGACGGGTAGATCGAGAGTTGCCGTGGGAAAGTTGGAAACGCAGATCAAGTCGCCGCCGTCAGCTTGGTAATACTCCTTGCCGTCGGTGGGATCAGTCCAAAACGAACTGCCAGCAAACACCCAGTCGTCTTGCATCGGCTTTCCAGTGCGAGCATTGCGGATCCACTCTTTGGCGTTTGATTCTGCATCCGTTCCATCCGGCTTTTTCCATCGCATGCGGACGCGCACCGGAGACCCTGTCGCAGCCACATATTCTGGATCAAATGAAACGGGCTTTCCAGGCTCGAGGCCGATGGCTAAGAGCCCGGCGTGGACCAATCGGGCAGTGGACCGCACGGCCACAATGGATTCGTGTTCCTTGGTTTGGCGGGGGCACGCGAAAAACTCGATCGCGCCCTTGTCCAACGCAATGAGTCCGCCGACAACGACCTCCTTCGCCTTGGAGTCAATCCACACATCCGCATCCGGAGAGAGGCGTTTGAGCTCCGGGTGTCGATCGGCTGCAATGCACAGGCTGGAAGCAGCCACAATCGATGCGATCCAGCCGCAGGAGAGGGCGTGGCGGGATAGCAAAATCGCGCCCAGTTGGGTGAGCGTGGCTCTCGGCATAATTCTATGTGGCATGTGGCACCCCTTGAACAGCGGTGGATTCCTCAGGTGGTCGCTGTGGAGTAGTATAACGCCACCATGATACCAACATGAACTGAAATCATACGTCGCAGGAATTCTCAGATGGATGCAACAAAAAGTGGCAAGCGGCGGGCCCGTCGCGAGAAAGCCACTCACGACCAGTCGGGAGAGGCAGTCACAAATTCAACGTCTCGCGGCGTGGCAGCGGCGTATGGAGCCGTTGTCAACGCGGCTTCGTCCATTCAGCCAGCGGGGACGATCGTGCCAGTCGCGCCATTGGATCACCCCCTGGGTTCTCACGCAACGGAAGCGACTCGGCAGCCACAGGCACCCCTGAGCGTCAAAAGCAGAGAGGTCGCCAGCCGTATCCGTCGGCTTGCCAACCAGAGCGAATCCATCGATACCCGTCGCAGGCTTCGCCAGCTCGCGGAGCAAATTGCTCACGGGTCGCGCACTGCGCAGGGGATTGCTTTCATCGAAGCATCTCTCGGGGAATGCCTCGATGAAGCAGGCTTGGCAACCCAGCCTCATGAGCAGTGGTTGTCCTGCGAGGCCGCTACGTGGGGCTTGGCGTGGCTCGCTCGCACGCGGCGAGCCGGTGGCTCAGCCGGTGCCTTGCTTCAGCGATTAGTGAAGATGGCTCAATCAGCGCAGACTCTCCTGCGCGGCACTGACACAGGCCCCGCGATATTTATTCTGGCTCTGTCCCGACTGTTCTGCGACATCGAGGCGTGCCAATGCCTCGAACTGGATGTCACGCATAGTTTGGAAGAGGAGATTGGCCGACTGGTCTCGGCTGGCGGGGCAGTGTCGCTGGCCGCATCGTCCGTTGCAGGATATTTAAACAACGGATCCGCGGCAGTTGTCCAGCGAGTGTCGAGGTGGACTGCTGTGCGTGCAATTGCAGTGCAAACCGGCAACTCGTTGCCTTGGAATGCCTCAACCGATGAGCGATGGTCTGCGGCGTGCGAGATGGCACTGCGTCTGCTGGGTGCTGGCGGTAGGATTCTGTCGACTTCAGGCAAGCTGCCGAAGGCACTGTCCCAGCCCCTTTTAGACGCGGCTCTGGTGTCGAAAAAGAAGCCGATGTGTCGCACAGCCGAAGCTATCTGTAGGGCAGCGGCTCCGAGAGCCAACGTACCAGTCAAAAAATTACTACCTCGCGATCTGCATGATCCAACAGCTGCAGTCACCATCATGCGTACGGGCTGGAGTTGCGATAGTGTGCGTGTGAGTCTGGAATACCGCGACGCCACGCCGCGGCTGGAGATCGCTGCTGGCGATCGGCTTTTAATGGAGGGGCTCTGGCACTGGCACGTATCGCTCAACGGTCAGTTGCTGGATGCGGAGGGCCCGTGGAGCGTGTCGTGCTTCGAGTCGGATCGGAAGGCGTCGTTTTTAGAGATCATCGCGCCGCTGGCCGAGGGCCTGCAGATTGAGAGGCAAGTTGTCATTGTTCCCAAGGATCGTATTGTGCTGCTGGCCGATGCCATCACGGTCCGGCCTGGGGGCACATACGCAGAGCGTGGCGCACTGACATACGAGGGGACGACCCCCTTAGCAATGTCGCTGGCGACCGAGACAGCGGCAGAGACTCGCGAAATCATCGCATACGATACTGCCATGCGATTCATGGCGATGCCCCTTGCGTTGCCCGAATGGTCGAGTGCGGCTGCCCTCGGTGCGTGCGATCTGACGCCGCAAGGAATTCGGCTGCGGCAGCAGGCCACCGGCAGCCGTCTTTACGCGCCGCTCTGGCTCGACTGCGATGCCAGTCGCATCGGAAGCCCACTGACATGGAGACAACTGACAGTTGCCGATACTCGGATGAATTTGGCGAGGCATGAAGCCGTTGGGTTTCGCGTGCAGGCGGGACATAAACAATGGCTTCTCTATCGGGCACTCGACAAGCCCCGCAACCGCACGCTTCTCGGATGTAATTTATCATGCGAGTTTTTGCTCGGCCGTATCGGCGGGCGAGGAAACGTGTCGCGCACCCTTGAAATTCAATGAACCATCGCCGAGTGATTCTTGGCCTAGTCAGCACGATGAGACTACTGCGCACATGCTTCGCTGCCGCGAGAATCTCGAGGCTGTGCGAGGCAGAGTTGCCGAGGCCTGCCGTAAGGGAGGCCGCGATCCCAGCAGCGTGCGGATTGTGGGCGTAACAAAGTACGTTGCGTCTGATAGGGCCGCAATCCTGCTTGAGTTGGGATGCCTTGACTTAGGTGAGAGCAGACCGCAATCGCTCTGGCAGAAGTCTGCGGCCATGGCCCGAGCCAATCCCTCGCCGCGATGGCACTTCGTAGGGCACCTGCAGCGCAACAAGGTACGACGCACGGTTGGCGTGACGAGCCTCATTCACTCGCTTGATAGCATGCGGTTGCTCGAGGCCATCGAAGCCGAAGCGGCAGTGTGCGGCCACGTGTGCGAGATGCTTGTCGAGGTGAATCTTTCAGGCGATAGCAACCGTACTGGGGTATCAGAGCAGGACGTTGGTCCATTGGTGGAAGCCGCAGCACAATGCTCGCACGTGCGAGTCTGCGGGCTGATGGGGATGGCCGGCGAGCCCGAAGGAGCAGGCTCGCCGGCTCGGGCTAGGCGGCAGTTTGCGCACTTGCGACAGATTCGCGAACGTCTAGTGGCATCGCTACCATCGGCCGCCGGACTCAACGAACTTTCAATGGGTATGAGCGGAGACTTCGAGGAAGCAATCCTGGAAGGAGCGACGATCGTGCGGATCGGATCCTTGCTGTGGGAGGGAATCGCAGCGCACGACTGAGCGCACAGGCCTTATTCGTCTTCAAATCGCACGGCAAGAATCTCAAACTTCATGACCCCAGCAGGCACTTCTATGGCAACTTTTTCACCCACCTTATGCCCCAGCAGGCCTTGTCCCAGCGGGCTGGCGACGTTGATCTTGCCGGCGTCGTAATCCTCTTCGCCGGCTCCCACCAGCACAAAGATTTCGTCGTCGCCAAATTTCATATCGCGCACAACAACTGTAGCACCAAACACCACTTCGTCGGTGAGTTCCTTCTGCCGCTCAACAATCACAGCGCGAGCGAGCCTGTCTCGTAGCATATTGATCTTGGCCTGCATCAGCCCCTGGCTTTCGCGGGCTCCGTGATACTCGGCATTTTCGCTCAAGTCACCCTCGCTGCGGGCCGCCGCTACTCGCTGCGCCAAACGAGGCATCTCAACGGAATCGAGTTCATCGACCTCACCCTTGAGCTTGTCATACCCGGTGCGAGTCATGGGAATGCGATCAGTCATTGGCACTTCTCACGAAAAGGAAACGAGTGAAAATACTATTTGGCCAAGTACAGCAGACGGCCACAGCTTCGGCATGCGATAATTTTGCCCATTTTGAGCTCGGCCACCATGTTTCCAGTGATTTGCTGAAAACATCCGCCACAGCTCTCTCCTTCGACGGAGGCAAGGGAATCGGCGCCCTTGCTCTTGGCCACACGCCGATAGCTTTCCAGGGAGTCGGCTGGCAACTCGCGTTCGGCACAGGTCAGATCGCCGCTGATGCGGGCCACCTCGGCTTCGAGCGTGGCAGTTTCGCCAGCGATCTGCGATCGCGTATCGGCCAACTGCTTCTTGATGGATGCAACCTCCGACTCGGCGGCTGGAAGCATTTTCTTCACTGCGTCGATGCGCTCGAGGGCTTCGAGGATCTCGTCCTCCAAAACCTTTGTGGCCATTCGAAATGCGGCAATTTGTTCTCTGAGCGTTTGGTATTCGCGGTTGGTCTTGCAGGCATTGAGCTTGCTGTCGAGGTTCAGAATCTTGGCTTCGTCTGACTTAAGCTGGAGTTGCTTCTGATCAGCCGAAACTTTTTCTTTTTTTATGTTGTCTTGGATCGCGGTACGAGCCGCCTCCGACGACTCCAGAAGCTTTCCGCGGGCCAGAAGCTGGCGAGGGCCGGCGGCCAGTCGATCCTTGAGGTCAGCAAGTTGCTGATGCAACCGATGCAGTGTGCGAAGGATATCAGCGGTAACGGCAAGGGACATGGAGTGATTTCCAGAGGCAAAGGGGGATCGCCAGAGTCTAGCAGATCGAGCGAATGGCTGGAATTGTTCTAAAAAAGTCGGGCCGGCTGCCATGGCTGGCAACCGGCCCGCAATCGATCTGCATCAGAAATCGCTCCCAAACGGCGAGAGCACGCTTAGGCTGGAGCGCTGGTTAAAAAAGTCTCGAGCTGTTTTGAACGAACGGGGTGCTGTAGCTTCTTGACGGCCTTGGCTTCAATCTGTCGGACCCGCTCACGCGTCACTCGAAAAATACGGCCAACCTCCTCGAGGGTGTAGGTGTAGCCGTCGGTGAGCCCATACCGCAGCCGAATAATTTCTCGCTCGCGATAGGTGAGCGTTTTCAAAAGCGAATCGATCCTGTCCTTCAGGAGGCCGTTGGTGACAGATTGCGTGGGCGTCTCCGCGCCGAGATCCTCCACAAACTCACTGAAGCTGGCATCCTCACTTTCACCAATCGGACGGTCGAGGCTCATGGGTTGACGGCCCATGTCGAGCACGCGACGGGCCTCTTCGGGCAGAATTCCGGAAGCGTGCGAGAGCTCCTCGGTGGTGGGATCGCGACCGAGCTCGTGGAGCAGTTTTTTGGACGCCGTACGCAGCTTGGAGAGCACATCGATCATGTGGACAGGGATCCGAATTGTACGGGCCTGATCTGCAATCGCCCGCGTGATTGCCTGGCGAATCCACCATGTCGCATACGTTGAAAACTTAAAACCGCGGCGGTACTCATACTTGTCAACTGCCCGCATTAAGCCGGTGTTGCCTTCCTGGATGAGATCCAGAAAGCTCAGCCCACGGTTGCGGTATTTTTTCGCAATTGACACGACAAGCCGCAGATTGGCTGCCGAAAGCTTTCGTTTGGCAATCTCGTATTCCTCCTGCAGTCCCTCAAGCGCATCAACCCTCGTGCGCAAAGAGCGAGGGCTCTCCAGCGTCGAGAGCATCAAGTCGCGTAGTTCCTTGCGCATGTCGGAACGGTCGTCGCACGACAGATGCCCGTGATCGATTAACCGCAGGTCCTGCTGGATCCGATCCATGCGAGCCGACATGCCCCGCAGCAACTTGAGCAGGGGCTGCACCCGACGGGTGCGAAGGCTCAACTCCTCGACGAGTACGAGCGACTTGGCCCGGCGGCGACGGAATGAAATGCGGGCAGCTTGTGCCAGTTTCGGGGGCGTTGCCTTGGTTACAAGGAGCCGAAAGTCGTTTTTATTCTGCTCAATCAGGCGTTCGAGTGTCGAGAGATTATGGGGCATTCTCGCCTGAATTTGTTCTTTCGTGAGACGCTCGGTGAGCGATACTTTAATCGTACGGTCGAACGGCAGTTTGCCCTCATGCACCCGTCGTAATGTTTCAACGGTCGTCTGCAGGGAGTAGGAGCAGCCCAGGATTGCGCGCCGGAAACGCTTGCGCGTGACCTCGATCCGCTTGGCCAGCGAAACCTCCTCGTGCCGCGTTAACAGTGGGATTTCCGCCATCTGCGCCAGATACATGCGAATCGGATCGTTCCCTGCGTTGGAAGGGGCCGTCGTAATCGCCTCGCTGCGTCGCGGTTGTGCTGCGGGCCTTCTATCAGAAGCCACACCCTCGACGAACTCCGGTGAATTCGCTTCCAGAACGGGAGGCGTGTCGACCAGATTAAACCCCTTTTCCTCGAGTGCGACGAGCAGCGAGTCAAGTTTTTCGGGATCCACCGCTTCGTCCGGCAGATAAGCGTTGACCTGGTCAAACGTGAGATAGCCCTGCGCCTTGCCAGTTGCGATCAACGCATCCAGATCGTGGTGCTCGCCGTCGGCACAGTCAGGCACCCTTGAAGCACTCACGGCAGACGCTGCCGGTGGCGTTTTGGAGTGGCCCGCCTGCTTACCGACGGGCTTGCTCATCTGCTTGCCAGTCTTTGTCCGCATGTGCTTCCCAATCTGCTTACTCATTCGTGGTCTCCTTTATCATCATACCGTCACTCGCACACCGCCCCCCGAATCGCCATTGGATCATTCCTCCGACGAATCGATTGCAGTAACGAGACGAGCACCCTTACCCGTCCTTGGGTTCGGTCATGCCCTGAACAGCCCGCCGTTGAGCGACGAGTTGCTCTAAAAGTTCAGCCTCCGAGTCGGGGTCCAACCGAGAGGTTTTCAGTGTCCTCGCGCTGGATTGCGCCTGCCGCTGAGCACAGCGGCGTCGCAGAGCGTCTTCGAGGTGGTGCAGGCGATCGACAGGATCGCCTGCACCGCGATCGGTGTTTAAATCGTCTACGGCAACTAAGAGGCTCTGAAGGGCAGGGTCAGCAATCTCCAGCAGCAAGCCAGCCAAGGCCACAGGGCGGCCCTCCGCGTGCAGGCGTCGAGCGGTTTCGAAGACGGTGCGGCCTTCATGGCTTTCCAGTTCGGCGCCATCCACCTCGCGTATCACGAGGCCCACGATATCGGGCACACCCACGAGCACTTCGAGAACCTCGCGATCCCACGCCGGTAATCGCTCGACGGCGATTGGCGAGCGAAGCAGGCCTCCAGAACCAACTCCGGAGTCATTCGAAGCGTGACTGGCCAAGCTGCCTCCAGCGTTGTCGGTGATTGCAGAGGGCGAGCGGTCGCCTTTTATCTGGCTGCGAAGATCCAGCATACGAAGTCGCAAAACATCGCGAGACAGGCCGAACCGACGCGACATCCTGCCGAGCACCTGATCTTCGCGCAACCGCCTTTGCGAGGCGCTCATCGGGGAGTCTTGTGAGACACTTGCCAACGCCTTGAGTACGCTTTCGACCGCATCGAGCGCCGCATCATCGCTGGCGTGAGAGGTCAGCTTTGCCACGGCTCCATCGAGCCGATAGTCGAGCGGATCAACGGCCGATTCCACGAGCGACTCAAATGCCTCGCGTCCGTGCGTCAGAATGAAGTCGCATGGGTCGACCCCACTCGGAAGCCTCGCAATCCGAACGTCGATCGGCTCGGCTAAGAGTACGTCCAGAATTTCATCGGCTCGACGGCGGCCGGCATCGTCGCCATCCAGGACGAGCACGATGCGATCGGCATAACGTCGAAGTAACTTGGCGTGCCGTTGACCAAGAGCTGTGCCCAACACAGCGACCACGTCATCGACACCTGCTTGGCGGGCAGCAAGGCAATCGGTATACCCCTCAACGACAATGGCTCTTTTGGAGCGACTCATCGCCTCCCGGGCTGTGTCGAGACCGTAGAGCATTGCACTCTTTGAGAAAAGGGACGTCTCCGGAGAGTTGATGTACTTGGCAGAGTCTGGAGCCGCTCCTGGCAAAATACGACCGCCAAATGCAACGCATCGAGACAACGGATCCCGGATCGGAAACATGACGCGGTCGCGGAAACGGTCGTAGTGGCCACCCGTTGCAATGCCGCTGCGAAAATCCCCGGCTCGCTCTTGGCGTTCCACGGCCATGCCGGCACGTGCCAAATGATCGATCGAAATGCCCGAGGTCGATGCCTGCCTGAGGAGCCAATCCCAGCCAGGAGGTGCAAAGCCAATCTGAAATCGCTCAACAGTGGCGATCGTGAGGCCTCGGGCAAGAAGATAGTCTCTGGCTGCCTGCGATTCAGGGGAACGCAGCAGACACTCGTGAAATCGTTCCGCTGCCCAACTCATTGCCCCGTAGAGAGCTGTTTTCTGATCAGGCGGGAGGCCGCTTTTGCCGCGCTGAACCTCAATTCCGGCCCGTTCGGCGAGGTGCTCGAGGGCTTCACGAAACTCGAGTTTCTCCATCCGCATTAAAAAGTTGAAGGCATCGCCACCGATATTGCACACCCAGCAGCGGAAGGTTTGGCGATCCGGGTTGACTTGGAAACTGGGGCGGGAGTCCTCGTGCCACGGACAGATTCCAACCATGGCCTTGCCAGCGCGACGCAGGGAAATGTACGTCCCTACAAGATCCACGATGTCGATTGCATCGCGGACACGTTCCTTGAGATCGTCACGACCATGTGGCAGCCCAGCAAAACCAGCCGGTTGGGCCGATGCAGGAACACGCTGCGAAAAGGGGGGTTCGGAGGCCACGGGCACAGTCCTAAAAACATCTCTGCTGAAGTGACCGATGGAATGTAGCGCGTGGCCCGAAGCCGGTCAACCGCAACACTTTCCTGCGCAAAACACCCATTCTGCCCGTCCAGTCAGCAAGGGGCCTGCATGCTCCGGCGAGCAAAGATGGCACTGCCAAGAAAAGACAATGCCTTAGGAAAGCAAGCGTTGAACGCTTTCCAGAAGGCGATCCATGGCAAAAGGCTTGCGAATATAATCGTCAACGCCGAGCATTTCGGCGTACGCCTTGTGGCGGCTTCCCTCATTGGCAGTGATCATGATAACGCGAACCGGAACCGCGCGGCTGCGACGCAACCTCTCCAAGACAAGAAAACCACTCCGCTTTGGCATCATCATATCCAAAACGACCAGATCTGGATCCTCTTTTTCTGCCATGACGAGCCCTTGATTGCCATCCCTGGCAATCAAAATTTCGTAGCCCTTTGATTCTAAGACCGTTCGCATCGACTCCAGGATTTCTACGTCGTCGTCCACCAGCAGCACGCGTTTTGTGGCCCTGATTGCGCCTGAGTCGCCCTCAGAGGCCGTCACCTTCGCAGACACGGTGTCGCCTGCGGAAGGCTGCGTGGCGAATGAATCCTTCGGGGCTTTCTTGGATCGCTTTACAGGCATGACTCGTACTATCAACTTCTTTTGGGGGACGGAATATTTCCTACGCACACAGTAGCAGGAATGAGGCCGCACTGCCAAACCGCTTCCCGATCACGTTGAGAATACGTCGAGAAACGGCTGAAATACTATTAAAAAGAGACGGTGCATCCAAGGTGACACGCCACAGTCGCATAGCGGCGAGAAGGGGGCCTAGATCAGAGGCTCAGCAGTGGTGATTTGTTCGCAGGAGGCAGGAGGCCTGTTGCCTAGGAAGATTGTAGCGCCCAAAAGCCCGCACGCTGCGCCCCAGCAAACGTCGCTGGGATAGTGGGCCTGCGTGGCCACCCTCTGGAGACTCGCAAGCACTGCAAAGAGCGCAAAGAGCGGCATGCCGCGGGGATATTTCCACGACAGTCCTGCGGCCAAACCCGCTGCCACCGCTGCATGCCCCGACGGAAAGCTGTGCAAGTCGGAGTGGCTCGTCGCTGCTACCAGCGAGGAAGTGCCGAATGTATCAAGCGCGGATCCATTTGCCAGCAGATCAGCCAGACCGGCGGCCCGCGGACGCACGCGCTCGACAAGAAGTTTGAGGCCGTCTGTGAGGAGGCCGCCTGCCGCCGCTGCGCCGATCAGTCGAGCAAAATTCTGTTGGCCTGCTCGCGGCTGAAACGAGGGCCAACGGATGGCGGGCCACCTGAGCGATGGGAATGCAAGCGACGGATCCAGCCAGAGCACCGTGACGAGCAAAATGGCAACGCCAGTTCCCTGGGCAAACACCTCCGCAAAGTCCATCACGTTGAGGAACTCTTTCCAGATCGCCCTGAACAGCAGGATGGCGACGTCGGTGCGGTGGGCAAGTAATTCCGAAAGGTTTGTCACTCGCACAAACGGTTTCGCGATAGGATCCGCTCTCCACCACTGAGCTACAGGCAGATCGATCGCCAAGGAAGCCAGTCCCAAGCCTGTCAGTATCGCAGCAGCGACGAGGAGCCGGTAAGGCAGGGGCCAGGAAGGGAGACTGCGAACGGTATGTCCAGTACTTGCAATCGGGTCGGTCATAAAAAACGTGAGTACGAATGAAGCCGGGCTCGGGCCACAAGGCCGCAAACTTTTTGCGGCGCTTTCCTTCTATCGTGATTCTACCGCGAGTCGGGACGAATGTGACAGCCAGATCGCTTTCCGTCCCATTCCACGCGAGCCCAACCTCAGAGTGTCGCAGCGTAGGTCCTGCAGTCGATTGCAAAAAGCATATGACAATTCGTGGCGAATCACTAATCACGACTCACGTCCATGCGCTGCGGTCGAGTACGCGGTAGCTGATCGCCTCTGCTACATGGCCGCAGCCGATTGCATCCGAGCCATCTAAGTCGGCGATCGTGCGGGCCACCCGCAGCACTTTGTCGTGCGCCCTGGCCGACAGTCCGAGGTCGGTGACCGCAGCACGCATCAACTCGATGGCAGCAGATCCCAGTTGGCAAAACTCACGAATCTGCCGGCTCGACATGCGGGCATTGGATCGAATGGATAGACCCTTGAGCCGCTCTAACTGCCGTTGCTTGGCAGCCAGAACGGCTTCACGCATCTGGCTGCTGGATGTGCCCGTGCGAGAGGCCGAGAGCTCGCGAAACGGCACCGCCGGCACCTCCAGATGAATGTCGATTCGATCGAGCAGCGGCCCGGAAATCTTACTCATGTAACGTTCGACCTGCGGCACGGTGCACTGGCACTCTCGTCGAGGGTCCCCGCGGTAGCCGCATGGGCAAGGATTCAACGCCGCAACCAGCATGAAGTCGGCAGGAAAACTGCTCGTGGATTTCGCGCGGCTGATCGTAATACATCCATCCTCTAAGGGTTGCCGAAGCACTTCCAGCGTACGCCTGTGAAACTCTGGCAGTTCGTCTAGAAAAAGCACGCCGTTATGTGCGAGGCTGATTTCGCCAGGCATTGGGGTCGATCGACCGCCCACAAGGCCAGCCTCGCTGATCGTGTGATGCGGAGCGCGAAAGGGACGCGTCGCCAGAAGCGGTTGCCCGACCGAGAGCATCCCTAGGGCACTATAGATCCGGGTGGTTTCGATCGATTCGGCAGCCGAGAGCTGAGGCAGAATTGTGGGGATGCGCTTGGCAAGCATTGTTTTTCCACCCCCAGGAGGGCCCAGCATAGCTACATTGTGGCCGCCCGCAGCGGCCACACAGATTGCGCGCTTTGCCGCCTCTTGGCCGCGTACATCGGCGAAGTCGATGTCGTACGCAGCAAACCGCTCAAACCACTCGTGTAGGCGTGGAGGTGATCGTGGGATCTGGAGATCGCCGGCAAAAAACTGCACTGCTTCGATGAGCGTCGATACGGGAATGATTTCAATGTCTTCTACAACGGCTGCCTCAGTGGCGCTGGCGGATGGTACGACCACGCCGCGGAGTTTTTTCTGCCGGGCCGCGGTGATGGCCATCGAGAGCGTGCCTCGTGCTGGGCGAGTCAATCCTTCCAGCGATAATTCGCCAACAACCGCATAGTCATTGAAACGATCCGATGAAAATTGCCCGCTGCCCGCCAGAATCCCCAATGTGATCGGCAGGTCGAATGTAGCAGCCTGCTTGGGCAGTTCGGCCGGCGCCAAATTCACCACAATCCTATCGTTGGGACGGTTGAATCCCGAGTTGACCATGGCGCGAGCCACGCGGTGCGTGCTTTCCCGGATCGCCGTATCTGGCAGTCCGACAAGTACCGTCGATGGGAGCGAACCGCTCGACACATCCACTTCCACGTCGACGGGCACAGCATCGATTCCAACCAGCGAAAACGTCTGGAGTCGGGCAAGCATGGGCGTTGGTCCTTTTTGGGTTTCGATAGCAAAGTGTACACATGTTCACCCCCGAAGGCAAGTGGCCGGTTGTGGCGGCTTGACGCGTTCGGCTTTGGTGTAACGCCGGCCTTCCCAGCGTGCCTGTTTCGCTGCCCGAGCTATCCGAGATGCGCTCGAGCTCGTTTTTCGTTACCTTAAGGGTCGCCGTGTCGGTTCGAAGCCTGCCGGACGTATTGATTCATCGCACCTGTCACCGTTGGAACAATCCACGAT
>Ga0194055_10001698_pt1 | contig 17833 bp, 17 predicted proteins | sample SepL449m_MetaG_FD_155482 | JGI IMG/M metagenome (GOLD analysis project Ga0194055, IMG submission 155482) | Anoxic zone freshwater microbial communities from boreal shield lake in IISD Experimental Lakes Area, Ontario, Canada - Sep2016-L442-9m | ecosystem: Environmental > Aquatic > Freshwater >...
CCCCCAACATCCAGGGAATGTTTTTTGGGAACAAGCCATCGCAGCCAATTCCGTTTATCAAATGCTCGATGGACGTCAACGCAAATTAGCCGAAGTAGCAGACACACCTAGCGAAGAAGCCGTTGGGTTTCGAAAGCAAGGAGCCTTTCCGGGCATCCCGATCAGCGAGTTATCGCGAGACCAGCGTGCGGAAGTCAAAACAGTCTTGTCGAAACTGATCGAACCCTTCCGCTCGAGCGACCGCGAGGAGGTCGAACGCTGCCTCTCCAAACAAGGTGGCATCGAGAAACTCCACCTCGCCTACTACACCGACGAAGACATCGGTAACGATCGCGTCTGGGACAATTGGCGATTAGAAGGTCCCGGCTTCGTCTGGTACTTCCGCGGAAGTCCCCACGTCCACGTGTGGGTCAACATCTCCGACAGCCCCGATGTCGAACTAAACGCATAGCGCAGCATCGGATAATGCTTCCTCGATCCAAGCATTCTTGAAAGCTTTCGATACCGCGACTGCTACATCAAAACATCGTCTCCCCTCGCCCCGCTTCGGGGAGAGGGGTTTACGAACCTGAATCGCAGCCAGGAATGCTTATATAATGGAGCGCATTAGCTAGAAAGCAGAGCAAACAAAAGCGCATCGAAGAATCTCGAACAGGTCTCGATCCAAGTCTTCCTTCGGGAAACGCAATTCCGCTCCGCCCGAGTCTTTGAGGACCGCTAATTGAGGGAATGTAAAACTAGAATTGCCAGCCGATCCCGATGTTGTTGAAGAAGTTGGGAGACTGATCATTCAGCCCCCATCCAACCCGAATCCCGACCTCAATATCTTTGCTGATGAGATAATGGATGCCCGGGCTGAAAAAGTGTTGCACACTTTCTCTCCGTCTTCCATCGGACATGACTCCGAAATACTCGGCATGCACTTTCCAACGCTCACCCACAGGAATTTTAAGAACGGTCGAGGGTGCCCACGTGTTAAAATTGTCTTCCTCAAATATGTTTGTGCCGTAATGGATACCCGAATCCCAGACCGCCTTGTTGCGGAACTTCCACCCGAAAACATAACTCACGCCGAGCGATGTCGCGGTTATTTTTCCTGCGGTGGGTGTGTATCCGTGCAGTAAGAAGACACTTTCGGGGATCCAAGCCGACTGGTTGCTCACACGGACTTTCGTCCCGTAGAAAAGCCTCGCTTCCGATTCGAGAAATGCTTCCTCTTCCAAGTCGTCTGGAACATTGCCCGAGATGGGATTGCCTGCTCCTCCGACCTCGTAGTTGTACCCAAACCGAAATTCCGCCCGTTCCGTGATACCGTAACGGAGTAACAATTCGGGCAAACTATGGGTGTCATACACGTTTCGATTATCGATGTACGAATAGCTCGATTCGACTATCAATCTCCCCACTTTCGCGACCTTGGTCGACGCGGTGAATGAATCGCGATCGGTTTCGATTTCGTCCTCCTCATCCGACGATTCCGAGTTTCTGGATACCTGATCGAGCCCGGCGAGCGAGAATCCGTCGGAAAAGAACTGGGCATCGACACGCGATTGCCCAAAGATTCCGAGGGTGACAAGGCATGCCAACCAACAGCGACCTATCGAAATCGGATGATTGCCCACGATTCGATCCTTTCATCCTTCATGCCAAATGATCCATCCGTCCAACCAAACATCGGGAATCCGAACCACCCCAAGTTGGCTAGGCATTCGCGTTTCGCTAGCCGTCGTTGAGTCATCGCCCAATTTGGCAAGCATCCTTCGAATGCCTTATCGGAATTCTCTATCGCGCACGATCAACCAGGCCGGCGACGGACGACCTGGGCAAGACAGGAAAAATAGAAGACACGCACCTTTGCTAGCATCGCACTCATTCTTGCGATGAAAAAGCCTAAATCGTTGGATGATGGCAATGGTGGGGTAGTCATCCTGCTCTTCCATGCTTCAATGTGCCGAGATCCGATAATCGCGGAATGTGGGAGGGCGAAGCTCCTGCTGAGCCTTCTGTGCGCTTCAATGAGGCTGCGATTCGATGATCGCGGAACGCATTAGTGCCGATTGGCGTTTATTAGTGTTCCCCGGCTTCAATATGCCGAGATCCGATAATCGCATAAAGACAAGATAACCGCCAAGACGCAAAGATCGCCAAGGTTCGCTGTCATCAAAAAACGATTCGACGATGGCAAATGGGGGGTAGGCATCCTGCCTGCCATGTTCGCAACCCACGGAACCCTAACCAATCTTCATGGTCGTGAGAAGCTATTCACCATCCAATGAAATTCAAACTTGGCGACCATGGCATCTTGGCGGTTCACTCCTATCCAGGCTCCAATGAGGCCGCGATTCAATGATCGCGTAAAGACAAGATAACCGCCAAGACGCAAAGAACGCCAAGGTTCGCTGCCATCAAAAAACGATTCGATGATTTTTAATGTGGGGTAGGCATCCTGCCTGCCATGTTCGCAACCCACGGAACCCTACCTAATCTTGATGGATGTTAGACACCATTCACCATCCAATAAAAATCAAACTTGGCGACCATGGCATCTTGGCGGTTCACTCCTATCCAAAAAAGAGTAACCGCCAAGACGCCAAGATCGCCAAGCTGCGCTGCCATCACGAGCCCAAATCCAACTTTGCAGCGTCGTCGAAAAAATCAATCCGAATTTCCGGCAGTTTCTTTTCCAAACCGTGTATGGGGATATGAGCAAGCGACGCAGTGTCGCGAGCAAGAAAGCGGAAGAGTACGTTTGGATGTGGAGAGACTGCGATGACGAAGAATTGGTTAGGCGAACCGGGGAGAAAATGGACGGCAAAGGACCAGATTGCAGCAACGATTTACTTGTATCTGATGATTTGTATCGCGACCCGGCTATTTACACAGCTCGTAGAGTGGTTGATCCCAGAGGAAACCGAAACGCCAAAAGAGGACGACGATTCCGAATTCTGGAACGGAGGTGATTTTTACGGGGGCTGACCCGTTGGACAGGGTTGCGACGCCATGCCCCGAATGCAAACGCAACAATCGCGAAAGGGGAAGAAGAAGCGAGAATGATCGAGAAGGCCAGGACCGTATTACGAAGCCGCCGAAACAAGAAGTGGAAGTCAACGCGGCTACCCATTCGGCTCACACGCACTACAACAAGCTGTGTGCTCTGGAACTGTAGAACAGGGGTTGGCAATGCGATCTTCATCGTCGGCTACGCCGATCACTCCCATCCACGGTTCAATGAGCCAACGATGGGATAAACTCGGAAGGGTAGCTACGGCTCTTCCGGGCCTTAGTGGTCCTCAGCGCATCAATGAGGCCATGATTCGATGATCGCGAATCGGGAGGGCGAAGCTCCTGCTGAGCCGTCTGTGCGCTTCAATGAGGCCGCGATTCGATGATCGCGGAATGGTTCTGCGTCCGTGGTCAATCCTTTGGTGATCGCTCGGCTTCAATGAGGCCGCGATTCGATGATCGCGGAATGCACTTGGCTGATAACAACAGGGAACCCAAGGAACTGGCTTCGATGAGGCCGCGATTCGATGATCGCGGAATGGAACACTACGGCGACTGCGATCTATATTGGTGCGGAGCTTCAATGAGGCCGCGATTCGATGATCGCGGAATGTGATCGATCACGTTGTTCATTTAAGGATGCTAATCATGCTTCAATGAGGCCGCGATTCGATGATCGCGGAATGTAGGCGAGTTGCCAGTCCTGCATGGACACGAACTACCCGCTTCAATGAGGCCGCGATTCGATGATCGCGGAATGTAGTCACGCCAAAGATGGCAGACTCAGCGCCGAGCGCAGCTTCAATGAGGCCGCGATTCGATGATCGCGGAATGCAGGCGGCGGTCTTTCGAGAGATTGTCGATCTTCTCGGCTTCAATGAGGCCGCGATTCGATGATCGCGGAATGTTGCAGCTCTTCGACCAACCCGACCGGTCACGCAACGCTTCAATGAGGCCGCGATTCGATGATCGCGGAATGTTTCCTCGGTAAACAATGTCTGTGTATCCATCAGGGGCTTCAATGAGGCCGCGATTCGATGATCGCGGAATGTAACGTGTAGCTGTTGCCGTATACGTTCTTAGCCATGCTTCAATGAGGCCGCGATTCGATGATCGCGGAATGTGCACAACAACCAACCCTGCCGATTTTTTAACGCGACGCTTCAATGAGGCCGCGATTCGATGATCGCGGAATGGGGAGTCGGAGGATGGGCAGATAGCGGTCGATGTTCCGCTTCAATGAGGCCGCGATTCGATGATCGCGGAATGCGCCCCGCCGTTGTTTGTGGGCCGGTGGAATGATGCAGCTTCAATGAGGCCGCGATTCGATGATCGCGGAATGTGTCAACGCGATGCACCTTGAAGGCGAATCGCACTACAGCTTCAATGAGGCCGCGATTCGATGATCGCGGAATGGGGCGGTACAACGTATCGAGACTGCTGAAAAGCAAATTGCTTCAATGAGGCCGCGATTCGATGATCGCGGAATGAGGGCCCTCGCAAGTCTTTTGCGGAAAGGAACTTGCAAGCACATTTGCGAGCACCCTAATCCTATTGGACCGACTTCCTGCCATCTTGCAACCAATACCTTCCCAATCCGCCATAAAATCCTTGCAAAAACCGTCGTCGCGAGCACCCCCCAGGGTTTTTTCATCGCCCCACCCCTCGCACGAAGTTTTTCGATGAATGCTGTTCGTTTTCGACATGGAACAGATACAAAATCACCGTGTCACAAAAACAGGATAGCGTCGGATCTCACCCATGAGAAGTCGGGCCAACAACCGGACTTGAATCTCCATCAATCGACGGTAACTAACTCGGTACCCAAACATCGGATGGGTCACCAATTGATCCATCCGCTGCTCGTACGCAAGATAAAAATTCTTGCGACCCTTCGGTGTCAACGCGACGGCATCTCCCGCCGAAATGAAATCATCCAGGGTGATCATGCGCTGATTGATCGCGCTCAGAACTGCGGAATCCACGATCAATGGTCGGAACGGTTCCATCATATCCAATGCCAGCGACGGACGACCGAATCGAGGCTGATGGTAGAACCCCAAAAACGGATCTAACCCAACCGATGCACACAAGATGGTCAGGTCCTTCGAAAGCAATCCATAACCCAGTGACAGGAGTGCATTGACCGGATCTCGCGGTGGACGGCGATTGCGCCGAGTAAAGTCGAACGTAAATCCGCTGGCTGTGGCTGCGCCGGTCGCTAAGGCAATGTCCTCCTCTGGCGTTGCAACATCCTGCTCGTCGTTGCTTTTTGGATCCGAATCGCAATCCGAACTGGCCCCTTTGGAAATCGGCAGCTTGGTTTTGGAGACCTTGAGCATCCCTGCAAACTGTTCGAAATATGCCCGGGCAGCGATTCCTTCGACCCCCAACAAAGCTTGCAGATCGGTGGTTCGTTCCGCTTCCCAAATCATCGATCGAAGGAAACGTAACGTATCCGCAGGAGGCTCGATATGATTGCGCTGCAGCATCGTGCGTTGGTTTCGGATTTTTCCAGCTACCAATTCGCGGGCCAATCCGAGACAGAACTGAGGACGATCCGCCATTCGAAATTGCTCGCGTCGCCAAAGGATATTCTTCAATCCAACAGGTTGCGTCATGCCATGGAACCAACCACCAAAGCTGAAGTAGATGAGAGGTATTTCCTCGGCCAAGAGAACTTGGATGGCTTGCGTGGAGACTTGGATGGCACCGAACAGGTTGACCTGAGAGACATCTTTGAGGCGAATCTCTTGGATCTTCTTTTCCTTTTCTTTGACCGTGAGGACTTGGCCACTGACCCCGATGGAAAGGCCTTGGGTATTGAGGTAAACCGGCTTGCGTTCATCGCGTGAGGAAACCAATTGGCGGATCGGCTTTTCGTTGGTGTCCTCAGAATCGACGGGTGTAAAGTCAAATTGAGGTCCGAGATCGAACAGTAATTCTTGTTTCCATAGGCCAGTCGGCTCATCGGAGACCCGAGCGCAACGAGTCGTTTCGTCTGGCAAACAGATCGAGACGAGGGAGCAGCGCGGGCATTTGGGGCTGTCGATCAATGGGGGAGGCATTTTCCGATCGACCATCAGTTCACGTGCGCTGCGGATCGTTTCCAGGGTAAGAGCAATCAAGGCGTCATCGAACGGGATCCGAACACGTTGTCGCGTTTCCCAGAAGAATAGGATCCCTTCATCGCATAGAAAACCATGATCGCGCAAGACAAGGGCTTGAACGCACAATTGGATACGTTCGGGGTCCCAGGCGGTAAGGGAACCATCGGGGAGTTTGCGAGGAGAGCCACGCTTGTAATCGACGGGAGTGGCGGTGGTTCCGTCCACTTCGACGAGATCGAGTTTGGCGATGATACCGTGGGTATCGCTGGAGAGGGTGACACTCCGCGCGTGGATCGATTCCTGTTGGGGGATGGAATCTGCGGCGGGGAGTTCATCGGTCTTGGCGTCGACACGAGCGTGGCGGCTGGCACCTTCGATGGTATCGGCATTGTGCGCGAACAGGCCTTCGACATGTTCGAGGTAGAACAAGCGTGGGCAGTAGGAGAATTCGTTGATCATCCGAGCTGGGAGATAATCGAGTTCGTCGGATGGGGATTCAGTGGAGCGGATCATGGTGACCTCAGATGACGACGCATGCAGTATCGACGTTGGTGTAGGCTTGGCCCATGGCTTCGATGACCCGTTCACCGCGTCCTTCGCTGGGCCCGAGATCGATGAAGAGGACTTGATCGAGATCATGATGAATGATCTTGGCCAGGAGCGATTTGAGTTCGGTAAGTTCGGAAGGTGTGAGTTGGCATTCAAAGACGCTGAATTGAAGATGATCACCCCAATTGCGCATGGTTTTGAAGACCTTGCGGAGACGTTTGTCATCGCAAATGTCGTAGGTAACGATCATCGTGTTTCGCATGATGGGAGCTCGAAGAGTGGACCATGGAAGCGAATAAGAACAGTAAGCATCGATGGACTAGGCAGAGATTCGGCGCGGCCAAGCTCCGCTGAGCATTAGGGGGTAAGCTCAGCGGAGCCTAGAATCGCGTTCAACCGAATTGTCAGAGACCAGTTTAATTCGAGCAGCGGCTGTGCTACAAAAGATTTATGACTGCCGCGAGTCGTAAATCAGACCAATGGTACGGCAAGCATGATTTGCGAGCGATGTCGTTGTTGATCGCGTCGAGACGGTGGCCTGCTTTCCTATTACAGGATCTCGCTCGGTCGATCAGAGGAATGCAATTGCTGTATGGATGACATGGTAAGCGTGAAACATCGAACAGGCAATCAACCCGATCTTTTGCAGCAACCGACACCTCTGGCGGGGGGTGTAGCGACGAAAGGTCTGAATTGTCACAGTGGTCCAAAAAAATTATTTTTTCGGAAAACCGAGTAAGTGACCAGAGGTGTCAACGCATGGCGCGATCTTGGTGAAATGTCGCACGAGACAAGAAGTTGTATTGAGACGATTCGATGCTGCGACAAGAAGGGAAGAGACTCCATTTCTATGAGTGACGACAGCTTTGAAATTCGCTTTCGCTCTCGCACGGGATGTGCGCCATTAAGTTGGCAAACCCGTCTGTATCGCGACTGTTTTCTCCGTAAGATTTTCATGCTGAGAGCGATGTTCGCTGTGAAATCCAACAAAACGGTCCTGTTTCAACCAACGTGATTTTTATGACAAACAGTATTTCGTTCAGCGAGTTCTTCAAACGTTTGTCGACGACTAACCAGGTCTTGCAATCCGTTCCACATGCATGGCAAGCTCAGCTTGGAAACTCTGCTGAATGCAAGAATAGGTTGATTCGAATCCCAACAGGAATGGGCAAAACGCTTGGAGTTCTTGCTACCTGGGCATACCACCGAGTACACCGAAACGACCCAAAATGGCCAGCCCGGCTAGTCTGGTGCTTGCCAATGCGAACACTCGTTGAGCAGACCATTGACGAGGCGAAAAGGATCATTTCACACATAGGACTTGAGGGACGGCTTAATGCTCAGGTGCTAATGGGTGGCGTTGACCAATCCGACTGGCATATCTACCCCGAACGCCCTGCGATTCTCGTTGGTACTCAGGACATGCTTCTGTCGAGATCACTCAATCGGGGGTTCGCATGCGGCCGCGCACGATGGCCGGTTGAATATGGCCTACTCAATCATGACGCACTTTGGGTCATGGACGAAGTTCAATTGATGGATGTTGGGCTCGCGACTTCGGCACAACTTCAATCCTTTCGAGATGATGATCAAACCAAATCGATTCGACCATGTTTTACGTGGTGGATGAGCGCTACACTCCAGCCTGAATGGCTAAAAAGCGTTGATACAGACCATCGATATGCAGAATGGACTAGTGATGTTTGCTCAATTGGCGCACAAAACCGAGTTGGTGGTCTGTTCGAGATTCAAAAGACAGTAAAGACTGAGGCCATCGATGCTAAAAAGCCAAATGAGTTCGCAAAACGCATATTGGCAGCGCATGAACAAGCCACGTCTGGAGATCATGGAAAGATAACGCTGGTCATTTGCAACACCGTCGATCGAGCCGTGCAAACCTTTAACGCACTGAAAAAAGACGAAGGGAATCAGGGCATCGAACTCGTACATAGTCGATTTCGCGCAGCGGACCGAGAGTCTTGGCGAGAGCGATTCTTGACTCGGAATGCGTGCCGCGCTGGGATTGATCGCATCATCGTCGCAACGCAAGTCGTCGAAGCAGGCGTGGACATCTCGGCGACGTGCCTTATCACGGAATTAGCACCATGGCCCAGCCTCGTTCAGCGATTCGGTCGATGCGCAAGGTATGGAGGTTCCGGGCAGGTAATCGTTGTAAATCGGGGCCACGACGAGAAGACTAGTCCGCCCTACTCGCCACAGGAGTTAGAAAGTGCTTGGAGCAGTATTCAGACCCTGGCGGATGCTGGCGTCAAGTCGATCGAAGAGTTCGAGCAATCGTTATCAAACGAAGCGCGATCGTGTTTATATCCTTATGTTCCAGCTCATTTACTGATGAGAGACGAGTTTGACGAACTATTCGATACGACTCCGGATTTGACAGGCGCAGATTTAGATGTCAGCCGCTTTATCCGAACGGGTGATGAGCGCGATCTCCAAGTCTTTTGGCGATCGATTCCGAAAAACGCTTCGCCAAATGACGATCTCCAGCCTCATCGACAAGAGTTGTGCAGTGTGCCATTTTTGAAAGCGCGCGACTGGTTGTGTGGTTCAGAAACTAGTACAAACCGGAAACCAAAATTGCGTGCTGGAGTTCGAGCCTGGATATGGGATTGGATCGATGGCAAATGGAGAGAACCAAAACGCGAAAATCTGCTTCCAGGCCGAATCGTTTTGGTCGAGGCATCGACCGGCGGTTACGATCCTGCGACCGGGTTTGATCCAGAATCCAAGAAAGTCGTTTTGCCAGTAACAGCCAATAGATCATTAGTCGTAGAGCAGTCGACGAACGCAGATTTGCAAGATGGCGGTGAAGATCTCAGTCACAACAACTGGAAAACTATTGCGTTCCATAGCCAAGAAGTTGTTGTAGAAGTGAGCAAAATCGCAAGTGAGATTGCATTATCTCTGGACATTCAAAAAGCCTTAAGATTGGCGGCGATATGGCACGATATCGGCAAGTCTCATCCAGCGTTTCAAGGAGCGATGAGACACAAGGATCGTCCTGGTCGTGACGACGTTGCCAAGGCTCCCGATGATGCTTGGCTAAATCCTAAAGGCACCTATCGCTGCGCAGATGATCGCGATTCTCGCCCAGGCTTTCGCCATGAATTGGCGAGCGCTTTAGCAATGTTTTCACTGCTAGAAAAATATGAGCCAAGTCATCCCGCATTACTGGGCAATTGGTCGGAGGTTTTCGCAGCGATGGGAAAAACTTTGGAGACTCAAACATTTAATGGGTTGGTCCCCGATCGTGTTCAGGAAGTACTCGCTTGCTCGGCGGCCGAGTTTGATTTGTTGGTATTTTTAATCGCATCACACCATGGAAAGGTCCGTGCTGCACTCCATGCATCGCCTAAAGATCAAAACTATCGAGACATGGACAATCGAGGTTTGCCAATACGTGGCGTACGTGAAGGTGACAAACTACCGTCGATGCTTATCAACGAGTCGACGATACCAATTCCCGAATTAACGCTAACCCTAGAACCCGCGAACCTTGGGCTGTCATTTCGAACGGGAGCAAGTTGGCGCGAGCGATGCATAGGACTTCTCAAGCAATACGGTCCAACGACACTTGCGTATTTGGAGGCATTGTTTCGTGCAGCCGACGTTCGAGCATCAAAGTTGAAGACGAGAGATCCGGCGATCGAACTCAATGTTCACCAAGTTCCCGAGGCATCAAACCCATAAACAAACGATGGTACTTACATGGGTCCGAATTCCGAATGGCACAATTTTGGAACGTAAATAATGACACTGCATATTCATCACCTTTATGGTTGCTCTCCAGCACCATTGGCGAACTATCTTAAAGCCCTCGGGATTCTACGTCTCGTGGGGGAACAAGTTGACGTATCCGCACGTGGTTGGTGGCAAGACGAACATTTTTGTTTGATGAGCCATTTAACGACGGAAGAAGTAGAGCACTTTTTCCTAAAAACTTATCAACCGACTCCCATTGTGTCACCTTGGAATAAGGGCTCGGGCTTTTACAAAGCAAACGATCCCGGGCTCGCCCCGCTTGAGAATTCCACGGCATCTCGCTTCGAACGATACCGTCGCGGCGTGAGCGACGCGAGAATGCTACTTGACTCAGTTGCGAACGCGGATGGTGTTATACGGTCGATCAAGGCTCGTACGAAAACAAACAAATCATTTCAAACCGATGAGCAGCGTCAAAGTCTGGCAAACAGCGATGTGTTCAATCAAACGATCTCATTGCTCGAACAGCTTGGCTCGCGTTCAGATGTCCCTGAGAAAGAACGTGATATCGTACTCAAGGAGATCGACGTAGTTCGCAGCTTAATTATCCCAGCTACACGTCCAGCAACTAAAGCTGAGGCGGGGAACCTAAAAGAGAATGGAGGATATAAACGCATACTTGCTGCAGCTGAGCGAAGATTCAGGAGTCTTAAGGCAAGCATGATTCCGGACTGTCGCAAGTTGTGGCGTGGGCCGCATGCGAATTGGATTTCAGCTGCTTTGGTCCTTGACGATGAGGGAAATCCGGCATGGCCCTCATTGCTAGGGACGGGCGGTAACGACGGTAATCTAGACTTTACAAATAATGTTATGCAACGCCTCGGCGATTTGTTTGACCTTGCCTCTACCGATGGCGATTGCCATTCAACTACACGTTCTCTCCTGTTACATGCCATTTGGTCAAGTCCATCCGATCGAATGGCATCCAGCGCTATCGGACAGTTTCAACCCGGGAACGCAGGTGGCGCAAACAGCTCGACAGGCAGCATTGGCGAAAGCCTCGTAAATGCCTGGGATTTCGTGTTAATGATGGAAGGCGCGATTCTTTTTAGTTCGCGTTCGACGCGTCGACTCGACCCCTCAACGTCAAGCCGTGCGAGTGCTCCATTTGCAATTCGATCTCAGGCAATCGGGCACAACTCGCCGGGTTTTGAAAAAGCCCAGCGTGGCGAGCAGTGGATGCCCATCTGGTGCAAGCCAGCTACTCTCGATGACGTGTCAGGTTTATTGGGTGATGCGAGGCTGCAACTCGGAAAGCAAACAGCCAATCGGCCAATTGACGCTGCTCACGCAATAAGTCGGCTCGGTGTTGCTCGAGGAATCGATTCGTTCGTTCGCTACGGATATCTAGAAAGAAATGGCCAATCTAACCTTGCCGTCCCATTGGGACGTATCCGAGTCAGACAAAGTCTGCATGCCTATCTCATTGATGACTTGTCTACTTGGTTGGATCGTGTTCATCGAAGATCTCAAGACAAGAATTCTCCATCTCGATTTAGCCAACGCGTGCGAATACTCGCAGACTCGGTTATGTCTGCACTGACGCACGATGATGCTCCTGGTCGTTGGCAAGAGATTCTCCAAAGCGCAGCGCAATTGGAATCCTTGCAGACAACTGGCAGCGGAATCGATGCGGGCCCTATTCCAGCATTGAGCGTTGACTGGATCAACGCCATAGATGACGGATCGCCCGAGGTCCGATTAGCAACCGCGCTTGGAAGTGCCGCTTCGGCTTATTCAAATGAACGAAAGGCAATCGATCCGGTTCGACATCATTGGTTGCCGCTTGAACGCGGTGCAAGACGCTTCAAAACCTCCGATAAACGACTAGCGAAAGATCCACGTGTTGTTGTAACCGGTCGTGACCCGATTTCGGATTGCGCCGCCATCGTTGAACGACGTTTTATAGAAGCTGCCGCGAAAGGAGAACGTCGTTTGAGACTCGTTTCCGCCCTCGGCGCTAGCGCACGTCTCGAAGATCTTGCGTTGTTTGTTTGCGGGCAATTGGATATCCAACGGGTGTTCGACCTAGCCCGCGCGTTGATGGCTGTGAAGTGGGACGAATGGCATCCCAAGTTTACCCTTCAATCGAGAAAAACAAGCGAGACACCTCCGGAAGCTTGGCTCGCATTGCGATTGGCATGCTTGCCATGGCCATTAGCAGATGGACGGAGAATCCCAAGCGAGCCAACGATTGTTCGTCGCTTGATGTCTGGGGATTCCTCTGGTGCTATCCAGACTGCACTCACGAGATTGCGATCTACAGGGATCCGTGTGCCATTGCGAGCGGCATTCACGGATCCACAAACCGCCAGACTATGGGCAGCAGCCCTCGTTTTTCCAATTGACCGCCAAAGCGCAACGCGCGCGATGGCAATCCTTGATCCCAGTACGAAAGTTCAACATGCTTGACTTAATATCTATCGAATCATCTAATCGCGTTTTGTTCTCCATACCCTTGAGACCAGTTCAGGGAGATCGATTTCAACCGACAGGATTCCCAGGTCTCGGTGCCGCAGCGTATCAGACACGCGAAGGCCAAAAATTGTTGGTTGAAAGTACACAAAGTATGGCGAACCGACTTGAGGCTGTATGTTGGGATACTGCATCAAATACACCGATCAAGCCGCTGCATGGTATCAGTCATGTGACCGTGAATCGAAAGGGCGCATTCCTTACTGATTCAATGCTCGAAGCGCACCGCATCAATAGTCCCTATTTGCTGGAAGGAAAAAACCATGCGTTTTTCGATCAACTGAAGTCCGCGCTTGGTGTTTTGGAAGAAGGACCAATCGACCGAAAGAAGCTAGCGGAAGTATTGCTTCGTTTCGATGTAGGCAGTTTGATTCACGGGGTTTTCCTTGCCAAGAAGGAATTGGCAGGGGGACGTCTTCGCATTGCAAGAGCGTTAACGGCATTTATCGATGCGTCCGGAGTTAGGGTCGCACCGTCAGGTGGTGTAAAGAACGATCATGTCAATCCGTCGGGAGACACTAAAACGGGGTTTGGAAATGTACCGTTTTCCCGGGATGAGTTTGTGGCCGATTCAATCGATTTGCACGCAAATCTTGACCTCGTGCAAATACGCGGATACGGACTTAGTAAGGAAGCCGAACAGCTGTTGATCGTTCTTGCGCTTTATCGCTTGCGACGGCTTTTGGATGGTGATTTGCGTCTAAGAACGGCATGCGATCTTGAACCTATCGATCGCGAAAACATCATAGCAGCCCGTCCAATTGGAATACCTTGCCATCACTTACAGATCTTGAGAAAGCGGTCGAAGCGGCGATAAACAAATGTTCGTCGCTGATGACTCATACGACAGTTGCGTTCGAAGACGATTTGAAAAAGGCCAAGGATTCTGATTCGTCGGACGACGAAAAGCCAGATGAGTCGGAAGACGAAGAGGATAAGTAAACGATGCCTACATTGAAAATTAGCTTTCCAGCGGGGCGTTATCATGCAACTCCATCGGGACATCATGTCAACGAAGGACAAATTGAATGGCCGCCAAGTCCATGGCGTATGCTACGTGCCTTAGTCGCATCCGGCTACAACACGCAGCAATGGATGGAAATGCCAAAGGTTGCACGCTCACTCTTCGAAAAATTGTCGACTTGTCTACCTTCCTATCGCTTGCCTTGTGCGAGCGCGTCGCACAGTCGGCACTACATGCCGGTTGGATCATTTGAGAAGGGACGTGAGAAAACAACGCTCGTGTATGATGCATGGGCAAATGTCCCTAACGAAGATCTGATCGTTCACTGGAAATGCGACTTGGTTGAAGAAGAATCAACGCTACTAAGGCAACTAGCGAATTGCCTTAGTTACCTTGGCAGAAGCGAGAGTTGGGTCGATGCGGAGCTGATTGATGATTCGGAAATCAGATCTTTACAATTCAATTCGTTTCCTCATGCCAGCGGTCGTCCAGTCGGACAGAACTGGGAACAAATGATTTTGATGTCTGCTATGAAGCCTGACGAATATCAGAGTTGGAGAATCGCAGCTACCGAGAAGTCGCTGCTTGACTTCCCGCTTCCTGAAGGAAAGCGAAAGGCATCCGCTAAACTGCTAAAGGATCGCAATCGTATCCTTGCTCCATATCCGGTAGACATCCTTGATTGCCTTCAGAAAGATACCGCATGGTGGAAGCATTATCGGTGGAGTCAACCCCCGGGTTCTGAAAGAGTTGTTTATTGGCGGCCAAGCGACTCCCTTGAGGTGGGCGTGCCTCATCGTATTTTGCGTCCAAAAGCCAAGTCTGTAACAACGATCTTGTTGGCGATCACAACGGCGACTGGTAACAAATCCGCTTTACCAACGATTCAGCGCACGTTGCCTCAAGCCGAATTGATACATCGTGCGGTTGTGGGGCGTGTTGCAAAGGGAGGGCGTGTTGCTTGCCCGGAACTTACAGGCAAGGACAGTGAAGGAAATCCCCTGACCGGACGACATGAACACGCGCACGTTTTGCCCGTCGATCTTGACGGTGATGGGCATTTGGATCACATCATCATTCATGCAGCAATGGGGTTGAGTGATGCGGCTCAAACTGCGATAAGGACCCTTCGTAGAACGTGGACTAAAGGTGGGGTTGGTGAACTTCAGATCGCAATGGCTGGAAACGGAAATCTCGATGCTCTTAGAAGCCTACCCGTTCCCTTTTCGTTTCAGGTAGATCGAGTCCTAGGAACTCCTCAAGGTAACACTACTTGGACAAGTATCACTCCATTCGTACCGCCAAGGTTTTTGAAAGCGCGAGGACGAAATTCTCTCGCGGGCCAGGTAACTTCGGAACTTGAATCGAGAGGCCTGCCCGTTCCTGTTTTGGTTGAGCAAATGGATTGGAATGACAAGACGCTACCTCTACGGCATTTCGTACGGGTTCGTCGAGGAAGAAAGCAACCTCCCAACGACATTGGTTTTGCACTTCGACTTGAGTTCGCAGAACCAATGCGTATTGCCCATCCATTTTCAATCGGATACGCGAGTCATTTTGGCTTGGGGTTGTTCGGCGCATCACCTGAAAATGTGTAGAGATCAGGAGTGGAAACCTATCGAAGAAAGGATTCCAAACCGCGAGGTGGCAGAATCCAAAACGGTGCAATTGTCATTACGTCTTCCGCCAATCGTTGACGGGAATTATGGCAAACACGCATCACGAAAAACCAGCGGCTCACAGCATGGCTCTTGCTCGAACCGCAAGCTATGATTTTCATCCGCCAGTGCTCGCTGTGAGCTGATTCAACTTGCCTCGTTCATCGTTGCTATCATCCAGCGGATTGGACGTTTCGTTGATCAAAAGACATGGCAGGCAAGATGCCTACCCCACACTTTCCGAAACCAGAGGGTTTTGCCGTTGCGGATCACCTTTGCGTTCCTGGCGTCTTGGCGGTTCCATCTTTGACTTTCAGGAGAGAACCAATGCATTGATGTCAGTCCTAAATCGGTGGAGCGGATTTTCTCTGGATCAAGAGACATGGCAGGCAAGATGCCTACCCCACGGGATTGCAGGCAAGTTGCCTACTCCACATCCGCCGCCAGGATGGTCACAATGCACAGTTAGGAACCACACTCCTTCCACGCAACCAACCGCACACAGAAGAGATTTTACGCATGTCCGCAAAAGAGATCCTCGATGAACTGAAGCCGATGGGAAGTGATAGCTACAAGCGTACCCTCTTTCGCCATGGGATCGAAGAGCCTTGCTTCGGCGTCAAAATCAGTGACATGAAACCGATTGTCAAACGCATCAAAAAGAACTACCAACTCGCCCTCGATCTCTACGACTCCGGTGTCTACGACGCCATGTACCTAGCAGGCCTCATTGCTGACGATGCTAAGATGACACAAAAAGATCTCAAGCATTGGTTATCCAAAGCTTATTGCCGTCCCTTGTGCGCTTGGCCGCTCGCATGGGTGGCAGCCGAAAGCCCGCATGGCTGGACCCTGGGCCAGGAATGGATCGATTCGAAGAAACCGTTAACGGCCGTCGCCGGCTGGGCCACCTTGGGCAGCCTCGTGTCCATCCTGCCCGATGAAAAGCTCGATCTGCCCACTCTCAAGAAACTGATTCCTCGCATCCAAAAATCAATCCACAGCGAAACCGATTTCGCGCGATACCACATGAACAGCTTTCTCATTTCTTTGGGTTGCTATGTAGAGCCGCTGACCGAATCCGTTCTCAAAGCGGCAGACAAGATTGGAACCGTGACGGCCGACCTTGGCGATAATGATTGCCAAGTACCAGGGATCGCCGATTCCATCGCGAAAGTCGCCCAGCGCGGAAGCATCGGCAAAAAACGCAAGACCGCCAAGTGCTAATGGAAGTCATCCATCACGACCTTTTGGATCGTTTGCTGCGTGAAGCTTTAGGCCTTTCCTTCGACCGACGGACAGAAGATCGCCGTCACGAGATGCGTGGCGTCAAAAACAAATCGGCCAACATAATTCCGTTCCGTGCAAGGTCCGTTGCGATGGAGTGTTGCACGCACGTGTGCCGTGAACATTTGCATCGACGGCTGAATCGTGACATCGCAATCGGTGAAATCGAGCCAAGCCTTCTCCAACGGATACCACGTTTTGAAGACGCTTTCCTTTGCACTGAAGACCAATCGATCCCAACAGACTCCTACCGATGGCAGCGCATCCAAACGGTTCAGCTCGTCCTCTGAGAAAACCGTAGAAAAAACCTCGGGCGGAAGGGCTTGGTTCACTTCGGCATCGATTCCGATCGACTGATAATTCGAACGCTTCGCGACCGCTGCCATGACTAGGCCTTCGCAGTGAGAGATGCTTCCTACCACTCCTTCCGGCCAGAGTGGTTCGCGGGACGCACCGATCGGAATAGCGACCGGGTCGCTACCCAGTCGCACCAATGCTCTCCTGGCACACGCTCTCCCGATTCTGAACTCCAGACGCCTCTCTGGAACTGCTTTTCCGAGCCCTTGCTCCTCGATTTCGAACAAAGAAGATAGTTCGATTCCAGCACCGAAAGTGTTGCGTCGCGCGGAACAACAGGCAACGCGTTCCGGGCAAATCGTTTCAATCATGGTGTCTACGATGGCTATCCCGTGAAAGGCGGAAACCGTGAGATAGAAAGCCCGTGACTTCCCGTCGATATGTTCTCTGAAAAAGTGCTCACTGCGTCAACGGAATATCCAGCCGGTTTCGCTTGGCCATTTCCTCGAGTATGGCGGCAGCTAACAAATCCACTGAGGGTGATTGGAACAAGGTTTCATGATTGCCCGGGAGATTGTGTACGATAACGCTGTCGACAAACTGCGACCAACCCAAATCAACCGTTGAACCACTGAGCAGGGGCCGCGTTCGCGCTCGGAAGAGTTGCAACTCGCCGGAGTATGGCCGGGGAGTGTACGCCTGCACGG
>Ga0194055_10001703_pt1 | contig 17797 bp, 13 predicted proteins | sample SepL449m_MetaG_FD_155482 | JGI IMG/M metagenome (GOLD analysis project Ga0194055, IMG submission 155482) | Anoxic zone freshwater microbial communities from boreal shield lake in IISD Experimental Lakes Area, Ontario, Canada - Sep2016-L442-9m | ecosystem: Environmental > Aquatic > Freshwater >...
GAGCCCCAGCGAGTCCTCCCAGGCGTGGAGCGCCGCGTTGATGCGGGTGGCGACCTCGAGGCCCGCCGGGGTGCACGTGACCACCACTCGCCGCCGATCGTCGGGGTCGGGGGTCCGTGCGACCCACCCCGAACGGGCGAGTCGGTCCAGGGTGAGGGTCATCCCGCCCGACGTCCGGTCCAAGACGGCGGAGATGTGCCCGGGGGTGGCCCGGTGCTCGGTCGAGCGCCGGACCACGGCCAGGACCAGGTAGTCCGCCACCGAGACCCCCTCGGCCGCCGTGAGGTCCTCGAGCACCCGGCGCAAGAACAGGTCGAGGCGCACCAGGCGGGCCACGATCCCCACGTCGCCGGGGAGGCCGAGGTCGGCGGCCCAGTGGTGAGCCGGGCTCACGCCGTGATCCCGAACCGCTCCAGCCCGTAGGCGCGCACGGCGTTGCCGCGGAGCAGCAGGCGGCACTCGTCGGCGTCGAGGCCCGCTTCCGAGCAGAGCCGGTGGGCGACCGACGAGCTGTTCGGCCACGTGCCGTTGGCGTGCGGGTAGTCGGTCTCGAACACGATCTGACCCATCCCGATCTCGGAGCGGCTCCGGAGCCCGTGGAGGTCGTCGAAGATGCAGCCGAAGACCCGATCGGCGACGTACGACGACGGGGCCTGCGGGAGGTCGACCCCGCCCACGTCTTCGTGCCAGACCCCGTCCATGCGCTCCAGGAGGAAGGGCATCCAGCCGACCTGGCTCTCGGCGTAGGCGAGCTTGAGGGTCGGGAACCGCTCCAGTGAGCGCGACCAGATCCAATCGCACAGGGAGCCCTGGGCATTCTGGGAGTTCAGCGACATCGACACGGCCAAGGGGGCGTCGACCGACGTCGTGGGCATGCTCGACGACGAACCGATGTGCATCGACACCGTCGTGTCGGTCTCGGCGCACGCCGCCCAGAGAGCGTCCCACTGGCCGGTGTAGAGCGACGGGTAGCCCAGCTTGGCCGGGTTCTCGCTGAAGGCGATGGCGTAGCTCCCCTTGGCGGCGCAGCGCCGGACCTCGGCGGCGGCGAGGACCGGGTCCCACAACGGCACCACCGTGAGGGGGACCAGCCGACCCTTCCCGGCACCTCCGCACCACTCGTCGATCATCCAGTCGTTGTAGATCTGGAGGCACGCCAGACCGAGGTCGTGATCGGCCCGCTCGGCGAAGCCCTGTCCGGCGAAGCGGGGGAAGGTGTTGGGGTAACAGATCGAGACCTCGATCCGCCCTTCGTCCATGTCGGCGAGCCGGGCTCCCTGGTCGTAGGTGCCCGGCCGGAAGTCCTCGTAGATCGCCGGCCGGTTCTCCTGCTCGGCGGGGGGGATGCCCGCGCAGGCGTGGAGGAGCCCGGTGGGCAGGACGAGGTCGTCGAACTCCCAGACATCGCACCAGTCGCCGTCGGGGACGTCACGCAGGAGGCGGATGCCGCCGCCGCCGAACTCGATCTTCGCCCGCTGGCGGACGACCCGGGGGCCGCGGTCCCTCATCGAGGCGGGGAGCTCGGCCTGCCAGAGCTCGCGCGGCTCGAGCACGTGGTCGTCGACCGAGATGATCGCGGGCAACTCCTCGAGGCGGGGGGTGACGGGCATCGGGAACCTCCAGGGTGGCGATAGGACGCTTGGGACAAAGTATCTCATCTACAAGATACTGTGGTCAAAGGGGAGTGTCCATGACCCGCTGCGACGCGGCACCCTGAGGTGTGCCCGACTGGTCGTGCTGGTCGAATGGCTCCTGGGCACCCTGGTGCTCGGTGGGGTGGGCGTGGTCGAGGTGGCGCTGGCCAGCGAACTGATGGCCCGGATCCCTGCTCGCCCGGCACGATCTCGCCGTCGGGGGCGACCGGGGCTAGCGTGATCCGGCGTTCGTCCGAGGCCGGGAGGCACCGTGTCCGACACCCCCGCATCCCCCAAGGTCTCCGGTCTGGGCCCGGTGATCCGCCGGTTCGACGACCCCGACGTGCCCTGGCAGGTCGTGAAGGCCCAGCGCAACGCCGACGGCTCGGAGTCGTTCGTCAAGGAGAAGTGGTTCGCCTTCTCCAACACACCGGCCTACCTGTCGTTGTACGCCACCTACGACCCGGGAATGGTGGTGCGTCGTCACGGGCACTTCAGCCCGCACATCGTGTTCGTGATCGAAGGCGACCTGACGGTCGGCGACGAGCACTGTCCGGTCGGAACCCACCTCGAGTTGCCCCTGGGCGCGGCCTTCGGCCCCCTGGTCGCGGGCGACGCCGGCTGCACACTGTTCGAGGTCATGCTGGGCGATCCGCGCTCGTGGGGTGACGAGCCCGAGGCCTTCGAGCGCGCGCTCGCCCAGCGCGGCGCGACCCGGCTCCCCGATCCTCCCCTCGTCTTCCCCGACTGGCTCGCCGACCTCCGGTCGCACTGGGCCGGTGCGGCGCCCGAGGCCGGATGACCCTCGAAGGCCGCCCGCAGGTCAGCACGCGCGACCGCGACACCCTCCGAGGGAACCTGGCGGACTGGTGGGCGACCCGCGACCCCGACGGGGCGCCGGTGATCGGCGACCTGGCGGCCCCGGAGGGCACGGGCATGTCGAGCGACACCGTGCTCTTCTCCGCCACCTGGCCCCATGGTCGCGCTGAGCGCTTCGTCGCCCGGCTGGCCCCCGACGCCGACGCCGCGCCCCTGTTCCCCGAGTACGACCTCGGGCTCCAGTACGCCACCATGGGATCCGTCGCCCGGCACACGAGCGTGCCCGTCCCGCCGCTCGTGGCGCACGAGACCGATCCGCACCACCTCGGCACCGAGTTCATGGTGATGGGAAGGGTCGACGGCTCCGTGCCCACCGACATCCCGCCGTACACCTTCGGCACGGGGTGGCTCGCCGAGGCCACCCCGGCCGAGCGGGCGCGTCTCGAAGGCTCCTCCGTGGGGATCCTGGCCGCCCTCCACGCCGTACCCGAAGCCCCGGCCCGGTTCCCGTGGCTCGTTCGCGATCCGGGGTCGAGTCCCTTGCGGGCGCACGTCGACCACCAACGCGACTACGCCGATTGGGTCCTCGACGGTCGATCGGGGAACCTGATCGACCGGGGGTTCGCCTGGCTGGAAGCGCACTGGCCCGAGCACGAGGGCGAGACCGTCCTCAGTTGGGGAGACGCGCGCATCGGCAACGTGCTGTACCGCGACTTCGAGCCCGTCGCGGTGCTCGACTGGGAGATGGCGGGCCTGGGTCCCCGTGAGCTCGACGTGGCCTGGATGATCTTCCTGCACCGCTTCTTCGACGACCTCGCGGCCCAGTTCGGCCTGCCCGGGCTCCCCGACTTCCTGGCGCGCGATGCCGTGGTGCGGTCGTACGAGGCGAGCACCGGCACCACGCTGCGTGACCTCGACTGGTTCACCACGTACGCCGCGGTGCGCCACGCGATCATCATGACCCGGGTCGGCGTGCGCGCCGCCCACTTCGGAGAGGCTTCCGTGCCCGCTGATCTCGACGACCTGGTGACCCACCGTGCAGCGCTCGAAGCGATGCTCGCCGGCACCTCCTGGGACTCGGTCCCGCGGTGACCCTCCACGACGACCGTCCGCGCGGCCCGATCACCCCCACCCGGCTCCGCCTGGCCGACGCCACCCGGAACCTCCTCCACGCGGCGGTGGCCGCCGACGCCGACGACGCCACCCTCGAGCGGGTCGCCGAGTTGGTCGAGGAGGCCAACGAGGTCCTGGCCGACGTTCCCTGGCGCCGTCGCGCCACGCCCGACTTCGCGGCGATCCGCGCCGAGCGCGAGCGCGGGGGCACGGAGTCCGGTCTGCACGCCTTGGCCGACCGCGCCGTGGCCGGACCGGCCAACCCGGGGTCGGTCGGATACACGCTGCGCCGTGACGGCGACGCAGTGGTCGCCGACGTGGAGTTCGGGCCCGCGTTCGAGGGTGCCCCGGGACGTGTCCACGGAGGGATCCTCGCGGCGGTCTTCGACGACGTCCTCGGCGCGGCGATGGCCGGCGCCGGAGCACCGGGCTTCACCGGTCGGTTGACCGTCCACTTCCTGGCCCCGGTCCCCGTCCTGCGTCCGGTCGAGATCCGGGCCTGGATGGGCGGACGCGACGGGCGCAAGCTCTCCGTGCACGCCGAGGCCCACCTCGGCGCCGACGTGGTGGCGCGCGCCGATGCGCTCTTCATCCTGGTCGCCCTCGACCACTTCCGGACCCACGCCCACGACCTGCCCGTGGGCGAAGGAGCCGGTTGAGGTGCGCCGTCTCATCAGCGTTCCCGTCCTCGTCCTCCTCGCCCTGGCTCTGACCGTGCTCGCCCCGTTGTGGGTGCCGGTCGTGCTGCTGGTCGACCTGTGCACCGCTCCCCGCCGCTGCCCGCGGACGCGACTCCTCGCCTTCGCGACCTGGTGGGCGTGGCTCGAGACCCTCGGGCTGGCCTGGGCGGGGTGGACACTCGTCACGGGTCGGGCACGGCGGCCGGGTCCGCACTACCGCCTCCAGGCCTGGTGGGCCAACGGTCTCGTGGTGGGGCTCCGCCTCACCTGTCGCCTGGTGCTCGAGCCCCGCCACACCGACGCTCTGACGCCGGGCCCCGTCATCGTCCTGCCTCGACACGCCAGCCTGGCCGACGCCCTGCTCTCGGCCTGGTTCGTCACCCAGGTCGGGTACGAGCCCCGGTACGTCTTGAAGCAGGAACTCCAGCTCGACCCGTGCCTCGACATCGTGGGTCACCGCATCCCGAACCACTTCCTGGACCGCACGGCCCTCGACAACTCCGAGGAACTCGCCGCCCTGCGTACGTTGGCGGCCGACGCCGAGGCCGCCCGCTCCTGCGTCGTGATCTTCCCCGAGGGCACGCGTGCCAACCCCGAGAAACGGGCGCGCGCCCTGGCCCGCATCGCCGAGCGCAACCCCGATCGGGCCGACCGGCTGGCGGCGCTCGAGCACTGCAACCCACCCCGCCTCGGGGGCACGCTCGCGGTCCTCGCCGGCGCGCCGACCGCCGACGTCGCGTTCATGTGGCACGCCGGCTTCGAGGGCCTCGACACGTTCGGGGGAATCCTGCGCACGATCCCGGGAGCGGCTCCGATCCTCGTCGATTGCGTCCGGGTGCCGCGGGCCGAAGTCCCCGAAGGTGACGACGAACGGGCGGCCTGGCTCGACACCGAGTGGCTCGCCCTCGACCGCCGGGTCGACACGCTGCTCGCCGAGCGTGCGACGATGACGGGGCGAACGACCACCGACGAACGGAGTGCGTCAGCGTGAGCCCGACCGCCACCGCAATGATCGGTTCCGCCGTGGCGATCGCCGTCGTGATGCTCACCACCTGGGTCGTGAGCCTCCCGCTGCGCAACGCCTCGATCGTCGACCTCGTCTGGGGCCTCGGCTTCGTGGTGGTGGCCTGGACGGTGCGGGCCACGGTCCACGGCGATCCGGTCCGGCAGTGGATCCTCGTCGCGATGGTCACCGTGTGGGGTCTGCGGCTCTCGCTCTACCTCGCCTGGCGCAATCTCGGCCACGGAGAGGACTACCGCTACCAGGCGATGCGTCGGCACTGGGGGTCGCGATTGTGGATCGTGAGCCTGGCCACCGTCTTCCTCCTGCAGGGCGTGCTGATGTGGATCGTGTCGATCGGGGTGCAGCTCGGTCAGGTGCCGACGTCACCCGGGATCGGCGTCCTCACCGGCGTGGGGCTCGCCGTCTGGGCGGTCGGCCTGGGCTTCGAGGCGATCGGCGACGCCCAGCTGGCGCGGTTCAAGGCGGATCCGGCCAACGCGGGAACGACGATGAACCGCGGGTTGTGGCGTTACACCCGTCACCCCAACTACTTCGGTGATGCGCTGGTGTGGTGGGGCATCGCGTTGGTCGCGGCCGAGAGTGGGCTGGGAGCCTTCGGATTGGTCGGCGCCGCCGTCATGACCCTGTTCTTGCGCCGCGTCTCAGGGGTGACCCTGCTCGAGAGATCGCTGAAGAAACGGCGGGCCGGTTACGAGGACTACATCGCCACCACGAGCCCGTTCGTCCCGCGTCCACCCCGGCGCGCTCCGGGCGGCGGCTGAGCCGGAGGTGGAGGTCCAGCCGCTCTCGCCGGCCCTGGGTGCCCGGGTCGTGGGCGTCGATCCCGCCGATCCCGACAGCGTCGGGCGTCACGCACCGGCCCTGCGCGCCGCGATGGCCGAGCACCTGCTCCTGGTCCTCTCCGTCCCCGACCTCGCTCCGGCCGATCAGCGCCGCCTCGCCGCACTCTTCGGGCCCGTGGCCGACGAGAGCGCCGACGGCTCCGGCTGGACCCTGGTCTCCAACGTCGAGGAGGGCGGGCGGCTCGGCGACGGCGCCTACCTGTTCCACAGCGACCTCGAGTTCACCGAGGCGCCGCTGCGGTACCTCAGCCTCTACGCCCTCGAGGTGCCCCGGACCCCCACGCACACACGTTTCGCCAACGGGATCCGGGCCGCGGCCCACCTCGACGCCACCACCCGTGCCGACCTGGCCGGACGCACGGCGGTGCACGTCTTCCCGCTGGTCGACGCTCGGGGCGACCGGCGTTTCCGGCTCGCCGACCTCGACCCCGGAGCGCCCCGGGCCGTCCATCCGCTCCTGCTCGAGCACCCGGAGACCCACGCCACCATCCTCTACGCCACGGCCATGCAGACCGACTCCGTCGTCGGCCTCCCGGAGGCGCAGAGCGAAGCGCTCCTCGCGCGCGCCTGGGAGGCCGCGTACGCCCCCGACAACGTCTTCGCGCACGAGTGGTCCACCGGAGACCTCCTCCTCTGGGACAACCTCGCCCTCCAACACGCTCGCGACGAGGTGTCCGGCCGGCGCACGTTGCGCCGGGTCCCGGTGGGCACCCGGGTCGCCCATCTGCGGACGGGGGTCTGATCCGGCGCGGGCTTGGCGCGGGCGCCGGGTCGACCTCGGCGTCCTGCTCGTACTCCACGGTCCCGGTGGCGGCCCACCGGGCGACCGGGTGCAACGTGACCTCCCGAGTGGTCGGTGACCGGGTGCACGCCCTCCCGGGCGAGCTCGGGCGGGCGGGGTCGATCCGGTCCGTCGTGGTTCGAGCGGTCGACTGCCCGGAACTGCCGGCCGCACTCGAGGCACTGGACGACTGCGTCACCGTGGGCCGCGTCGTGGTCCGGCTCGACCGTCGACCCGGCGATAGCCTCCGGCGAAGCGTTCCCCACGGACCGGAGGTCCCCCGTGCACGATCTCGTGATCCGCGCCGGCCACGTCGTCGACGGGACCGGCGCACCGGGCCGCACGGCCGACGTCGCCGTCGACGGCGGCATCGTCACCGAGGTCGGACGGGTCGGGTCCGGCCGCCGGGAGATCGACGCCGACGGTGCCCTGGTGACCCCGGGGTTCGTCGACGTGCACACCCACTTCGACGGCCAGGCCACGTGGGACCCCCATCTGACCCCGTCGTGCTGGCACGGTGTCACCACCGCCGTGCTCGGCAACTGCGGCGTGGGGTTCGCGCCCGTGGCGCCCGACCGTCACGACTGGCTCATCGGGCTCATGGAGGGGGTCGAGGACATCCCCGGCACGGCGCTCCACGAGGGGATGGCGTTCGACTGGGAGTCCTTCCCCGAGTACCTCGACGCGCTGGAGCGGATGCCGCGTGCGCTCGACGTCGGCACTCACGTGACCCACGGGGCGCTGCGGGCCTACGTGATGGGTGATCGTGGGGCGCGCAACGAGGGCGCCACCCCCGACGACGTCGCCGAGATGGCGCGCCTCACCGAAGAGGCGCTGCGGGCCGGGGCGCTCGGCTTCTCGACCAGCCGCACCATGGGGCACCGGGCGATCGACGGCGAGCCGGTACCCGGCACCTTCGCCGCCGAGGACGAGTTGTTCGCACTCGGTGAGGCCTTGGCACGCGTCGGCCACGGCGTGTTCGAACTGGCACCCGCCGGCACCGGGGGCGAGGCCGCCGGCGACGCCCCCGACGCGCACGAGCACGAGATCGACTGGATCGTGCGCCTGGCCCGTGCCACGGGCGTGCCGGTGACCTTCCTGATCATGCAGTCGCACGTCGATCCCGAACGCTGGCGCCACCAGGTGGAGGCCGCGCGTGCGGCGGTGGCCGAGGGACTGGTCGTGCGCCCGCAGGTCGCCTCCCGTTGCTTCGGGATGCTGGTGGGCCACCAGTCGCGCGCCAATCCGTTCCGCCAGCGACCCAGCTACGCGGCGCTGCTCGACCTTCCGTTCGCCGAACGGGTCGCCCGGCTCCGCGACCCGCAGGTCCGGGACCGGATCCTGGCCGACGCACCGCCGACCTCGACCCCCGGCACCATGTCGGCCCAGATGGCGGGGAACCCGTTCGAGCGGTTCTTCCCGCTCGGCGAGCCGCCGGAGTACGAGCCGACCCCCGACGCCAGCATCGGCGCACTGGCGGCGGCGCAGGGTCGCACGCCCGACGAGGTCGCGTACGACCTGATGCTGCGCAACGACGGCAAGGAACTGCTCCTCTACCCGTTGCTCAACTACGGCCACGGCAACTACGACGCGCTGTACGAGATGATGGCGGACCCGATCACCCTCCAGGGCCTCGGTGACGGTGGCGCGCACTGCGGCATCATCTGCGACGCGTCGATGACGACCTACCTGCTCTCGCACTGGGTGCGCGACCGGTCTCGTGGGCCCCGCCTCGCGCTGGAGGACGTCGTCCGGCGGATGACCTCCGACACCGCCGGCCTGTACGGGCTCCACGACCGCGGCGTGCTCGCCCCCGGGCACCGGGGCGACGTCAACGTCATCGACTTCGACCGTCTCGCCCTCCGGCGGCCCGAGATGGTCCACGACCTGCCGGCCGGCGCCGGGCGCATGGTCCAGCACGCGACGGGTTACGTGGCCACGGTGGTGGCGGGGGAGACGGTCGTGGAGGCCGGGGAGTGCACCGACGCCCGGCCCGGCGCCTTGGTGCGTGGACCGCAGGCGCTCCCACCGGGCTGAACGTCAGTGCGGGTTCACCCGGTGCGGGCGCCGCGCACCAGTCGGCCGGGACGCGCGCCGGTGTCCTCGCCGTCGCGGTGGACGACCTCACCGGCGACGATGGTGGCGCGATAGCCGCGTGCCTTCTGCACCAGGCGCCGCCCGCCGGCGGGCAGGTCGCGGCGCATCGTCGGGGTACCGGTGGTCAGGGCGTCGAGATCGATCACGTTGACGTCGGCCCGGTGGCCGGGCACCAGGCGGCCCCGGTCACCCAATCCGACCAGGTCGGCGGTGTCGGCGGTCTGGCGCTTCACGACCCATTCGACCGGCAGCCGGTCGGCCGGGTCGGCAGTGCGGGCCCAATGGGTGAGCAGGAACGTCGGCATGGAGGCATCGCAGATGAGGCTGCAGTGAGCGCCCGCGTCGCTGAGTCCGGGCACGGTGTTGGGGTCGAGCAGCATCTCCCGGGTGGCGTCGAGATTGCCGTCGGCGTAATTCATCACGGGCAGGTACAACCGTCCGGTTCCGCCGGCGGTGAGCATGGCGTCGAGCGCCACCTCGAACACGGACACCCCTGTGCGCTCGGCGATCGCCTGGAGGCCGTCGTCGACCGGCGGCGCGTACTGCGGTGGATCCCCGAGCCCGAATGCCGTCCCGAAGCGGGTCAGCGGGCTGTGCTCCGCCCGCCGGATCGTCTCGTCGAGCACGCGGCTGCGGGTCTCGGGGTCGCGCAGGCGTGCGGCGCGCGCGGTGTCGGACAGCCCGGAGAGCGCCTGGAACGTGGGCGAGGCGACGAACGGGTTCACGCGGCTGGCGAGGCTCATGATCATGCCCACCGGCCGGGTGGGGACCTGGCCGTGGACCGGGAGTCCGTCGGCGACCGCCGCCGCGATGAGGTCGAGCACGGCGCGGTACCCCCGCGGGCTCTCGGGTTTCTGCAGCACGGTGAGCGACACCGGGCGGCCGCTGACCTCGGCCAGCGCTCGGATCAGGGCGAACTCGGGCTCCAGGTCGTCGAGGTCGGCGACGACCTCGAACACGCCCTGTCCGGTGGCGCCGACGGCACGCGCGATGCCGAGGAGCTCGTCGGCGGAAGCGGTGAGCGACGGCGTGAAGGCGCCGCTCTTGGAGCGGTGGTTCACGGTGCGCGAGGTGGAGAAGCCGAGCGCCCCGGCCCGGACGCCCTCGGCCGCCAGCGCCCCCATCCGGAGGATCTCGTCGGGCGTCGGGACCTCGGCGTGGTCGCCACCACGATCGCCCATCACGTAGCCCCGGAGTGCGCCGTGGGGAACCTGGGCCCCGACGTCGAGGGCGTACTCGCGGCGTCCGACGGCGTCGAGGTACTCGGGGAAGGACTCCCACTCCCAGGAGATGCCTTCGTGGAGTGCCGTGCCGGGGATGTCCTCGACCCCCTCCATCAGTTCGATGAGCCAGGCGTGCCGGTCGGGGCGGACCGGTGCGAAGCCCACGCCGCAGTTGCCCATGACCGCGGTGGTCACCCCCTGCCACGACGACGGCGCCATCAGCGAATCCCAGGAGACCTGGCCGTCGTAGTGGGTGTGGATGTCCACCCAGCCCGGGGCCACCAGCAGGTTGCGGGCGTCGATCTCGTCGCGTCCGACCCCCACACCGTCACCGATCTCGGTGATCCGACCGGCGTCGACGGCGAGGTCGGCCTCCCGGAGGGGTGCCCCGGTGCCGTCGGCGACCGTTCCCCCGCGGATCACCAGGTCGTGACGTGCGGTCATGGGTCGCCTCCGGTAGGGCTCGGTCACTCGGTGATCAATGCCGCGCGCGCCTCGGCCAAACGGTCGAGGAAGGCGGCGAGGTGGGGCAGGTCGATCGTGAGCCGCCGCACCGAGCCCGTGAAGGGGAAGGGCGGACGGTAGGACTCGCTGACGGGCAGTCCCCGATCGTGGCCCAGGTGCAGGCGCGAGCCACCGATCTGCCAACGGAACGGCAGGTCGCGCGACAAGGTGCCCGACCCGATCTCGGTCTCGTGGGCGAACAGCCGCACCGGGCCGCCACCGGGCTCCTGGCGGTGGTACTCCACCCGGAGCGAGGTCGTGCCGACGGGAAGCGGAGCGGCCGAGGTGATCCGCGTCTCCACGCCGAAGCGGTTGAGCACGGCGACCAGGTGTCCGTCGAGGGCGAGGATCGCCCAGCCGTTGTTCCAGTCACCCTGGGCGCACAGCACCCCCTGGGCCCCGGCGGCGATCGGATCGCACTCCAGCGTGGCGACGAACCCGCCGGCCAACGAGGGCGTGGCGGCCTCCACGATGCGCGAGCCCGGGAGATAGACGAAGCGCGCCCGGGGTGGGTGCGGCGACGGCTCCATGGCGACCACGCGACCGGTGAGGGTGTCGTCGAGGGGCAGGACCTGAAAGCGCCCGGCTTCGACCCACCAGCGCTCGTCGAGCTCGCGGACGATCTCGGGGTGCTCGGCGGCGAGGTCGTGGGCCTCGGAGAAGTCGGCGTCGAGGTCGAAGAGCGACCAGGTGTCGTCGGCGAAGGAACGACTGCCCGCCAGCAGGTCCTCGTCGGGCACCCCTTGACTCAGGTGGTCGGTCGTGGCCTTCCAGCGCCCGTGGACGATCGAGCGCGATCCCAGCATCTCGAAGTACTGCGTCGAGCGGGGCGCGGCCGATTCCGGCGCGGCGAAGGTGGAGAGCAGGCTGGCTCCGTGCATCGGCTGCTGGTCGACGCCGCCGACCTCGGTCGGCACCGCGACGCCCGCCGCGTCGAGGATCGTGGGCGCGAGGTCGATGGCATGACAGAACTGCGGCCGGACCGCACCGCCGTCGGTGATGCCCCGCGGCCAGTGGACGATGAGGGGCGTCCGCACGCCCCCGAGCCACGTGTAACGCTTCCAGAGCCGAAACGGCGTGTTCCCCGCCCAGGCCCAGCCCCAGGAGTAATGGTTGTAGGCGCGGTGCCCACCGAGGTCGTCGACCCGTTCGCGCATCACGTCGAAGTCTTGCTCCTGGCCCAGCGCCCAGGAGTGCTCGTTGAACGAACCGTGCACGCCGCCTTCGGCGCTCGCGCCGTTGTCGGAGCAAACCATCACGATCGTGTTCTCCAACACGCCCAGTGCCTCGAGCGCGGCGATGACCCGACCCACGTGGTGGTCGGTGTGCGAGAGGAAGCCGGCGAACACCTCCATCTGGCGGGCGTAGATGCGTTGCTCGTCGGGCGGCAGGTCGTCCCACGCGGCCAGGCCCTCGGGACGCGGGGTCGGGTCGGTCCCGGGGGGCACGATGCCCTCCGCGAGCTGTCGGGCCACGATCCGGTCCCGCCAGGCGTCCCAGCCGTCGTCGAAGCAGCCGCGGTATCGGTCGATCCATTCGGACGGTGCGTGATGGGGAGCGTGCATGGCACCGGTGGCCAGGTAGCAGAAGAACGGCTGGTGGGGTGTGCTCTGCTGCTGCTCGGAGATCATGGCGATCGCCTGGTCGCAGAGGTCTTCGGTGAGGTGGTAGCCCTCATCGGGGGACCGCGGCGGATCGATGTAGGTGTTGTCGCGGATGAGGTTGGGGGCCCACTGGTTGGTGTCACCGCCGGGGAACCCGTAGAAGCGGTCGAAGCCCAGGCCCAGCGGCCAGCGGTCGAAGGGGCCCGCCGCGGTCTGGTCCCAGGGAGGGTTGAGGTGCCACTTCCCGACGGCGAAGGTGGCGTACCCAGCGTCGCGGAGGATGCGCGGCAGGGTCGCCGCGCTCTCCGGGATCCGGGCGTTGTAGCCGGGGAAGCCGGTGGGGACGTCGGTGAGGAAGCCCATGCCCACGGCGTGATGGTTGCGGCCGGTCAGGAGCGCGGCCCGGGTGGGGGAGCACAACGCCGTCACGTGGAAGCGGTGGTACCGGAGGCCGTCGGCGGCGAGCCGGTCGAAGGTGGGCGTGGCGATGTCGGAGCCGAAGCACCCGAACTGAGCGAACCCGGTGTCGTCGAGGAGCACGACCAGCACATTGGGAGCGTCGGCGGGGGGGCGGGTCGCGGCCGTGAACGAGGGCGTCGACTCCGCCAACGTGCGGCCGATGCGGGCGGCGGGGGTCACCGTCAGGCCAGTCGCTTCGAGACGTCGTCGCCGCGCAGGATCTTGTCGCGGTAGTCGTCGAGCCAGCGCGAGAACTTGCCCGACTCGTCGTCGGCGGCGCTCCGACGGGGGTAGGCGGGCACCTCGTAGGCGGGATCGAGGGGAGGATGATCGGACGCGGGCTTCCGGGCCATGACCCGCTCGATCACGGGCTCCAAGCGCCGCTGCTTCTCCCGCTCGAGTTTCTCGTCACGTTCGATGAACTCCGGCAGCACTTCCTTGGCGATGAGCTCGTAGCTCTCCATGATGTGCTCGTGGCGGTTCCGGCCCGCCGCGGCCGAGAGGATCAGCATGTCGACGCCGCAGTCCTCATAGCGCTGGAAGTAGTCGCGGACCTGGGCGGGGGTCCCCATCGCACCACGCAGGCCGCTCGTGCCGGCCTCCACGACCTTCGCGCCGAGGCGGTCCTCGTTGGCGGCGGCCAACGCCACGACGTCGGGGTCGTAGCCGGCATCGCGTCGACGGGCCTGGTAGTCGGCCCAGAGATCGGTGTCGCCAGGGCGGTGGTGCCCGAACACGTAGTAGTGACCGAGCGAGTAGCCGAGGAAGTTCGAACCCTCTGCGCCCCGCCGCACGGCTTCCACCGGGTCGGGATGACACATGAACCCCGTGACGCAGGCGAGGTTGGCGTTGACCGCATCGCCGATGGGCACCCCCTCGTGCGCGAGGGTCGTGTAGTAGTCGTCGACCCAGGCCTTCGCCTCCTCGGGGTCGAAGAAGGCGAAACTGAGAGCGCCGATGCCGCGCTGGGCCGCCAGGTGGATGGTGTCCCGGCGGGTGCAGGCCACCCAGACCGGAGGGTGCGGCCGCTGCACGGGCTTGGGCACCACGTTACGCGGCGGCATCTGCACGTGGTCGCCGATGAACCCCGTGAACGGGGTCTCGCTCATGCAGCGCAGCGCCACGCGCAGGCCCTCGTCCCACATGGCTCGCTTGTCCTCGGGGTCGATGCCGAAGGCGTCGAGCTCGTTGGCGGCAGAGCCCTCACCGGTCCCGAACTCGACCCGACCACCCGACACGAGGTCGAGGGTGGCGATGCGTTCGGCCTGCCGGGCCGGGTGGTTGATGGCCGGCGGCGCGTGCATGATGCCGTGCCCGAGCCGGAGGTGGGTGGTCCGTTGCGAGACGGCGCCCAGGAAGACCTCGGGGGCCGAGGAATGGCTGTACTCCTCGAGGAAGTGGTGCTCGACCATCCAGAGGGAGTGGAAGCCCGCCCGGTCGAGGAACTCGGCCTGCTCGAGCGCCTCGGTGAACACCCGTTGCTCGTCGCCCTCGGCCCACGGCCGGGGGACCTGCATCTCGTAGAAGGCGCCGAACTTCACCGGGAGAACGTACCCCACCGGCTGGTGGACGGGCGTTCCAGCGGCGAGAATCGCCATCCGGTGCGACAATCAGGAAGGCAGTTCCATGGCGCTCCCCGGCGATGCGGTGATGATCGAAGTCGGCATGAACGAGGGAGCCGGTCGCGGGGTGAATCCCCACGTGCCGGTGACCGCGGCCGAGGTGGAGGCCGACGCCCGGCGGTGTCGTGATGCCGGGGCGGTCCTGATCCACTGGCACGCCCGCGACGCCTCGACCGAAGAGGAACGGCTCGCCGACACCGACGAGTACGCGGCGGCGCTCGCACCCATGCGGGCCGACGGCCTCCTCGCTTGTCCGAGCTACCCGGTCGACGGCGTGCCGGTGGGCCGCCGGTTGGACCACGTCTGGGACCTCCACGAACGCTGCGGGCTCGAGCTCGTTCCGATCGACACCGCATCGGTGACCACGGTGCCGTGGAACCCGCGCCTCAACGACTTCGTCGGGCTCGACTGGCTGCGCACGCAGTCGGGAGTCGTCGACAATCCGCTGCCGTTCGTGGTCGACGCGGTGCAGATGGCGCGCCGCCACGGCATGGTCCCGTCGTTCGGGGCCTTCGACGTCGGGGGGAGCCGGATCGTGGGGATGTTGCACGAGTCGGGGCGCCTCGACGGTCCGGTGATCCACAAGGTGTTCCTCTCCGAGGGCTGGGCCGTCGGTCCGATCCCTTCGGAGGCGGCGCTCGACCTCCACCTCGCGCAGCTCCCGCCGACCCTCGACGCGGAGTGGGTCGTGGTGCCCTACGCCCACCACGATCCGCTGGTGGTGGAGCGGCTCTGCCGCGCCGCCCTCGAGCGGGGCGGTCACGTGCGAGTGGGGATCGGCGACAGCCCGGCCGCCCACCCCGAGGCGACCAACGCCGAGCTCGTCGCCGCCGTGACGACCTGGGCCCGCGAGGCCGGCCGGCCCGTCGCCGACGTGGCCACCGCCCGTGCCCGGCTCGGCCTGGCGGGTGTGGCACCATGACTCCGATGCGCCCGGCCGGGCGCCACCACGGAACCTGGAGCCCCGCATGAGCGAGATCCCCCGGATCATCTCCGTCGACGACCATGTGGTCGAGCCCGCCGACCTCTGGTCGACCCGGCTGCCCGAGAAGTTCCGCGAGAACGGTCCGCGCGTCGTGCGCGAGAAGGCCAAGTTCAACTTCATCGGCGGCACGTTCTCCTTCGAGCGCAACGCCCCCGACGGCGAGTGGTGTGACATCTGGCTCTACGACGACCTCGTCTACCCCTTCCCGAAGCTCTCGGCGGCGATCGGTTTCCCCGACCTCGACAACACGCCCGTCACGTTCGACGAGATCCGGCCGGGCTGCTGGGACCAGGCCGCGCGGCTCGTCGACATGGAGGCCAACTGGACCGACGCGTCGATCTGCTTCCCGAACGTGCTGCCGCGCTTCGCCGGGCAGACCTTCATGGAGCGCCGCGACAAGGACCTCGCACTGGAGTGCGTGCGGGTCTACAACGACTGGATGATCGACGAGTGGTGCGCCGGAGCAGGCGCCGGCAAACTCATCCCCCTCACGATCGTGCCGCTCTGGGACGCCGAACTGGCGGCCGCCGAGGTGCGTCGCTGCGCCGACAAGGGCTCCTACGCCGTGGCGTTCACCGAGAACCCGTTCCCCCTCGGGCTGCCTTCCGTCCATGACCCCGCACGCTTCTGGGACCCGTTCTTCCGCGCCTGCGACGAGACGGGCACGGTGGTCAACATGCACATCGGCTCGTCGTCGAGGATGCCCTCCACGTCGCCCGACGCGCCGTTCATCGTCTCCTCGACCCTCACGTTCACCAACGCCATGGGCTCGCTGTGCGACTACATCTTCTCGGGCACGCTCGACCGATTTCCGAACCTCACGTTGGCGTACTCCGAGGGTCAGGTCGGTTGGGCGCCCTACGTGCTCGAGCGGGCCGACAAGCTCTGGGAGGAGCGGGCGGCCAACTCGTTCGGCTCGAGCCTGCCGCACCCGCCGAGTTCCTACGTCCCGGGGCGCATCTACTTCTGCATCTTCGACGACGAGGTGGGTCTCGCCAACCGCGACCGGGTGGGGATGGACCAGATCACCTTCGAGGTCGACTACCCCCACGCCGACAGCACCTTCCCGCACACGAAGGAGACCGCCCAGCTCATCTGCGACAAGGCGGGCCTGAACGAGCAGGAGCGCTACAAGCTGATGCGGGGCAACGCCATCCGGGCCTACGGCCTGGGGCGCTACGGCATCACGGCCTGACCGAGGCCGGGGTTCCGGCCCGTCACGGTCCACCCTGCGCAATGCCGGGTGGACCGTGACGGCGCGCACTACCCTGACGGACCGGGAAGCGGGCCCGACCGGGAGTTGTCGTGTCGCGTCCCCCCGCCCGCCCCAGGTACCACCACAACGTCCCCCGGCGTGTCGTGTCGCCCTTGGTGACCGCCCTGGTGGCGGTCGGTCTCTCCGGACTCGTGCTGGTCGGGAGCCCGGTGGTGCCGGCGGGCGCTCAGGAGATCTCGGTGACCCGGCTCCAGCGGGACATCGCCGACAACAGCGCCCGCATCGACGACCTCACCCGCCAGGCCCGTGACGCCCAGGCCCGGGCCGACGTCCTGGCGACCGACATCGACGCGACCCAGACCCACCTCGACCAGACCCGCCTGCACGCCGTGGCGCTCAAGGAGCAGATTCGCTCCCGCATGGCCGCGATCTACATCACGGGGCGTCACGGAGCGCTCCCGGTCACCGACGCCCAGTCCTTCTCCGACGCCGCGTCGGCCCGTCACTACGGCAACGACGTCACCCAGATCGACCGTTCACTCCAGACCGAGCTCCTCCAGAACGCCGAGTCGCTCGACGCCGACGTCGCGCACCTGCGCGAGGCCAAGGCCGAGGCCGACTCGCAGAAGGCGGCGGCGCTCGCGGCCCGGAACCAGGCCGAGGACCTGCTCACCCGCCAGAAGACGCTCCTCGCCGCTCTCGACGTCATCCCGTTGATGGGCACCGCGCGGCTCAGCGCCCGGCAGATGGCCGACTGGTACGACTCGACGGGCTTCGTCGCCCGCCTCTCCGACGGCATGACCATCCGGGATCTAGCCGGGATCTACCTCCAGGAAGGGGCCGACGAGGGCGTGCGCGGCGACCTCGCCTTCGCCCAGTCGATCCTCGAGACCGGGTACTTCAGGGGAGCGACCGACAACAACTACTCCGGCCTCGGCGCCTGCGACTCGTGCAGCGGCGAGCCCGCCTTCCCGTCGCCGCGTGACGGCGTGCGGGCCCAGATCCAGTTGCTGAAGAACTACGGCGATCCGGATTCCACCACGGCCACGCTCCACCACCCACCCCAGCCCACCTGGTGGGGTTCCGATCCGGGGCGCGCCGCGCACAACTTCGACACGTTCTACGCCAAGGGACGCGCGCAGACCTGGCAGGCCATGGGCAAGGGCAATTGGGCCACCGACCCCAACTACTCGG
>Ga0194055_10001704_pt1 | contig 17794 bp, 13 predicted proteins | sample SepL449m_MetaG_FD_155482 | JGI IMG/M metagenome (GOLD analysis project Ga0194055, IMG submission 155482) | Anoxic zone freshwater microbial communities from boreal shield lake in IISD Experimental Lakes Area, Ontario, Canada - Sep2016-L442-9m | ecosystem: Environmental > Aquatic > Freshwater >...
AGATTCATATGTCAGATTTCCCAGTTTTTGACGTCACGCGAACGGCAATCGCTTGCTGCAGAAACATTCTTTCCACGAATCAAGCTGGAACGCCGTATCGAGTTAGGCGCAGTCTGTGGGGTCGACTCCTTGCCCTCAAGCAGACACGCTACTAGAATCGGCGCTGAGAATGAAGTGCCGGTGAAGGCGCTGGATTCAGTTTTACTGGTGGAATGCGTTGTAGTGGTGGTGACGATTACGCGGGCAACCCGATTGTCTGAAGCAGTTTCGCAAGACAATCAAGTCATCACTTCAAGACATGACGTATCCTTGAAGACTGGAAACGGCGTTTGGATGTGACCGGACGAGACGGCAAAATTTAGAGACTTATTTACGGTGGGCTGCCCCACCCCCCTGGAATCCCCGGAGGCTTCGGAATGTACGAGCGATTCACCGATCGCGCCCGCAAAGTGATGCAACTGGCCAATCAGGAAGCCCAGCGGTTCAATCACGAATACATTGGTACCGAGCACATCCTGCTCGGCCTCGTCAAAGAGGGATCCGGCGTTGCCGCCAATGTATTGAAGAACCTTGAGGTTGACCTGCGCAAGATCCGTCTGGAAGTCGAAAAGATTGTCCAATCGGGACCCGACATGGTCACGATGGGCAAACTTCCCCAGACACCTCGCGCCAAGAAGGTTATCGAGTACGCGATGGAAGAGGCCCGCAACCTCAACCATAACTACGTCGGCACCGAACACCTGCTGCTCGGCCTGATCCGGGAACAGGAAGGGGTCGCCGCTCAGGTCCTGATGAATCTGGGGCTGAAGCTGGAAGACGTCCGCGAAGAAGTTCTGAATCTGCTCGGCCACGGGATGGAAGGTGGCGAAGGAACTTCCGAGCGTGCTGGCGCCGGTCAGGCGACCGCATCGGGCAAGGCTGGCAAGAGCAAGACCCCGGCACTCGACAGTTTCGGTCGTGACCTGACGGAACTCGCTCGCCAGGGGAAACTCGATCCCGTCATCGGCCGTGCCAACGAAATCGAACGTGTCATTCAGATCCTCTGCCGACGCCAGAAGAACAACCCGGTTCTGCTCGGTGAAGCAGGTGTGGGTAAGACCGCCATCGTCGAAGGCTTTGCCACGATGGTGATCAACGGTGAAGTCCCCGAACTGCTGCGTGACAAGCGGATCGTTGTGCTGGATCTGGCGATGATGGTTGCCGGAACCAAGTACCGCGGCCAGTTCGAAGAACGTATCAAGGCGGTGATGAACGAAGTGAAGCGTGCCAAAAACACGATTCTGTTCATCGACGAACTGCATACGCTGGTAGGTGCCGGGGGTGCGGAAGGGGCGATCGATGCCTCGAACGTCCTGAAGCCTGCACTGAGCCGTGGCGAAATCCAGTGCATCGGGGCCACGACACTGGACGAATTTCGCAAGTACATCGAAAAGGACGGTGCTCTGGAACGACGATTCCAGACAGTCGTCGTCGAACCCCCATCGCCAGCACAGACGATCGAGATCCTCAAAGGTCTGCGTGATCGCTACGAACAGCATCACCGGGTACAGATCACGGATGACGCGCTCGCCAAGGCTGTCGAACTTTCGACACGCTACATCACGGCTCGCTGCCTGCCAGACAAGGCGATTGACGTGATCGACGAATCGGGTGCTCGCGTCCGGTTGAAGTCGATGGTCCGTCCGCCCGATCTGAAGGAAATCGAAGAGGAAATCGAACGCCTGAATACCCAAAAGGAAGAGGCGGTCGCGAATCAGGACTTCGAGAAAGCGGCGTCGCTGCGCGATCAGGCTGACAAGCTGAAGAAGAAGAAGGAAAACCTGAACAAGGACTGGCGCGAAAAGTCCAAGGAAACCGACGGCGTTGTCGATGCCGAAGTGATCTCGGAAGTCGTCTCAAAGATGACCGGGATTCCTTTGACGCGCCTCTCCAGCGAAGACGCGGTACGATTGCTCCGGATGGAAGACGAACTGCATCGCCGAGTCGTCAGCCAGACCGAAGCGATCAGGCAGGTCGCGAAGGCCGTTCGTCGCAGCCGCAGTGGACTGAAAGATCCAAAGCGACCGACCGGTGTGTTCCTGTTTGCCGGGCCGACCGGTGTTGGTAAGACGTTGACCGCCAAGACATTGGCCGAGTTCATGTTCGGAGATCAGGATGCCCTGATCCAGATCGACATGAGCGAGTACATGGAAAAGCACAACGTCAGCCGTTTGATTGGTGCTCCTCCAGGGTATGTGGGATTCGAAGAGGGTGGGCAACTGACCGAGAAGATCCGACGCCGACCTTATGCGGTTGTGCTGCTGGATGAAATCGAAAAGGCACACCCCGACGTCTTCAACATGCTGCTGCAGATCATGGAAGAAGGCCATTTGACCGACAGCTTCGGTCGTAAGGTCGACTTCAAGAACACGATCGTGATCATGACGACCAACGCTGGTGCGAATGCCATTACGAGCGAATTCGGTTTCGCTCCGAAAGACAACGACACCAGTTACGACCGGATGAAAGAACGTTTGACTCACGAAATCGAACGTGAATTCAAACCGGAATTCCTGGGTCGTCTGGACGAAGTGGTCGTCTTCCGTTCGCTGACCGAAGAGAACCTGAAGGCCATCGTCGAAATCGAACTCTCGAAGGTTCGCGAACGACTGGGTGAAAAGGGTCTCGCTCTGGTTCTGACCGACGAAGCGAAGCAGTTCATCATCGAGAAGGGGAACGCCACCGAATACGGTGCCCGACCACTGCGTCGAGCCGTGGAAACCTATATCGAAGATCCGCTGTCCGAAAACCTGCTGCAAGGTGCGTTTGAAGGCAACAACACCATCACCGTCCGGATGAAGGAAGTTGGCGAACAAAAGCAACTCGACTTCGAACCGTCAACGGTCGAACCGCACGTTGATGAACTTGCCGTTGCGGCTGACGCAGCGAAATAGTTCTTCGCGATAACATCATGGAATACACGCAACCCGCCAGGCGTTCTGCTGGCGGGTTGTGTCGTTTCCAGGCACAATCCTTGACCTGAATCCGCCCTCCTGTGGACATCATCGTTTTCGTTCTGATGCTCGCAATGTGAACATTTTCACAAGTGGTGTGTCCACGGTTCACACGGTGACGAAGTGCCTCGTCGACTTCATGAAGTTGAGCACATCTCCGTTGAAGAACTTGATGACGTCGAGGAGTTCATAATCATGCGTAAACTTGCCAGCATTCAGACGATCACTTTGACGGAGCCCATTCCGAACGCCGATGCCATTGAACGATTGAAGATTATGGGCTGGTGGGTTGTCGCTAAGAAAGGCGAATATCGCGCGGGTGACCGAGTCGTCTATTGCGAAATCGACTCGTTGCTGCCCGAACGGCCGGAGTACGAGTTCCTTCGAGCAAGCTGTTTCAAGCCCGCGATTCAAGACGGTGAAGTCATACTCCAGCGAGCAGGCTTTCGGATCAAGACGATCAAGCTGCGCGGCCAGGTTTCGCAAGGGATCTGCTTTCCCGCTTCGATCATTCCCTCAGGGGCTTCTCTGGAAGTCGGCACCGATGTGACGGACCATTTGGAAATCATCAAGTACGAACCGCCCGTTCCCGTCGGAATGGGTGGACGGATCAAAGGTGCATTTCCAGCGTTCCTCCCAAAAACCGATGAAACGCGTATTCAGGTGTTGGAACCACTACTGGACCGATACCGTGGGACGACTTTCTGTATGACGGAGAAACTTGATGGGTCGTCGATGACGGCATTCTTGCGCGAGGGAGAATTTGGCTTGTGCAGTCGTAACCAATGGCTGGATGAGACCGACGATTCCAATGTCATGGTTCGCCTGGCAAGAGTATTGGACCTGCCGGGGAAGCTGGCGCAGATTCAACAGCGTTTTGGGTTTCAGCCCGCCATCCAGGGAGAGGTTGTCGGCCCTGGAATCCAGAAGAACAAATATAAGCTAACTCAGGTAGACCTGCGGATCTTCAACTTGCTCGACATTGGGCAGTATCGGCTGGTTGATCGGCCACTGTTTCTGGAAGCTCTCGCTTCAGTTGGGCTGACTGGCGTACCTGAACTCGGAGAGATCGTCTTGGATCACACCATCGATCAGCTGGTAGAGCTTTCGGTCGGCAAAAGCGTTCTGGAGCAAGGTGCGCAGCGCGAGGGGATCGTGTTTCGACCCGTTTCGGAACAATTCGATCAGGACGTCGGTGGTCGCTTGAGTTTCAAAGTCATCAACCCACAATTTCTGTTGAAATACGATGAATGACACTGGCTTCCGATTCACTCGATCGCGTAGTCAGATTCCCGCACCCTCATGAAAAATGTCGTGCACAAACGTTGCCTGAGAGATCACGCTGTTGGGCGGAATATTCTGTCCGACCCAGACGTTGCTTCCAATGACGGAGTCGTGACCGATTGTGATCGGCCCCAACAGTGATGCTCCTGCGTAAATCACGACATCGTCTTCGATCAGCGGATGCCGTCTGACAGTCCGATCACTCGCGGATTTCACGCTGGATGTTGCCCGCGGTGCCGTTAATGTCACACCCCGGTGTAACTGGACTCGCTTACCGATGACGGCTGTTTCGCCGATCGCGATCCCGTTGCCGTGATCGATAAAGCAACTCTCGGCAATCCGGGCAGCCGGATGAATTTCAATTCCTGTCAAGCCGTGGGCGATTTCCGAGATGATCCGGGCGGCCAGTGGTAACCCGAATGCGTGAAGTTCATGTGCCAGGCGGTAATGGATCAATGCCGCAATGCCGGGGTAGCAGACGAGGACTTCATCAATGCTCGTCGCCGCAGGGTCACCTTCGAAGACGGCCCGCAGATCCGTTTCGAGCAGTTCCCGGATTCGCGGTAACCGAGAGACAAAGCCACGGACGATTTCTTCCGCCCACGACGACCGCTGATGTTCGAACGTACCAGCATCAAACTCGTTGAATTCCAGTTCCAGCAGGGCTTGCTCATAGAGGTCTCGGCAAGCCGCGTCGAGGATATTGCCGACAAAGTTGTCAATGTTTTCGGGCCGCATCTTGCGATTGCCGAGTCGATTGGGAAACAACGCCGTACGGACTCGATCAATGATACTTGCCAGAACCTTGCGCGAGGGGAGTGTGACTGGGCTTCCCAATCTCTGCCGGGCCGCCAGCGACGCGTCGCGAAGGTTTCGCAACTGGGTAATGGCATTCTTGAGGCCCCAGTCGAGAGCAGAAACGTCCTGGAGTGTTGGATCCGATGCGGCAACTTTTGACACTGACACAACTGCCATCCTCTCTTCGAGCAAATCGAAGCCCCGAAACTGTCAGCGACTGGCCGACGAATAGATACTGTCGAAGATTGCGCCGTCTGCAAAGAACTTTGCGTTGGCAACTTCCCAATCGGGCACGAAATCCGTAATCAGAAACATCTTGATGGTCGGAAACTGGCTCGCGTGCGCCCTGAGAACGTCTGGATCGGTGGGACGAAAGTGATGTTGGGCAATGATTTCCTGACCCGCTGGGGTGTACAGGAAATTCAAATACGCTTCCGCAACAGTCCGAGTTCCGCGCTGATCTACGACTCGATCAACAATCGCCACGTGGGGTTCGTGCAGGATGCTTTGCTGTGGGTAGATAATCTGCAATGCGCCGTTTGCTTCGTGGACTTCCAGCTTCGCTTCGCTTTCCAGGGCCAGATGGACATCCCCAATTCCCTTTTGAGCAAACGTGGTTGTCGAACCACGGGCACCCGTATCCAGAACGGGGACTCGGCTGTAGAGCTTCGTCACAAATTCTCGAGCTTCGTCTTCCGAAGCACCACGAGCGATCACACTTCCCCAGGCCGCCAGAAAGCTCAACTTGCCATTTCCCGATGTCTTCGGGCTGGGAGTAATGACGGACAACCCATCTTGAAGCAGGTCGGGCCAGTCGGCGATGTTCTTGGGGTTCCCCTGGCGCGTGACAAACACGACGGTGGATGTGTACGGCAAAGATCGATTGGCAAATTGCGATTCCCACCCCTCGCGAATCAGACCTTTCTTGCGCAGTGAATCCGTATCGGACCAGATCGAGAGCGTGGCAACGTCCCCTTCGAGCCCGTCAATGATCGAACGTGCCTGACTCCCCGAGGCTCCGTGCGACTGCTTGATTGTGACCCGGACTCCGGTCTCGGAGAAGTATTTCTCGATAAAGGCCGGATTCAGTGCTTTCCACAATTCGCGAGTCGGGTCGTACGAGACGTTCAGGAGCGTCACATCGCGGATTGCTGGCTGCGCGGTGATGGCATCCGAAGTGACGCTGCTTTCGCTCTTCTGCTGAGAATTGGAAGTCGATGGCGACCCGCAACCTGATCCCCATAACAGAAGCAGAACCGCGCCGAGTCGCAACTGATTATGGAGACGGACGGTGTTAAGCCGTTCGAGTTGGCATCCTCGTGCAAATCGCACGAACCACCGGCGATACGAAGAGATCGCCGATGGGGTGCTGATTTGGCGAATGTTGAGAACCTGACGTCGAATCAATTCGGTTCTTTCAATTCAATGCGGTAAAGGATTCGTGTCGGTGATCCTGCGGATACCGGTCCGACTCGAATCCGATCAATGACGTCCGTCACACCGGAAACTTGTCGTGCAATCTGAAGTGCCAGCGATTTGGCAAAGTACGAGGAAACGACTCCATCGAGTTCAACAAAACCACAGAGCAGCCCGCGGACAGTGATTCGCTGAAATCGCTGGAAACTTGCAGCACGGAGTTCCTGTGCCACACGTTGCCCAAGATGAATGTGACGTTGAGTTTGCTGAAGACCTGCGGACGCAACCATGATGAAATCCCTTGAATCCCCTTTTATGGCAATGACTGGCACCAACTCAAAAGCAGGGGTGAGCCATGTCGTGAACGTTGAAAACCCGTGCAGAACCTGCTGTCTAATGCAGATCGCGTATGAACACTGGTGGGTATCAACAACAACGTAACATGCTCAAATTCCGGGGATTACGGTGATTTCGTCTCGACGGATGCGGCTGGAAAAGCCTCGCAGCGAATGTTGAAGTGGCAAACGATGTGATCATAACGTCAAATCTCAAAAGGCTTTTGGACGGCCTCCGGATTTCCAGTCAGCGTCTTGGTATGGAAAAAAGAACCTGCGAATGATCCTCTTGCAGTATATTATCACCAAATAGGTAGTAGATAATTATCGGCAAGTCAACTGCAATTGTCAATCACGATTGATGGCATTCCGCGATTTCTGATGCAAGGACCGCGTGATCGGGAATGGTCGAATCTTATTGAGCGTCGCTTTTCTCAGAGCTCATGCGAATGTCGTGTGTCAGCCGACCCAGCAGGCAGGCTGTGACAAGGACGCAGATCAACGGTGCCAGCCAGATTTCATTGGGACGCCGTACAACGAGCAGTGCCAGATCGAAGTTCACGACGGTAGCAATGATGGCCAGGGAGTAGCCCAGTGTCGCCACGGATAGGCGTCGTACCAGCCAAGCCTCGGAAAGCAGGATTCCATAGACCGGGCCGACCATGGCGTAGGTACTCCCTTCGGTCCGCGAATTGAACAGCATCAGGTAACAGGCAGAGATGGCATACAGGTAAAACGCGCTTCGATTCGCGGGGAGTCGTCGAACAGCGATCCAGCAGACCCCCAGGGTTGCCACGGCGGCGGTCAATCGTCCGATTTGCTGAACGGGTGAAGGAAGGTCGAGTCCCGCGACTTTCAGCATTCCAAACAATTGTGCCCAATGGCCTGTCTCGCCCACTGAGAACGCGATGCGCGAGTTCTGATAGCACGCGACGAATTGTGAAATGACATAGTCCGGTCGCTGCGTCAGAAACGGAGCCACACCCACGGCACTCATTCCGATCGCCAGCCGCCACAGCATCTGGGGATAGATTGCAGCGACGAGCAGGATCAGTACGATCGACACGGGTTTGAAAGCGAACGCCAGTGATAGGAGTACTGTCGCCCGCCACCACTTCTGATCTTTCAGATCGACCGTGGCCAGCATCATCAGACCGGCAATCATCAGCGTGGACTGCCCGTTGCGTACACAGCCTGCCCCGGTACCTGCAGATGCCAGGGTTGCAATCATAAACCAGCGATCATCCCGGCTGAGCAGTCGCGCCAGCCGAAAGACACCGGCAGCAAAAACGATCAGGATGGTCCAGCGCCACGTGATTTCGCCCATCAACTTGGGGAGCAATCCCCACGGGGCGAACACGAGAGCCGCCTGTGGCATGTAGATAAAGCCTGACCCTGCCATGTTATACAGGGGTTCGCCCGCGAACCAGTTCTGGACAGCCGCCCGGTACGAACCCGTAACTGATCGCTCACCGGTGTCCTGTGAACGCAGCACGACAATTGAGATGGCCAGTCCCAGCGCTATCCAGATCAGCCACGCTGCCCGCTGAATTCTCGGAGACTCGCCGGCCACATCGGTCATGAGATCATCCCTGACTGTCCTGCCTCATCCTCGGCAGCCGCTTTCCAAAACCGGGCGGATGGTATATCCGCAGTCGAAATCGGTCAAATGACACTCTGGCATGGTCTTGGAGGTCTGGGAGTCTGTGACAAGGCCGTGAGTTTTAGTAAGCGAGCGACCAACCAGAGCGGCAGTTCGAATTGGGTGGAGGGCGCTGCCCTACCTACTGCCCTCACGGGCCAAAACCGATCTTGCTGAGCTTGCCTCATTTCGCTACCGTCCCATGACTTCTTTGGGGAATAGAGACATGGATGGCTCGCAGACTTCGGCCGAATCACAAGATCATGCAGTTTCAACGATTCCGTTTGAAACCAGCCTTGGCACGCGCCCCAGGCCGTCGGGGTTGCCATCGGACCATGATTTGACGGTTGTCATCCCAGCCTATAACGAGGAATCGCGACTCCCCAAGACATTGACGGATGCGAAAGCCTATCTGGATCAGTGGGGAATCGACTATCGCGTAATCGTCGTTGATGACGGCAGCAAAGACCAGACGTCTTCGCTGGCCTTCGCCTATGGACCTCGCTTTTCGACGATTCGTCAGCCCAACGGGGGCAAGGGATCGGCGGTACGCCGCGGTTTGCTGGCAGCAACTGGCCACGTCGTGGCCTTTACCGATGCTGATTTGCCTTACGACCTTGTCTCGCTGAAATCCGCTTACGAAACGGTGAAAGCCGGTCAGGCAGATGCTGTTTTCGGCAGTCGTGACATGACCGATTCTGCCAGCCTGGTTGAGCGTCAGTTTCTGCGAACACTCGCCTCAGGAGTCTTTCGTGGAATCGTGACATTCCTGGTTTCCCGTCAGGTCCGCGATACTCAGTGCGGCCTGAAAATCTTCAGCCGATCAGCAGCTCAAGCGATATTCTCGCGGACGAAAATCAACGGATTTGCGTTCGATGCAGAAGCCGTATTCCTTGCACATTGCCTGGATCTTCGAATTCAGAAGGTCCCCGTCACCTTGGTCAACGAATACGCATCGACAATCTCGCTCAGTCGGAATGCCATTCCGATGCTGCTGGATGTGGTGCGAGTTCGCTGGCGAGCGTTGCGTGGCGAATACGATCTCAAGGTGGAACCCGCTGCGACTGATGAATCGCGACCAACGACTCGAGCTGCTGCGTAATGGGCGGCGCGCGAGTCCGACGGTGGATGGTACTGCATGCTGACGACTTCGGCATGAACCAAGCCGTCAACGCGGGGATTCTCCAGGCGTTTCGTGATGGAATTCTGACCAGCACTTCGCTGCTGGCCAACGCTCCTGCGGTTGCCGAAGCCTGCCAGGAATGGCCCCGACTGACGGCCGATCTTCGAGCCGAAGCAGTCGCTTCTGCAGCGCGCCGACGAAAACTGTCAGACAACCTGGCACCGTTCGACCTGGGAATCCACCTGAACCTGACCCAGGGACATCCCTTGTCGAAAGGCTATCCGACGGAAATGCTCAACGAGCGAGGCGAGTTCCCTGGCATCGGGCCTGTTTTCAGGCACCTGCGGTCAACGCGGTCACGGTTTCGTGACGCGATCCAAAAGGAACTGGAACTGCAGATCGAACGAATGCGAGAGCATGGTGTTTCACCGACCCATCTGAACGGGCATCAATACGTCGAAATGATGCCTGCGGTTGCGACCTTGATCCCACGGCTGATGGAAAAATATTCGATTCCTGTGGTTCGAGTCGCGTATGAGACACACTTGGTGCGAACTGTCTTGATGGAAGGTCGTGCGGCTCCGTTCGCAGTCGCACTCATCAAGCGACACTTCGCACGCCGATTCCGGCGGTTGAACTCATACGCCGCCCCAGCCCGATTCTTTGGAACGGCTCACGCCGGACTCGTCAGTCAAGCTCGGTTTGAGAGTTTTGTGCGATTTTCGTCCCCGATCCACTGCACCGAAATTGGGCTCCACCCGGCGACGTCATCTCAGGTAGACGCCCGTGCTTCGCAGGATCCATGGTTTGACCCGTTGGCAAGCTTGAGGCCTCAGGAACTGGCCTGGTTGTGTGATGAATCCACACCAGAAATCCTGGTTTCACAACAGCAATCACTGGGACGGCTCAGTCAGATTTGCATCACAACTTAAATGTTGACCCTGTTTCCACAGAGACGAACTCGGTAGGGATTGTGGGCTGAAGGGTTTTGTCGGCACAATGGAAACTGATGCCAGTTTGTGCCTCGATTCAACCGACGTGAGAACGCTCTCGAATGACTGCTTCGCCACCTGATTCGCTCGAACTTCGCCCGATCTGCACCCCATTGGCGACGACACCGGCCGGTCTTCCCGACGTGCCCGGGGGATGGACAGAGCGCGAGTGGACAGTAGAGGGGCGTGTTTTTCGTTTCGTTCTTCCTGCATCTCCAGATGCGTTTCTCGACGATGCAGAAGTTCATGCGGCGTTTGATCGCGACGAATATATGCCGTACTGGGCTTACTTGTGGCCTGCGTCATTGAAAATGGTGGCGACGATTCTGCGGACGCACTGGAAACCGGGGACGGAAGTGCTGGAATTGGGGGCTGGAATTGGTCTGGTCGGCTTGGCAGGACTGGCTCAGGGACTGCGAGTGACGATCAGTGATTACGAGCCGAAAGCTGTTGATCTGGCAATTTTTAACGCAAAACGAGCCGGCTACACCCAGGCTTTTGGGCTGGTTCTCGATTGGCGAAATCCCCCGACACGACAATTTGAATGGATCTGGGGCTGCGAACTTCTATATGAGGATCGGAACCACGAGCCTATTCTCGAATTAACCGCGAAAATGCTCGCTCCCGGTGGCACTGCCTGGTTCGTCGATGGCGGCCGAGCAAAAGCGGAGCGATTTTGCAACCTATTGCCGCAGAAGGGTTTCGACTACGCGATCTTTGACGAAGACCTGCAGCCGCTGTCCAAACCTCGAGTTGGAAAGTACCAGTTGATCGAAGTCCGCCGACCAAGCTCTGTTGCTACCGGTGAGGAATCGATCAGGTAAACCATGACGGCTAGAGGGGCCCGAAAGGCTGCCCGATTCTCTGGTTTCCTGCCACGACTCGATTTGACCGTTGTACTTTGGACAATGGCGACGGCTATAATCTTGCTGGCTGCCCGACATTCCCGCCAAGTACGCCTTGCCCGCCGGATTTTCAAACTTCTTTCGAAGGCCACGTGCGCCCGTGCCAACCGCCACCGTTCCGATTTTCCGATTTGTTCCACTCTGTTGGGTCACAGTGGTCACGTTGTGCCTCACCGGGTGTGAGAGCAAGGAAGAAGTGACGAAAATCACTGTTCCGACTCATGAATCCATCCAGACGCCGGAACATCTCCGGTTTCTGGCACGTCGGAAACATCGTCCAGAACGGATCCTTGCTGCCCTTGTTCCGAACGACAAGTCTCTCTGGTTCTTCAAATTGCAGGGGGCACCGAATGATGTCGAATCGAGTGCTGCGGGATTTCGTTCCCTGCTGAAATCATTGAAATTCAAAGGCGAATTGCCACGCTGGTCACTGCCAGCCGGATGGCGCGAACTTCCAGGCGACCAGAATCGGTACAAGACGCTCGTGACGTCCGGGCCCCCCCCCATGGGAGTTTCAGTCACAGTCCTTCCTGCCGGAAAGAATTTGACGGACGGCATCCGCGATAACATCAACCGCTGGCGCGGTCAGATTGAATTGCCCATGATTCAATCGGATGACCTGCCTGCATATACCGAAACGCTCTCCTCAGGTGCGATTTCGATTACCGTGATGGATGCGACCGGGAAATCGCGTCCCGATGCCGAAGAGGCCTCGGAGATAGATTACGAAGCTCCTTCCGAGTGGACCAAGGTCGCTCCCAAACCGTTCACGATTGCGGTTTTTGAAGCCCGCGAAGGGACCGGTGACAATGCGAAAAAGGCCACAATCAGCCTGTCGCGTGCTGGCGGGTCCAAACTGGAAAATGTCAATCGCTGGCGAGGTCAAATGGGACTTGGTCCGCTGGCTAAGGACGATGTCGAAGCTGCCTTGCAAAAAATCACCATCGGCTCACGAACCGGTGAGCTGGTTGAATTAAAAACCGATGGCCGCACGATGCTCGGCCTGATGCTGCAAGATGATCAGCAGACCGTGTTTGTCAAACTGGATGGAGATCCCGATCTGGCCATTCGGGAGCGGGAACGATTTGAAAAGTTCGCCAAGTCATTGCAGTTTTGAGGCGGATGAATGACGTCGGTTTGATCTGATCCTGAGCGAGAATAAAACGAGTTCGACTCGTCGCATTGAAAAAGTGAGGTGGATGATGATCGTAGATCTGAATACTTACGACGAAGTCGAACAGCGCGACCCACCTCGACAGGTCGAACTTTCAGAAGCGAGTGCCTGGAGTCTCGTCAAGGAGATGCTGTCACCGCTCGCTTCATTGCGACTGACGGTTGTCCTCTTTGCATTTTCGATTTTCCTGATCCTGGCCGGGACATTCGCGCAGGTTGAAAAAGACATCTGGGAAGTGATTGGTCAGTACTTCCGTTGCTGGTTTGCCTGGATTTCGTTTCCGATCTTCTTTCCCCCGTCATTTGTCCCGGAAATGCCCACGGACCCAAGTGAAGTAACTGGATTCGGCCGCCTGGCCATTTCGACGATGCAGGGCTTGAAGCGGCTGGCGGAAACCTGCGGAGGAATGTGGTTTCCCGGCGGAAAACTCATCGGCCTGTTTCTGGGGCTCAATCTGCTTGCTGCTCATATCGTCCGGTTCAAAGCAGAAGCCAAGGGACTGCGATTAGTGGCAGGGATTGGCGCGATCGGTATCGGATGCGCGGTCACCTGGTTCTTTATTGCTGCCGCCGGAACTTCCCGCAGCTTTCAAACGGAACCGTGGATTCCGTATTCGACCTTATGGAAAGGGTTCGAGGGGGTACTGGGACTGTTGGCTCTCGGTTCGATCTTCGGAATTGTCAAACTGACTGTCGATTCCGCATTGCTTCCCCGCGCCACATATCGAACGCTGGTGGTCGGCATGTTGGGTATTGTCGCAGTCGGTTTGATTTCTGTATTGGGATGGTTGATTTATCAAGGGGACCTGGCCCGTCCCAAGGATGCGTCACTGCGGATCCTCTGGCAGTTAACCCAAGGGACCGTCGCGGCGGCGGCTCTGCTGGTCGGATGCTGGATCGTATTTGGCAAGCGAGCCGGAATTGTGCTGCTCCATTCCGGCATTGGATTGCTGATGGCCTATGAACTCGAAGTAGCTTTAATTGCTGTGGAAACACAGATGCATCTGCTGGAAGGTGAAACGACAAATTTCACCGGCGATATTCGAACTTTTGAACTGGCCGTCATCGACAAATCAAAACCTGGTGAAGAGACCATCACGGCGATTCCCCGTTCGATGATCAAGTCGGGTAAAACCATCGACTTGCCGGACCTGCCATTCAAAATCGACGTCAAAGAGTACTTCCAGAATTCGTACCTGAGTGCCATCCCGGCAAAGGCCGAGAATCCAGCGAGTACCGGACTGGGGACGACTTGGTTTGCACATGCGAAGAGGCCTGGCAGTGGTACCGACATGGACAGCAAGATCGATATGCCCTCGGCCTACATTACGCTGACCGACCGCGCCGGTAATCAGCCCATCGGAACCTATCTGGTGGGAATGGAACTTTACATGCGGAATGAAATCGATGGGTTTACCGCTGACGGAAAACCGTTTGACGTAAGCCTTCGACCGAAACGTTACTACAAACCGTTCAAGTTCCGCCTGAAGGATGTTCGCAAGGAAGACTATATCGGGACATCGACCCCTCGAAATTATGCGTCAACCGTGTTCATCGACGATGCGACTCGCAATGTCACCCAGCAGGAAAAAACGATCTGGATGAATAACCCTCTGCGATTTGCTGAGGAGACATTCTACCAGAGCAACTATCAGCGAGACGAACTCGGTGAACGGACGACGTTTTCTGTCGTGGCCAATACGGGGTGGATGATGCCCTATGTCGCCTGCATGTTCGTAGGAGTTGGAATGCTGGCGCACTTCCTGCGACTTCTGATCAACTTCCTGGTGAGAAGCAATGTCGTGGCGTCCAGTTCTCAAGCCGAACGCCTTGCCGAAAAGCTCGGGATCAAAATCAACGTTAACCCGGGCCTTGGCAAACCTGATCCAGTCCTGGCACCAGAATCGCGAGACTGGTCGGCTGCCGTTGCGGCGGTCGTTACGATCGCCGCGGCAGCTTACATTGTCTCCGTGGCGATACCGCCGGCGCACAAGTCCCTGACCTACGATCTTTATCAATTCGGGCAGATCCCCGTGGTGCAGGATGGGCGTGTCAAACCACTGGATTCTGCCGCGTACGCAGCGCTGCTGGAGATTTCCGGACGATCATACGTCAGTGTTGGCGAAGGAGAAGACAAGCACAAAATCTCAGCGATCCAGTGGTTGCTGGACGTCATCGCCGAGACACCTGAATCGCTGGACTACGATGTCTTTCGCATCGAAAACCTGGAAGTTCACGAAACCGTCGGCGTTTCGAAGCGGGAAGGGATGCGTTATTCACGGAAGGAACTTGAGAAGAATGAGCGTCGATTCCGTGAACACGTCGTCGAAGCTCGTGAAGTTGCTAGAAAAGATCGAAATCTGCTGAGCGTCTACCAGCGTAAGTTGATGGAACTCGATGACAAACTTTCTACGTTTGACCACTTGCGATTCGCTTTCGGTCTTCACCACCGGGTCGGTGGGAACACGACACAGGAAGTGATTGAGTCTTTCCAGAAGGTCAAGAAGTTTTCGGCAATGCTCGAACTGCAAGGGCATCCCATTCTGGCTGTCGGTCCTGTCGATGCGGCACAGCAGTGGCGTACCTTTTCGGGAGCATACTTGGACAATATCCAGCAGCGGGTTATTGAAAAGAAAGATGGCAATCCCGGCGTGACCGCCTGGGAAGCGATCCTTGCGACCTATTCAGACAGTAAAGAACCGAAGACGAAAGGGAGCGAAGACAAGCCCAAAAAAGGGCCGCAGGATTTCAATCTTGCCGTTGAGTCGTACCTCAAGCAGTTGAAGCAGACTCCCCCGCGCGATGTCAATTTGACAGCGACGGGATTTGAAGCCTATTTCAACCACTTCAAGCCGTTCACGCATGCGGATCGGTTGTATGTCGTCGCATTTGTCCTCGGGACTTTCGGCTGGCTCGGGTGGACACGAACGATCAACCGGGCCTCTTTCTGGTTCCTCTGCCTTATCCTTGCATTACATACGTTTGCACTCATCAGCCGGATGATCATCTCCGGGCGTCCGCCGGTGACAAACCTTTATTCATCGGCAGTCTTCATTGGCTGGGGATGTGTCGTGTTAGGGCTGGTACTGGAATGGATCTTCAGATTAGGGATCGGCAATCTGATTGCGGCTGTGGCGGGCTATGCCACGCTGCTGATTGCCGATGGACTTGCCCTCAAGGGGGATACCTTCACCGTTCTGCAAGCCGTCCTCGATACTCAGTTCTGGCTGGCGACGCACGTCACGACGATCACACTGGGTTACGCGACGACCTATCTGGCGGGCCTGCTGGGGTTGGTTTACGTGTTGCGAGGCGTCTTCACTACTTCGTTAACCCCCGCCATTGCGAAAGACATCAGTCGAATGATGTATGGGACGCTCTGCTTCTCAATATTCTTCAGCTTCATCGGAACGGTACTGGGGGGGCTGTGGGCGGATGATTCGTGGGGTCGATTCTGGGGTTGGGACCCCAAAGAAAACGGTGCTTTGATCATCGTGCTCTGGAATGCCCTGGTTCTGCACGCGCGTTGGGGAGGTATGGTCAAAGATCGCGGGATGGCGGTTCTGGCAATTGCGGGGAACATCTTCGTCAGTTGGTCTTGGTGGGGCGTGAACGAACTTGGTGCTGGCTTGCACTCGTACGGCTTCACGGAAGGAACGGTCATCAAGCTCGGGTTGTTTGTGCTCAGTCAATTGGTGTTGATTGGTATCGGCGTCATTCCCAAGCGATATTGGGTCAGCTTCCGCAGTCCTAAGGCGGAGGAACTGGGAACGGCAAAGCTGGCATAACGCTGCGTCACGGCTAAGGAATCGGGACACACCCGTTGAGGGCTGACACAAGTTTGAAACCGGACGCTAGCGTGTTCCGGCTGGTGATCAAACCCGAAAAACATGTCGTGATGCTCCACGAGTGGTGCCAATCGAAGAATTTCATCCTCTATCTGGTTTTGTTCGATGCTGTTTATTCTCGATAACTACGACTCGTTCACCTACAACCTTGTGCAGCGGTTTGGCGAAATCGATTCGCGGATCGATGTCCGGGTGGCTCGCAACGACCAGATCACGATTGACGAAGTGGCCGCATTGAATCCGCGAGGGATCGTCGTTTCGCCGGGGCCTTGTACGCCGCACGAAGCGGGAATTTCAATGGACTTGATTCGTGCCTTGGGTCCGAAGATCCCAACGCTCGGGGTTTGTTTGGGGCATCAGTCCATGGCCGAAGTTTACCATTCTCCGGTCGTGCGGGCAGAACGTCTGATGCACGGTAAAGTTTCGCCGATCCATCATGATGGTCGCGGCGTGTTTGCCGGACTGCCAAATCCCTTCATTGCCACTCGCTATCACAGCTTGATTGTTCCTGAGACAACTCTCAGTGATGAGCTGGAAGCCAGTGCGTATGCGGAATATCCCGGACACCCGCGAGAAGTGATGGGGTTACGACATCGCCAATTCCCGATTCATGGAGTGCAGTTCCATCCCGAGAGCTTTCTGACCGAAAGCGGCATCGAGCTGCTGAAAAACTTTCTGCGGATTGCAGGCGAGCTCGCCTGATCGGATGATACTTGCAGGCTATTTCCGAGAACTTGGTCGAGGGGAAGCCGAAAATGTGCTTTGTGAATCGTGAGAGATCAGCATGCGCAACTTCTGTTTCTTGATTGCCTGGGTACTGGGAGTCGTGTCAGCGGCGACAGCGGCTGATCCATATGTCTCGCGTGGATTTGTTCCTCTCCCTGCGGATGTGGAAATCGGTGCGATGTCGGCAGTCGCCGTGGATGGGCCTGACCGCGTCTATGTTCTGCACCGCGGGGAGCCACCGTTACTCGTTCTGGATGGTCAACATCGATTGGTTGCTGGCTGGGGCAAAGGAGAGTTTAAGACTCTTCACGGGTTGCGAGTGGACCGGCAGGGGAATGTCTGGGTGACAGACAATGCCCTGCATATTGCCCGGCGCTATTCTCGGGAAGGCGTGGTTACCATGACGCTCGGCCAGGATGGAAAAGCGGGCGCAGGTGCAACCGGCTTGCGTTCACCCGACGATCTGGTCTTCGATTCGCGCGGCTTCATTTATGTTGCCGACGCTGGCAACAAGCGGATCGCGAAGTTTGACGCCGAGGGAAAGTACGTTGCCGAGTGG
>Ga0194055_10001706_pt1 | contig 17775 bp, 10 predicted proteins | sample SepL449m_MetaG_FD_155482 | JGI IMG/M metagenome (GOLD analysis project Ga0194055, IMG submission 155482) | Anoxic zone freshwater microbial communities from boreal shield lake in IISD Experimental Lakes Area, Ontario, Canada - Sep2016-L442-9m | ecosystem: Environmental > Aquatic > Freshwater >...
GCTGTACCTCGTCGACATCGGCGACCTGGTGGTCCACGCCGTTGTGCACGACACGGATTTTCTCGGCGGGGATCGGCGTGAGTTCGGCGATCTCGTCGGCTGCTGCTTGCGAGGGCGTCATCACCAAGTCGGCTCTCCTGGCGGCAAGCTTTACCCCTCGTTCATGGAACCGCCGACCCCGTGGCGGGAACGTCTCTGGATAGCGAATGAATGATGCGTCGTGGACAGTCACGACCAAAGGAACGGACCCTCGGGGTGGAACCGCTGGCGAGGGAGCGTGAACGATCTCAGCGCGAGCGATCGATGGGCTCAAGCGCCGAGGCTGACAACGCCCGAGCCTGTGCCAAGCCTCATACAGGAGCGGTCGCGGCAGGCGGGAAACATCAGGATGATTTCCCCGGGGATCTCCGAGGTCGAATGACCGATACGCCTCGATGATCTCGCTCGTGAGGTGGTGGGCGCAGAAGGCCAGTACCTCGTCACCGTCGAAGAGTTCAGGGAGGAGTCGGACTAGGTTTGCGGTGTACCGCCCGGTGCCCCCGGGGGTCCGGAAGAGGAGTTGCTCGACGTTGATGGCGACACGCACCAAGCGGATCCTCTCTGTGCAGCCCGTTTCTGAACGGGGTGGTTCCGACCTTTGTCTGCTGCGCATGATGCGCGAGCTCGCCGATCTCGGCTGGGACTGTCATGTTGCCATGCCTGAGGACTCACCGTTGGCCGAGGAGTTCGCGGCGGCGGGTGCCACCCTCCACGTCATTCCCATGCGGCGGATCACGAAGAGTGGATCGGCCCGCTACTGGGTTGGCTACGCCGTGCGCTGGCCGCTCTCAGAGTTCCGGCTCTGGCGCCTCGTCCGAACGATCAGACCAGGGGTTCTCCATTCGAATTCACTCCACAGTTGGTACGGGTGGGCAGTGGCAAGAGCGATGAGGCTCCCGCATCTTTGGCACGCACGCGAGATCGTTATCCAGTCCTCGGCAGCGCTCCGCCTTGAGCAATGGCTGACTCGGCATTTCGCTTACAAAGTGATCGCTGTGTCTGGTGCCGTCGCCGAGCAGCTCGACGGCGCCGACGTGGTGGTCATCCACGATGTGCCCGACTCGGCAGAGTTCTCACCAATGAAGGCCGGCCGGTTCCGATCTCGAGTGGGCATCGACGACGCGACGCCGCTGATCGGTGCGGCCGGCAGGATCGATACGTGGAAGGGATTCGACATCGTCCTCGATGCCATTCCCGCCATCGTGGCGGCCAGACCTGACGCTCAGTTGGTGATCGCCGGCGGTGCGGTGGCCGGCAAGGAGGACTATGCGGCGATGCTGGCCGAGCGGGCTGCTGGCTTCTCGGCGGTGCACTGGTTGGGACCTCGCAACGACATCGATGACTTCCTGGCCGATCTCGACGTCTTCGTCTTGGCGTCGACAAACCCGGAGCCCTTCTCGACCGTCTTGGCTGAGGCACTGGCGAGCGGTGTCCCAGTCGTCGGGACAGCCCACGGCGGGACGCCAGAGATGCTTCGGGAGGCTCCTGAGGACAAGACGGCGATCATCGCGTCGGGCGACTCCAGCGCTCTGGCCGCCGCCGCCGTCTCGCTGCTGCCATCGGGACCCTCGAGCGCCGAGCTCCGCCTCGGGAGGCACGCAATGGTGCTGACCGAGGAGACCACCTTCGACTCGATTTTCGAGGCGGCTCGGCTGTCCTAGGAACCGGGCGGCTGGACTGAGTCTCGGTTCCCAATCGAGGGGTGCGTGGTCCCCGTCGGCCCTTGGCCGAACAGGTGCAGCAGATTGGCCGTCATGGCTCGCACTGCCGGGACGCCACAGTTCCCACCGCTCGAAGAGCAGGAGTTGAGCGAGTAGATCCAGTTCTCGGTGCCGGTGTCGATCACCCCGGCCTTGCTTTCCGGATGCGTCCAGTAGCTGAGATCGGCGTAGGTGAAGCCGTCCCATGTCCCCTGATTGGTGTACGCCGAGGTCAGGGGTACGGGGGAGTGGGCCATGATCTGAATATTTGGCGGGATGAAGGCGGCGCCGCTCACGTGATCGATATCGGAGGTGATGAGGCCATCAACCTTGGATCCGGTGGTGAGGCCCGTGTGCTTGTAGATCCACGCCGAGCCATCAGTGACCACCATCGGAGCGGTGAACCCGGCGGTGAGGTAGCCGCTGTAGAGCGATCCGGTGAGGCGACTCGGCGAGAGGTTGGTGGGGGGATTCTCGAAGGTGTTCCCGGTCACCTGCATCGGGTCGCCATTGCCGTTAAGGGGATCCTCGGCGGTACTGCGGTAGGCAACGACCTCACGGGCCGGTCCGATCGAGGAGGGCTGAAGCCTCACATGTCGCAGGACTGCAGCCGAACCGAAGAAGACAAGGTTGGTGCCGTGTTCGAACGCATCGACTGCACCTCGACGCTCTTCGTACGACCAAGTTTCATCATGGCTGAGTGAGAGCAGGGCCCGGTGAGCGGCGATGAGACTTGGGTGCAAGGTAGCGGTGACGTCGGTGATGTACGTCACGTCGAGGCCACGCTCTTCGCAGAACTGAACCAAGGGATACTCGCTACCGAAGTAGTCCGAGGCGCCGTTGCCAGAGTCGAAGGGGCGATCCAACGACACGATTCGAGCCCGGTTGCAGACCGGGTAGCTGGCGATCCCCGGGGGGCACTTCCCAAGCCCCTGGTACATCGAGTAGCCCCCGTAGGCATTCCACCCAGCCTCGGCGAAGGTGCGATTCATGATCAGATACGCGGCCTTGCTCGTGGGATCCCAGACAGTGAGCGGGACGTAACTCTCCTGGCCGGCGCTGCTTGTGAGCTTGAGGAGGTAGTCACCTTGGACGAAGGTTTTTGTGATGGTGACGGTGGCCGAGCGTGCCCAGTTTGAGCAGCTGACCATGTTGACGAACGAGCCTCCAATGGTGGGGCGAAAGATGCAGGAGGGCTGGGTGACGCCGTCGTACTGTGGTGAGCGCCAGACAGAGCGTGCGCCATCGCCCCCGTAGTACCCCATCCGGAAGGCCTCGACGCGAAAGTGCGGAGCCGCTGTGGTCACGTAGAGCCCCACGTTTTGACCAAGCTTGGCCGAATCACGGCTCGCGAAACCCTGGATCCCATCCGGCGGCATCGATGGTGCGATGTGCCAGTTCCTGCTTCCGGGTCGACGGTTCTCGGCGACGACCCACGATGCCTTGACGCCAGAGACCCCGAGCCAGGTGGTCTTGCCGGCATGTGACGGAACTTGGGAGCCAGGGGCGGCGGTCGAGCTGGCCGAGCGGGTCTCGTCTGATCCACCGGAGAAGGTGATGACCGCTGCGATGGTGACAACGACGGCAGCGATGGCCCCGAGAGTCGCTCGGCGGCGGCGGAAGACCCGCGCCCGCTCGCTTCTCTGCTGTGCCGCCTCTTCACTCACGGTAACTCCGATTCTTCGTCCGGGCGATGGTGCTCGCATCCTAGGGGCCGGGACTGTTTATCGCCCTGCGCAGCAGGCTCGATCGCCAGCAGTCTGACCCCCTCGCCCGTGGGCGGGTAGTCTCCTTGCGATGCGAGCGCTGATCACGGGAGGTCGGGGATTCGTCGGCCGCCATCTCGAGGATCACCTGGTCTCGAAGGGCGACGAGGTCTCGATCATCGACCTCGAGACCGATGTCACCGACGCGGACGCAGTGACCGCTGCTGTCGTTGCCGCTCAACCTGAGGTGATTTATCACCTTGCTGCACTCGCCCATGTTGGTGATTCGTGGAGTGCTCCGGCGCATGTCCTCAGCGTGAACGTCATTGGCACGGCCAATGTTCTTGCTGCAGCTCGGCAGCTTGAGCACGCCTGCCTGGTGCTCGTGGTGAGCTCCGCCGAGGTCTACGGCATCGTCGGACCAGACGATCTGCCCCTGAGCGAGACCGCCGAGGTTAAGCCAGCGTCGCCCTATGCGGCGAGCAAGGCAGCGGCCGAACAGGTGGCACTCCAGGCCACCCGGGGATTCGGCCAGAAGGTCATCGTGGCCCGCCCCTTCAACCACGTGGGTCCTGGCCAGGCGCCCACGTTCGCCGTGCCAGCGCTGGCCAAGCGAATTGTTGACGCAGTGGCGGCTGGTTCACGCTCGCTCCCGGTGGGCACACTGAGCACCCGTCGAGACTTCACTGATGTGCGCGACGTCGTCGCTGCCTACCGCCTCTTGGTCGTGTCGGGCCGCTCTGGGGAGATCTACAACGTGTGTTCCGGCCACGACGTTGAGATCGCTGAAGTGGCTGCTTCACTGCTGCGCCTCGCCGAGACGTCATTAGAACTCGCGACGGATCCCTCGCTGGTGCGCCCCGTGGACGTCCCGGTCCTTCGTGGTGACTCCAGCAAGCTCACAGCCGAGACTGGATGGGCTCCCACGATCGATCTCGAGACCACCTTGCGGGATGTTTTTGAATCCTTCGGCTCCTGAGTCTCCCCTCGGAGAGGCCGCCAACGTCAGAAGCGGCCCACCGAGGCGAGCCGCTTCTGAGTTGACCATAGGTCTGATGGGCTGTGGCCCATCAGCGATCAGTCGCTGAGAACCTTCGAGCGCACTTGGCTGCGCACAGAGCGCCCAGCCTCACGGGCCTTGCGCGACAAGTCACGAGCCTGTGCGGGAAGCTTCTCCTCGAGGGGCTCGAAGCGCTCCTCAACCTTGGTGATCACTGCCTCGAAGCGCTCGTCGGCCTTCGCGACGGTGTCGGTGGTTGCTTTCGCAACGTCACTCGCCTGCGTCTTGATACGCCCAGCAAGATCATCAGAGCGAACAGCCTTGAGAAGGCCCTGAATCTGAGCCTGCACCTTGTTGAGGCCCAGGACACCGAGACCGACGACGGTGTAGGTGGCGTCCTTGGCCTTTGCCGTCGCGTCCTTGGCATTGGTTGGGGCAGTGCTCGCGACCTTGCTGGCGGCGGCTGCGGCCTTGGCCGTGGTGGCCTTGGCGGTCTGGGTGGCCTTGGCCGTGGTGGCCTTGGCGGTCGTAGTGGCCTTCTTCACGGTGCTCTCTGCCATGGGGTGTTCCCTTCTTGTTGTGTTCATCTCGATCGGTTCCGAAGATCCTCCGGTACATGAACGATTGTATCTGAAGTGCATAACAGTTGCAAGCACTCTCTTGGAATCTTCTTCTGGGCGGTATCCTCATCATTCTGATGGAGTCGAGAGCACCTGCCGTTGTCGCCGTCGTGGTTGGGGCTGAGCCCGATGGGCGGATCGAGGCGGCGGTGGCGTCCCTGGCGGCTCAGGACTACGCAGATCTGAGCATCTTGGTTCTGGTGGCGAACACCGAGCGAGCGGTCTTAGCTGAACGGATCGCAGGAATCGCCCCCGGAGCCTTCGTCGCTGAGCTGGTAGAGGATCGAGGGTTCGGGGCTGCGATCAACCGGTCGCTTGAGATGGTGGAAGGGGCAACGTTCCTCCTCGTCTGTCACGACGACGTCGTCCTGGACCCAGATGCGGTGCATCTCATGGTGGAGGAGAGCTTCCGCTCGAATGCGGGGATTGTGACTCCCAAGGTCGTGTCCATGAGGGATCGCTCGGTCCTGCTCCACGTCGGCCAAGGCGTGGATCGGTTCGGCACCATTGTTGAGAAGGTCCAAACCGACGAGATCGACCAAGGTCAGCACGACGCAGTCCGAGACGTCTTCGTCGCTCCTGGGGGTGCCACTCTCATCCGTGCCGACCTCCTGCGCTCGATCGGTGGCTATGACGAGCGCTATCTCGCCATGGGCGACGACCTTGAGATGTGTTGGCGAGCGAGGCTGGCCGGCGCTCGCATCGTGTGTGCCCCGCAGGCCGTCGTGGCCCATGAGGAGCGCCTCGCATCCCAAGAACATCCCCTCCTCACCCCGGAGGGTGAGGCTCAGCCGCCGTCACTCAGCCGCTTGTATCGGCGCAATGAGGTCCGGACCCTCCTGATCTGCTGGGGCCTCGTGGAGAGGATTATTACCCTGTCGCTCCTCGTGCCCTTGCACCTCGGCGAGATCATCGTCGCTGCGATTGGCGGAGATCATGACCGAGCGGTTGACATCCGTGAGGCCTGGCGCTCAGCGTTCCGTGAGCGCAAAGCGATTCGCTCGTCTCGACAGCGGACGAGGGCACTGCGGACCATGTCGGATCGTGATGTTCGCTCGCTGCAAGTCAGGGGAGCGACCCGCCTGAGGGCGTTCGCCGTTGCCCTCCTCCATCAGGGCTTCGACTCGGCTCGTGGGGTTTTGCCCCACGAGCAGATCATCGTCAGCGACGACGAGGCACCGGAGCTCACCGCCAGTTTTGGAGGGGCCTTCAGCGACGACGAAGGCTTTGACGAACTTGATGATCTTGGTCGTCGGGGCCATCGACACACTGGGCGCCGTCGACTCTCTTCGGTGCGGAGTCTTACAACCCTGACCATCGCCGCCCTCGTGCTCTACCTCGTTGGCTCGCGGAACCTCATCGGAGCCCGGCTTCCGATGATCGGGAGGCTCGTCGATCCCGGTTCTTGGACCCACACCTGGCACATGGTCTTCGCCTCCTGGCAGCCAGCCGGGATGGGGAGCGGTGCCCCGGGGCATCCCGGCTTCATGGCGCTCGGCCTCCTCGGAACGTTCACCTTTGGCCAGATGGGAGCGGCGGTCCGACTCTTGCTTCTTGGCTCAATCCCGGTGGGGGCTGTCGGGATCTCACGCCTTCTTCGGCCAGTGGCATCGGGCCGATCCCGCCTCTTGGCAGCGGCGGCTTTTGGCGGCCTCGCCCTTGGTGTCAACGCCATCGCCTCCGGTGACCTTGGCGCGGTCGTGGCGTTGGGTGCCATGCCTTTCTTACTCCGCAGGATTTTGCGGCTTTGCCGGGTCGCCCCCTTCGATGAGCCGTTCGCCTCGCCGGTTCCTCTCGCCTCGAGAGGGTGGCGCTCGACGCTCGTGGGCCAGATCGCTGGTTTCTCGCTCCTGCTCACCGTCACATCAGCAGTCGCGCCCGCCACGCTGGTCGTTGTTGCTCTGTCATCGCTGGGCATTGCCGTCATCGGCGTTATTGCCGAACCCAAGAGGGCAGCGGCCGGGCAAGCCAAGGTCTGGCTGGGCATCGCCATCGTAGTGATCCTGTTGGCACCACTTTCGCTCAGCGCAGTGCTCTCCGGACCCTCGGGTCTTTCTGTGTTCGGCGGTGCGCCGGGGCCGTGGTCCACGCCTGGGCTCGGTGGCCTCCTCCGCTTCGCCGCCGGGCCAAGCGGGCATGGCTTCTTGGCGTGGTTCCTCCCCGTCGCTGCGCTGGTCCCACTTCTCGTCGCCCGCCAAGCTCGGCTCACGTTGGCGGTCCGCTTGGCGGGAGCTGCGGTCGTGTCACTGGCTCTCGGGCTTGTGGTGGCCAGAGGTGGTCTCGCTGACTTCGCTCCCGACCTCCTGGTCTGCCTCGCTCCGGTAGCCACCGCGGTCGCTGCGCTGGCGGGCCTCGGGCTGGCTGCGTTCGAATCAGATCTCCCCAAGGTGGACTTCGGCTGGCGCCAGGTCATTGCACTGGGTGGCGTGACACTTGCCCTTGTCGGCATCATCCCGATCATCCTTGACGCCGGCGGTGGGCGTTGGAGGATGCCGAGCACCGGGTATAGCGACTCGCTGAGGTTCCTCGATGGACGGAACTCTCTCGGCCACAGGATCCTGTGGGTGGGCGACCCACGGACGATTCCGGGTGGATCATGGTCGATCGAGCCAGGCCTGGCGTGGTCGACGTCGACGGATGGACTTCCCGATTCGTCAACCCTGTTCGCCCCTGCCTCAGCAGTCGAGGGAGCAGCGGTGACTTCAGCGCTCGGTCAAGCGATGCGAGGCGAGACAATCCATCTCGGCCAACTCCTCAGTCCGGCGAGTATCGAGGCCATTGTGGTCACCAGGGCCACGGTTCCCTCGGCCCCTGGTTCGCAGGCAGGCCAGGCGATCGCACCGCCAGTGGGTTTGATTCCTTCGCTTGAGCACCAGCTTGATCTCATCCAGACCCCGAGTGGCGGTGGCGTCACCGTCTTTGAGATTGGTGGCTCGATGCCGATCGTGGGCACTCGACCGGAGCCACTGAGCCGGCGCGCCACGACCTCGAGCGTTTCGGCGGTCGCTGGGTGGTCCGGTCTCTCCACGGCGGAGGACGGGGGGTCGTGGCCAACTGGCGGCACCGCACCCGAGGGCGCTCGGTCGCTCTATGTCGGAATCGCTCCGGCGGGTGACGTGAAGGTTGTTGCTGGTCGGGAGCCAGTGGCAGGGCGACCGGCGTTCGGTTGGGCCTCGACGTTCCCGGTGACTCCGGGGCCGGTGGCCGTCTCTCTCGATGCTCTGCCGCTGAATGGACTTCTCGCCGCTGCAACCCTCGGTGGCTGGCTTGGGATCATGCTGTGTCTCGTCGGTCGGCACCGCTGGCTCGACTGGTGGTGGCCGGCAGCACGTCGTCGCCACGCACGACTCGGTATCGATCCGGTCGACGACGACGCTGGGAGCGACAGTGGCGATCTCTTGGTCGAGACTTCCGAAGGGCCTTTTGGTGACAAGGCGGGAGAACCTGCGCCATGAGTGACACTCGTCGCCGGATCGCTCTCGTCGAAGCTCGCCGCCCCTTGGTGGTGGGCTTCGTCGCCACCTGCCTCGTGGCGCTTGGGGTGGTGAGTGTTCTCGGAAATGACACCGCCCAAAGACGCCTGGTCGCACCGTCAGCGTCATCGATCGGTCCCGTTGGAGCTGAGTCCACCTCGTTCACCTGTGGGGGAATGACTGAGGCACCGGGGTCGGTTGCTTGGGGATCACTCGATCTGTCGAATATCGGACACACGGCGGTCTCTGCCACCGTTGTTGTCGTTGATGACGCAGGCCACCGGGGAAGTGCAGAGGTGGTCATCCCCGCTGAAGGGTCGACGTTCTTTGATCCTGGGAATCTCGTCGCCGGAGGCACATGGCTGGGGGCGATTGTCGAGGCTCACGGTGGCGGGGTTGGGGTTGTCGAGCAGATCCACGGATCTGGCGGAGTCACGTCGACACCCTGTGGTTCGCTACCCAGTCCCCGCTGGTATTTCGCTGGGGCTTCGACGGCAAACGGCCAGCACTACACCGTGAACCTTGTGAATCCAACCCTGACCCCTTCGGTCGTCAATGTCTCGTTTCTCTCGGCCGATGGGGCCTCGGCACCATCGGGTTCTCAGGGCCTCGTTGTGCCGCCGCATGGCGTGACCACCGTCGCTGTTCAGGATCTGGTCGCCCATGCTGCAAATTTGGCGACCGTGGTCCACGCGTTCCAGGGGCGGATTGTGGCCTTCGCCACCCAAGACTCGCCGGACCCGGCTGGTACGGCGGTGACGATCGGGGAGCCGACTCTCGAATCATCGTGGGTCCTTGCTCGTTCGATTGCCACACCCGGAGCGCAGGTGGCCATGGAGGTGGCAAACCCCACGCCGCACGCACAGACCGTGGTGGTCCACGTGAGAATTCCCTCAGGGTGGTTGTCGCCGTGGAGCGAGGTGCTCGCGCCTTATTCCACGTGGCAACTGCCGATGGCGCCATCGACGAGGCTTCCCCAGACCGACACATTTGCCGCCACGCTTGACGCCACCGGCCCCGGTGTCGTCGCCTTTACCAGTGTTCAGATTCCTGGTGCTCGCACCTCGGGATGGGCACTCGCTCCGCTCACCGCACCGGCGGTGGCGTCAGCAGGGACCTGGGTGCTTCCTGATCTCCCAGGGCTTCGCCGCGAGGGGATCTCACTGACCAACCTTGGGGTGACTCCGGTGACGCTGCACGTCGAAGCCGTGACGAAGACGACGGCAAAGACGGTGGAGGGTCTCGACGGGCTTCGACTTGATCCTCGATCCTTCGTGGTGCTGACCCGCCCACAACTCAGGGCGCTCCGAAGTGGTTCGGTCCTGATCACCGCCGATGGGTCGATTGCCACCGGGGAAACCTTCGATGGATCACCGGCACCGGGGATCATTTCGCTGAACGGCCTCGCTGCGTCGAAGGGCTAACGAAGGCACCCAGACGCTGGTTCGGCAAAACGATCAGGTGGCGCTGTCGTTGGCTGCCGGCCACGAGGGAGGAGCCCACGATCCAGCGGCTGCAGGTGCATCGGCGATCGCCGGCGGTGCACTCGTTGGCCCCGACGGGCTGAGACCTCCGAGGTTGGGGACAATGGCCTTCGGGCCATCGCTATGGACCGGCTGTCCGTGGGCCTCGTCGACCAGGCGGCCGACGGTCTCGCCGTCAATGGTCTCGAATTCCAGCAGAGCCCGAGCCACCGCTTCGAGACCATCCCTGTGGGTATTGAGGACCTCGATCGCTCGAGTCTCCTCCTTGCGCAGAATCTGCTCCACCTCATCATCGATGACGCGGCTGGTGTCCTCGGAGTAGTCCCGCGTGTGCATCAGATCCTCGCCAAGGAAGACCTGACCCTGTGTTCCCCACGCCATCGGACCGATCTTCGGGCTCATGCCCCATTCGCGCACCATGCGGCGAGCGAGCTCGGTGTTGCCCACGAGATCGTTGGCTGCGCCGGTCGAAAGGTCGCCGTAGATGATGAGCTCGGCCACACGACCGCCCATTCGGACGCAGAGGGAGTCCTCGATCATTTGGCGAGGGTGGATGTGGCGCTCCTCCATGGGCATCTGCATGGTCACGCCGAGTGCCATGCCCGTGGGAAGGATGGTGACCTTGTGCACGGGGTCGGCCTCGGCGAGGACATAGGCCAGGACGGCATGGCCGCCCTCGTGGTAGGCGACGCGCTCCTTCTCTGCGTCAGAGAGCACCAAGCTGTCTCGGCGCTGACCCATCAGCACCCGATCGCGAGCGGACTCGAAGTCGACCATGGCGATGGTGGTTGACCCCCGCCGGACTGCGTGGAGGGCTGCCTCGTTGACCAGGTTGGCCAGATCGGCGCCGCTCATCCCGGGCGTGCCTCGGGCCACCAGCTCAAGGTCGACATCGGTACTGATCTGCTTATTGGTGCAGTGCACCCGCAGGATGGGAAGGCGCTCGTCAAGGTCGGGGAGGGGGACGACAATCTGGCGATCGAAGCGTCCCGGGCGGAGAAGGGCTGCGTCGAGGATGTCAGGTCGGTTGGTCGCTCCGATCATCACGACCCCTTCGGTGGGATCGAACCCGTCCATCTCGGAGAGCATCTGATTCAGGGTCTGCTCACGTTCGTCGTGGCCACCACCGAGCCCGGCCCCGCGCTTGCGGCCGATGGAATCGATCTCGTCGATGAAGATGATTGCTGGGGCCTGCTTGCGTGCTGTCTGGAAAAGGTCGCGCACTCGGCTGGCGCCCACGCCAACGAACATCTCCATAAAGTCGCTGCCCGAGACCGAAAGGAAGGGGACGCCTGCTTCTCCAGCAACGGCCCGGGCCAAGAGGGTCTTTCCGGTTCCCGGAGGGCCGACGAGCAGGATCCCCTTGGGGATGGTGGCGCCGATGTCCTTGAACCGACCTGGCTCTTTGAGGAAGTCGACCACCTCAGAGATTTCCTGCTTCACCCCTGCATACCCAGCGACATCGGCAAACGTCGTCACGGGTTTGTCGGTGTTGAACTGCTTGGCCTTGGAGCGACCAACAGACATGAATCCGTTCATCTGGCCCTTGGCTTGGCGACCGACGAACAGCATCATCCCAATCATCACGGCGAAGAAGAAGATATAGGGGAGCCAGGTCGACAGGGTGTTCGATGGGGTCACCACGTTGACGGTGACTCCGTCCTTGCGGACTTGGTTGATGTCGGACTGCAGCGGCGGGTTGAATCCCATCGATGAATAGGCATCACCGTTGGTCAACTCTCCCGAGATTGACCCCGAGATGTTGTCAAAGGTGGCGGTCTTGACCTTGTGATCGTTCGACTGGCTGAGGAACTGTGAGTAGCTCAGGGTCTTACTCGCCGAGTGAGGAAGAAGTGCGGGGACGACAATCACCAAGATCGCCACCACGGCGATGGCTGACCAGATCCAACGTCGGTTCTGGTCCTTGCCCCCCTTGGGGTTCTTCTTCGGCTTCGTTGGCTCGCTGACCTGGTTTGGGTTTGCCACGGCACCATGCTAGGCGGAGGCCCTGACAGGCTTGGCATCGGGGCTCGAAGCGATGGTGAGCCAGCGCTTCGGTAACGTGGTCATCGTGACATCTCCGAGTCCCGTGGAGCCCTTCATCCCCGAAGGACCAGGCGTCCTCAGCCAACCTCTCCGGCGTAGCGAAGCGTTCCGATGGTTCCTCATCGCCGTCGGGGGGTTTCTCGCTGGCGAAGCAGTGAGTGCCGCCGCCGTAGCCACAGTGGCGGCCATCCTGGGGCAGTCGGGCAATCTGGCAGCCCTGGCGAAGGCGCCATCGCCACCGCAGTGGTATGTGGTGACGAGCCTGTTGGGCCTGTGGGTTGGGTTCATCGGCGCACCGGTTCTTGCGGTGAACTTCGACCCGATCCGTCGGATCTTGGGTCTCCGGTTCTCACGGTGGGACCTCCTCGGTATTCCCATCGGCATCCTCGGCCAAGTGGTCATCGCCCTTCTCTACGCACCGTTCATGACGCACCTGCATGATTTCGACAGCCCCGCTCGGCGGCTCACCGGCGGAAGTCATGGCATGGGTGTCGTCGTGATGTACCTCTTCGTGATCGTCGGGGCACCATTTGCCGAGGAGGTGTTCTTCCGAGGGCTCCTGATGCGGTCATTCCACGGCATGGCCAGTTCACTCAACACGAAGCGTGCCCGGCGTGTCGGCATCGTGATGGCCGTGATAGCCGATGGCCTGCTCTTCGGGATCTCGCATGGCGAACTCGCCCAGTTGGCTGGACTCACTCTGTTCGGGATGCTGATGGCCACGATCTTTTTGCGAACCGGGCGGCTCGGCATGTGCATCGTGGCGCACTGCTCGTTCAATGCCTTGGCCATTGCCAGTCTGGCGACGACCTCGGGGAATCCACTGCAATGGCTTTGAAGTCTCCTCGCACGCAAGACCACCAAGTTGGTCCGTTCGGGTGGGACCGGGATCTACCACGCCTCACGGTCTTCGTTGCCTTGCTCGGTGTTGTGTGGGTCACGCTCTGGCAGCTGCACCCCGAATTGCTGCTCAGCTCGTCGACAACGACCGGCGGTGACACCGGAGCGCATTACGCCCTCCCGGCCTTTCTCCGCAGTGCACTTCTTCCTCAGGGACATCTCACAGGTTGGTATCCGGGTTGGTACGACGGATTTCCCTTGTACACCTACTACTTCGTCGTCCCTGATCTGATCGCGGCGCTGGGGTCCTACGTGCTTCCCTACGCAGTGGCCTTTAAGTTCGCCACCATCGTCGGGTCGATTGCCATGCCGTTCGCTGCCTACAGCCTCGGCCGACTTTTTGGTCTTCGAGCGCCGATCCCGAGCACCTTGGCGATCGCCACCCTTCCCTTTCTTTTTGATTCCACCTTCACCATTGATGGCGGGAACCTGTTTTCAACCTTGGCGGGGGAGTACGCCTTCTCCCTGGGTCTCGCTCTCTCGCTGGTGGTCTTTGGTCTGTTCGCCCGAGGGGTCAGAAATGGGCGGGGATCGATCCTCACGCCTCTGGTGATGGCGGTCTGTCTCGGGTCACACCTGATTCCCTACCTCTACGCCATCGGCGGTGCTTTGGTGGTGACCGCATTGGCGCTGCTGCCGCCATGGCTCCTCAACGGTGATGACGCACAAGGCTCAACCCTTGGCCTACTGGCGCCACTCGACAGGCTGAGTCGGCGTGCAGCCCTGTGGTGGTCGTTGCGCACTGCTCTGATCGGCGCAGCACTCTCGGGCTGGTGGTGGGTTCCATTTGTTACCGGCCAGGGGCTGGCAAACCCGATGGGGTACGTCAATGTGACCGACTACGCACCCAGTTGTTTCCCTGGGGCTGACAACTGGGTCTTTTTTCTGGCCGCGATCGGTGTGTTTCTTGGCTTCAGGAGGTTGAGTCGTTTCGTCGTCACGGTGACAGCACTCGGCACCGTGGCCGCACTCGGTTTCATCCTGGCGCCGCAAGGCAGTCTCTGGAACGAGCGCATCTTGCCGCTCTGGTTTATCTCGGTGTACCTCCTTGCTGGATGGGCTGTGGGTGAGGTCCTTGCCGCCATTGCGCGACGCCACCGGACCCGCCAGCTCGTCCACTTCAGCACTGGCGAGGGGAATCGTCGCCCCGCAGCTGGCCAATGGCTGCCCGGGGCCGCCCTCGGGCCTCTGATCGCTCTGGGTTTGGCCGTCGTCGTCGTCGTTCCCCCGATGATCCCCGGCGTGATCGCTCCCTCCACGCTCAAGAAGGTGGGGGTGACAGTCGGGGCCAACCAGGTTTCCTCGTGGGCCGCATGGAATTATTCGGGTGTCGAGGCGAAGCCGGCGTACCCCGAGTATCGAGGCCTGATCTCGACGATGGAGCGGCTCTCGAAGCGCTTCGGTTGTGGGCGTGCGATGTGGGAGTACAGCCCTGACCTCGATCGCTTCGGCACGCCGATGGGCTTGATGCTCCTGCCGTACTGGACCAATGGCTGCATCGGCAGCCAGGAAGGCCTCTTCTTCGAAGCGTCTGCCACCACGCCCTATCACTTCCTTATCCAGGCCGAGGTGTCGACGAGACCGTCGAATCCCCAGGTGGGTCTTCCCTATGGCGGCGTCGACGTCGGTCTGGGGGTCAAGCACCTCCAGATGCTCGGCGTGAAGTACCTCATGGTCTCGAGCCCAGAGGTTGCCACTGAAGCCGATGCCGATGCGTCGCTTACCAAGGTGGCCACCTCGGGACCGTGGGACAAGGCCACCGGAGGTGCAAGTCACGCCACGTGGTCGATCTACCTGATCGGCGATTCGTCGATGGTGACGGGCATGACGCACCTTCCGGTGGTCGTTCCCGGGATTGCAGCAACCTCGACGACGTGGAAGCAAGCCAATGTGGCGTGGTTCTTGAACCCAGAGCGCCGGGAGGTCCCCCTCGCCGCCACTGGTCCGGCCTGGTGGCCGCGGGGACGTGCGAGCACCACGACGTCACCCGAGGTCGAACCTGTGTCGATATCGAGGATCCAGCACAGTGGGTCGACGATGAGCTTCGATGCTTCTGGGACTGGGCGGCCGGTTCTGGTCAAGGTGTCCTACAGCCCTCGGTGGCACGTTGCGGGAGCTGAAGGGCCCTATCGAGTGAGCCCGAACTTGATGGTCGTCGTACCTACCTCAAGCCACGTCGTTATGACCTACGGGGGCGAAACAATGTCATGGCTCGGCCTTGTCGTCTCAATGCTTGGCATGGTCGCTCTTGTTTCGGTTGCGGTTCTTCGCCGCAGAACAGGCCGCCATGAGCTCCCAAAGCGTCCCTTGCTCCATCGACTCTGAGAACCTCACGATCAGCGACCCGCCTGGGCCGGAGAGGACGCGCGCTTCGTGGCACCCGACCGGGGCCACATTTCGCAGGGTGGCCGCCCGACTTTCGCAACCTGCAAAGTTGTTCCACAGTTCACCTCGAAGACACTTTTGCGCCGGAGGCCGTTCACCTTGGCCTCGTAACTTGCCAGTGACGACGAAGACTGAGTGGAAGCAGTGGAGTACCCATTCGGAACTGACGTCACGAGGGTAAACACCACAACGGCCGAGGGCGAAGAGCCCAGAGCGAAGAGAGGAACTTCTATGGAGGAGCAGAAGACCTTCGGGTCGATTGGAAAGGCTCGGCGGGTTCGTCGGGGCATCGTTGCTGCGGCAACGGTCGCCACGGCCCTGAGCTCGAGTCTCGCGTTGGCGGTCCCCGCAGGAGCGACCTCGTCGCTGACTGCACCTGGGAACGCCACCATCGTCGGTGCCGGTTCGGCAACGACCTATGACGTCATGGTGAAGATGGGGACGCTGTTCAACGGCGCCCCAAGCTGTGACCTCTACCAGCCCAGCACCTCGGCATCCGCGGTGACCCCACAGAACTTCACCTGTGTCGTTGACTCGAACCCGAGCCAAACCTCACCGGCGATCAACGCCGCTTCGGTGGCTACGACTCCAGCGAACCCCTTCGGTGACGTTGCCATGCAGGAGCCCCCAGTGGGATCCTCGATCGGCATCAAGATCCTGAGTAACCAGGGTGCCAAGGGCGTAGCCGGCGTGACAAGCGGGGGCGTCGCAATCGACGTTGCCAATAACGTGACGTTCGCTCGGTCATCGCGAAACCTCAAGACCACTGACTACAAGGGTCTCAACTTCGTGGCGTATGCCCGTGACGGTGTGTCATGGTCGCATTACACCACGGTGGAGAACGCCAAGGGTAAGGCTGCCGCCACACCCTCAACTGCCGTCACAAACCTGGCCAAGGCAGACATCCAGGGCGTCTTCAACACGGGCACCAATACCAACTGGTCCCAGCTCGGTGGATCCAGCGCACCCATCGTGGTGTTCTCGGCGCAGGTTGGCGCAGGGACGTGGGATTCATGGGGTGGTTATGTCGGATCCACAGCGTCGTACAAGACCTCGGACCCCAGCAACCCGGTGAACTGCTACGACAACACTGACTCGTCGACCTGCCAAGGGCCTGCGGTCATCTTCGAGAATGAGACTGCCTCGTTGAAGGCTGCGTCGCTCCCGACGAACCTCCAGTCGCCAACTGCGGCCGTGTTGACCCACTTCGGCTGGACTACTGCGACAAAGGCGGCTACCGCAGCGAAGAAGAACCAAATTGTCACTCCGGCAGCCTGTGCCAAGTGGATTTGGGGCTGCACCGCTGCAGTCGCGACAGGATCCAACGCCACTGGATGGTCACAGGACTTCACGCTGAACAGCCCAACTGACACGCAGGTCAAGGCAGACTCGATGTTCTTCTACTCCACCGGCAAGTACAACTACCAGTGTGCTCAGCAGGCTGCGGGAACGAAGATCAGTACCTGTGGTGGACTGCAGCCGTCGAAGAACTACCTGTACTCCATTGGCAACATCGACGCCGTGGCTCCGACGCAGGCCAACATCCTCCAAGGGACCTTTGGCTCGCTCCGGTACATCTACAACGTGTACTCGAACGGCTCGAACGCCAACATCAACGCTTCACCAGCGTCGACGCTGAACTTCGTCGGGGAGCAAGGCTTCATGTGCCGCTCACACTCAGCGACGGACATCAACAGCAACACTGGAGTGTCCTACCGGACTGAGATCTCCAACGCCATCCTGGCCGAGGGCTTCTACCCGCTTTCCGCAGGCAAGGCTGCCGGTGAAGTCAACAACACGCCATTCGATGAAGGAATCGGCTCGATCTCTCACCCAGCCTCTGGGATTACGACGGGAACGAAGTACGCCCCTTACACCAATGCGCGTGAGGGCGACGGCACCGGATTCTGCATCGTGACCACGACGGATGGGAACGCCAGTTCCTGATCTGACAAGATCATTTAGCTGAATCTGCGAAACGGCCGACATGCCCAGGATTGGGCATGTCGGCCGGATCGCTTCCTACCTCTAGCCCCCGCTTCGTGATGGTGACATCACGGGGCGGGGGTGCGGAGTATCTGAGACACAGAGGGAACAATGTCAATTTCGGTGAAGGAAACATCAGGGGCTGCGGTGGCAAAGCCGCTCTTGATTTCCACGCGTCGAAGCCCTCAAGACCGCCTCTTCAGGGGTGTCTCTCGGACAGCGGGACTCACCACGCTGTTGATCCTCGTTCTCATCGGGCTGTTCCTTGCCCTGCAGTCTCGTCTGGCCTTCCAAACCATGGGCTGGGCATTCTTCACCAACACGGGATGGGTAACCACCGGGCCTCATCCCCAGTTCGGCGTGCTCTCCGCACTCACCGGAACATTGATCATCTCGGGCATTGCGATGTTCGTGGCGGTTCCTGTGGCTCTTGCGT